>JABAOH010002026.1_pt1 | contig 27940 bp, 15 predicted proteins | sample 7062181 | NCBI WGS metagenome assembly JABAOH01 (sample SAMN14538630, study PRJNA623070) | marine sediment metagenome | biome: marine biome [ENVO:00000428]; feature: marine pelagic biome [ENVO:01000023]; material: deep marine sediment [ENVO:00002113]; isolation source: pool of 5 deep marine...
GCGCGCCTTGTTAAGGTAAACCCGGATTTCTCCACAGAAGTCATGAGCCATGGTTTTCACAGTGCATGCGATCCAGAGATTTCATTCGACGCCTCACACATTCTTTTTGCGGGGAAAAGAACTCACACTGACAATTGGGCCGTATTTGAGATGGGGATAGACGGCTCAAATCTAAGACAAGTTACTAACGGGGAAATCCCCTGCCGGAGCCCGGGCTACCAGTCAACACTTTATACAATTGTGTCTCCGAAGCCCTGGCAACAATTAACTTTTGTCGGTTCAGAAAATGGGACCCTGAATCTTTATTCCTGTAAACTCGACGGATCAGAGGTACGCCGCCTAACCTTCAACTTATCCAGCAATATGGATCCATTTCTCATGCCCGATGGTCGTCTGCTATTTGCAAGCTGGCGGCGCTCCTCATCCTACACCGAGCTACTTGGATGTATTTCCTTATTTGGTATCAGCATTGATGGTACGGATTATGCGGCCTTTTCTAACGACAAGGGTAAGCAAATAAAACATATGCCTTGTATTACAACAAAAGGCCTCGCTGTATTTATTGAATCCGATAGGCTTCAATGGGACGGTGCCGGTAGCGTTGGGTGTGTACACATCCGAAGGCCGCTTCATTCTTATCGACAGATAACCCGGGAATTCGACGGTCAGTTCCATTCGCCGTCACCACTGCCTGATGGTAAGATTCTTATATCCAAGAGATCACCGGACGGTACGGATACGCATGGTGTTTACAGCCTCGGGCCTTCCACTGGACAGCTTGAATTGATTTTTGATAGCCCAAGTTATCATGATATACAGGCGAAAATGGTGTATCCGCGTCCTGAACCAGATGGTCGATCAAGTGTGGTTACGGAAAAGGACCCCAACGGTAAACTTTACTGTTTGAATGTTTATGTTTCTGACTTCAATAGGCCGGAATGGATGCCCCCTGGAACAGTAAAGAGAATTCGTGTCCTTGAAGGAATCTCTTCGGCAGACAATATTCCCGGCTCACACACTTCAAGCGGCACAGAAGCTACGAAGTCCTCTTGCAATGGAATCTATCCCCAGGTGCAACAGCGCATACTCGGCGAAATAGACGTCGCAGAGGACGGCTCTTTCAACATTGAGATACCGGCTAATACCCCTATTAAACTTCAGACGCTTGATGCCGACGGTATGGCCTTGCGAAGCTGCGACTGGATTTGGGCCAAGAATCATGAACCGAGAGGATGTATAGGTTGTCACGAAGACGGTGAACTTACTCCGGAGAATGTCTTAGTCACAGCTGTAACTCGTCCCTCAATCAAGCTTACATTACCAGCGAAGCGAAGGCGAACGGTCGATTTCCGGCGTGATGTTATGCCCATCATTGCAAAAAAATGTGTTCAATGCCACAATCAGGCCGACTTTTCTCTTACCCTTCCGAACGACACATCTTCGGTTACAAGTACCGATGGAAAGGCCTATCTTCATCACAGCTATGAGAGTCTTCTTGCAGCGGAGAAACAATCAGGCTATGGAAAATATGTTCATCCAGGAAGGGCGCGGACAAGTCCACTTATATGGCATATCTTCGGGCGAAACACTTCAAGACCGTGGGATAATACGTTTTCGCAGAAAAAAGTATCTCAGATGCCACCGGATGGGCAGCAGGCTTTGACCGAAGATGAAAAACGGACCTTCGTGGAATGGATTGATATGGGAGCTTTGTGGGACGGCATTCCGGGGCCGGATGACCTTCCAGGATACAAACAGAATAGTGAAGGAGGTGGTAAGTGAACTTGTATAGGTTTCTGATATTTGCGCTGGTGTTTCAGATTGCAACAGCTTATACTGCAGCCCAAACTCTACCGGTTTTTATCGATGTCACGAAAGAGGCTGGTATTAACTTCAAGCATAGCTACGGGGATTTTGACCTAACTAATATCGTCGAGGGTACCGGCGCCGGAGCAATGTTCTTTGATTACGATGGTGACGGGTGGCTTGACATCTATTTTGTCAATGGTTGTTGGCTGAAAAATGTCAACGACAATCGGGGCCGAGGACTAAGAGAAAAACTTAACAACTCGTTATATCGAAATAACGGAGATGGAACGTTCAAAGACGTTACTAAAGAAGCTGGTGTCAACGACAAGGGTTATGGAGTTGGCTGCTCCGCTGCGGATTTTGACAATGATGGTGACCTTGACCTTTATGTGCTAAATTACGGGCCAAATGTATTTTACCGCAATAACGGGGATGGGACTTTTACTGACATATCCCAGGCATCAGGGCTTGCAAATCCCAAATGGAGTCTTTCAGCACCTTGGTTTGACTATGACGGCGATGGGGACCTTGACGTCTATGTTGCAAATTATCTCGAGTACGACAGCGGCAAGTTTCGTTCTTACTATGCGGCTGCGGGTTACCCGGGCCCCCTTAGTTATAGAGGACAACCTGATGCTATGTACCGTAACAATGGTGATGGAACTTTTACTGATGTTACCAAAGAAGCAAGTATATTTAAACCAAACGGACGAGCGATGAGTGCAACAGTTGCCGACTTAAATAACGACGGATTCTTGGATATCTACGTTCCCAATGACGCAATGGAGAATTACTATTTTAAAAACACAGGCAAGGGCAAATTTGAAGAAGATGGTCTGGTAATGGGTTTAGCTTTTGGTGAAGGAGGTCAGGGAGTATCTTCAATGGGACCGGCGATTGGCGATGTTGACCGTGATGGCTGGCTTGATATTTACATCCCCGACATGGGATACGGTTGTCTTCTAATCAATCGTAAGGACTATTTTGAAGATCGTACTACACCAACCAACCTTGCCGTTGTCTGTGGACAGTATACAGGTTGGGGTGGGATTCTATTTGATTACGATTGTGATGGTTATCTGGACGTATTCGTTGCCAATGGAAATGCCCACCATGAATATACGGAAGAGGATGTACTCATGCGAAATGACGGCACGGGAAGTTTTGTGGATGTGGCGGATAAATCAGGTGCCTATTTCAGAGAAAAATACGTTGGGCGCGGCGCCACTTACGGCGATTACGATAATGACGGAGACCTTGACCTTCTGGTTATCAACCTTAATGACACTCCGAGGCTTTTACGAAATGATGGTGGTAACAAAAACAACTGGCTTATCATCCAGGCGAGATTACCAGGTGGAAAAAGCGATGCTATTGGCGCGCGGGTTACGGTCACGGCTGGCTCACTCACACGACTGCGGGATTTGATTCCGGTAACAGGCTACCTTTCGCAGGCGGACCCGAGATGCCATTTCGGTCTCGGTAAGGCCACCAAAGCAGATACCCTTGAAATTCGCTGGCCTAACAGGCAGACCACTAAACTTAAAGATATAAAAGCAAACCAAATTCTTACTATAATCCAGGAATCTCTTAATGAGCAGCAACAATAAAATGCGTGGTTATCTATTTACAATTATAATAATCATAATGGCATGTTCTTCTGCTCTTTTGGCCCAGGAAGGCAGCCAAAAACATCCGGTATATGTTGGAGTAAAAGTGTGCGCTAACTGCCATCAAGGAAAAGGTATGGGTCACCAGTTCAGCCGATGGCTGATTTCGAAACACGCACGAGCTTATGCGGTCCTGGCCAAACCGGAAGCGAAAAAAATCGCCGAGCTAAGCGGTATCCCTCAGGAACCACAGGAATCACCAATGTGTCTGGGATGCCATGCAACCGGTGCCCATGTGGAAGAATGGGAAAAAGATGAGACATTTTATATTGAGGATGGTGTTCAATGTGAAAGGTGTCATGGGCCTGGAAGCGAATACATAGATGCATCTATTATGAGGGATCGCCAGGCGACTACAAAGGCGGGTCTAATGATGCCGACCGTTCAGGATTGCCTGGGCTGTCACCAGGTAAAGGGCTCTCACGTTGCTGTTCATAATCTACCCAAACTTGACATGATGCAGGCAATGGCGGATATTGCCCACCCGACTCCCGAAAACTTCAAATATGGACCTATGCCGCAGCTCCCTGATATAGCGGGTTCTGAAAAAGGCGAAAATAAAAACATAGGAGTTCACACCTGTGCAAAATGCCATAAGGGGCCCGAGATGGGTTATCAGTTCAGTAAATGGCGTATGAGCGCACATGCCCATGCATACGTTGTGCTGGCGACTGACAGAGCGTATGAAATTGCAAAAGAACAGGACTTGAAAGATGACCCCCAATCCAGCCCGAAGTGCCTGAGGTGCCATAGTACGGCTTATCGTCAGCCTTCAAAAGGTGCAATAGAATTTTACACGTTGTATCAGGGTGTTGGGTGCGAAGCCTGTCACGGAGCGGGCAGCAATTATTACCCTGAAGCAATAATGAGAGACGAGCGTGCGGCTAAGGCGGCCGGACTTAAGGAAGTAACGCGCCAGACCTGTCTTGGATGTCATGAAAATACGAGTGACAATCCCTTTGATTATGACGAGGCCGTCAAAAAAATTGCCCATCCAACAAAGCTGTCAAAGGCTTCGCAGGCACCTCGCTATAAGACACCACTCAATATGGCCCTGAGCCCTGATGGTGAAGAAATCTATGTCGCCTGTGAAGCCTCTCATACGATTATTGTTGTAGGCGTTCAAACGCTGCAAAAGATTGCGGAAATAGAGGTTGGCCATCATCCTACAGACGTAACCTTCAGTCCCGATGGAGCAAGAGCGTATGTGAGTAATCGTCTTGATGATACTGTGTCCGTTATCGACGTGTCTTCTCGTGAGGTTATCGCCATAATTCCCGTGGGTGATGAACCGCATGGTGTGCTAACTGATCTTGGCGGAAAGCATTTATATGTCCTTAATACGTCTGCAGATAGTATTTCCGTTATTGACACGACTACGTTAAAGGAACTCAAACGTCTTAGCGCAAGTCGTAGTCCCTGGTCATTGTCACGCTCTCCCGATGGAACTGCCGTCTATATTACCAATAACCTTTCACGATTTGTCAAACTTCGCACACCCTCGATGTCTGAAGTTTCGGTCATTAATACCAACCGGGCAATCATTCGAGACCGTATAGTCGTTCCAGCGGCTAATCTTCTACAGGGCATAGACTGGCATCCGAGCGGAAAGTTTGCCCTAATTACGCTCAACCGCACCAAAAATCTCGTTCCTATGACCCGTTTGCTTCAGGGATGGACTATCACCAATGGGCTTGGAATCGTGTGGAAGGACGGACAAGTGGATCAGGTGCTTCTTGATGAGCCAGGTATGTGTTTTCCTGACCCGGCTGATGTGGCAACCACGCCCGACGGCCGTTTGGCCCTGGTGACAAGTTCCGGCTCAAACCGCATCGCCGTCGTGGATGTTCACAAGCTTGTTTCTATGCTCGAAGCCGCTTCCGATTATGAACGCGAGCGTGTGTTCCCCAATCACTTAGGTAAGCCGACGGAATTTATCATCACCCATATACCTACCAAAGACAGCCCACGAGGAATTATCATTACGCTGGACGGGAAAACCGCATTCGCGGCGAATGCACTGGATGACTCTCTGACGGTAATCGATCTTGATAGACTCGAAGCCGTTGGAAGAGTTGACCTTGGAGGTCCGAAAGTTATTACTAAAGTGCGCTACGGCGAACGCATTTTTCACAGCGCTAATATCACCTTCCATCGTCAGTTTTCATGTCACTCGTGCCATCCTGACGGACACATTGACGGACTTACGTACGATATCGAGCCCGATGGAATCGGAATCAGTCCTGTTGATAACCGCACACTCAGGGGGATACTCGACACGGCCCCATTTAAATGGGAAGGAACTAATCCGAGCCTCCAAAGACAATGCGGACCGCGCCTTGCAGTCTTCTTTACCCGAATCCAGCCATTTACACCTGAAGAGCTTTCCGCGCTGGAAAACTACATTTGCACCATTCCGCGGCCGCCGAATCGTTATCGTCCTTTAGGAGCGGAGCTAACCGACGCACAACGCCGCGGGAAAGAAATGTTTGAAAGGACAATGACCAATGATGGCCGCATCATCCCGAAAGAAAACAGGTGCGCGACCTGCCACTTTCCACCGTTGTATACCGACCGAAACCGACATGATGTCGGGACAAAGCTTTGGCTTGACCGGGAATCAAAATTTGATACACCACACCTTAGCAACATCTACGACTCAGCTCCGTACCTGCATAATGGCATTGCAGAAACCCTTGAAGAAATCTGGACAAGGTATAATCTTAACGATAAGCATGGTGTAACCAACGATATGACCAAGGACCAGCTAAATGACCTAATCGAATTTCTCAAGACATTGTAGCTGCTTGAGGAAAAGGAATTATTATGAAATATCTCATAACTATTCTGGAAATCTTAATGGTAGTGGGACTTGTAAAAACAACCCTCTGTGAAGCCAAAGACTTAGCAGATGGCCTGCCTACCTTTTCTACCGATTCCACTTCCAGGATTGTGCAAAAGCTGCCTTACGTTTATACAAAATGGAAGCATTTTACCGTCAAAGACGGTCTTCCGAACGACCATATTTTTGCTATTAAGGCCGACGGTGCAAAGGTCTGGGTGGGCACCGAGGACGGGCTGGTTCGCATTGACAAGCAGACCGGGAAGATTAAGAGCTGGCAGGAAAAGGATGGTCTTCCCTGGCGTGTAGTTTCTGCTCTCGATGTCAATACTAAAACCGGCGAGCTTTGGATCGGGTTGTTTGGTGGCGGTCTTGCACGCTTTACCGGCGGCCGATTCGACCATTGGCACCAGCTAAATAGCGGACTGGTCAACGATGTTGTCTATGGAGTTGCGGTTGAAAACGACAATGTCTGGGCGGCTACAACCGCCGGTGCGAGCAGGTACAACACTATCACCGGCGAATGGACGATATACACAGAAAAAAATGCGCCGATGGAGGAGATTTGGAACTACGGTGTCTCCTATAACGATGGGAAGGTTTATCTTGGCATCTGGGGCAGCGGCGTCCTGGAGTTCGATGTGGCCACGGAAAGGTGGAAAGACTATCTCGATCCCGACGGTGAAATGGAAATCGACCTTTATCGTGACGATGGTATAGTTCATGTAATCACTACCGGTACCAGCTACATCGAAGGCATTTTATGGGTGTCAACCTATTTCGGTATGAACCGTTACGATGGTCGGTACTGGCGGGGCTACTATGCACATGAAACCGGCCTGCCAAGTGACTTTGGTAACGCTGTTCAAGGGCGCAGCGCCGGTGAGGGATGGTTTGCAACCGATAAGGGCCTCGGTGTGCTTGCAGATTTTCCTTCAGATACCTGGATTACATACACGATGGACCCTAACACGAACAAGGGTAAGGCGGTTGTTACCCGGAACCAAAAGATACTCGAAGTTATCGAAATGCCTAAGTGCATCCCACATAATTATACTCTGTGGGTCGAATTTGACAACGATGATGTCTGGGTGGGGACCTCGAAGGGAGTTGCTTGGGCAGCCGGTTCCGGATATTATAGTGGATTAAAAGATAGACCGCTACATGAGACCGGGAATGTAGGAACGAAATCGGGAGGATTGGGCACAAAAGCAATAAAATAATGATGAGAGCGTTCACTTTTTTAGCGAGGTTTATTTAAAGTGACGAGGAGGTTAACAATATGAAGCGATATATATTTATTCTATCCGCAGTCCTTATTTCAGGTGCTCTATCTTGCACCGGACCGGAAGAAAGACAAACAGAAGGCATGGAACCTCGCGTTGAAGTTGACCCTGAGACGCTTGAAGTGCTGAGGAAAATAAATGCGGTTAACGCCTACGAAGTTCCCGACCTGGGTCTGCGAGAGGATGAGAAATACGCAAAAACCACACAGGACGTCGAGCCGTTTCGTCACGTGAAGCCCTTCAAGGAGCACTTTCTGTTGCAAATGGAGTACACAGGTCCGGGTCGAGTAATCCCCGAGCCGATCGACGTAAATACAGTAAAGCTCGGTTTCATTGGCCCGATTATGTCCACCGTTTCGGTCGCGACTGGCGGTAAAAGCCATGAGGAACCGTTAGGTATTAAGATGCTGCAAGGCGCACGTCTCGCTGTTGAAGAAGCCAATGCCAGAGGAGGCTATCTTAAGCGGAGAATTCCCTTTGAGCTTATTGTAAGTAACGATAACGGGCTTTGGGGCGCCTCCGGCAATGAAATCATCAAGATGGCATATAAAGATAATGTCTGGACCATCCTTGGCACCATTGACGGAGCCAACAGTCACATTGCCATCCGTGTCGCGCTTAAGGCCGAGCTCGTTATGATGAACACCGGTGACACGGACCCCACATTCATCGAAACAAACATCCCCTGGGTTTTTCGCTGTATCAGTGACGACCGGCAACAGAGCTACCTTCTTATAGATTACCTTTATAAAAAGCTCGGTGTTAAACGAGTTGGTATTATCCGCGCGAACAACCGTTATGGTCGGTTCGGCGTCCGTGAAATCCGTGATGGAAGCCGCCGCCTCGGCAATCCAATTGTGCTGGAAATGGCTTATGCTTTAGGACTCGATGATTTTTCTCTACAACTGGAACGACTCAAAGAAGAAAATCTGGATGCAATCATTCACTGGGGTGACGATATTGAGGGTGCACAGATACTAAACCAGATGCGAGCTATGGGTATGGAGCATCCTTACTTTGCCTGTGACCGCTGTCTTTCGTATGAGTTCATAGAAATCGCCGGCACAAATACCGAAGGTGTCATCTGTACTTCTCCATGGAATCCCAAGAGTAAAAACAACAGACTCACAGAGTTTCGCAATGCCTTCTGGGACCGTTTTGGGGAAGAACCGGAAACATTCGCTGCTCACGCCTATGATGGCATGAATATGCTTATTTGGGCTGTGCAGGTGGCGGGGCTGAACAGAGCAAAAATCCGCGATGTGCTGGCACATAGAGCGAAGCCCTGGAAGGGCGTAACAGGAGATATTATGCTAAGCTCCTGCCTCGACGACCTTGGTGATGTATACCTCGCAAAACGGGAAAATGGAAAGTGGAACTACTACTCAAGAGAAGACCTTAAGATACCTCAAGGATACAAGCCGCGGCGAGACGGGGTCAGCGGACTTCCGGCAAATTCAATGACTCCCTTGAGTCTTGGAAAGTAAAGTAAAAAAAATGAGCAGAATCCTGACAGCTACTTGTATACTATTGACCCTCTCGTTCGTGGTCTGGGCTGAGCACACCTATTCCGGGAAGCATCCTTCTCGAAAAGTCTTTTTTGATGCGAGAAAACACCAGACGAACTATGTGGGCCCAGGACGCGAGGAACATTCTCCTGCTAATATCAAAGAAGTTTTAATAGGATACTTTGGCCCCGGCACTGGTTCCCACCCGGAATGGGGCGATATGTGGTCTGCTGCGTGCCTAGCCATAGAAGAGGCCAATCAGGCAGGTGGATACAAAGGCCTCCCATTTCGTCTGGTTGCAGGCTGGTCAGACAATCCCTGGGGAACGGGCATAACACGAGTAGTCCGTATGGTTTATGTGGACAGAGTCTGGGCCGTCATCGGTGGGATTGACGGGCCTTCAACGCATCTGGCGGAACAAGTCGCTGCAAAGGCTCGTCTTCCTGTGCTCAGTCCCGCAAGCACAGATAAGACCGTGAATCTTGCAAATGTTCCATGGATGTTTTCGTGCCTACCGGGAGATCATCTTCAAGCACCGGTTCTGGCCCAGGCTATTGCTTCGCACATTAGGGGAAAGTCCTTTCTCCTGGTATCAGCCGTGGATCACGACTCCCATCTTTTCATGGTTGAACTTGCCAAGTCTCTTACTCGGCGCCAATTGGTACCGTTTTGCCACCTTGAATTTAATCCCAATGAAAGAAAAATCGAGGGGCTTGTGGAAAGAATTGTACACACAAACGCGCATACCTTAGTTTTAATCGCTGGCGCACGCGAAAGCGCGAGCATAATCAGCGCTGTTCGAGAAAAAAACTTTACAGGGCTTATTTTCGGGGGGCCTTTTTTGGGACAACGAAGTTTTTTGGAACAAGCCGACCGGGCAGCGAATGATGTGGTCTTTCCGGTGCTTTATACCTCCGGTGAAAGTTCAAAAGGTTTCGACGAAAAATTTGCTTCCCGCTTTGGACACCGTCCTGACTATCTTGCCGCACATACCTATGATGCCGTCAACCTTTTGATTGCCGCTATTCGCCAAGCTGGTCTTAACCGTGCACGTATATGCGATGAGGTCAGGAGACTTTCCTGCTGGCAAGGCGTTACAGGAAGCATACATTGGGATTCGCTCGGAAGCAATTCGCGGTCGGTCGGTCTGGGCACCATAAGAAATGGCCGTGTGGAGCCGCTTTCGGAAACAAAATCTGCTCTGCTTACCTACGGTCGGTTTTCGAACTACCTTCGATAAGCGTTAAGAGTTGGTCCACCGCAATATCCTCAAAGACATCGTTCCCGCCGCCAATCCAATGCACCTCGATACGGTCAACCTGTTCTCGATTCCCCAATCCAAAGTGAAGACGCATTCCGTAATGGCTCTGATACCCACGACCGCTGTGAACTTCATCAACAAGAGTTAAGTCACCCGCTACTACTTTAACGTGTGCTCCTATCCCATCCCGGTTGGTTTTTACTCCCCTTAGACGAACCTGCAGCCAATGCCCTTTAGAAGGTGAGTCGTTTCTTAAAATAGTAGGTTCCCGGCGGGAGTTCAGAATCACTACATCGATATCACCGTCATTATCCAAATCGTCAAAACCGGCGGCCCGGCTGCGCAATTTCACCTCCATGCCGTCACCGCTTTGATCCGATACATCGACGAATTTCCCGTCACCGGTGTTCATCAGGAGTATATTTCGAACGGAAGATGCGGCAGTATTATCGTAAAGTTCAACATTATCCTGCAGGTGACCGCAGGCAACAAAAATATCGCGGTCACCGTCGTTATCGAAATCGACCAGGCCGGTACCCCAGGTGACGTGGGCGAGCGTTTCCGCACCTGCACCGGTGATCATCGTAACGTCTCGAAACATTCCGTCGCCCAAATTTCTGTAGAGCGTTGTCAGCTCCTGGGCGTAAGAGGTTTGGTAGAAATCGAGCCGGCCGTCGTTGTCATAGTCCCCGCAGTCCACACCCATACTTCCCTGATCATCGCCATGCAGGTCATAGGCGAGTCCGGTGATCAGGCCTACTTCTTCAAACTTGCCCGTCCCATCGTTCTCAAACAGGAAGTTCGCATACACGTCATTGACGATATGGACATCTGTGTCACCGTCATTATCATAATCGGCGCAGATTCCTCCCATTCCCCATCCCTTGTGCTCTGCCACTCCAGAGACAACACTTACGTCCGTAAATGTCCCGTCCCCATTGTTGCGAAACAGGTCGTTGGGCATTGGAGGAAAATCCATAGGGCCGGCATACTTGGGGATCCCCTTTGAGGTTCTCATTAGGTGGTTCTCGTATGTAAAGTCAAGATAGTTGGCAACGAACAAGTCGAGATCGCCGTCTTTGTCCATATCGAAAAAGAGTGTCGCCGCGCCGACCTTATGGCCGTCAGCCACCCCAGCCTGCGCTGTCACATCGGTAAAAGTCCCGTCGCCGTTGTTACGGTACAGCACGTTCGGGCCGTAGTTGTTCACATAGAGGTCGAGGTCACCGTCATTATCGTAATCACCGGCGGCCACACCGAGCCCGAATCCTGTATCGCCTACGCTGGCCTGGTCTGTAACATCGGTAAATTTCCAGTCCCCTTCGTTGCGATATAGCTCATTTCTGGGAACCTTGTCATACTTTGTTCCCTTCAGAGGGGCGCCGTTGAGAAAATAGATATCTACATCACCATCTCCATCGTAGTCAAAGAGCGCTAATCCTGAGCTTACGGATTCGACGATATATCTTCTGCCGCTGCTGCCGTCGGTATGTATGAAAGTAATTCCAGTTTCTTTAGTGACATCGCTAAGCACAATGGCCCCATCGGTGCGTCCCGGCGCGAGGATTGACAACAGCACCGCGACAATAAGCCGTCCGACACTCAATCTGGAGATTCGATTACCGATAAGGACCATAACGTGAACTCCTCTGTTGAATTTGTTGATACAGACGCAGATATTGCACATTATCCGGTTCTAACTCAAGGGCCCGAGTAACAGCCGGAAGCGCGTTAGCAATATCTCCATTTGCGTAACAGGCCCAGCCTAAAACAAAGTAGTTGGCTGCGATCGCATTCAACGATACGGCTTTTTCCGCAAGCTGCCTGGCTTGTGTTAATTTTTGCCCTGTTTTGAGATACAGCCGGGCAAGCTCGCGATATCCGTCGGACTTCTGCGGGGCCAGCGTAATCATTTTACTGAAGGCCTGTTCGGCATCGTCGAACTTCTTTAAATGGGCTGATAAAATCCCAATGAATAAATAAGAAATGGAAGATTCCGGCTGGATCTCACTGATCTTTTTGTGCATCTGAAGGGCTTTGGCCGGCTGGCCGTTTGCTTGATACAGAGATGCCAGCTCCAGAAAGCACACAATGTTTTCCCCATCAAGCCCCGCGGCTCGTTTTAGCAGTTGTTCGGCTTCCTTCAGCTTCCCATTGTCACGGTACATTCGCCCTACATTAATATACGTTATAGCTGCACTTTTTTGCGTTTCCACGAAGTCATCGTACTCAATCTTGCGACCCTTAAGGCCTTTACGCCCCTCAGCCTTTAGCTTTCTGAAGTTTGCCGAGTATTCCATCGCCTTATCTCTATGGCCAAGATTGGCACAAACAGAAGCAAGGCCATAGTAAGCGTTCGTATAATCTGGCTTGATCTTGATGGCCGCTTCGTAGTATTCCTTTGCCTTTTGGTATTCTTTCTGAAGCAAATATATCTGACCAAGTAAAAAGTAAGCAAAACTGGAGTGTGGCGAAACTTGAAGTTCTTTTTCAAGTTCCTCGACCGCTTCATGATGCCGCCCGGACATCATAAGTGCGTGGCCGATATTACTATGCACATCGGGAAGCCGTGGTTCTATCTCCAGGGCTTTGCGGTACTGTGCGATCGATTCCTCAAACTCTCCCCTTTTCAAAAATAACCAGCCCATGCTTCTGTAAACGTCCGTCCGCTTTGGGTTTATCTTCAGAGCTTTATTCCAGAAATTCAGTGCCTCGATAGCATCGCCGTGCCTGAACTTTAAGTTGCCCATTATTACGAATGAATCATCACTGCCTGGAAATTCCCTTATCAGCTTTTCGGCAAGCTCTAACTCTTCTTTTTTCAGTGCAGCAACCTCCTGCGCCGTGCGAAGTGGCTCACTGACAGGCAGTAACATCTGGCCTTCTGTCTGATTTGAGGATTGCTTTGTTTTTCGTTGTTTTTCATCTGGGCGCGATAAGGGTCTAAGTGAAAAAACTCTGGCTGTGGCTGTGCATACGACCACCAAACCGACTAATACCCGCAAAGCTTTTCTGTGAGTAGACAAGCAAAATGGTTGTGAATGTCCGGAAATTCTTGTTTCCCATTGACCACTTTTCTTATGCTTCTTCATCACAGACTACCTTTGTCGAAAGCTCTCTCGGAGCCGTAGCCAAAAATCCGTGAATGGTCTACTTTTTCTTAATTATCGGGGATTCTCCATATAAAATTAACTGAAACGCTCCTGCAAACTTCAAGTCCCATAATACCAGAATCCCTATTAGTTTTCAACCATTCTCCGGTATGTTAAAAACGCTGTGTTATAAAAAACGGAAAGCCGAACACTTACGTCAAGAATCCGCTCTTTGCTTACTATTTTAGCACTCTGCAATTGTTGCCCTTCATTCCGGAGCCCATTTTTTAGCAGTTTCATCCATCATCCTACGTTCTCCCGTTAAAGATGGTCAAAACTGGCTTGAATGGTCTCCATAAATTCTGTACTATAAGAATAATGTTCCTTTGCCTTGAACTGCTTGGGAAATCCGGGCTCAAGGTTTTGTGTGCATCAGAAACCGCTCTTGATAGATATTATTGAAGGGGCTATATTGGAAAAACAGGTCAAAATATCAATTTTTATGGGAGTGATGGTAATTGACTAAAAACGTGAATTAGTCGAGAATGCGAACAAATTTGAAGAGACGTTCTTGTGTGCATAACAATAAATGGATAGCCTTTGGAGTTTGTGTTGTTAATAGCGAAACTTTTTTAGAAAAAACTATGATTATTAAAGCTTTACAAAAAATTGGATGCTCATTGCTTGTTTTAATCGTAGTTGTAAGCTGCAAAACTCAAACTAAACAGGCACCGAAGCTGAAGCAGGATATCGCCATAGATAATTCTAATATAGCTGTATCCGACTCTTTAGGCAAAGTACTTGCCGAATTTAATCGAGGAGCGGCTTTTCTTGAACAATACAAGTATGCTGAGGCAGCAAGAGCTTTCGAGACTGTTTTGGATATTGTACCGGATTGGACTACAGCACGCTTCAACCTTGGGCTTGCCTATTTCAACATGCAGGTCAAGCCCGGCGCGAAAGAGTATCTCATACTTGCACACGAGGCATTTGAAGCTGTGTTACAAAGTCAGTCCGACCACCTCCATGCCCGATTTTGTCTGGGACTTTACTACCAACACCTTAGCGAAAACGAAAAGGCACTTGAATGTTTTCGGGTAGTGCACGAAGGTGATAGGAACGATCCCCATGTGTTGTACAAATACGCCGAGACTCTTATTAGCCTTGGCTTTACAAAAGACGGCACCGAAATGCTTGAAAAAGTTGTCGCTCTCGACCCGGGCTTTATTTCCGCAGTGTATAGGCTTGCAACCCAATATCAACGTACGAAACAGTTCGACAAGGCAAAACCTCTTTTTGCCCGTTTTAAAGAACTCAAAGACGCGGAACTGACCGGCGGAACTTTTACCGTCCTCAAAGCATATGGAACGGTGGGAAAGTATTTTATGGCCCTTGGTGCGGACAATCTTCCGCTATCATCAGTAAAAACTCCTCTGCGAACTCGTATTCTTTTTTCTCCCGAGACAAAGCCTTTAGGCGCAGTAACTTCGCCCTGGAAGTGCCCCGGTGGCATCGTTGCCCTTCCGGGAATTGCTGCGGGTGACATAGATAGCGATGGCGATCTTGATCTTTGTATGACCTCGTTCGGTACTAACGGGAACGTGTTGCTATGGCGCAACGATGGTACTGGGAGATTCTATACGAGCACGGCTGTCGCGCAGCAGGGCATCTGTCCCTGTTTCGGAGATGTGGATAATGACGGGGACCTTGATCTTTGGCTCGGCCGGGCGGGTCCGGACCTCTATTTCCAAAACGATGGGGAGGGTAATTTCAAAAAAACTGATGTCTCTGAAATTGCCGGTGGTGATTTGGTTACTCCATGCGCGCGGCTTCTTGACATCGACAGCGACGGTGATTTGGATTTTCTGGCATTTCGCCTTACAAACGGCACAGTTCCAGCTACCGCGCTGCTCGAACCTGCTGCCAGCAGCCTTTATAACAACAACAGGGACGGTTCGTATACCGACATCGCCGAAAAGCTTGGACTGAGGCTTGAGAAAACTCCTGTTTCCGTGACAGTATATGATGATTTCGATAACGACCGCGATTTGGATTTGGTAGTCTTTTCCGCAGGCGAGCAAGAACCCGTCATTTGGGTAAACGACCGCGTTTGGAAATATCGCATACTCAAGGCCGAAACGACCGGACTTATGGTGAAAGATGTCCTTAGTGCCACTTCAGGGGATCCTGACAAGGATGGGGACCGCGATCTTCTGGTTTTTACAAAAAAAGGACTGCACCTTTTTGTGAATCAAGCAGGCTTTTCTTTTACCCGTCACCAGGGCTTTGCGGATAGCTGTGGCTGGCTTGGTGGGACCGGTGGACAGTTTGCTGATATGGACAATGACGGTGACTTAGATATTATAATTGCCGATGCTTTCAGGCGTGACAGTAGCCGTGGTCCGGCACTTCTCATCAACGATTGGCCTGAAGATAATTTCGTCAATGCGCTGGAGATCGACCCCGGAAATCTTCTTACCGCGATTACCACGGAGAAGGGAGCGAGTTGTGTGGCGGCAGATTTTACAGGTAATGGAAGATGCGATGTCCTTTTAGCTCCAACCGGTGAAAAACCTTTTTTGGTGGAAAACGTAACGCCGGGCGGCCATTGGATTGAAATTGACCTTCGTGGAGCACGCAAACAGGATAAAAAGTCACGCTCGAACAATTCTGCTATTGGCGCTCGGGTGGAGGTCAAAGCCGGTACCGTTTCCCAACAATATGTAGTGGGAGGCTCTTCCGGCCCGGTTGCAATGCCCCCCCATCGTATCCATGCCGGATTAGGCCGCTACACCAAGGTGGATTGGCTGCGTATAATGTGGCCCGATGCTGTGCTTCAGGCAGAACTGGAGCTGCCTGCAGATCAGGTGGTGACGATTGAGGAGCTGCAACGTAAGGTTTCTTCCTGTCCACATCTTTTCGCGTGGGACGGTTCGCATTTTGAGTTCATATCCGATTTTGGAGGCATGGGAGGAATCGGGTACCTTATTGCGCCAAATGTCTATTCCAGACCTGATCCCACAGAGTATTTGCCGGTTTTTGATGTTAAACCACTTGAAGGTGAATACATTTTTCAGGTACTGGAACCTATCGAGGAAGTGGTCTATTTTGATGAAGCCAAATTAATAGCGGTTGACCACCCAGCGGAAACAAAAGTTTATCCCCATGAGATGATGGCCGTTAATGCCTCACCTCCACCTTTTGAGCTTTTTTGCTTCAAAGACACAATCGAACCGGTACATGCTGTTGACCATCGGGGTATTGATGTTACTGATGAAATACGTCTAATCGACCGACATTATGCCGGTTCGACAAAGCTCGATACCCGTTTCGTAGGGTTTGCCGACGATCATTTCGTAGAGCTTGATTTCGGCGATCGTCTTCGGAAGGTATCACATCAATCACGGCTGGTGTTGTTTCTTCACGGATCAGTTGAGTACCCTTATTCTTCAACAAACTTTGCTGCAAGCCAGGCCGGTATGCACCTTAGGGCTCCGAGTATCCACGTCTTTCGTGATGGTGCATGGGTGGAGCTTTTCCACGAGGTGGGATACCCGGCTGGTATCCGACATATGATGACTCTCGACGTTACCGGAAAGGTTCTACTTAGTGACCGGCGTATTCGCATCTCCAGTAATATGGAGCTGTACTGGGATCAAATATTCATTGCGCCTATAGTTGAGGATGGGGGGATTTGGGTCCAGGAAATTCCGGTTAAAAGTGCAGACCTTCATTTCCTGGGTTACCCGCGGGAATACTCTCCCGATGGGCGGCATCCGAATCTTTATGATTATGGCAGTGTGGATGGGGCCGTTGCATGGAAAATTATGGAGGGGAACTATACCCGCTATGGTGAGGTGGCAGAGCTTCTGGTAAAGGCGGACGACTGTTATGTCATTATGGGGCGCGGAGAGGAGCTTACACTGCGCTTTTCTGCAGGCGCTTTTGGCCCGACACCGAATGGATACCGTCGTTCGTTTATTCTCAAAACCGATAGCTTCTGCAAGGACATGGACCTTTACTCGGCATATCCCGATACCGTAGAACCGCTTCCATTTCATTCCATGAGTAACTATCCCTATGGTGCGAATGAAAAGTATCCCGATGATGAAAAGCGTCGGGAATACCGGATGCGGTTCAATACCCGACGGATAGAAAGGCCCGGAAACTGAAAATAGTCTGCGGCGATATCTTCAGCATTGGCCGGGGGAAATCGACGGTTTGATGCATATTGTATAAGAGCGTCTTTTTTGGTACAATTTACAATGACAGGTTGCTGAAGTGTATTTCTGCACCAAGTCCGAAAGCTCCAGCCAAGGTAGTTATTTTATGAAAAATCATATCAAAACTGAGGAGTCGAAAACAAAAAATTCCGGCCTTTCACAACCATCCATCTCAGCTTCTCCGAGGATGGCTAAAAGGGTGTTGATTATCTGGGTAACCATCTACATTGCCATTACAAGCCTCTTTCGAATGAGACCTTCGTTGTGTGCAGAGGCAATGTCTCAACAAACACCATCCAATTCGAAGGAACTGCCAGCGCCCCCACAGGTCAGTTCGGTACTTACTCCAGAACAAAGAGTGGGTGTATTGAAAAGAGAGGAATTGGAGCTTGCCGAAAGGCTAATAAGTGACTTTCCAAACAACGTAGACGCGATCGTGTTGATGGGCAATGTGTGGGAGCGGCATGGCGATGCTGTCAAGGCGCTAAAATTCTGGAGAAGAGTATTAGAGTTAGACCCAAAGCGGTCCGATGTGTATAAAAGCATAGGATGGTTTGCCATGCAAAAGGGTCAGTACGAGCAGGCCATTATGAACTGGCGAAAGGCTCTGGAGATCAATCCCCAAATTCCCAATATGCATAACAGCATTGCCCTGGCATTGATGGGGCTGGGCAAGCAAAAGGAAGCTATCGAAGAATTAGAGAAGGACATTCAAATTACTCCCAATCCCGTTTTTAGTTACTTTATGCTCGGGCAAGGATATCTACAGCAAAAGGAGTACGAGAAAGCCAGGAAGAATTACGAAAAGGCAATAATGCTTCGGCCCAGCTATACCAATGCTTACTATGGTCTTTTTACTGTTTGCACAAGATTGAAGCAGCGAGACAAAGCCCAAGAGTACTTAGCTATATTCAGGAAGCTAAAAAGCGAGGACATGAAGATTCTGAAGGATCGCAACGATGCCGTTGATGATTTTGTTAATATGCAAAAAGGTACGGCCGAGACATATATGCACGCCGGGCAAATGTATCGAGCTAAGGGGAATTTACAAAGGGCCGAAGAACTCCTGAAAAGGTCGGTCACACTCGATCCGAACAATATTATGTCCCTCGAAAGGTTAGCATCCTTGTATCAGATGATCGACCGCATACCGGACGCGCTTCGTTTACATAAAAAAATCAATGAAATTGAACCCGAAAATCCACTTTGTTTCTTGAATATTGGAGTTCTTTCCGCTCGCTTAAATCAGTTCACCGATGCGGAAGAAGCCTTCAGCAAAGCTATCGCATTGGCGCCGAAAAGCTCCACCGGATATCGCGAGCTTGCCCAGCTATACCTGAAGAGTGGGAAAAGACTTCCGGAAGCCAGAGAGCTTGCGGAAAAGGCTGTAGCGTTGGAGCCAATCGCCATCAACTACTTTGTACTAAGCTGGGCCTGCGACGTGAATGGTGATTCAGCAAACGGGCTAAAAGCAATAGAACAGGCCATACAGTTGGAACCCAACAATTTGAAATACAAGAAGATATATGAGCATATTAAGAAAAAGAATTAAAGTGATGAATCTTGCGGGAAGTAGAGATTGTTGGAGGAGCCTCGGATATTGTTATATGGCAGCGTCTGTATTATTGTGTGTCTTTGCCGATGTGTGTGCTAAGGGTCCCATTATATTTAGCGATGTTACAAAAGAAACGGGAATAACTTTCAAGCATACTGATGGCGGGTGTGGCCAACGCTACATAATGGAGACGGTGAGTGCGGGATTGGCACTTTTTGACTATGATGATGACGGGGATATAGATATCTATTTTCTCAATGGTGCACCGCTCAAGGGGGCGAAGAATGACACCACACCGAAGAATGCGCTTTATTGCAACGAGGGCGATTGGAAATTTACCGACGTTACAGAAAAAGCCGGTGTGGGTGACACTGGGTATGGCCTTGGCATTGCAGTCGGTGATTATGATAATGATGGGGATCTGGATATTTACCTAAATAATTATGGCCCAAATGTTCTGTACTGCAATAATGGCGATGGTACCTTTACCAACGTAACAAAGCAAGCAGGTGTGGACAATGGATTTCAAGTGGGAGCGGGGGCTTGTTTTCTCGACATGGACAATGATGGCGATTTGGACCTTTACGTTTCCAACTATCTTGAATTTTCTTATGAGAAACATGTTTCGACAGCAACCAGAGGATTTCCCGTGTATGCAAATCCCCGTTTTTATCCACCCTTGCCCGATACTCTATACCGTAACAACGGCAATGGCACCTTCACCGATGTCAGCAAAGCCTCTGGTGTAGGCAAGCACGCCGGATGGGGCATGGGAATCGTGTGCGGTGACTATGATAACGATGGTGATACGGATGTCTTTATTGGAAACGATGTGGCAGAGAACTTCCTTTTTGAAAATGACGGCACGGGTAAGTTTGAAGAGGTTGGACTAATGACTGGTACCGCCTATGATCTGCACGGCGATGAGCAGGGGAGCATGGGGGTAGATTGCGGTGATTACAACAATGATGGGTTGTTGGATTTTTATGTGACTTCTTACCAGGGACAGCTGGCCACACTTTATAAGAATCTCGATGATAGCATGTTCGAAGATGTAACGCTGATAACCGGTGCAGGGGCACGAACCCTCCCCCATGTGACCTGGGGCATCGGCTTCGTCGATTTTGATAACGATGGGCTTCGTGACATCTTTATCGCATGTGGTCACCTGCAGGATAATGTTGAAAGTTATGACGATACCACTACATATTTTGCACAAAACATACTCCTAATGAACACCGGCGATGGAAAATTTATAGACGTAACGGATAAAAGTGGTAACGGTATGAAGGTAAAGCTGAGCAGCCGGGGTGCGAGCTTTGACGACTTAGATAACGACGGTGACATCGATGTAGTGATTCTGAATTCCCGCCGGGAACCTACTATCTTGAGAAACGACTCGCCTTCTAAAGGGCATTGGCTGGGGGTTAGTCTAAGAGGAGTTAAAACCAACCGGGACGGGATAGGAGCACACGTTAAAGTAGTAGCGGGTGACTTGACTCTTGTTGATGAGGTCCACAGCGGTCGTGGGTATCAGAGCCATTATGGAATGCGTCTTCACTTCGGATTGGGCAGCCGTGAACGGATTGACCGTATCGAGGTGCGTTGGATCGGCGGCGGGATCGATGTTTTTGAGAATGTTGCCGCTGATCAACTTATAATGCTGACCGAGCGTAGCTCAAGAGCCGGGTCCAAGTGAGCAAGAGGATTTATTCAATGAGAGTCTTCGCATACAGTCACTTCGTATCATGCCGAGGCTGAACAAACGTGAATTGGCTCAGAGTGAGTCCTTGTCCCTACCGAAAATTCCGTCCTTGTTTATTCACAAGGGTTTACGTACAATTGCCAACTCTCAAAAAACTACCTGAAATGATACCATAATCAGGAAGAGTTGGTCAAGATGAGCATCTGCAAAGCACTATTTCTGCTGTTTCGTGGCTTCCTTGTCAGCCGAAGCAATTTGATCGTAGAGAATCTGGCTCTTCGCCAGCAACTGACTATCCAGCAACGAACAATCAAACAGCCGAAGCTCAGGAGCAAGGACAGGATCTTCTGGGCTTGGCTTTCACGAATATGGCCTGAGTGGAAATCAGTTTTGATTGTTGTCAAACCAGAGACTGTGATCAAATGGCATCGACAGGATTTCAAGTTGTATTGGCGTTGGAAATCAAGGGCAAGCAAGGTTGGGCGACCAAGAATCCGCAAGGAAATCCGCGATCTAATCCGACAGATGTCTTGGGAAAATCCAACTTGGGGAGCACCAAGGATACATTCAGAGTTGCTTTTGCTCGGCTATGATATTGGCGAAACAACCGTTGCAAAGTACATGGTAAAGCGCAAGAAACCACCTTCACAAACATGGAAAACTTTTCTGAGAAACCACATTAAGCAGATCGCTACCATTGATTTCTTCACAGTTCCAACTGTCCGGTTCCAAATACTGTACTGCTTCATCGTCCTTCGGCATCATAGACGACGAATTGTGCATTTCAACATCACTGCAAATCCAACTGCTCAATGGACAGGTCAGCAGATTACAGAAGCCTTTCATTATGAGTCGGCACCGAAATATCTAATCAGAGATAGAGACAAAATCTATGGCAAAATCTTCAGAAAAAGAATCAATGTTATGCAAATTGAAGAAGTTCTGATTGCTCCAAAGTCACCTTGGCAAAATCCATATTGCGAACGTGTAATCGGCTCAATAAGAAGAGAATGTCTCGACCACTGCATTATCTTAAGCGAAAATCATTTGTACCGTATTCTCAAAGACTATATGGATTATTACAACAACCGCAGAACTCATCTTTCATTGAAAAAGAACTCACCTGAGCTAAGGAATATTGAGAAACCAGAAAAGGGTAGAGTCGTTTCCATTCCCCAGGTCAGTGGCCTGCATCATCTCTATAAGCGAGTTGCGTAAATAGCTATCTACTCATTTCAAATCTCCGGTAGCACCGGGAAATAGCTAATGTCCGCGCAAACAGCAAAAATCCGATGATTGTACACAGCTGGACTACCAACTCTCATTGCTCAAACCAATAATTCCGTCATACAACACTATAAACTTCTCAAAGAACACTACGCAACCCTCGTCTTACTTGCCCGGATGTAATTTTTGGTAAGCACACGGCTATTACCGCTCTTCTGTTGACATTAAAGAACCTCCTCTCTATTTGAGTTATGGCTTTTTCAATACCTTCCTCGACAGTGCTTCCCACAAGTGCGTTATGTAGTATTTTTCCTCCTAAGGAAGGTACTAAGGTGCAGGAGAAATCAACGATTGTATAATCGACAAGGTCTATTTCAAGCTCTATTGTTATACAGCCAAAAACATGTTTGGCAGTAACTTCTTCAGGCAATCTCGCAGAGCCAGCAACTATTATTGTCTCCGGTCTTAAGTTATGCCCCACAGCCTTTGCCTTCTTAGCAAGTACATAGTCTAACTTTTTGGCCCGATGCTCAGAAACCTCAATCTCAGTATCAATCTTTTTTACATTTTGTTTGTCTATGGCTTCCCCCCCAATCTGGGTAGTTGGCATATACTTACATTTCAATTCTATGTTTAGCCTTTGCCCGTTCTTTAGACTTTTTATACCATCTGTATGCATCTTCAAGGGCAGCTATTACCGCTCTTTTTGTTACGCTAAAAAACCTTCTGTCTAATTGCATTACAGCATCTTCAATTGCCTCATCAAATTTACTACCTAAAAGTGCGTTGTGTAGTATTTTCTCTCCCAAAAAAGGCAGCAAGGTGCAAGAAACATCAACGATTGTATCATCAACAGGGTCTATCTCAAGTTCAATAGTAACGTAACCAAATACATGTTTGGCAGTAATATTTTCCGGCAATCTTGCAGAACCGGCAATTACAACTGTCTCCGGCCTTAAGTTGTATTCCATTTCTTTTGAGTATTGGTCTTCATTCATTGTTGTTTTTCTCCTTTACTCCTTAAACTGCCCATAAAACAGTATAACCAGTAAGTACCGTATCATCAATAAAAATATTGTTTGTGTGTAATTTTTTTTCAAAGTGTGTTCTTGTTCGCAATTTCAAAGCCTCGTGGGTACACTGATTTAGCCAGGATTTTACAATGTTGAGTTTCATACTTTTTATTTAGAAGAATCCTTTGCAAAATAAGGACTTACGAATAATTTGGTATTTTATGCACATTCGGTAAACTGTTCCAACATTATAAAAATAATCATATTGCTGCAAAATCGCCCAATTTAACACAATTCAAAAAGTGCGAAAGTTCGCACTCACTCAGTTCTGCTTTTGAGCGATTGCTCTCATTTTCTCATCGAGTTCAGTCAGGGCAAAGCCTTCCGCCCGGGCAATATGCTCACGGTCGGTCAGAATCAGCCAGGGGAGAGACTGAACGCCCCACGAAAAACGTGTTTTCTCGACATCGTCCCGAATCATTCCGATAGTGAAGGGAATTTTGTTCTCTTTCACCCATTCATATAGAGTATTTTCATCAACGTCTGAGGCATGCACGCAGACAACGGTGGTGCCTTTTTCGGTAAAATCCTTGGCTTTTTCTGCAAGCCTTCCTATATAATACCTTGAAGGTCTCTGCTGCATATCCCAGAAGCAAACAAGTACTCTTCTGTCTTTTGCCTGCTCGGAAGTAAAACTCGTATCAATGTCCACAAATTCCGGCAGCAATTTTCCTGTCAGGTCCGGAGGGTTGGGTCTATATGTGTATGTAACGGTGCGGCCGAACCGACTGTCACTTACTCTTACGCCTTCTTTGAATTCTATTTTAAATAATTCATCCGGCAGTTTCTCATTGATGCGTATATCTGTTACTTTGAGGTCTTGATGCAAGGCCAAATAGTATTGGCCATCATTATCCTTTTCGTAGACTTTCCGGCCCTGAGTCATTGGGAACCAGCAGCCGGGCCCGACCTGTCGGTAGTCCAGCATCCAGCGCTCCATGTACGGCTTTTGGTTGTCCAGCCATACGAATCCACGCAGCAGGTTGTCCTTTACTCCGATGTACCATCGATAGGAGCGGCCGGCGAGGCCGCGTGCCTGACCAATGATTCCGTAGCGAACGCGGTCCTCTTCATTACAGCCGGGGTATGACTGGCCGGCTACCAGCTCTTTTATGGCTGCCGGAGAAATGTTTAGGGCATGACAGTCAACACCATGATAGTTGCAGCGGTTCGTAATTAAAGATTCTTCGGGAAGGCCATAAAAACCAATAAGGTCATCAACCTCCTTGGGGTCGAACCAGAATGAGTGCGGCTGGGTTATGGGCCAGCTTGTTTCGTAAGCGAGCAATTCCTGGAAACTGCCCTGAGGTGTGGGTTTCAGGGTGTATTGCTCCCGGCCGACGGAGAATGATGCTTGATGGGTTATAAGCTGTTCACTATCCCAGATTTTTAACTGGCGCTGGTGGTCGGGTTGCTCATCAAGGAACCTTACCCGTGTTTGGTCAATGGCATATTCAAGGATTCTTGTCGAAACAGGCTTCAACTCGGGGAACCGATTCGGTTCTATGTTTATCTCCGGGTACCGTTCTTTCAGCTCAGCGCGCTTGGCGGCAATTCCCTCGGGCATCTTCATACACTTGCTTTCAATGCGAATGTACAAACTATCGATGTTGTGAATCCAGTTTTCACTTTCGCGAACCGCCCTAACTAACTCGGTGGCTTTAGTTTCATAACCAGCGGTTCCCGCCGAACAAAACGAGACGGTGAATACACAAGTGAGTATCATTGCTGCTGCTAATCTATTAAGGTTCCACATTTTCAATACCTCCGATTTTCTCATTCAAATCGTTGATTCCAAAACCTCCCGACCGGATAATGTGTTTGCGGTCGGTGAGAATCAGCCAGGGAAGAGAACGGACGCCCCAGGCGAAACGGCTTTTTTCGACGTCGCCCTGAACCATTCCGACGGCAAAGGGGATTTTATATTTTTTCACCCAATCGTTGAGTGTATTTTCATTAATCTTTGAGGCCTGGACAGCGACAACGATTATACCTTTTTGCTTTAGCTGTTCTGCCTGTTTGGCGAGTTGATTGACACAGTATCGCGACGGTCTTTGTTCCATATCCCAGAAACAAACAAGAATCACCTTGCCTTCGGTATCGGACGATGGAATTTCAACTTTTACGTCTTTTAGTTCGGGCAGGGGTCTTCCCACAAGGGAAGGCGGCCGCTTCGGCTGATAACGGGTTGACGTCGACCTTTGGCTTATTACTATCTGGACGCCGGTGGCTCCACCCTCGGTTTCGATGCTGCCATATAACCTTGCTGCCATAGAACCTCTTTTACTTACGCTGAGCCGTATCCTGCCGGCACAAACATTCTCGAGTGTGAATGTGCCGTCCGTATCGGTTTGGGTTCTGCGATCTGGCTGGTTATCCCCAGAGCAGTAAACGTCAGCACCGGCTACGGGCTTATCTTCATCGTCCAGAACTACGCCTGAAACAGAAAGATTCGCTACGAGTAAAGTTATCGTTCCTGCATCAAGATGATTATCCACGGCATTATTCGTATCGAATTGTTCGCTACGATTCTCGCCATATCCTTCAGCACTTGCATAAAGATTATATTTATGCTCGGCGGGAATGGCCCTGACTTCGAATTTTCCCTGTACATCTGTCGTTATCGGTTCTCTTCCTATTGTCGAGCCCCATCTTGGGCCCCGGAGCATAGTGCTGATTCGGGCATTAGCAATGCCTTTACCTTCCGGGTCCAGGACTTTTCCGGTGAAGATTACGCCGGGTTTGAGTGTTATATCAAGCGCTCCCGCATCTTCATCTATTTGAACGGCGGCGGCCAGGTTACCTTCTTCATATCGGCATACAAGAAACATAACAGGGATTTCACCGCTGCCCCAACGTCCAGGGTCATAAGTAACCTCAAATTTCCCCTCAGCCTCCGTCGTAAAATCTTCCCTGCCTCCCGTTGGACAGACTTTCAGTTTTACGCCTTTTATAGGTTCGCCTTTTTCATTGCGTACCATGCCGGTAATTTTCGGCTGACCGGCAAGCTCATACTCAATGTGTTCGGTCTTACCTTCTTCAATCGTGACAGCATCCTGAGCTCTCTGACGCGAATAACCCTCTTTGTAAATGCTATTCATCCGGTATTCTCCCGGCATCAAACGGAGCCGGGCAATACCATTTTTGTCGGAACGGCCGCTGTGATATTCACCGCTTGCCTGATTCCGAACGCCTACTCTTGCCTTTTCGAGGGGTTGCTTATTTACAATATCTGTAACCACAACCTCCAATATTCCACCTTTTAACAGCTCTATCTTTACATCGCTTTTGGTTTTGCCCGTTTCGGTTATTACCTCCACCGGTTCGGCCACCCAATCTACCAGGTCCTGCCTCGGCTGCACGAGTTGCAATATGTATCTATCCGCAGCAAGAGCATTTAAAGTAAATTTTCCATCTTCGTTTGAAGCGAACGGTGTGGTTCTGAAATATCCAGTGCCTTGCTCACTTCTTGCTATTAATTGCACTCCACCGACCGGCTTGCCGGTGCCTTTTTGAACAACGATGCCTTCGATTTTTGCCTCGATAGGCAAAACCAGTTTGATATCTGTCTGTCCGGCGGTGTATTTTAGTTTCTGGTCGGCCATTCCGGTACTTTTGTATGTTCTCACGGTAGCTCTGCCGTCTTTCTTAGCAATAAATTCCGCAGTGGCCCCGGAGGGTATTTTGGTAAATTTGAAATTACCTTCTGCGTCGGTAATTGATTTAAACAGTTCTGTGGCCACCGGCCCACTGACGCCGTGTTCGTCCCGCATGCTGCCGATCATCAGCATAGAAATGCTAACCTGGGCATCGGAAACAGGTTTGTCACTTTCATCTACTACGATTCCCGCCAGTTCTTTCGACTGGCCCAGTTTTATCTGCACTTCCTTATCACCTTCATCCATTCTCCAATTAGCAAAACCCAGAGCCAATCCCTCTTTTTCGGCTACTATGTATCCGTATGGATAGGAATCACTTTCAGCACTTGTATTGAAAGAAAATGCTCCATCGGCCATGGTTTTTACTTCCGCGATTAGCTTAGTTTCGTATGAATACGCCGTTTGGCCATATAAAATCTTATGCAATGCGACCTTAACGCCGACTATTGGGTTGCCTTGATCATCTACTACCTTGCCCGAGCATGTTATTTGCTTAGCCTCTTCGCTCCAGGCCGGGGCTAAGCCGGCGAGAAAAATAAACGTCAGACCCAGGCATGATACCGTCGTCCAATTTTTGCGCATAATAATTCCCCTTTCACTATATTTACGGTCTTTTTAATTTTTATTGCCTCGTTCAGGTTATTGCTTTTTTCCTTCGAGTTGCCAATCCGACCACCACGGCGGCTATAACCACAATTACCACAACCGGTATCCAGTTTCTGCCTTCGCGGAGCTCTTTGCCAGCATAAAGCGCCGCAATATCCGCTTCCGAGAGAGCGTAATTGTAGATACGGACATCATCCAGGATACCGTTAAACTCATCGCCAACCGGGGCCGTTTCATGTTTTGTCCCAATAAAAAGCGGCCCGTCACTGGTCGCCATTTTTCCGAAGGTCTCCTGTTCGCCGGCCACTTCTCCGTTGTAGAAGACTGTCATCTTTGAGCCGTCATAAACAGCAGCCAGATGGGTCCACTCACCTGCCGGCGGTAGCTTTTCGAATGATAATTGATGATTCGCAACGCCGGACAC
>JABAOH010022958.1_pt1 | contig 27920 bp, 24 predicted proteins | sample 7062181 | NCBI WGS metagenome assembly JABAOH01 (sample SAMN14538630, study PRJNA623070) | marine sediment metagenome | biome: marine biome [ENVO:00000428]; feature: marine pelagic biome [ENVO:01000023]; material: deep marine sediment [ENVO:00002113]; isolation source: pool of 5 deep marine...
CCTCCACCCATTTGATCCCTTTGAAGAGAGCGCTCATGCGGACGACGAGAGCATCAATTTCCTCCCGGACCTCAAGAGGGAGGGATATTCCGGTGAACATTCTCATTTCCAACTAAAACACCTGATTTTTTTCATCAAGTCGAAAATTGCGAAAGATGAAACCTTGAATTTGATGTCCGTTCTCGAGCCCTCAAACAGCAGGCGTTTTCTTTCCGTACCACCTGGCGTCCTGATACCGAACCAGACCGTTCCCACCGGTTTTTCCCTTGTCCCTCCTAAAGGTCCGGCTATCCCGGTTACCGAAAGGGCAAAATCCGACCCGGTTACACTGGCAACACCGCATGCCATCTCCTCCGCCACCTGCGGGCTGACAGACCCATAATTTTTGATCGAATCCTTGCGAACTCCCAGAATTGCAATTTTCATCCTGTCGCTGTAGGCAACAACCCCTCCCTCGAAATAACTCGAACTTCCCGGGACATTGGTGATTCTATGCGCAACGAGACCGCCGGTGCAGGACTCAGCGACCGACAGTGTAACCCCTCTTTCAACGGCAATCTGTTTTAGGAAATCCTCGAGACCCAGGTCTTTTGTGCCAACAAAATGTGGTTCACCAAAGGGGGGAATAAGATTATCCCTGTGATCCCGTTGCTCGACTTCTAGTTCGAAGACATGTTCATAAAAGTTCTTATTTGTATAATCGCGGAAAACTCCCCTGGCTCTGTAAAACTGTTTTGTGTTTTCCACAAACCCACCTTCTGCTGAGAAGAATTTCACCTTCATCGCGTTCACATATCTACCCCCAGGCAGGGACGAGAACTTTTACTACAAACAGGTAGTGGACCAGGGCGGCATACATACCAGCGACCAGGTCATCCAGATAGACAAACAGGAGCCCTTCCCCCCTGTTGGCCCATGACGCCGGCCATGGTTTTAAGATATCAAAAATTCTGAAAAGGACAAACAGGCTCAAACCTGCCTGAAAACTTCTTTCGAAAAGCCCCGAGGCGAGCAGGAAGCCCAGTATTTCATCCACGACGACGGCAGGAGGGTCTTTTGAGCCCGATTCTTCAATAACCGCCTTGACCCCGGGGACGGAAATTGTCCACAATATCGCAAAAAGGGCCCAATAAAGGAAGGAACCGGAAACAAAGATCCATATGGCAAAACCGACAGCCGTACCGAAAGTTCCCGGTACGAGAGGGATATTTCCCGTGTAGAACCCTCTCGCCACCATTTCGGATATGCGTAAAAACGTTCCTTTTTTCCCATCGATCACAGAATGACCCCGTGAGTCGGTTTCCGGGTCGCCAAATGCCGCTCAGTGGTAAGTATTTCCTTCAAGGGTTGCCAAAGTCAATTATAAATTATTGACTTTCAAAGAATTATAAAAATAGAATATCGCTTAAAAGAATAATACGCATAGGTCAGGGGCAGGCTTGAAAGACGATAACAGGGAATCCTACATCGACAAGATTACAAAAGCAGTAACGGAAATGGCGAAGGGGATGAAAGCAGTTTCTTTCTATCCGGAAAGCCATCCCTCGCTGATAAAAATATTACAGAAAATCTGCCAGTCGATAGATGATGTCCCCCCCCCTGACGGGGGAATCGAAATTTCCGTGAGCAAACCGAGCCTTACCGTCGGTGAAACAAAACTTCCCGAAAAGCATGATGCCATCTCGGATTTTCGAAATGCACTCTTCGTTCGCAGAACCAACAAACTCATCCTCCTACCCGGTGTAACACTTGATGAGATGAGGGATTTTTTGCAAGCTATTTCTCTCGATCCCGACGAGATTATGAATAAGGGCGGGCTTGAGAGGATCCTCATAGGAATGAGAATTTCAAAAATCTGGATAAACAGGGTTGATTATGAAAAATTGATGGAGGAGCTCAAGAAGGAGAAGGAGCCGGCACCACAGGAAAATGAACATATCATTTTTGAAAAAGTGCCCATTGATAAGGAGATGAAAATTGAGGAAGACGATATCGACACGCTCCTGTCCAAACTGGCGCAAACGGCTGAATCGGGAGAATACAGAGATACTCTTCAGCAGATTTTGAAAAAAATCGATGAGCTGACACGTAAGGAGCGACTGCTCCAAGCCGAAAAGGCCATCAAGATCTTTTCCAACCACACGGAGTATCCTCCCGGTGGGAACGAAGAAATCAAAGATCTCGCCATCACGGGTATCAAAGAGCTCGTCGATGAGGATATTATCGACCTTTACGTGAAAAAATTCGGGAGCAAATCGCTTCAGGAGAGGGTGGAAGCCCAGACCGTCCTGCTCATTATAGGGGAAGCGGGCGTGGTAAAAATTCTTGCAGCGCTCACTGATGAAAAGAACCTCATCGTCCGGAAAGCGATGGTTGATCTGGTTACCAAGATAGGGGACCCTGCCATCCCGTATATCGTAAAGTTCCTCGATGACACGAGATGGTACGTCATCAGAAACATGATCACCATTCTGGGAGGAATTGGGAAAGAGGAGGTTGCCCAGCACATAGCAAACACGCTCAAGAACCCCGACCCGCGGGTTAAGAAAGAGGCGATCAAAGCGCTTTCAAAAATCCAGAGCCCCATATCGATTACGGCTCTTGGTCAATGCTGTTTCGATGCCGACGAAAACATAGCGACTATTTCTGTGGCAGCCTTGGGAACGAAAAAAGACGATTCGGCCATACAAATCCTCAAAGAGAGGTTCGGAAGGAGAAAGTTCGTCTATCCTGACTACAGGATCTCGAAGGAGATTATCGATTCGCTGAAAAACATCGGAACCGAGAATGCGGTAGTTGTATTACAGAGCATCGCCCTGTACAACCCGCTGTTCAAGCCAAGGAGATTGAAGGAGCTCAAAATGTTTGCCGTCCAGGGCATCGGAAAAATAAAATCCGAAAAAGCACATGAAGCACTTGAAAATTTGACCAAAGGTTCCGATAGCATATGTAGGAAGGAGGCAGCCAAAATTCTCGAGAGGATGGACCATGGAAAGGATGGAGCTTGAGGCACAGATAAAGGAAATAACGAAAGCTCTGGGGGGCGCCCTCAAAAACCTTGGCCTTTACCCCGAAAACCATCCTCTCGTGCAAAAAACTATAGCTCAAGCTTACGATCTCATAACTTCCCTGCTCGAATCACTCAATGAACTCGCGCTGGCCATCGTGGACGAAACGCTCGTTTTCGAAGGAACTCCCCTGTTTCAACTCACCTCTTCTTTAGAACTATTCATCAAATCTCTCGGAGAATGCGGCATCGAGGCACTTGTCTTCCACCGGGGATTGAAAAAAAGCGAACTGGAGAGCTTCATATCGATACTTCACGCAAATCGCGGGAGCATATTAAGCGAGCAGAAGGTGAGAAACCTTTTCCAGATCGAGGATATTAAAAAGATCGTGGTCGTCACCGTCGAGAAAGACAAGGAACCGGATGATCTCTCCGCAGCGAAGGAAATTTACGAGAACGCAATTTCGGCGGTTACGGCGGCAATGAACGACATCCGCCTCGGTAAAATTCCCTCGGGAAGTGAATCGAGAAAAGTGGTCCAGGACATGTCGGGCATGCTCAAGAAAAATCAGGATGCCATGCTTGCCCTCACGATGATAAAGAACTACGATGAATATACCTACACCCATTCCGTTAACGTCGGGGTTATCTCACTCACTATCGCTGAATCCCTCTCCCTATCTGAAAGCGAAAAGATCGACATAGGGGTCGCGGGACTCCTCCACGACGTAGGGAAGACCCAGGTCGCTCTCGACCTCATCAGAAAACCATCGACCCTGACACTTGAGGAATTTGAAGAGATCAAGAAACATCCCGACGAAGGACACAGGATATTGATCGAAATGGAGTTCATAAACCCCGTTTCCGGCAAGATCGTACGGGAACACCACATGGGTTTCGATCTCTCCGGATATCCCAAAATCGAGCCCGGATACAAAATGGAACCGTACAGCCAGATCGTGAGCATTGCAGACTGTTACGACGCCCTCTCAACGCTCAGAACATATCAGAAACCGAGAACCCCGAAAGAATCCCTGGAAGTGATGACAAAAATGGCGGGCAAGTCTCTGGACCCGGCGATGGTCAAGGTCCTGATAAAAATTCTCGGTATTTACCCGATCGGTACGATGGTGAAGCTCGATACAGACGAGGTGGCCGTCGTATCAGCCCAAAACACTGAGGATTCGGCTCGACCGAAGGTAATCGTGCTCACCGACGCAGAAGGCAGGAATCTGGACTTTCCCGTTCACATAGACCTTATAGAAAAAGACCCGAAAACGGGGAAGTTCAACAGGAGCATCGTCACCACCGTCAACCCCCTCCTTGAGAACGCAAACCCTTCAAGATCCGTGGCTTAAGGAGATAGCTCCGAGTGCAAATGCCACTGCCTTGCGAACTGACGGGCTCTCTGAAACAGCTTTTCCGATTATCTCTTTCAGGTCCTCTGCAGTTCCTATATGGCCGAGAGCTTCGATCGTTCTTGCCTGTATCTCCGTGTCAGGGTGACTTATGAACCGTGTCAGAATGGGGGCGAGCTCCTTTCTCCCGGACCGGCCCAGAACGCTTATCAGGTTTCCCAGAACGAAGCCCTTTTCTTGGGGAAGCCGATCCACGAGAGTCTTCAACACCTCTGCCCGGGGGTAATTCTCGAGAATCCTTATCGCTGCGCCTCTCACATCATCGGCGCTGTCTTCAACGGCTTGCATGAGAAGCTTGAGACCCTCATCTCCTCCCATCTCCTCTGCAGCGTAAACAACCCTCATCCGGTCTTCAGGTTTTCCGGAAGTAAGTACCCCCATAAACTCAGGAAATCTCCTTCTCGCAGAGAACTTGCCGAGGGATTTAACCGCCTCATCTTTCACGGGAGCGACCTCATCTTGAATGAGGATGTTCAGTATCCTTTCAATCTCTTCCAATTTCTCCTCCTTCTCCCAATATTTCCCTTGCACAGGGCAAACCGCCTGAGGATTTTGCGGAAAAAACGGCCACCATCAGAGATTCATAAACCACCTCTTCCGCCATAACAATAAATTTCAAGAGATTATCCACCTTTCCCCTTTTCCCCGTGGAGAGAGAAAATACGATATCTCCGTCGAAAATGGAGCCGTAAGGCCGTATATGTGACGCGAGAAAGTTGTTGATTTGAGAAGCAACGATGAAAAGTTCCTTCTTTCCGAGATCTGCGTCCGTCACCACAGCCGACACGGTGGTACTGTCCATAACGCCAAAGGGTTTCCTCGTGTGCCCCTCCATGAACAGCTTCCTTGAATTATCGAATCCCTTCCCGTCCATGCGCCTGACACCTGCAACTATGCCACCCTTTTTGTCGTATACATCTCCAAAGGCATTGAGAACCACCATGGCACCAACATGATATCCTTCCTTCACCGATCGAGCGGCAAGTCCTTTGGAAGTTTTCGTCGCCCGCTCTATGCCGAGAATTTTGCCAACCGATGCACCGGCACCGGCACCACCCCCCTCCTCCCCGACAGCCGTTGAGAAAGCATCGTCAATGGCTTTTTTCCCCAACTCTCCGTAATTGGTTCCTACATTTTCCGGGAATGACAGGTCATATATCACGGCTGTTGGAACCACGGGGATGCTGGTAATACCCGTGAAAAGCCCGATGTTTTTCAGGTTCAACTCACGTGCAACCGCCGATGCCGCATCGAGGCCAAATACGGACCCGCCAGAAACAACCAGGGCGTAGGCTTTTTCCACCGTGTGGGTCAGCGAGAGGGAATCCATCTGCCGGGTTCCCGTTGCAAAACCCCGTACCTCTGCGGAAGCAACCGCCCCATCGGGGAAAATCATAACCGAGGTCCCCGTGAGCCCGTTTGCGGAAACGGCCTTTCCGATTCTTACTCCCTCTATCGACTGCCATGATCTGTTTTTTGCAATCATTGGGATATTTGAAACAATTTACGCCACAAATGTCAAGAATATAGGGCTTTCGACCCTCCCTGAAATACCGACGGAAAACCACTTTCCCCTTCCCATTGGATATTGATTCCCTCGCGTTGACTTTTCCCCGGGTAGTACCATAAACTTTTTAAGTATGGAGGAAAAAAGAAAAGGAAGGCGGCTCTGCATCGACTTCGGGAAGGAAAAGTTAGGCATCGCCATTTCGGATCCAACAGGAACGATCGCGCAGCCGCTCTCCGTAATAGAGAGAAAGAACGACGATCTCGATATTGAAAAAATTCGACAGATTATCGATATGTACGATGTAAAAAAAATTGTTGTGGGGTTGCCATTGACACTGTCAGGCCAGGTGGGGCAGAGTGCCCTGGAGGTGCAACGTTTTAGCGAAAAACTCGGTTCGGCCCTGACAGAGGTGGATATAGATACCTGGGATGAACGCCTGTCGACGGTTTTTGCTGAAAGAGAGATGATCAGGAACAACGTGAGGCGAAAGAGGAGAAAAGAGGTTATCGACCAGCTCGCGGCAACCATCATTCTCCAGAGTTACCTGGATGCTGAATCGAGAGATAGTTGAAAAAACGATCCTGGAGAGGACAGTTTTGAGAAAAGTCGCCGAACTGTTTCTGATATCTCTGTGCCTGTACGTGGCCATCACCTCCATTTTATTCGTCGTCTACCTCTACAGCACGCCCTCATCGAACAATTTTCAGGCGAAGAAAATATACATCGAGAAAGGAACTTCCTTCAGGTCAGTCGTCGATACGCTCCACAAGGATGGCATTATAAGCTCCAAAACCTTTTTCAACCTTCTTGCATACCTGACCTTCAACACGAGAAATATAAAGGCCGGCGAATATGTGATCCCAACACCCCAGAAACCGCTCTACGTTCTCAATAAACTCGTGAAGGGACTTGTTACAAAATACTACATCACGATTCCTGAAGGGAGTAACATCTATAACATAAGCTCGCTCCTTGACGATTATAAAATAGCGGAGGGAGAGAGATTTCTCGCCATGGCCGGGTCTAGAGAAGTGGCAAAAACCTACGGTATCGAATCCCGGGCCCTGGAGGGATATCTATTTCCCGATACCTACGTCTTCACCCGAAATATGGATGAAAAAGCGATCATCAACATGATGACCAACCACTTTAACAGAGAATATTCAAGCGAAATGGATGAGAGGAGAAAAGAGCTGGGCCTGACCATGGATGAGGTTATCACCATAGCTTCAATAATCGAAAAAGAGACGTCCCTGGACAGTGAAAAACCGATAATCGCCGCCATAATCTACCAGCGGCTCAAAAAAAATATGCGCCTCCAGATGGACCCGACGGTTATATACGGTTTCAAAAAGTGGAACGGTAGGCTCACGAAAAAAGATCTAAATCGCTTCAATGAATTTAATACTTATGTGATAAACGGGCTTCCCCCCGGACCAATTTCCAATCCCGGCCGAGCATCCATCATAGCGGCACTATACCCGGCAGATACAAATTATCTCTATTTCGTATCGAAAAACGACGGCTCACATCACTTCTCACGCACTTTGAGGGAGCACATAAACGCCGTCAACAGGTATCAGAAAATCAATAAGGGATCGAGGTAATCGCAACGAGCAGGTTTGTTTGAGCTCCCGTGGTTCGATAATTCGTAAGAAATATTCCAAATATGCGCGAGAAACGGAAACCCAGATTCCGAATTGCATGAAGGAATAAAAGGCGGTTCGCCAGTCGATTTCGGAAAAGGGGAGGGATTACGCTCTTTGAGAAACAACGAAAATACGGTTAATCTTCTTCTTCGTAATCGATCAGGGAGATCTTTCTCAGGGTTTCTTCCGGTTCCTCTGTCCGGGACTTTTCCTCCTTTTCGATCATTTCCTTGCAGTCGACGCAGTAGAGAGCAAACGGCATAGCCTTCAGGCGCCCCTTCGGTATCTTTCCTCCGCACTCCTCACAGGTTCCGTAGGTTCCTTCCTCGAATTTATCCAGTGCCTCTTCTATTAAACGGAGTTTCTCCTTCTCCCGTTTGGAGAGGAGGAGATCGAACTCCCTTGCTCTCTCTTGAAAGCAGGAGTCGATGTCATCCCCGATGTCTTCGTTTATATTTTTGCTCGTCTCTTTGAGCCTTCGCGTTATATCTCTAATAAGATCGTCCCGCATCTTTATGAGGACTCCCTTTATTGACTTCATGAAGTTCCTCCTGGATATTTATCGCAAATTTCAAAAAATATACACTTTCCAAGTTAAAAGTCAATCGTTTTTTCAGCGGCAACCTCACCGAAAAGGTCATAGTGATCGTAGTGACTGATTTTAACCGGAACGAAATCTCCTCTCTTGACAGGATTGCAATATTTAGCCGAAACGACTCCATCGACCTCAGGTGCCTGTCCGTAATACCTGCCGGTGAGCCTTCCTTCGGTTCTGTGCGCTTCCTCGACGAGGACCTTTACCTTTTTCCCCTGCAAGAGGCGGTTTTTTTCAAGCGATATCTGTGATTGAACTGTGAGAATCTCTTCGAGTCGTAAAACCGCCGTATCTCTTTTCACCCTCCGGCCCATGTTCCATGCGGGCGTGTTTTCCTCCCTTGAATAGATAAACCCTCCGAGCCGGTCGAACCTTACATCCTCCAAGAAACTCTGGAGATACTCAAAATCCACCCGCCGTTCCCCGGGGAAACCAACCATGACTGTCGTTCGCAAAACGATGTCGTCCAGGACTTGCCGGAGCATGGAAAAGAGATCATAAAGATACCCTCTCGTGTATCTCCGGTTCATTTTCGCAAGTATCCTGTCACTTGCGTGTTGCACCGGGATATCGAGATAATTTACTATGAAGGGGCTCTCTCTCATTATCCGCGCAAGGCGTTCCGTCACATTTTCCGGGTGGAGGTAGAGCAATCTTAGCCAGATATCTCCAGCAACGAGGGGAGCCAATTCCTCGAGCAAACCCTCTAAGCCTATGGAGCCTTCGCGGTCCCTCCCATATGAACCGATATCCTGCCCGATCACGTTGACCTCTTTTATCCCCTTTTCGACTATAGCCTGAAATTCCGATTTCACTCGCTGCAAATCCCTGCTCTTCAGGGGTCCCCTGATGCTGGGAATGGTACAATAGACGCAGTTATTCGAACAACCATCGGAAATTTTCAGATAGGTCCAGCCGGTTTTATTCCGTTTCAGACGTAAAAGATACGCGTCTTCCAAATCCGATGTCCCGCCTGGGGGAATTCGGAGCGGTTTATCCTCAATGACATCGATCAGAATCTCGTCTATCCCGGCCACATCTCCCAACCCGAAAAACCTATCGACCTCCGGTATCTCCCTTACGAGATCGGTCAGATACCTCTGGGAAAGACACCCTCCCACGAGAATTTTTCCCACCCGTCCTGCCTTTTTCAGACCAACGACCCTAAAAATTTCTTCGAGGGACTCCTCTTTTGCATCCCCGATAAAGCCACATGTATTCACGATTACAGCATCGAGGAAGCCCCTTTGCCGAAGCTGGAAACCGCTCCGGGAAAGGAGTGTTTCCATGATCTCGGTGTCTACCATGTTTTTCGCACAGCCCAGATGTACAAAGCCGACACGATAGGTGTCTTTCACATTTGCACTCACGGAACTCCTTTTACTGTGTGATGAACAGGGAAGGCGGGATTGGCGAATTCACTTCTACATTTTTAAATGACAGGGTATTCGAGGCACCCGTCAGAGAAAATATCGTGAGCTCTTCGATGAGCTTGCTCTTTCTGTTCCAGGTCAATACCACTCTTTTGACATCCCGCCTGAATTTGCCCTGAGGGATCAGCTCAACCTCCGCGTAATTTTTCCCGTCAATTTTAACACGAGAGTAGGTGAAAAGCTCACGGAAATCACCCTCTCCTCCGAGAAGAACGTTGAATATGCCCACAAGCTGCCCATCTATTCTGCTACGCCTGTAACCTTCCTCTTTTTCTTTCTTGTAAAAGAGATTTTCCCCATCAACGATGAATACCTGTTTTACGGGATCCAGATACTCCCACCTGCTCTTGCCGGGTTTCTGTATATAGAATAACCCACTGGCTTCTCTGGTGATACCCATCCCCTGAAGAGGCATGACCTGTTCGAATGTACCCGAAACGGAGGAAACAATATCGTATCCTTCCTCGATCTCATCGATCACCTCATCTTCGGGATGTCCTGCCTCTGTAACTACCGTGATATTGATAACGCATAGGGCAATCAGGACAACACCTGATAAATAATGGTTTCTAAAAAAACGCATCCTCATGTTTCCCGTATCCTGACTTCCCTTCCTTTTCCTCCCGGTCCGACGGGTGTTACGATACCCTCTTCTTCCATCCTCTCAATAAGTCGCGCAGCCCTGTTGAATCCTATCCCAAGTTTTCTCTGCAGGAAGGATATGGAAGCCTTTCTCGTCTCAACGACTATCCTGACCGCCTCCTCATATTTTTCGTCGGAGAACTCGACAATGCCACCGAGATCATCGATATCCCCATCGACGACCGATTCATCGTATGCCACCTTCCCCTGTTTTTTCAAAAAGGAGACCACCTTCTTAATCTCATCTTCGGAAACGTACGGGGCGTGAACTCTGATGAGGCCCTCCGGACCCGGGCGCAAAAAAAGCATGTCCCCCTGGCCGAGGAGAAACTCAGCCCCGTACTGACTGAGAATCGTGTAGGAGTCGTATCTCGATGACATTTTGAAAGAAATCCTGCAGGGGAAATTGGCCTTGATCACGCCCGTCACAACATCGACGGAAGGCCTCTGTGTCGCAACTATGAGGTGGATCCCAGATGCCCGCGCCATTTGCGAGAGCCTCGTAATTGCCTCCTCAACCTCTCTTGCGGAACTGAGCATTAAATCCGACAGCTCATCTATCACGATAACGATAAAGGGAAGCAGAGATGGCTCGTCATCATTTTTGCCGCTCGATCTTCTCTTGCGCACCATTTTGTTGTAAGAATCGATGTTTCTTACCCCGTTTTCCATCATCAACCGGTATCTCCCCTCCATTTCTGCCACCGCCCAGCGTAGGACTTTTGCGGCATCTCTTGGCTGGGTAACCACGGGGTGAAGGAGGTTCGGTATCCCGTCGTAGGGATTAAACTCGAGCATCTTCGGGTCAACGAGAATCAATCTCAGTTCATCGGGCGTCGTTCTGTATAGGAGGGAAAGTATCATCGCATTCAAAGAGACACTTTTGCCGGAACCCGTCGTACCGGCAATAAGAAGGTGCGGCATCTTGGACAGATCTGTCACGATGGGCCTGCCGAGAATATCCATTCCCACTGAGATGGTTAGGGGTAGCCGGGAAGAAAGGTATTCATCGCTCTGCAGCATCTCTTTGATGTATACCTGCTCCCTCTTTTTGTTGGGGACCTCGATCCCCATTACACCCTTGCCGGGAATATTTTTTATGATTCTCAGGCTTTCCGCCTTGAGGGACAAGGCCAGGTCTTCCGAGAGTTTCACGATCCGGTTCAGTTTTTCTCCCGGTGCCGGCTTGAACTCGTAGAGTGTAACCATCGGGCCCGCCATCACCGACGTTATTTCGCCGTCGACCCCGAACTGCCTGAGTTCCTTTATGAGGACCCTGACATTATCCTTCAGGTCATCCTCGTCCGGAATAACTCTATCCACCGGAGGGTCATCGAGGAGGCTCCTTGAAGGGAGGGTAAAATCCGAATGCTCGGAGCTGACGAAGGTCTTGACGCCCTTTTTCCTGTCCAAGCCTTCTCCCGTTCCCCGAACAATTTTTACCTCCTCTATATCATCGGCTTCGTCGCTAAACACGATGCCCTTCCTGGTCAGGCTTCTGAGTGAGGCGTCCTCCTTGATCTTTTCTCTCACTTTTTTCCTTTTCTCTTTCTTCCTGTTGATGAACGCCCGTATGTCGCCAATCGTTATTCCCGTGGACATCATCAAGAAAATGACGAAGAGCGAAAAGAGCACAATGCTCCCCCCCACACGGCCGAAAACGGCTTTTACGAGGTTTTTCCCCAGAACGTAACCGGTTATTCCTGAAAGATAAAAATCAATTCCAAAGAGCCTCACGTACTCCGAATAGATACTCAAAATAGCCACCGATGAGACGAGGGCGAGAATAATGCCGATGCTCCTCACGAGCATCTGACGGGTCGCGATTCCTCTGAAGGATAAGACTGCTTGGGCGAAGAAGATCAGAGGAATCACAAATGCGCCTATTCCGAACCACTGTATGAGAAGGTCAGAGGAGTAGGAACCTACTTTTCCGCTCCAGTTCGTTATTTTCATAACCTTCGACGAGTAGGTCGAGAAGGAAGGGTCAAAGGGATTGTACGAAATAAGCGATATGAGCAGCAAGAGACCTATTGCAACGTTCAACACCCCGACGATCTCTTTTTTAATATCTCTCATCTCACACCTAAGAGTAACGTCAATAATCTATCATCACCGGAAAGATGACGGGCTTTCTCTCGAGCTGCCGGTTAAAATATCTTTTAAGCTCCCGCCTTATGTTTGATGAGGTTTCTTCACTTCCGGCTTTTGCACATTCCAGGACCATCTCCTCCACGAGCCTTTTTGCTCCCTCGATGATCCCGTTTCCAGCAACCATATCTGTTACGCCTAGGCAGATCATCTCAGGGCCATAGGTAATCTTATCTTTTCGGGAATCGTAGCCCACAATGGCAATTACGACCCCGTCTCTCGAGAGATTTCTCCTCTCACGCAAGACCATTTCACAGACATCTCCCACACCCTTTCCATCGACGAATACTTTTCCCACAGCGAGAGAGCCTTCTTTACGAAGCGACCCGTTTTCAAGAACCAGTACCTCACCGTTCTCAACAACGATGGTCTCTGTCCGGTTCAACCTGCTGGCAACCCTGGCGTGCTGAACCAGATGTCTGTACTCACCATGAATCGGGACAAAGTATTTTGGCGAAGCTGCTTCGATCATGAGTTCCAGTTCCTTCCGTGCACCATGACCGGATACGTGCACATCTGAAATCGCTTGATAGATTACGTCTGCCCCTCTCCTGCAGAGGTTATCTATAAGCCGGAAAATGGCTTTTTCGTTACCGGGAATAAACCGGGACGAAATAATCACGGTATCGCTTTCCTTCACCTTCACGTACCTGTGCTGGTTCCTCGCCATGAGAGAGAGCGCGCTCAGCGGTTCTCCCTGGGACCCGGTTGTCATCACGACGAGGGAGTCATCATCTATCTTCCGGGCATTTTCGATATCAACGAAGAGATCGTTTCTCTCCGATTTCACGTACCCCAGTTTTCTGGCCACGGCCAAATTCTGCTCCATGCTCTTGCCCGTAACTGCCACCATGCGTCCGGCTTCTGCAGCGCTTTCTATCGTATCTGCCAGGCGTGTGATGTTTGAAGAGAACATGGAGACGATGGCTCTGCCGGGAATCTCCTGAATAATGCTGTCGAGAACATCCTTCACGTATTTTTCCGACCGGGTCCTCCCCCTGTTTTCAACGTTCGTTGAATCTGACAGGAGAAGCGTTATCCCCTCTCTGGCAACTTGAGAAACCCTCGTTAGATCCGTTACGACCCCGTCCCGCGGAGTGTCATCGATCTTGAAATCCCCGGTGTGAATTATGATCCCGTCTCCCGTTCTTATGATATAGCCCACCCCTTCAGGGATTGAATGGCAAACCGGGAAGGCCTCGAACTCAAAATCCGCAAGAGAGACAACTGCGTTTCTCTCAATAACCCTAATATCGTACGGAAGATCCGGCTCCTGATCCTCCAGTCTCAGTTTCAACAGTTCCGCCGTAAGCCTCGTTGCATATACCGGAACATTGACCGCCTGGAGAAGATAGTAAACTGCTCCGATATGATCGTCGTGGCCATGAGTCAAGAAGATACCGCTTATCCTCTCCCTCACATAATTCAGGACGGAGAAGTCCGGCATGACGTAGTCTATTCCGAACATGCCGTCGTCGGGAAACATGATACCGGCGTCGATTATGACTGCCTCGCTCCCGCTGTCCAAGAGCATGCAGTTCATTCCGATTTCACCGAGGCCCCCGAGGGCACTGATAGCCACGCTCATTTATCCGCTTCCGTTGCACTATATTCCATTTCCAAAAGCCCCTTCGCCATTATATCTCTCACCTTATCGGAAAACTCTTTTACTGTCCAATTCATGTACATGCCCGGCCTGATTGATTCAAGGACCTTGACGCATACGCCAGCTGAAGCCACGACGCCCTCCCCTTTCGGCATCATCACATCGGTTCCCCATATGACGACGGGAAGGAGTGGAATTTTCGCTTTTTTCGCTATGAGAAAAGCCCCTTGCTTGAACTGACCGATCTTTTTCCCCTTGCTTCTCGTCCCCTCGGGAAAGATCAGAATCGACTTGCCCCTATTGATATAGGTTATCGATTTTTTCATCGCCTTCGCTCCACCGCTGCGGTCATCCGTGGCCACCGCGATGTTCCCCCTCACCTCCATCGCTTTGCCGAGAAAGGGGAGGGACAGGACCTCCCTCTTGGCAATGCGGCGGAAATCTATTGGCAACGCCGAAATGAGCGTTGGAATATCGGCAGCGCTGGAATGGTTGGTCACGATAACGCGCGGTTTGCACCTTTCGATATTATCCAGCCCGTCGACATCAAAGGCAATGTTCGTTGAACTTACCCGGCGCTTTGCCCACTTCAGGGCACTTTGCCCGGCAATTTCGGAATCCCTGGCAAGTTTGAAGGATACAATCGCTTTCACTGAGTAGTAAAGAGTGAGGAGCACAACCAGAGAAGTTTTGGCAAACGTTTTAACACTTTTCTTTCTTTTGCTCACGTACTCGGCAACCGCTTACTCCCGATTTACGTAAATTATCCTCTTAAACGTCCTTCCGGTCAAGATGAGGGATTTGCCAATTTGAACGGGCCTTTCATTACCCCACGCAGCTAATTTTTTTAAAAACGCCACAGGGGATCCCCTGTGGTAGAATTTACGGGGAGTGTGATGGATATTCATGAAAAAATAGAGGCGTTGAGGACAAATCTGACACGGGTAATATACGGGAAGGAGGAAGTCATAGATCTGATTCTCGCTTCCTTTTTCTCGGGCGGTCACGTCCTCATAGAGGACGCTCCCGGCAGGGGAAAAACAACCCTCGGACAGGCACTCGCCAGAAGTATTTCGGGAAAATTCAAGAGAATTCAGTTCACCAGCGACATGCTCCCCCAGGACCTTCTCGGTTACAGCATCTACACCCACGAAAGTAATACCCTCACGTTCAATGCAGGACCGATATTCGCCAACGTCGTCCTGGCAGACGAGATCAACAGGACCAATCCGAAAACACAAGCTGCCCTTTTGGAAGCCATGAGTGAGAGGATGGTGACCCTCGAGAACAGCTCTCACCGGCTCCCAGACCCCTTTTTCGTGATTGCCACGCAAAACCCCTTCGAGTTCCACGGAACATTTCCCTTGCCGGAATCCCAGCTCGACCGGTTCAACCTGAAAGTATCTCTCGGCTATCCGGATCTGAAATCTGAATTGAAGATACTCAACAGTAAAATCATGCGGGATCCCCTGGACGACATCGACACGGTGATAGACACCAAACAGGTCCTTCAGATAATGAATTCGTGCAAAATGATCATCTGCGATCCGGAGATAGACAGATACATAGTGGAAATCGTTCAAGCAACGAGAGATCACCCACTCCTTCGACTGGGCGCTTCACCGCGATGTTCCATCAGCATGAAAAAAACGTCGGCCGCGCTGGCACTTCTGAAAGGAAGGACCTTTATCCTCCCCGACGATGTTAAGTTTCTCTCACCCTTCATCCTCTCCCACAGAATCTTTGTAAGCGAAGACATGGAGGGATCGGGCAAATCAGACGTTCGCGGCAGAGTTGTTTCAGAGATACTGGACGCAATTCCCGTACCGGCATGAATGTAGAGAAGAAATCGAAAACCCCCCGATTTTTCAGGATAACTGCCACGGGGAAATGGTTTATTTTTATCACCATCGCCCTCGGCATAGCAGCGATAAACACGGGGAACAACCTGGTCTACCTCTGTCTCGCCATGAACCTGTCCCTCATGATAACCTCGGGTATTTTATCGGATCTCGCAACGAGGAACGTGTACCTCAAGGTTTTACCGGGAAAAGAGATATATGCCGGAAAAAAAGGGAAAATACTCGCCACGATAAAAAATGAAAAAACAGTGCTGCCCCTTTATTATCTGAGAGTCATCCTGGAAGCAGCTGGAAAAAAGGTTGTAAAAACGGTACCCTACGTTGGTCCCGGCCGTGAAACCTCAGCAGTGCTGGAAGGCATCTTTGCGAAACGGGGAATATACACCGTAAGGAAGGTCTCTGTCATGACTCGTTTCCCCTTCGGTTTTTTCGAAAAGTATTATCACGTGAAGGCCGACATCTCGATCATCGTGTTCCCCAGCCCATCCCCCCTTTCAACAGCCGAAGAGGCTGCTTTGATGTATAGCGAAGATTCTGATGGCTCCGGCGAACTCGTGAGAACGGGATATACCGGGCACTCACTGAACAACATCAGGAAATTTCTTCCGAAAGACCCGGTTAAGATGGTGCTCTGGAAAAAGTTTATGCATACGAAACAGCTTTACGTGAAAGAACTCGAGGAAGAAAAAGACCCTCCCGTTATCTTGGAAATTACGCCCGAAGAGGACGATCGTATCTTCGAGCGCCAAGTTGCGCGCTGTGCCGGAAAAATCGTCGCATTGAGAAATAAGAATATCCCCTTTGTGATAAAACTGAGGGACATGGAGGTCTGCTCTACTCGCTACCCGGTTCCCTATCTCACAGCTCTGGGACTGCTATCTGTGGTAGAAAAAGACGGGAAGGGAAGGGGAAAGTTAAAGAGGGTGCTTTCCCTCATTCGCCAATGAATAAACAGTACCACATAATTGTTCGGATATCTGCGTTGTACACGTTCCTGTCGTTGGCGTGCATTCTCATAACGGGATCTATCTCCTTCTCTCTGATCATCTTCGTAGCGATGGCGATCTCATTCCGGCTCCTCTTTCCCCGGAGGCACATCACGTTTTCGGAAAAGAGCAAGATCAGGGATCTGGTAGCAGCCACGGCTCTAATGCTCTACATGATTTTGAGAATCACCCTGACCGGAGGGGACCTCTTACCCGTTTTCCTTGAAACACTGCTGGTATATCAGGGTTTCAAGTGGATCAGTCCCCTGGTAGTAAAGGATTTCTTCATCCTCACGGGAATCGCGTATATCCAGGTGGTAGCTGGCGCCTCTCTCACTTCAAAATTTCTCTTTCTCCCAATTTTCGTTCTCATAACTGTTCTGACGACTGTTACCTTGTTCATACTCTTCGTGAACACGGAATCCGATCTCCGGTCCGCCGAAAGAGATGGTGATATCACGCTGAGATCGAGTTTCATCACTTTTTTAGGAGGCATCGGACTGGCCTCCTTGGTCATCACGATCATTATTTTTCTCTCCATACCCCGTCTCGGTGTCGGTTTTCTCGGAAGGAAGATGATGCAAGGAGAAAATATGCCGGGCGCCGCCGGGAAGCTCGATCTCAAAATGGACACGTTTTCAAATATTGACGGGAAAGTAATCGTGCGGGTAAGGGGAAATCTGTCGAGAGCATCGCCAATCTATCTCAAGTCCATAACACTTTCCGAATACCACAATGACGCCTGGTTCAAGAGAAATCAGCGGCTTCACCTGATCGGGAAGGGAACCCATTCCCTGCTCAAAGGGGACGGAAAAAGTCTAACCGACAATCGGGTGGACGTTTTCCTGGGAGCAACGGGAGATACCATCGTACCCACACTTCCTGAATCCATCGCCATAAAGTGGGACTGGGGAAAACTCTTCATCGACCAGGAAGGTGACGTGAATTCACAGGCACCCATAACCCATCCGGTAAAGTACACCCTCATCAACGGCAAGAACCAGAGAAAAGAGGAAACAGGAGAGAAACACTACTCAGCGAATGGTGATCTTCCGGAGATGATCGAAATCATTGCGAGAAATCTTCGAGCCGGAACTTTTGACGAGCCAGACAAAGTGAGTGCGATAACCGGTTATCTTCGTAAAAACTTCCGATATAAAAGGGTCCCGGGAAAAGTATCTCTGCGAGAATTCCTCGACGGGAGAAAAGAGGGGAACTGCCAGCATTTTGCAACATCGACGGTGCTGCTCGCCTGGGCTATGGGACTTCCGGCCAGGCTTGCCGGTGGTTACATTTCCAGCGAATACAACGAAATGGGAAATTACTGGATGTTCCGGCAGCGAGACGCACACGCCTGGGCAGAGGTCTTTCTCCGGGGTGCTGGGTGGACAATCGTAGATTCCACTCCCCTCGGTCCTTTGCAACTCTCCCCGAACAGCCGTCTCAACCACGTCTTCGATTGGATCAGACAGAACTGGCAGGAGTACGTAGTTGGGTACGACCTCGAGAAACAGGTAAAACTCTCGAGAGAACTCATCCTCGGTTCTCTGAAATTGAGTCGCAACGTAAGCGGCAATCTGCGGGAGGGTGCAAGGGCCCTTCTTCTGCCTTTATTGGTCCTCATTGTCACTTCCGCCTGTTTCCTGTATCTTCTCCCCGCCCGGAGAAAAAGAATATCCTCGATAGGACGTCAGAACCCAATTTACAAACAATTTCTCAGGCCGATAATACGCGAAGGAAAAAAACATGGAATTCGAAAGGAAAAATCGGAAACCCCCACCGAGTATCTTTGTAAAGTGAATGATAGGATGATTCTGGATTCCGCTGCTTACCACCTGTTCATCCGTGAGTACAACCGTGCACGGTTCGGGAAAATTTCACCGGAAGATCTTGTCAAACTCCGGGAATTAACCCAGAGTGTCAGGAAATTACTGAAAAAATAGGGTCATCCGCTGGTTTCGCCACTTCGGCGATATACCTTTCGGGAAGTTTTTCGTTCTTTTCGCGGAATCACCAGGCCCGATGCCCAAATTCTCATAGAGCCCGATTCTTTCAGTACCAAACCTGCACATTGAACTCTTTCCCTTTCAATAATATTTACTTTCACGAAAACAAAAGGTTACATCCTCACCACAGCAAGACACCGGCATCCTTCATCCCTTTTCCTCACTATTTTACCTCCTCATTTATTGCCTCTGTGCCGCTGCCAGAATAGCCGCACAGCCTCTCTCCCGATAACGCCAGCCAGAAGGGGTTCGGCGGCGGCTCCGGAAATGCGTTCAGGCTGGATTTCTCTTTTCAAAACTGGTACAAATATTTTGTGCGGGGAGACGGGGTCAGTCTCACGTTGTAAGACACAAGAAAAAGTGAGAAAATTTACGGAAATGAAAAGTCGTCACGATTGTGATGGAGTTCCAGCAACGGAAAAATAGAACCCCGTGCACAGCGTTTTTCCCCGTGATGCAGGGAGATCAGTTGCCAGGGCGCTCAAGCGGGAAAGAGGATACCGGCTTTTCGCCCACATAACGGGAAATCCAGTTGAAATACAGAAAATGAGAGATTAAGGAGGGGAAAATGGCTGAAAAACAGATAGGCGTGGTGGATAACTATTTTGCCAAGATCGGCGTCGCTGCCATAAAGATCACCGAGGGATCGTTGAGCCTGGGAGACAGGATTATGGTGAAAGGAGCAACGAGCGACTTCACCCAGGTGGTAGAGTCGATGCAGGTGGACCACATAGACGTGGAAACAGCCGAAGCCGGCGACCTCGTTGGTATCAAGGTTATCGATAAGGTCCGTGGCAACGACACGGTATATCTCCTCACCGAAGAGGAGTAACGTAATTCAGGTCCCTTCTATTCGGTCTTTTCCTGCAGGGACTTGAGATTATTCAATTGCACTGTCGCCGTCTCTATCGCTTTTTTCGCCTCCGCGTATTCGGCGTTGAACCTCAGTATTTTCCGCCAGACCTTTATCGCGTTTCCGAGATTTCCTTCCCTGTATTCGGACAGGCCTTCCTCCATAAGCTTATCTGAACTCAGCTGTATATGCTCTTTGAGTTTTTCCGGTTTTTCTTTTACCCTGGATCTCAGCGACTTCCCGTTCGGGTACATATCGATGACGGAACTGAAGATAAGCCCCGAATTTTCATAATCACCGCTTCTTTGCCTCTGCGCGCCCTGATCTATCATCCTGTTTATCGCGGCAACGTATTCGTCTTCATAGGATACCTCTTTCATACCCCCGTCAATTTCGTCTTTCACCAGATTCAGAGCCCTGGAATAGTTCTTCTTCCGAATGAGATAGGCCAATTTCTCGGTGCTTTCCAACTCTACCTTCTTGCTCGACCGGTCGGAGTAAACCTGTTTCCCCCCGCTTTTATCAAAAGGAGCGGTTCGGGCAATCCTTCGTTCCGCGTGGGTGCATGAGAAAACGGTAACGGCAGCGAACAAGAAAACGACCAGGGAGGTAATAGCCCCGTTCATCCATAGACCCCTTTTCTTTCCAGTTTTTTGGCGTATTTCGGATCTTTCAGTATTTCGACGAACACGTCTGTTATTTCCGGATTGAATTGGACGCCTTTATACTTGACAATCTCCTGCATCGCCTCCTGCCTTGACATCCCTTTCCGGTATGGTCGCGATGATGTCATGGCATCGTAGGCGTCTGCGATGGCAATAATAGAAGAAAAATAGGGAATCTGCCCGTCTTTCAACCCGTGAGGGTATCCCTTCCCGTTATGCCATTCATGGTGGTGGAGGACAGCTTTGACGTGTTTCTGCAGCGAATTTGCCAGCCGGAGGATGTCTGCCCCGTCCTCGGGATGTTTCATCATCAATCTGTACTCTTCATCATTTAAGGGCGCCATCTTATGGAGAATCTTGTCAGGGGTTTTTATCTTTCCCACATCGTGAAAGAGGCATACCATCTCAAGATCCCGCACTTCGGCATTGGAGAGGCCGCTCTTACTGCCGATGAGAACAGATATCTTCGCAACTCTTTCGGAATGACCAAAGGTATACTCATCCCTCGCATCAATCGCCGCTGCGAGAATCCTCACTGTTGCAACATACGCATCCTCCAGTTCCCTGGCGGAGAGCTCGAGCTTTTCTTTCTGGTTCATTATCGTGTTCGCCATCTCGTTGAAATTACGCGTCAGCTCTCCAAGCTCATCCCGGGAAACCACTTTGATTTCACTCCTGTACTCCCACAATTTCATTTTCAACACGCCTTCCATAAGGCGCTTTACCGGGGTAGTTATGAAACCGGAAAGGAAAAATACCCCGGCCACTCCGAGTGTGAGAATTATTCCCGATACGAGAATGATCTTTTTTCTTGCTTCCTCCTGAGATGCAATGAGAGTCTGTTCTGCTATTCCGAGATAGATCGCTCCCAGGTCTTTATCTGCAAAAATGATGGGCGTTCGGAATTCGAAGCACATGGTACCCATTCTCAAGACCTTTTTCACCGTCGACCCGTCTTCTTCTCTGCGTATGACCTCGCTTTCCCTCTCTATAAAAAGCTCTCCCATTTTTTCCAGATCACTGTGCGCCTTGATGACGCCCTCGTCATCAACCATCGCCACATACACGATGTCTTTCTGATACTGCCTAATCTTCGAAGCAAGATTATCCAGCGCAAGCCTGTCGTTCGAAAGGATGCTGTACCCTGCCGCTGTGGAGGCGCTCCCGGTGATGGAAAAACCCCTCCTGACGAGCTCTTTGAGTAGGAAACTATCCATTATATTGGTGACAATAAAAGAAGATGCTCCGGTGACAAACAAAATGAGCACGAGCGTGACGAGCGAAAGTTTAAATCTTATTCCGGTGAATACCTTCATTTCCTCCCCAGAAAATTACCTTATCAATCACTTCCAATAAAACATCATTACTCATAAAAATCAATCACTTTTATGAAATATAACGGTTTGTTTACACCTGAAATATCTTTCTAAANNCTGAATGCCGACCAAAAAACAATCTTCCAGAAATCGAGCCGCCCCTTTTCCAAGATGCCGAGGAAAAAGATAGATTTAATGAACGCCCCGAGATACCCTTTTTTCATAATTGTCCCTTTTGTCTTCAATGGCCTGTATTCGCTCAGAAATTTTTTCAGCCTCCTGGTGAAATTGGGAGGAGAGTATATAACCTCCACGATCCTCCGGTAACCTTTCATAAGAACTTCTCCGTTCATCTTCGGGATGAAGTTAATGGTAAAATCCGTGTTGTTTCCCGTGGTATCAAATATGAGTCTTCCTTCCCGCTCTAAGCGCTTGTACAGCCCCGTTCCCCGGGGAGCGTTGAGGAGACCCACCATCGCGGTCGTGATGGCTGAATCATGAATGAACTTGATCATCCGGTCAAAAACTGTGGTCTTATCGCTGTCAAAACCGACGATAAACCCTGCCTTGACCTGCATGCCGTGCCGGTGAAGTTTCTTGACACTCCCGATAACGTCTCTGTTACGATTGATCGATTTCCCCGCCTCTTTCAAGCTTTCATGGTCCAGCGTCTCGATACCTATGAAAACCTCGTCAAACCCTGCTTCCACCATCATCTGGATCAGTGAATCGTCATCGGCTATGTCTATCGATGCCTGCGTTATAAATTCGAAAGGATAGTCCTTCTCCCTCATCCAAGAAATTATCGCCGGGAGTATTTCCTCTTTCAGCTTTCTCTTGTTTCCGATGAAATTGTCGTCCACGAAAAAGACACAGCCCCTCCACCCCATGGCGTAGAGCTGCTCCAGCTCACCGATCACCTGTGCTCCGCTCTTGGTTCTCACCGATTTTCCGAAAAGGTAGGTTACATCGCAAAACTCGCAATGATAGGGGCACCCCCGGGAATACTGGATGCTCATGCATTGATATTTTTGGATGTCGACCAGGTCCATGGTTGGAGGTGGGCTCTTTTGGAGGTCGGCCCAAAATCGCTGCCGGTAAATTTTTTTCGGTTCGCCCCGGTTAACGTCATCGACAAATTCCGGGAGGGTCTCTTCCGCTTCGCCGAGGACGAAATGATCAACCTCGCCGAAATCTTCATGGCATGATGTGAAAAGAGGTCCCCCGGCAACCGTCGCGACTCCCAGCTCTCTGGAACGGCTGATGATCTTGTTGGCTGACTCTCTCTGAATGTCCATGGCGCTTACGAAAACCATGTCGGCCCACCGCAAATCAGCATCAGTGAGGGTGTCCACGTTCAGGTCCAAAACTCTTTTTTCCCAGTCTTCAGGGAGAATGGAAGCGATGGTGAGAAGCCCGAGGGGGGGGTAGGCAGCCATCTTTTTCACGAATTTCAGGGCGTATCTGAAACTCCAGAATGTTTCCGGGTACTCAGGATATACCAAAAGAACCTTCACCGGATAGCTCCGAACCCAACGTTCTTCTCTTCCGATCATATGCACGGAATTTCTTCATATAATACCATAACAAAACCGATGTCTGACACGGTTTGTCCTCTCGAAAGTTCCCCTTCCACTTTGTCAGAATCGCTGGAAAAAACAGAGCGGTATCCTGGAGGTGGTCCTCCGGCTATACCCCGTTGCGCTCCCTGGTGCCGAGGGGCTCAACAATCATCCCCCGAATCCGATAAAGAAAGGAAAGAGGAACGCTCATCATGGCCGGGCTCTCTTGAAAGGAGATGCCGTGAGCTCACCTTAGTCGAGCGAATGAAAGGATGCATTGAACGAAAATTATCGGTTGCCTTTAATTGCTTATGGCGGATAGCAGGGAAAAATTACCCCTCGATGCACGGTTGCTCAGCGATTCGATAATCGAACTCAACATCTCGAGGAGAAATGTCGCGATATATCCGGAAGACCATCCCTCCGTGCAACGGTCCCTTGACCGGGCATACGATCTGTTGCAAAAGCTCTTCGATATACGCCCGAAGATAACCCTCGGTATCGCGAAAGACACTCTGGTGATTGACAATCATTACCTGGACAAAAAAAACCCCGTTTACCGGGACTTCGCCACGTACCTGAGCGGCCTCGGTATCGCTTCCGTTACCTTCCCGCGTAACCTATCAAGAGATGATATTTACGCATTTCACCGGTTCCTCTCTGAAACGTCCTCCGAAACATCTATCGAGGAGATAAAAGAATCCCGCAAAAGTTTCAATCTTAAAAATATTACCCTGGATTTCGTAGATTACGACTCATTTATCTTCGAGGAGGGAAAGACCGAGGCTGGCGAGGAGAAAAAAAAATTGTGGGAACTTTACCTCTTCGGCCTCCTCGAAGGCACCCTTCAGAAAAATGAAGGATCGGAGATAATACGGAAAATCCCACCGGAAATGCTCGCATCCCTGCTGAATGAGAAAGGGGTCAGTTACTTAAAAGAGGAATCATACGACAGGGTAATAACCACATACATACGAAGTTCCTCAGAACGTTTTTTTTCTGATACTGAGCTGAAAAAATTGCTCGATTTCATACATTCTCTCCGTCCGGAACTCAAACAACAGTTTCTCTCTTCCACTATGAAAAATATCTCAACCGATATGGTCCCGATTGAAAAAGCTCTCGGAGAAGTATCTGTCGACAGAGTTATAGAACTTTTAAGCGTCGTCAATGAACACAAGATCATGGTACCCGAAGCCCTTAAAAACCTTATAGATAAGTTCTCGAAAATTGATGGCAGAGATGACCCGTTAAACTTGTTTATCGAAGATTCACCGATTCTCGATGACATATTACTGTCACCCGATATCATCAACCTTCTCAGCAAGGGTGACTTCAAGGCATTCGTTACAGAGAAATATAACCGTGAGATCCAGAAAATCCTTGAATTTGAACCGGGAAAGTTGGCCCAGGAAGAAATGAAAGAATTGAAAGAAGCATGTGAATATGAGGCTCTCGAAAAGGCCTTCTACCGATTTCTTCTCGAACTTATAAGTACAAATATGGTCTCTCATGAAGACATGGAGAAACAGATCCCAATTTTGCTCGAACAGTGTCAACATTACGTCGAAACTGGTCAGTACTTCGAAGCCCTCAATATAATAAAAGGGATAGAAAAGAGCGAGGCAAAGAAAATTTTTCCGGATCTCTTTGCCACCATTATCGAACAATTTCACTCAGAGGAATTCATTGTTAGATTCGTTGAATCTTTAAGGATCATGGGGAGACTAAATCGCGATGAAACCACTGTTCTCTGCAATTATTACGGTGAGAGAATACTGCCTTACCTCTTCGATGTCTTATTCGATGAGGAGTCCAAAGCAACGAGGAGATTCATCATTACGTTGATCACCGGTTTCGGTAAAAGATCAGTTTCAGAAGCGATAAAACGACTCGACGATGATAGGTGGTTCGTGAAAAGAAACATGATATTTATCCTGACAGAGTGCGGTGATAAGGAAGTCATTCCTCACGTTAAACCCTACTGTCAGAATGAAAACATCCAAGTAAGTACCGAAGCGATTAAATGCCTCCTTCAAAAAGGTGAGAGGGACGGCATAGATATGGTGATGAAAAATATCAGATCAAATTCAAAAAAACTCGTAAATCAGGCGATAACCCTATCGGGAACATTCAAGATCAAAGAAGCAGTTCCCGAACTACTCAGGATGGTGGAGAAAAAGGGTGTCACCGGAGCAGATTATCTCGATAAGATCCCGCTGGTTGCTGTCCTGGGAAAGATCGGAGATCCCTCTGCAATTGGGGCTTTAAAAAATCTCATGTTTTCAAAGAGCATTCTATTTAAAAGTGCAATAGAGAGGCTCAGGGAAGAGGTTTTCAAAACATTGAAACATTACCCCTTAAATGACGTGCGGGGCCTCGCAGAAGCCGGGGCAAAATCAAAAAACGATGTTATAAGAGGGGAGTCGTTGAAACTGTTAAAAAGTGGTGAAAAAATTGAATCCACCTCACGGGGGAACTACCATGGAACCCCATAAGAACTTTCTCTCCACGTTCATGGCTGCCTTCTCAACCTGCTCTCTCTATTCGCCCGAGCATCCATCGGTAGAAGCCCTCATCGGTAAATCCCTGTCCACCATCACAGAATTCTTCGCGGAAAACGAAAGTTTTGAAATAATGATGGTCGAAGATGACCTTATCGTCAATAAAAGCCCCACCCGCGATGAAGGAAGCCTCGTAAACAACCTGAAAAAGCGGATGAAGAGAAAAGGAGTATCGCGAATAGATTTTTTAAAAGGATTGACGGCCCCGGAATTTGCCGGTTTTATTGAGGATTTTACCGATAAAAACAAGCCGTTTCGATCATATCCCCACATAAAAACGGGCGTTGTCGAACTACGGGCCGGCGAATTGCAGCCCCTCGCTGAAGCCGAAGCGGATGGATTGGGCAATGCAACGGCAGCCCAGCTGGAGATGGCAAAGGAAATATTCAATTCCATATCTCCCTTCAAGAAGTTAAACGTGGCCGGCCTCGAAGAGATCGTGGTCAACTTTTTCATAACCTTCAAGCGGGAAGCACATTTTCTCAAGCTCATCAGCCCGGTGAAATCGCACAGCGAGTATACGTACACTCACGCAGCGAACGTGGCTGTTCTTTCCATGTTTCAGGCAGAGGCCCTCGGGATAAACGACGAAATGCTTCACGAAATTGGCATTGCGGCCCTGCTTCACGATGTTGGAAAACTGTTCCTATCCAGAGATATCCTCAATAAAAAAGGCAAGCTCACCGATGAGGAATTTCAGGAAGTAACCCGCCACACGATTACTGGAGCAAATTATCTGGTTGGTATGAAAGGCTTAACACAACTCGCTCCGATCGTTGCCTTCGAACATCACATGAGATACGACGGCACAGGATATCCCAAGCTTAACAATAAAAGAAAAAAGCAGCATCTCGTGAGTCAGGTCGTCCAGATTGCCGATTTTTTCGATGCTCTGAGGAGCAAGAGGCCGTACAAAAAAGATTGGGAAATCAAAGATATTATCGCTCTCATGATGGAGAACTCAGGGAGGGAATTCAATGGCGTTCTCGTCTTCAATTTCGCGAGGATAGTCCATTTGGCAATCTCTGAATGAGATCATTCCCGCAATCTTTCAGCAAGGACAAGGTGTTTTATGCGATCAGGGTCGTGGCCGAGGAGTCGCGCTCCTTCCCTGTCCACCTCCAGCACATCTTTCCCGATAAAAACTTTTCCAAGAGAAGGCTCGGGTACGGTCCCCCAGAGATGTCCCCCTTTGAGTCCGAGCCTGGCATCGATAACCGTCAGGTGAGGTTCGAGATAGAGAATCAAATCCGCAGTTGCCTCGTCAATACCGATCTGGTGGAGCTTTGACTTTTTATAGCTCCAGTACCCGCCGTAATGACGGGCGGGAAGGCATCCGATCATATTTTTTAAACCGAGGGTAACACCCGTCATGGTGTGATCTTTGGCGGAAGGGACCGAGATGATTGCTGCCCCCTCAAGTTGATCTGGCAGATAAACCTCCTTCAAGTGGGACGCCCGATCATTCCTGTATACAATGCATTGACAGGAATCGAGATCAAGGAGAGATACTCCTATATTTCCGTACCCGTTCTTTTTCATGTTCTTGATCGTATCCCCTTCGCCCGAGCCGTCAGCGATGATTACGGGTACGGTGAAGTACTCCTTGAGCAGCGCCACGAGCGCCCGCACACACGCAACATCGGTTGTGACCGGAGGGGGGCTTCCATTGACCATATTAGGCTTGACGATAATCTTAGAATATCCTCCCAGAATTGTTTCGACCCCCAGGCTTTCCAAACCGTCCCCGAGCGCGTTATAGTACCCTTCGGGGCCATCGATCGGTATTGACAGACAGGTCTGCCTGTCCGGCGAAAAAGTTTTCATAAGAAGGCTCCCCGCTCTCACCTGAAAAAGATGGATGGGTTATTAAGAAGATTATACCCGGGGGAGAGGGTCGGCGGCGGAAAACAAACCCTGTATCGTGCTGCATCCTTTTTGAATTGGAAAAGGGGCACAGAGATGCGCCCCTTTCTTTCGTCCTTCAAAACAGTCCTTCGAATCAGAGATCCCCACCTTCGAGAAGACCCGCGAAGGTATCGTGGTGGTCTTCCTCATCCTGGAGAATATCCTTAAAAAGCTTTTCTGTGGTTTC
>JABAOH010005964.1_pt2 | contig 27907 bp, 19 predicted proteins | sample 7062181 | NCBI WGS metagenome assembly JABAOH01 (sample SAMN14538630, study PRJNA623070) | marine sediment metagenome | biome: marine biome [ENVO:00000428]; feature: marine pelagic biome [ENVO:01000023]; material: deep marine sediment [ENVO:00002113]; isolation source: pool of 5 deep marine...
CTGGCAAAAATTTCTGTTTCGACACAGTCTGTTCCATGAAACTTTAGCTCTGCATCATAATACCGAAGACCTTCAATTTTTGCCTGATTTGCGATCGAAGGCATATAGATTGTCCCGCTCAATCCCAGTTTTTTAAGTGCATAGGCAAATGCTGCGCCATGATTACCGGATGAAGCTGTAACCAGTTCAGTTTTCCTCTCTTTTTCTGTCAAAGAAAGGAGCTTATTCATGACCCCACGTAGCTTGAATGAGCCGCTTATCTGAAGGTTTTCAAGCTTGAGATAGACATTACTATCTCCTGATTGACTGAGAAAGGGGGAATATTCGGCAGGAGTCTCTCTGATATGTTCTCTTATTCTCTTTTCTGCTTCCAACGCCTCTTTTTCTATATCAATACGCGTTATGTGGTCAGGATTACTCATCAGGTTTTACCCTTATCAATCGAGAACAGATAGAGATTTTATCTGTCTTTGCAGCAAGGGAAAAGTATTACAGGAATTGCTATTCTTATCAAGTTTTTAATGATTATTTTTAGCATGAAAAAATGGACGAGAGAAAAAGCAGCCTGTCCCCCTTTACTTACTATTCCTTTACTATTTTTCTTTTCACTGGAAGGAAAGCGTTTGACCGTTAAATTTTGCTGTGCTATATGTTACGCACGATGGCAAATGAGGCCAACTCTTCAAGGCCCTCTCTCCGGAAAGCTCTTGGCGTCTTTGACGGGATCGCCATCCTGATCGGGATCACAATAGGCGCGGGCATCTATTCCACACCTCAGATAATTGCCGGCTACCTCAGTTCCTTCGACTCAATCATTCTTCTCTGGCTGCTGGCCGGTGTCTTTGTCTTCACCAGCGGGTTGATCTACGCCGAACTCGGAACAAGAATGCCTAATACTGGAGGAGAATACGTTTACATAAGCCGATGCTTCGGACCCTTTGCCGGATTCATGTTCGGGTGGGCACAGCTGTTCATCATCAGGACGAGTGCAGCCGCAGGCCTGTCCCTGATAGCAGCGGATTACTTTGGCTATTTTGTTCCTTTGGATAGAGGCAGCCGGATAATCACCGCGCTCGGCATCATTTTTCTGTTAGGCGTCCTAAACTATATCGGAATTCAAAGAGCCAGCATATTCCAGAAGCTGTCCACTGTCCTAAAAGCAGGAGCGCTGTTCTCCATTGTCATCATCGGCATCCTCTTCAGCGGGAGCCATGAGAACTTGCTTGCTACCAGAGCGGCGCCAGAAGGGCCGTTGAGCCCTTTGGGGAGTGTCGTTGCCGCCCTGATGCTTATTATTTTCTCCCATACGGGCTGGGAACGGATCGGGTATCCAGCAGGAGAAATGAAAAATCCAAGGCGTATCATTCCCCTAAGCCTGGTGGTCGGGATTGGTTTAGTTGTCCTGCTTTATGCCTTAACAAATTTAACCTACCACAGGATCCTTGGAATGGAGGGAATGAGGGAAAGCACAGTCGTCGCCTCGGATGTTCTAACCGTGCTAATCGGTCCTATCGGGGCTGCGTTCATCGCCATCCTCGTGATAATTTCCGCAACCGGAAGCATCAATGGAACCATGATGACCGCGACCCGGGCCTATTATGCCATGTCCAGAGATGGTCTCTTCTTTAAATGGCTGGATCACGTCCATCCTCGATTCCGGACGCCGTCCCGGGCGATTGTGGCTCATTGTGTCTGGGGGGGAGCCATTCTCATTATCCGCGGGACATTCGAGACGATCGCAACAGGACTCGTCTTTACCATCCTTATTTTTTACGGGCTTTCCACCCTGGCGCTTTTCAAAATGAGGAAAGACCGCATCGGAGGCACAAACATCTTCAGCTTGCCGCTCTATCCTTTCCTTCCCCTTCTATCTCTCATATTGATCATAGGCCTGATTGTCCTCAGAGCAATTTTCCAATGGCAGAATTCTGCAGTGGACCTGGTCTTCGTTGTCACTGGAATCCCGTTTGCCTTTTACTGGATTCGGAGAAGAGAAAAAGCCGCCACGATGGAAGAAAAGAATTCTGAAATCAAAATTTAGAGTTGATTAATTTTAATATGGTGATTTTCTTTTTTTCAGTACATCTATTCACAGAAACTTTGGAAAAATGGATGATTCACTAAATCTGGGCAATAGTTGACACGTTCAACTCATTCTAAGTTATTGAGCTATTAGGATGGATAATGATATAAAGCTATAAATTTTTATTTAAGAGGATGCCTATGAGTTTAAAAACGCTTAACGGAGACCAAGCCATGGCTCTTGGGGCGCTGTCCAGCGGTGTCAAACTCGTGACAAGCTATCCAGGGTCACCGAGTTCAGGGACTGTTGAGACACTGATTAGCTTGGCAAAGAAGCATGAAATCTATGTGGAATGGTCAAGTAACGAGAAAGTTTCCTTGGAAATGGGAATTGGTGCCTCAATAGGAGGGCGTCGAGCGTTAGTTTGTGCAAAAAGTGTAGGTATGAATGCGATGATAGACCCACTCATGGCTCTTAATTTGACTCCAGTCCATGGAGGGCTGGTCATCCTTCTGGGTGATGATCCTGGTGCATACGGATCTCAAAACGACCAGGACTCACGATCCCTGGCGACTTTGCTGGAAATGCCGATTATGGAGCCAGCGAGTCCGGCTGAAGGTTATGCTATGATGCAGGAAGCCTTTAATATTTCAGAAGAGTTTAATACCGCAGTGATTATTCGGGAGACTCGAAGCTTCACCCAGCAGAAGGAATCTGTCCCAGTTTCTGATGAGCCCTATCAGGAAGCCAACCTCGGTCATGTTAGAGAGCCTTTTAGATTTGTCCCTGTTCCCCTAAATGCGGTGGAAAAACACAGGGATCTACATCAACGAATTGAAGCGGTGAGCGAATGGGCTGAAAGATCTCCGTTTAACAGAGCGACTGGAAAAGGTATGAAGGGCATTATCGGCGCCGGGTTTGCTCACGCCAAAATTCTCGATGTTGTGGGCAACAAACATTCTGGGGAATTTCGCCTTTTTAAGTTGGGCGTCCTTTATCCTTTACCCAGGAAAACCATTACAGAGTTTCTGCAGGATTGTGATGAAGTGCTGATTGTCGAAGAGATTGAGCCATATGTGGAAACCCATATCAAGGCTATTGCCCATGATAATAGTTGTCGTACGAAGATATACGGAAAACAGAGTAACCATTTGAGCAGGGAAGGTGAATTATTTCGCTGGCAGGTTCAGCGTGCTCTGATTGAGTTTATACCGAAGTTAGTTCCCAGACGAAAATACTTGAAAGAAAAAGAGGCCGAAGAAAGACCCATAAAGAAGGATTATTGTGCAGACTGTAATTACGATAAAGTCATCGACAAACTTGAGGAAGCTGCTGAGAGCTTAGGACAAAAGCCAGTGCTTATCGGGGATCCTGGCTGCCTGGTTACGGTAGCGGACCGGCTTGAAGCCAAGTACGCCCTCGGTTCTGCGGTCAGCACTGCCGATGGTTTGAGCAAAGCTGGAATTGATGAGCGTGTTGTGGCTCTATTCGGCGACTCTTCGTTTTTCCACACGACTATTCCTGCCATCTGTAACGCAGTCCATAACCAAAGCAAAATCCTGATGGTTGTCATTGATAATAAAACCACTGCCACATCGGGATTCCAGGTTAATCTTGGGGTAGGGAGAGATGCCATGGGCAGGGAGGCGCCAGCCTTAGACATTGAACAGATTGCCCGGGCCTGTGGTGTGAAAAATGTGTATATTTCTGGCTCGGACGACTTAGATTCAACACTCAAAGAAACCTTCCTGGAGGCGCTAGGCCTCAACGAGCTGGCGTTGATCATTATTCGACTGGAAAGCCATTAACGGATTCATTTTATTATGATTTTTTATTTGCGTTCTCAGCATATCTAGCAAAACTTTCAAAAGCTTAAAAAAGCACTCCTCTGATAAATTCAAGTTGTTGTGCGAACTCAGGCCTCATCAACAGGATGCAGGTTCATAGTCCTCTAATTTTTGTACCTTTTGGATACTCGATTGTGAAGGCAACAAGGATTTCACGCTTCTCCATCGGCGCCAGCGTGAATATCCAGCTTAGCATGCCTTTTTCGCTCTTTTCGGATGGGGCAGGGGTGATATTTTGATCCTTTATATCGATTTTGGTGTTCTGGCTTAATGGGAGCTGATCAAAGACTTCAATCTCCACCTGGTTTTTTCTGAGATTCTGGATTGTTATTTTGTAAGCAAGCTTAATCCTCTCCTTTTTCCCCAAAAATCCTGGGCCACTTTTTTCTCTCTTTATCTGTTCATGTTTGATCCTGATCTGTCTGTCTTCGCCGAAAAACATCTTAGTTTCTTCCTCTTTGGCAATAAATGGAAGACGTGTGGATCCTACAAAATCCTGAGCAACAAAAAGATCAGCATTACCGGAAAGGAGAGGATAAGGGAGGGTGTTTTGAAATTTGCCCCTGAGGTACGCGACCTCTTTAAGCTTTGGTACAGCTATATAGTCATATTTAACTTTTAACTTTTCATAATCTATAGGGACCTTGTGAGGCGCTCCGTCGCTAGGAATCTGGATATTCCTTTTGATCTCAAAGTTCAGGTTAATCCCGGTTTCTAAAATCCCTGCGGTGAGCAATTCCGCTTCCACACTAGCTTCGACAGGAGATGCGACTTCCCCCACAACTCCTCCTAATACCCCACCAACTAATCCTCCGAGGACACCATCTCTTTTTTTGTACACAGGCCTGGGTGCATAGATTTCAAGTATCCAGGGATTCAATGCAGGCGGATTTGTTTCATGGGAAGGAGAAGACGTGGAAAGAAATGCGCTAACATTCTCCCAATTTTCTCCGCTCTTCTGTTGGATCATTGAAGAGATGGCGAACTCTATTTCAGAAGAATCAGGTGATGCTCTCATAGTATAGAGAGGATTCCATTTGGCGTTCATTACTGTGTAGGAAAGGTTGAGTTTAAAGTTCCCTTCTCGAGGGGATTCAAGAAGAACTTTAACTTTCCTTCCTTCCAGAGGTTTTCGAGCTTTTATCGATTTAAGTTCCTTTTGGAGAATATCGAGTATTGTTTGCTGTCCTTTGAGAAGTGTCTTTTGCTTAATCTTTGCATTTTTGATCTCTTGAAGTTTGTCTCCTAAAAAGTTGATGACTCTTTCCCAACTCTGAATATCTGGTTTGCCCAGTCTAACCTCCCGTGAAGCCTGGGCAGCATTGGACGATTCAATTGATTTCAGAAATATTTCCTGGGTATTTAGAACTTCAATCCTATCCCTAGCCTTGTCCGTTTCTAGAAGCAAAGCATCGATTTCACTCTGGAGTTTCTTTATCTCAGGAAGAAGCGGGGATTCCAGGTATTGACTTGAGAGATCAATGCCTAAAATTTTGACAATTGCATCTCCTTTTCCTGATGCTCTGAGGGAATTGGGGATCAATGTAGCAGGAAGGCCATTAAAGACGACTGAATGTGTTCCTTGACTAAGAGAAAGGTTTATTTCTCTGTTAATAGTTGCCCGATCAGGATAAATGGTCACAGAACTAATTGGACTTTTAACAACGATCTCTTCGGAGAAGAGATAGCAGGAAAAAAGGAGAAGCAAAGAAAGAGCTAAAGAAAATTTTTTTCCTCTCATAATAGCCTCCCAAAAGATATTAATGTTGCAGTTTTTATTTTTTAGTCTCATGTTTTTTATACAATTCAAATCAAAATTTATTCCCTTTAACCAAAAAATAGTTAATTGTAGACTTATACATAAATTTGAAAAATAAGACCCCCTGAGGAACTTTTTATGATCTGGCGGCTTTTCTTACTAGAAGAGATTTGTCTTTTTTCAGAGCTTCAAGAACAGTATTAATTCTCTCGTTACTAGGTAATTTCCTTAGAGCCCAAGTTGCAGCCGCCCTTATAGGTTCAGGCTTGGTTTTTTGAAAGGCCCATAGCTTGGGCTTGGTGGCAACAGCAATGAGTTTTTCTGTCGTTAGTGGCGAACCGATTAGTCCCAATGCCCTGCAAGCCTTCGCTTGAAACGAAATTCTTGTCTCTTTCTCCCAAATCCACTTAGGTTTTATTATATCCAAAAGCATAGGTACAGCCTCAATAATTTTGCGTTTGGCAAATTGATAGAGTATATGGAGTTTAGTTTTTCCCGCAGCTAATTCAAATAAGTCGAGAAAAGTCAAGTCGACTTCTTTCCCTGGGATTTGTTCCAAGACCTCTATTGCAGGTTCCACTGCTTCAGTTGGTCCTGAAAGAGCTATCTCGCGCATCACAGGGATTACGTTCGTGTAGTTGATAAACATATCGGCTACGTTGATCAATTTAAGAAGCTTTATGGCAGGCATATCAGGGTTTATTTCCCCCAAAAATGCTTCCACGGCATTTACTCCAGCTTTATGGATAGCTCCTGCCGCCAGTCTTTGCGCTTTGAGCGATACGTCGGATGTAATTCTTTTCAATGCGGCGCTAGCTAATCTTTCAGGTTCCTGTTGAGTTAGCCAAGCAGCGGCTCTCCCTTGTTTTCGTGTATCCTCAGAACTAAGATCCTCAAAAGCCAGGGATAGATCCTTTTCTATCTGCTCCACAAACTTTACATCTGGAAGAACATCGGCGTATTTATATTTTCTAGAAGGATCTTCTGCCCCAGGTGCTTCTTCAGAAGGTGCTTCTCCGGGCGTAGCCCCTTCACTGGGAGGGGAGATACCTTCAGACTGCAACAACCTTTTCGTTACCTCTGAAATGTCTGTCTGCTGAAGAAGATTTATAAGGTGTTTGAATTCTTGTTTGCCAGCGCTTCCAGATTGAACTGCGGAGAGCAACTCTTGTTTATCCTTTGAAAACTGGTCCAACATATCTTTTAGTTGATCTAACTGCTCGTCAGGAATTGGTGACGCACCTTTCGGAGCTGGTGATGGAGCATCCTTACCTTCTTGCCAGGCAGCTTGGACAAGAAGATCTTGTTTGTCGAGCTCTATTTTACGCTCGCCTACCGCCACAAACATCTTTCGATCAGGCAATACGTGTGATAATTCGAGTTCTTCCACAAGCGTATCCCACTGGCCTGCTACTTCTTCAAGAGGTTTGGTGAGTAGATCCAAAAATCTCTCTAGTTCATCCTGGGTTATCCCTCGTACGAATAACAGCCCTTGCAGTCCATAACTGTTCAGAATTTCATACAGGTCTTCCGTCAAGTGAGGATCAACCGCTTTTACCGGCGGAGCCAAACCGTTAAAAAGTACCGTCTCTGGCGTTACCGAGATAGAAAGGATTTCCGTCTTCTCAGCAAGAAATGGTTCCAGAAGTTGTAGCATCCTCTCCACCGAGTTCTTTACATTCTCATGCTCTTTTGGATAGAGACGTAAATTATTCAGGGCGGTTCTTAAAGCCCTCCCTATCTCGAGAGCTTTGGAGAGGTCCTCAGGTTCAAGAGGCGATTCTTTGGCTAAAGATGCTGTGAGCATCCTCTTTTTCAGGATTTTTTGGGCGCCTTTTGAGATAAATACCGCATCCATTTTGTCTTTCAGAATTGAAATCATCTTTGCTGCTTTATCTAAACGACCAGTATTCTGGAAATGGTAGGCTAGTTTTCCGACGACGCGTTCGAGGGAACCAGCAGAAAATTTCTGTTCTATCTCTGCTGCACGAGCGTGAAGCTGGCGGCGCTCATCTTCAGTCATGAGAGAATAAAAAATAGAACGGTCCATCCTGTGAGCAAAGACGAACTCCTCAGGATTGGGTGTTTCTTCGATAAAAAGCTGTCTTTGGGCATTGTGAAGAATGTCCATAACCTGTTGGAGCTTAAGTTCTGATATCTCTGCAAGCTGATGAGCATTGATCTTATCTCCAAGAAGAGAGGCCATTTTAAGAACATTTATTGCTTCCTCACTCATGCGCATCAGTCTTTCTTTGATCATTTCGCTGAGGCTTGATGGTATATCCTCGGGATTGACTAAGGACAGATCCCATTCATTTCCCACAACTTCTATCTTGCCCTTTATAAGAAGGAACGATAAGGCCTCCAGGATAAACAGCGGATTTCCATCAGAGTTATGCAAGAGGGCTACTTCTGATTCAGCAGACAACGTTTTCCCGTCAAACTGGTTGGCTACAAGCTCATGGACGTGTTTCAAGCGCAAAGGTTCAAGCTGAAATTTTTGGATATCGCTTTTCGTTGTCACTTCTGGCATCGACTGGAGAAGGAATAAAAGCTTGTCCTCTCCTGTAACTAAATCTGGGCTGTTGATCGAAGAAACGAAGAAAAGCTTACTCTCCTCTGTTTGCTCGAACTGGGAATCGAAAAACTGCAATGATGGCTGATCAATTTGGTCTGCATCGTCAAGCAGGACAGCGCCATTGCCCATTTCGCGGAGAATAATGAAAACCTGAGTCAATGCCTCAAAAAGAGTCATTCTGTCAGATTGAACGACTTCCTCTTTTTCCTCCACCTCTTTTGTATCCCACAAAGATATGTGTGGCTTGAGGATGAGTTTGTACCTGTCCTCAAGTTTAGAAAACACTTCATCAGAAATGGATGGTTCCTGTTCGAAAAGTATCCCCAAAGCTGATAATACACCACTGTACATATCCGACTCCCAAAAGGGGTAGCCCTTGGCGAATAAGGTGAAGGCGAAATTTTGTTGAGCGGTTTCTCGGGCGTGCTGCATCAGTCTTGATTTTCCTGTTCCATCATCCCCAAAAAGCACAGGAAACACCAAAGGATTCTCTTCCCCGGAGAGATGCTTGTCTAAGAATTGAATCGTATCATCTCTGCCCACGATATGGGGATAGGAAAGGATGGAATCGAGCTTAGAAGGAGTTAGAAGCTTACCAGTATCGGGGTAAACAACAACCCTTCCTTTCCCTTGATCTTTTGCCGTATAGAGGGCTTCATCGGCTTTTCTGAAGAGAGTCTTCAGGGTTTTTCCATCTTTGGGAAATAGGGAAACACCTGCACTGTATTTAATATTGAGTATCTTATCTTTAACCCTAAAAGGCGACTCCTTTATCTTTTGCAGAATATCCATCCCAAGCTCCCTGGCTTGCTTCTTTGTTAGTTTCGACACAATCAGGACGAACTCATCGCCCGCATAACGGATGGCAATTCCTTTGTCTTGGATTTTTTCTGCAATGATTTTGGACAAATGCTTCAGTGCTCGGTCGCCCTCCCTGTGTCCGTAGCTATCGTTGATGGCTTTGAAATTATCCATGTCGAGCATGTAGAAGGCTACGGTGAAATTTTCCTCATCCGCCTGGACGAGATAGCCCGGGATTACCTCTTTCAAATACCGACGGTTGAATATTTGAGTCAACTCATCAGTGTATAAGAGGCTCAGAAGTTCTTTCTTTTGGGATTCAGTGCTCATAGGATTTAAAAAGGTTTAGAAATAGCCAAAGCAATTTTGAAATGCACCTCATGTGCGTGACTGCATCTTGATATTTTATTCATGGGAAAAATTTAAATAAAGGAGGCGCATTCTCCAATTATAGGGAAATTAAATAAAAAAAGCAATACCTAAAACCGGTTCTGGGATCAGGTCTTGCTTTTTGCCCTTGCTCATACCATACGCAATTTATAATAATGTCCTAGATTGCTGCCCATCGCGCTTTTTTTATTTGAAAAATAATTTGATGATACTCCAGAGGCCGAGGAAAGAGACGATTAAGATGATCAAGCTTCCCAGTATGTTCTGTTTGATGTTATTGACCAGTTTTCCCATTTTCTGACGATTGTTGAGCACAAAAAGTAGGAATATAGATGCCACTGGCAGAACAAATCCGTTAGCCACCTGGGCAAAGATGATGACTGAGAGAGGATTGAAATTGAAAGCTGCTCTCAGGTAGGAGACGATAAGCCCCACCAGAATGACTCCCAGCCAGACTCCCTTAAAGCCTTTTGAATCATGCCCTCCTTTCCAGCCCAGAACTCCAGATGAGGCAAAGGCAGCAGCATAGGGAGCTGTCAGGGCTGAGCTCATGCCAGCTGCAAAAAAGCCTAGGCCAAAGAGGAAAGTGGTTAAAGAACCGAATAAAGGCTTGAGCTGCTGCCCCAGTTGGATTCCGCTCTCCAGGGAAATCCCTTTCTCATAAAAAGCAACGGCAGAGGTGACAACAATCGAAGCTGATATAATCCCGCCTAAAGATATAGAGAGGAGCAGGTCTTTTTTGACTTCCCTAAAATGGGCGATGGATTTCCATTTTTCCTTGACAGCTGAGGAATGAAGAAAAAGATTGTAAGGGACAACTGTGGTTCCCACCAGGGCAAGGACGAGATAGAGTGAGTTCTTAGGGAAAGAGGGAATTATTCCTTTTAGGATTGAGAGGAGATCAGGCTTGATTATCACCAGCGTGGTCAGGAAAGAGACGCTCATAAGGAAAACTAAAAAAATCAAGAACTTCTCCACCAACTCATATTTTCCTCTGCTGAGGATGAAAATGGCTATCAAGGAGATAATAGCTACCCAGTATTTTTGGGAGATTGAGGTGACCATCTCAAGGCCAAGAGAACCGCCGATAATATTCCCGGCTTCATAAGCAGCACAGCCAAACGTGATAGAAGAAAGGGTAAGGACCGCAAAAATGCCCTTTGTCAGAGGACTTTGAGGGAATTCTCTGAGGGCTTGGCCGAGATCGTGCTTTGAGCCTAAACTGAGCCTTCCTGTCATTTGCTGAAGGATAATAGTAGTTAGCGTAGCAAAGACCAGAGCAAAAATCAGTGAATAGCCAAACCGCGCACCTGCCATAGAGCAGGAGGTCACGGTTCCAGGGCCGATAAAAGCTGCTGCCACCAGGAAGCCAGGGCCAAAGGAGGACCTTTTATTTTTTGTGGCCATAGCCTCCTCCTCCTGGCGTCTCTACGCGCAGCACATCTCCAGGCAATACTTTTATGTTAACTTTGGAATTAAGGGCTATTTTTTTCCCCTTGGAAATCAGGGTATTTTTTCCCTTTTTTGCGTTTTTTCCTCCCTGGGCTCCAAAAGGAGAAAATTTCCTTCTTTCAGAAATAATAGTCGCTAGGGCGGGCACAAAAAATTCATATTCGCGGATAATTCCTTCGCCTCCTTTATTACGTCCTTCTCCTCCCGAACCTCGACGCAGGCAGTAGCGCTTTATTTTCAGGGGAAGGTAATTTTCAAGAGCTTCCAGGGGCGTGTTGAGAGAATTTGTCATATGGGTGTGGACTCCACTGAGGCCAGGGGAGTCGAAGCTTCCACCCATTCCTCCTCCGATTGTTTCGTAATAAGCGAAGGTTCTCTCCCGTATAGGATCATAGCCGCCGAAAGCAACATTGTTCATAGTCCCAGAACTTGCCGCCGGTATTTTTTCTGGAATAGCGTAAGAGAGGGCACCCAGGAGAACATCTACGATTCTCTGGGATGTTTCTACATTTCCCCCTGCTGTTGCTGCGGGAGGCTGAGCATTAAGAATCGATCCTCGAGGAACTTTAATTTTTAGCGGCTTCATCAGGCCTGTGTTAAAAGGGATATCTTCTTCAATAAGGGAGCGAAAGACGTAAAGAACCGCCGAATAAGTTACGGCAAAATTGGCGTTTACACTGCCCTCGACTTGCGGGGATGAGGAGCTAAAATCAATAAGGACTTCATCATTCATAACAGTCAACTTGACGGCTATTTTTATTGGTTTATCCCTGATTCCATCATCGTCCAGATAATCAGTGAAAGCATAGGTGCCATCAGGAATATTCTTTATTGTTTCTCTTAAAATCTTTTCTGTATAAAGCTGTATTAGACGTGTATAGTGAAGAATCTTTTTTAGTCCATATTTTTTTATAATTTCTTCCAGTCTTTGTTTTCCCTTGTTGTTGGCAGCTATCTGAGCCAAGAGGTCTCCTTTTCTCTCATCAGGAGTCCTGACGTTGGCTAAGATAAAGTTGAGCAGGTAGTTGTTTAATTTGCCTTTCCGAACGAGTTTTAATGGCGGGATAATCAGCCCTTCTTGATAGATTTCTGTAGCGAGAGGCATCGAACCAGGAGTCATTCCTCCTACATCTGAGTGGTGCGCCCGGTTGGCGACAAAAAACGCCAGCTTTTTGCGGATAAAAACAGGCGAAACACAGGTGATATCAGGGAGGTGTGTTCCTCCCCGGTAAGGATCGTTGAGAACTACTAAATCGTCCTCTTCAAAGCTGATTGCTTTAAGACAGGCTTGAACTGAGAGAGGCATGGCTCCTAAGTGAACAGGGATATGAGACCCTTGGGCAAATGTTTCTCCTTTCTGGTTAAAAAGAGCACAGGAGTAATCTTTTCTTTCTTTGATGTTAGGGGAGAGGGAAGTGCGCCCCAGAACAGCGCCCATTTCTTCAGAGATGGAAACAAATATATTCTTGAAAAGTTCGAGCTCAATAGGATCGAATTCAAACATTGAATTTATCTTCCCTCTGAATTATTAGGTTCAGAAAGCCATCTACTTCTAAGGTGCAAGACGGGGGGAGGAATGTGGTTGATTCGGAATCTGCGATAAGGGCAGGGCCTTTTATTTTATTCCCTGTTCCGAGGAGAGCTCTTTTAAAAACAGAAGCCTGCCATGTCTTGCCTTCGTAGTGAATGGCCTGTTTTTTCATCAAAGCCATTTTGGGATCTTTATCTTTAGAGGGGAGTTTTTTTATCTTAATTTTTTTGGTCTTGCCCACAGCTTTGAGGCGAATATTGACAATTTCAACAGCTCTCTGTTCATGGTGATAAGAATAGAGTTTTCTGTGAGCCTTGTGAAAGCTGGAAACAAAAGAGAGATTTGAAGTTTTGTTGCTAACGTAAGGAATGGTTATTTCATAAGATTGGCCTTGGTACCTGAGGTCGAGGAAAGGATAGATTGATACTTCATCCTCTCTGAAGCCATCCTCTTTCATACTCTTGATGCTTTTTTCCTTTAATTTCTTAAAATGATTTTCGAGCTCCTCCTTGCTTGTTTTTTCTGCGGTTTTCAAGATTGATTTAGAGTAGTCCTTGATGGAATCAGCCATAAGAAGCCCTAATGCCGAGAGAACGCCGGCATTTTTAGGAACAATCACTCTGGGCATTTTAAGGTGGGAGGCAATATCAACCGCATGCATTCCTCCAGCTCCTCCAAAGGAGAAGAGGGCAAAATTTCTTGGGTCAAAGCCTCTTTCGATGGAAATCACTCGGATAGCTTTTTCCATGTTTGCGTTGGCAATTTCTATGATACCCGCAGCTGTTTCTACGAGAGATTTTCTGATTTTCTTGGCCAGATTCTCCAGAGTTTCGCGGCTTCTTTTTGGGAAAATTTCCATTTTGCCACCGAGAAAGAACTCGGGAACAAGCCGGCCTAGAACCAGGTTGGCATCTGTGACAGTGGATAAATCTCCGCGTCCGTAACAAGCCGGACCTGGATCAGCTCCGGCGCTTTGAGGACCAACTCTTAAAGAACCACCCCTGTCTAAATAAGCGATAGATCCCCCCCCAGCTCCGACCGAGTGGATATCAATTATGGGGATTCGAATAGGGAAGTCTCCGATCACAGTTTCACTCGTCCTTCTAATCTCGCCGTCTATCAGGGAAACATCAGATGAGGTTCCTCCCATATCAAAAGTGATGATATTCCTAAAGCCCGCTGCTTTTCCCAGATGGAATGCGCCGACAACTCCTCCTGCTGGCCCTGAGAAAGCTGTTCTTATGGGTTCTCGTTTCGCTTTGGTTGGTGGAATATATCCTTCGTTTGACTGCATGATACGAAGCTCTGCCTTCTGCATTTTTTTCTCTAGTTTTGTCAAATAACGGCTGATAACAGGCATAAGATAAGCGTTTACAGCTGTAGTGGCTGTTCTTTCGTATTCGCGATATTCGGGCAATATGTCACTCGAGACAGAAATCAGGAATTTTTCCTTCTTCAGTTCCCGGGAGACAATTTTCTCGTTGGCGGAATTCGCGTAGGAATTGATAAGAGAAACAGCCACGGCTTCTGGTTTCAATTTTTTTATTTTTTCGAGTATATCTCGAATGCAAGATAAGGAAACTCTTTTTTCGACATTTCCTGAAGCTGAGGTTCTCTCTTCAAGCCCAAAACAAAGGTGGCGAGGGAGGAGCGGAATCCTTTGCTCACCCCTGAGGCTATAGAGCTTGCGCCTTGTCTGGCGTCCGATAAAAAGAATGTCCTCGAAGCCTTCTGTTGTGATAAGAGCAATTCGTCCTCCCTTCCTTTCGAGAAGAGAATTTGTGGCAACGGTTGTCCCGTGAATAACCATCGGAGAAAGGTCTTGTCCCAGGAATTCACTTATTCCCTCAAGGATAGAAAGAGAAGGGTTTTTGGGTGTGGAAGGAATTTTATTGATTTCAATTATGCCGTCGACGTAGATAACAAAGTCTGTGAATGTACCGCCCGTGTCAACTCCAATTCGCACTTCCTTCTTCATTAAGGATATATTTATCTTCAAGGCTGGAGCAAAGTCAAGGATAAGATATTGTAGGTACTTTGTTCATCAAACCAGCCTTATTCTTAATGTGTGGATTTGATCTTGTAGAGGCTTGATTTATCTTGTGTAGGGGCTTGATTTATCTTGTGTAGGGGCTTGATTTATCAAGCCCACCTTATTTAAAGCAGTGATTTAATATATTCTTGCATTATGGGCTTGATTTAGCGTGTCCAGACTAAACTGGCCCAGAATGGTTTAATTTTATTCTTGTAAGGGCTTGATTTATCAAGCCCGCACTTTTGATCTTTTTAGATAAACTTAAGGATTAAATATATGAGATTTAGTTAGATTATTTACAGGTGTCGCATGTTGTGGCGGAGCAGGTTCTACAGGCTGAAGAAGAAGAGGTGAGACGATTCCCTGCTCCTCCTATTCCGAACGAGGAGAAAATTTTTTGTATATCTTTACTCCCGCACGAAGTACAGGAGACGCTTTTCTCCTTCCCAATTGAAACTAAGCTTTCAAAATGCTTTTCGCATTTTTTGCAGATAAACTCGTATATTGGCATTAGATAATTATTTTATATTATTTTGTATCTTTGGACAATCAGCTTCGCTCTTATGGGTTATTTATCTGTGAAAAATGGTGGGCTTGATAAATCAAGCCCCTACATTAATAAAGATGCATTTGATAAATAAAGCCCCTACAAAATAATCAATGCTCTACGAATGACCGGAAGGCTAGCTATATGACTGCGATGGCTTCGATCTCAACTTTTACATCTTTGGGCAAGCGTGCAACTTGAACAGCCGCTCGGGCAGGATATGGAGCTTTAAAGAATTCTCCATACACTGCATTCATCTCGCCATAGTCGTTCAGATCCTGGAGGAATACCGTGCATTTAACAGCTTTGTCAAGAGAACTTCCCGCGTCTTCAAGAACAGCTTTGAGATTGCTTAAAACAAGGCGTGTCTGCTCTTCTATGCTTCCAGTGCTTAGCTCTCCTGATTTGGGATCAATTGCAATTTGGCCAGAGGCAAAAATAAATCCATTAGCCGCGATTGCTTGGGAGTAAGGGCCAATAGCCTTGGGTGCATTTGCTGATTTGATTTCTTTTTTCATAGGTTTACTCCTTCGTTCTTTTGAGAACAAATTTGGGCCTATCAAGGCCATGCAGCTTAAGGTGACCAGAGCTTCTCTTCTTTTCATCTTAAGCTCTCCTTTGAGAGGATTTATGATAAGAAACTCTTTTTTTGCCTTGGGCTCCTCATATTTTTCCCGCTTCAGATTCATGCGGGATTATATAAAAACATAGCTTAAGAGTCCAGAAAGGTAGGAAGTAATTTTTAAGAGAGAGAGATTTCTTGCAGTAGTAAGAGCTATATTCTATGTGCTTCGTAAAGAATGATGTTGTTATTCCTTTATTAACTCTGTATATTAAGGTCTATTCATTCACGAATAACAAGGAAGGGATATCTATGAAACTCAATCGTTTTCAAGAAATTTCGGTGTTTGTTTTACTATCATTGTTTCTCATTCCTGTATTAACTTCCTTCCAGAAGATCGATTGGCAAACCATCGAGGACAGGACCGTTGAGCTGTTTCTAGAGTATCTTGCCATTGATACCTGTAATCCCCCTGGAGATGTTGCTGCTGCAGCAGAATTCTTCAGGGCGATATTCGAGAAAGAAGGTGTGCCAGTACAGTTGATCTGGACAAATAAAAACACAGGAAGAGTTAATGTGCTTGCTCGTTTGAAAGGCAGCGGAAAAAAACGCCCCCTTATGTTACTTAATCACATGGATACTGTCCCTGTTGATAGATCTGGATGGAGTGTTGATCCATTCGCAGCCTTAAGAAAGGACGGTTATATTTACGGACGGGGAGCTCTGGATATGAAAAATTTCGGGATTGTGCAGTTTATGACAATGCTCTTGCTCAAGAAAAATAATGTTGCCTTAGACCGAGATGTCATCTTTCTTGCAGTAGCTGATGAAGAGACCACCGGGACCCTGGGTTCAGCCCGGATCGTAAGAAACAAATGGGGAGAGATCGACGCTGAATATGTCATGGATGAGGGGGGCTTTGGCACCCAGGATTTCTTTACCAAGGATAAAAGACTGATTTTTTCTGTCGGGGTCGCCGAAAAAAAAGTTCTCTGGCTAAGGCTTTCCACCTCTGGTCCGAGCGGGCATGGATCAATGCCCCTTAAAGAAAATGCAAATTTCATTATGGTCCAGGCATTAAGCCGGGTCGCTTCGCATGTAACTCCGATTCATATCACTCCTCCAGTTGCCGAGATGATAAAAAGGCTTGGAAAACTGGCTGATACGCCCTACAACAATGCGCTCCAGCGAAACACGATTTCACTTACTGTCACCAACGGTTTTGTGGGTGATCCGCCCAAGTCAAACGTTATCCCCGGCAAAGCTGAGGCAGTTCTGGATTGCAGGCTCCTGCCTGATCAGGATCCAAATGAGTTCGTTTCGAAACTAAAAAGAATCATAGATGATCCTCGGGTGAAGTTTAATTATATTGAAAGGCCAATCGAATCAATCGTTTCACCTTATGATACCGAACTTTTCAGGATTATCGAGGAGGAAACCAGAGCTATGTTTCCTGATTCTATTACTGTACCGCATTTAGTCATTTATGGAACAGACTCAAGGTTTTTCAGGAGGAAGGGTGCGAATTGCTATGGTTTTTTCCCAGGTCCGGTCACTATGGAAGAGTATAAGACAATACACGGGAATGACGAGCGAATAAGAGAGAAGAGCCTGCGAACGGCTGTTCGTATCTACTATAATGTGGTGAAGAGCTTCTGTGAAAAAAAATAAATAATTTATTTCGCAGAGGTATCTTCTTCCATGATGCCGAAGGTGTTTCCTTCTGTATCCTGGCAGTAAGCAAAATATCCAACGCCTGGAATGCTCTGCTTGGGGGTTACAATTTTTCCACCAGCTTCTGTGATCTTGGACAAAAACTCATCTGCGGACGGGACATCGATAGTGTTAATTGTTGCTGCACCAGGTTGTTCGCGTTTCATCAAACCACCATCGATGCCTGGTTGATCCTCAGGTCCGGTCATGATAAGCCAGTAGTCCATTGGACCTTCCCACTTTTTGACTTTCCATCCAAAGACATCGGTATAAAACTTGATGGCTCTTTCCGGATCATCCGCATTAATCTCAAAATGAGTAACTCTTAGCATTTCAACCTTCCTTATTATTTAAATTTGAGAAATATTATAAAATAAGTAAAAAAAATTCAAGAAGAAGAAATATGCCTTCAAATTCAATTTGAGATAATTTATATTTTTACAAGCTCAGATATGATTCGGAATTAGTAGAGGGCTGGAGGATTCTTATCTTTCTTTCGTTTTTTTATTAAATTCAGTAAGGAATCCACATCCTTATCTTTCTTGCCGCCCAAATACAAATATTTTTCAATGTAAGAAGCTGCTTTTTCTATCTCTTCTTTAGTGATAGAGATTTTGGCCATGGTGAGATATGGCTGTGGATTGCTAGGTTTTAAGCTTATTGCTTTTTTACATTCCTCCGCTGCTTTTTCAATCAAGTTTCGTTTAAGATACAATTGGCTCAAAGCCATATAAGACATAAAAGAAATGGATTTTTTTCTGACAATGACGCTTACATCCAACTCACTTTTCGAAGCGACTCTTTCTTTTTCTGATCTTGAGGTTACTTGTTCGTATTCGATGGCTTTTCTCCATTTTTGTTCGGCATTTTGATTGTCACCCAGGGCATAATACACGATTCCAAGATTGTAATGGCCTGTTGCATTCTTCTTATCGATTTCTAACATGTTGTTGAATTCCCGCAGAGCTTTATCAAATCTCCTTTGGACATAGAAAATATTTCCCATCAAATCATGACACCCGGCTGCATCATCTTTGCTTACCTTTTGAAAGTCCTTATACCATAAAGCCTTGGCGCAATAGGTTTCTGCTTCTTCTATCTTTTCCAGGTCATAATAAAGCAGGGCAAGATTGTGATTAATGGGAAAGGATCGTTCATCTACTACTAATGATTTTTCAAGAGCCTTTATTGCTTCATCTATTTCCCCTTTCTGCAATTCTTTCAGAAATGTTCCGTGCAAAGCTGCAATTAAGTAATTCTCGTGATATTTCAGCCTGTGATAGACATCGAATTTTGTCGGATGAAGATCAGGAAAAGGAATAACTTGACTCGATATTTTCTTTAATTGTTCCTCGGCTTCATCTTTCTTGTTCTGTTTAAGGTATAGATTAGCTAGCTGAAGTCTTACTTCCCTTTCGTTATAGTTGGCCTCCAGCGCTTCAAATAACTTTCTTTGAGCTTCGTCGAATTCTTCATTTATTTTACAGACAACACCTTGTGCAAAATAAAAGGCACCCTCGTTTCTTTCATCGAACGCATCCAAATGGATGATTATTTTAGACCCAGACTTTTTTTCCAGGAAAATTCCTTTTTCTTTTTTTATCCTTTCCAGCTCAATCGCTTTGATTATTTTTCCGTTTGGCTTCTGCGGAGTAAGACCTGATGTTTTTGCCATCCAGCTTTGGTCAAAATAGACATTCTCTTCAATTATCTTAAGCTGCTCTGCGGCTAATTCAATTTCGTTGTTTAGGATATAAACCGCAGCCAGATAGAAACGGGGATTAAAGTTTTCGCGGTGAAATCCAAGAGACTGGATAAGATATTTTTTTGCCTCTTCATACTCCTTCTTTTGCAGGTAAGCATAGCCAAGATCATCGAAGACCACAGCTTCCTCCCTCCAGGAGGCAGACATCATGCCCTTAAGATAGTGGGCTATCGCCTTATCGTATTCTCCAAAAAGAATTTCCTCGTCTGCCTGGCTGAAGTATTTGTTAATATATCGTGCGCCGGGTATAGTTTGATTAGAAGAGAAAAAAACAATCAACATCAAAATCGCAAGGGGGATTTGAGTTCTCCTATTCTTAACATATTTATTTTTATCCGAGTTAGTTACTATCATTTCAATTTTTTGTCGTATCAATTTTTGATCATGTCAACACGGATAAGGATATCGAACCCATCAAAATAGTAGCGACGTATGCCTTTATCCTCTTTGTATTCACCTTTTCCTGCCATTATTTCCTGGAATGCTTCCGAAACCAGGGATATGACATCGCTTTTAACCCAGGGATCATTGTGTCCGGCGCACAGATAGTCATGCTCATCAAGGCGGCTTTTAAGCTTTTCTACAGATGCAATGTAGTCGTTGATATTCACATCCTCAGGATAGGCATATAGAGGGCCAGGAAAGAAAGTGTCGCCCGTGAAAAGTATTCGATTTTTCTTGTCAAGCAGGCATATGGAGCCGGGAGAGTGACCTGGAGTGTGGATAACCTCTAAAGTGCGGCCTCCAAGATCTATTAGATTACCGTCTTCAAGAAGCATGGTAGGCTCTACAGGGGGAATCTGCCAAGTGGCCGCATCAAATCCTTCTGGCAGCGGCTTCCATATAGAATCTCCTGTGATACTGCTCTGGAGCGATGAATTTTCGACTCTGGTGCGCAGCCTGTTTATACAGTCAGCATCGTTGAAACATGCGATTTCTTCAAACTGGTAATTGCTTCCGATGTGGTCCCAATGTCCGTGGGTATTCACAACTGAGACAGGCATATGAGTCAGCTCAGAGATAACCTTGCTGAGGTCTCCGATTCCCGTACCTGTATCGATAACCACCGCTTTCTCTTTTCCGATAACTAGATAGCTGATAGCTTCCTCAAACTGGTAAGGCTCATATATGGCGTATGTTCTATCAACGAGTTTATAAACCTCATACCACTCCTGGCCGGTATCTACTTTTTCTAATTTTGCATATATCGGGCGCGGAAGTTTCTCCCACCATTTTGCTGGCTGGATGAGTTCCGATCTTTTCTCCTCGACATCTTGTTTTTTCTCGACAGAGCATTGAACGAACGCCAAAAAGACCGGCAAAACCAGGATAAAAAAGATATGAATATTCTTATTTATGGCACTGCTCGGAAATTTCCCTTTTTTTTGCACTTTTTTCCCTCCCAAAAAACTTATAGCTGAGAGATGTGGCTAAGTCAACTCATTTGATATTGCAGTAAATGTCAGTTCGTTTAATTGACATTAGATTTCACCAGTGTTATATGCTATATGCTTGAAGACGCGGAAGATGTTTGGAGTCTCCATTTTTCTCACCCTTTGATATCGAAAAATTCAACAAGGAGGTAAAGGATGCCAGAAGATAAAGAAAACCAAGAAAGAGAAAAAACTTCTGAGGAGAAAAAACACAAACATGATCCTCTTTCAGGTCTGACCGGAGGGTTAATACTCATTCTCTTAGGAGTGCTTTTTCTCCTAGCTACAATGGATTATCTTTCTTGGAGCGGTTGGTGGCAATATTTCTTGATGGGATTAGGTGTTATCTTAATCCTTGAAGCTATTATCAGGAGCGCAAGTCCTTCTTGTCGAAAGGACATCACAGGAAAGTTGATCGGAGGCCTTGTTCTCGTCTTTATCGGGGGCTCTTTCGCCATCGGATGGTCAAATTGGTGGCCGCTAATACTAATAGCTGTGGGGGTTGGAATCCTTTTATCTTCTCTATGGAAGGCAAAAAAGCCGGAGTAGAAAGGTAGAGTCTGAACAGGGGACTGTCTCCATAAGCATATTTATATTTTTTGTTGAACCTTTTGGTAACTAAAAAAGGGCCTCTAAAAAATGGAAAAAAATGGGGCCTGGCCCCATTAATAAGTGATGGACATGATTCATCCCCTCCTGGATAAAGAAAAACAGTTCCAAGCAAAACGCTATGAAAAAGAAAAGCGCCTATTGGGACTCGCCAGTATGGTTCTCTCCCTTGTTATTTTGCTCGGCTTTTATTTCAGTGGTTTAAGTGCCTGGCTCGCTAACCTTCAGATCGGAAACTCTATAATCTGGACTTTTCTCCTTTATGTGCTGTTATTCCAGATGATATTAGTATTCTTTGGTCTTCCCCTTAGTTATTACTCCAATTATATCCATGAACATAAATGGAATTTCTCGAATCATACGGTTAAGAGTTGGCTATGGGAGCAAGTTAAGGGCTTCTTAGTCGGGCTTATTCTTATGCTCATCTTGCTTGGTTTGCTGTTCTGGATCATGGCTGTATATCCTCAGAGTTGGTGGTGGATTGCGGGATTGGCCTTTGCCTTTGTGAGCATTGTCCTGGCTACAATTTTTCCTGTCGTGATTCTTCCGATTTTCAACAAATATACACCTGTTGAGAATAAGGAATTGACCGATGCTCTGGAGAGAATCCTCTCAGAAGGAGGTTTAAGAAGCAGCGGCTTTTTTAAAGAAGATATGAGCCGGCAGACAAAGAAGGAAAATGCCTTTTTGGCCGGGTTGGGCAAAACAAGGCGGGTTGTTTTGGGGGATAACTTGATGGAAAACATGTCAGTACCAGAGATTGAGTCAATCATTGCTCATGAGGTTGGACACTATAAGAACAGGCATATCTGGAAAAACCTTATTATCGGGACTCTGGAGGGAGTGGCTGGCTTTTTCATATTGAACTTGGCAATGAGATCGATATTTTCCCAATTTCTCTCCTCTACTAGCTGGAATCTTACTCTCTTTCCTGTATTTGTTGTCTTGGCAGGAGGAATTTCAGCCTTTATTTTCAGCTCTTTCGGCCATGCCCTCTCTCGCTATTTTGAGAAGAAAGCAGATCGATACGCCCTGGAAAATATTCAAGATAAAAAAGCGTTTATGACTGCCATGGCGGGACTCGCAGACCGGAATCTTTCAAACGCCTATCCGGAGTGGTGGGTTAAGCTTCTTTATTATTCTCATCCTCCTGTCGGGGAGCGTCTGGCGATGGCGGAGAATTATAAAAGGGAAAAAAATAGCGGAAGCTATTTGATGGCAAAATAAAGTCTTGGTGGTCGGAAAACGACAAGTTTTATTCAGGGCAGGCTCGGCATGAAAAACTGGAAAAAAACAGCCGAAGTTGCCATCATCGGCGGCGGCATAATGGGAGTTAGTACAGCCTATTACCTGGCCAAGCGAGGTGTTTCTGATGTGGTTATCTTGGAAAAGGACCTTCTTGCTCAGGCTTCTACTGGACTGAGTGTCGGAGGTATCCGTCAGCAATTCTCCAATCCTGCGAATATTCGGCTGTCGCAGGGATCTGTTCGGGTGTATGAGCGTTTCGAGGAGGAATTCGGCGCCGATATTAAATTCCGCCAGGTAGGCTACATTTTTTTAGCCCAGAAGCAAGAGACCTGGAATGATTTTTTAGCCGGTGTTGAAACTCAGCGACAACATAATGTTCCTGTAGAGGTGCTTTCCCCTGAGGATATAAAGCAGCGGTGGCCCTACTTGAATGCTGACGACCTTAAAGGCGGAACATTTGGTCCGAAAGATGGCTATGCAGATCCTTATTTGGCAGCAATGGGCTTTGCGGATGCTGCGAGAAACTTGGGTGTCCGGATCGAAGAGAAGACCGAAGTAACTGGCATAAGTATAGCAGGCGGTAGAGTTCAAGGAGTGGAGACAGCCAAAGGCTCAATCTCAGCGCCGGTTGTGGTTAACGTAGCCGGACCCTGGGGAGGAGAAGTTGCCAAGATAGCAGGGCTTGACTTGCCCGCAAAACCTTACCGGCGTCAGGTGTTCATGACCAAATCCTTTGACGCCATTCCCAAGCCTGTTCCGATGATCATTGATCAAGATGTCACCTTTTATTTCCGCGGAGAAGAGCCAGGCATTATTATGGGGATGAGCGATCCAGATGAGCCTTCGAGTTTTAATTTGAATGTTGACCGGAATTTTCTGGAAAGGGTTATCGAGGCCGCGGTCCACCGCGCTCCTGTCCTAGAGAAAGCTGAGATCTTACGGGGGTGGGGAGGACTTTATACTATCACCCCTGATGATAACCCAATAATCGGCGAGGCGCCGGGCGTTATGGGACTTTTCTCTGCCATCGGCTTTTCAGGTCACGGTTTTCAACAAGCACCAGCAGTAGGCCGTATCCTGAGCCAGCTCATCCTGGATGGTCAAACCGATTTTGACTTGAAGCCATTTTCTTATGACCGGTTTGAGAAAAGAGAACGAGAGGGAGAAAAAAGGGTGGTGTGATACGATGAAATTAAAAATACTTACTCGAGAAGATGTGGCTAAGGCCGTGAGCATGGCCGAAGCCATAGAAACAGTCAAAAAAGCCTTTATTCAGTTCTCTATTGGGAAAGTAGAAATGCCTTTAAGGACTCAGGTTCCAGTGGAAAAGCAAAAGGGAGTAACCCTTTTTATGCCAGCATATCTGGCGGATAGCGATGCCATGGGAGCTAAAATTGTCTCTGTTTTCCCGAATAATCAAAAGAGAAAGCTTCCCACGGTTCATGCAGTAGTGATTGTAGTGGATGCGGAGACAGGTCGGCCGACGGCTGTTATGGACGGCACCTATCTTACAGCTTTGCGCACCGGGGCTGCCTCGGGCGTTGCTACAGACCTCTTGTCCCGGAAAGATGCCTGCATCGTCGCTATTTTTGGAGCAGGGACTCAATCCCGCACCCAACTAGAAGCGATCTGCACAGTCAGATCCATCAAGAAAGTCTGGATTTATGACGTAGTGCCCGGGGCCGCCAGTGCTTATGTCGAAGAAATGAAAAAACACGAAAGCCCAATTCCTCAAGATATTTTCGTTGCTGAATCGCCCAAACAAGCGGTCAAAGAGGCTGATGTTATCTGCACAGCCACCACTTCCTTTCGACCTGTTTTCAACGATTCTTACCTTAAGGCAGGTGTCCATATAAACGGTGTTGGTTCTTATACGCCCGAAATGCAGGAAATTCCGGCGCGCACTGTGGTCCGGTCCAAGGTGGTCGTCGATTCTCGCCAGGCAGCACTTGCCGAAGCAGGGGATTTAATCATTTCTATAGATGGAGGGCTCATTTCAGATAAGCATATTCACGGAGAAATTGGAGAATTAGCAGCGGGCAAAATTTCTGGCCGTGAATCAGAAGAGGAAACGACTTTCTTCAAGTCTGTGGGCCTGGCAGTTCAAGACGTATCTGTTGCGGAGCTTGTGTTGTGCCGAGCCAGCGAATTGGGACTTGGCCTTGATGTGGACGTTTAAAAAATAGGCGTTAACTCAAAGTTGACTTAAGGAAAAATTATTTTTGGTAATAAATTTTTCGAATTATTGACAATTTTATAACTCAGGGTTATATTGGCTAAAAATATTCATTTATCAGAGCAAATAATGCCTGGAATACTAGGAACGAGACTCCGACGGGAAAGAGAAGAACTCGGGATTACCCAGGATGCTTTAGCTAAAGGTGTAGGCCTTTCCGGCGAATTCATCTCTCTCCTTGAATTGGGAAAAAGAATGCCAAGCCTGGAGACTTTAACCGCTCTGGCCGATTACTTTAGAAAAGATGTCTCTTATTTTTTAAAGGAAAAAGAGGAAGCTTTTAAAATCATTCTCAAGGCGGAGGGCCTGGATGAAAAAGCGAGAGCGGAGATAAAGAAGTTTAAAAAATATTGTGAAGAGTACATCCATCTTGAAGAATTGACAGGACGCCGCCTTGAGCCCGGTCCTATCTATGCCTATATATCACCGGAGAGAATGGCGGATGAAGAAAGGCGCAGGATGGGATTTGGAGACGAACCTGTCCGGGACATTTTCTCTCTCCTTGAGCTTAACGGATTACATATTTTAAGACAGCCAATCCCAGAGAAATCAAACATCTCAGGTATATTTATCTTTTTTGAGGTAGAAAGAGCGGCCTTCGCCTTAATAAACAGCGCTCAAACCATCGGTCAGCAGGCGTTGATAGCAGCCCACGAATACTGCCATTATCTCAAAGATAGAAACGCTGGCCCAATAATCGATAATCCGGACGTTTTTATTGATGAGTACGTTTCTCTCTACCATCCCCGCGAAAAATTTGCTCAAACGTTTGCGGTCCGCTTCCTGATACATCCCGCTAAGGTCAAAAAGATCATCGATAAAGATTTTCATTCAAAGAAGCTAAGTTTTGAGGATGTTCTTTACCTTAAGCGCTATTTCGGAGTAAGCGCTCTCGTCATGCTTCGAACGCTTAGAGATTTAGAATACCTTTCGCGCTCCAAATTTGAGGAGTATCAGAAGCTCGACTCATCTCCTTATGAGGAAGTGTTTTTTGGAAAGCTGGCTGAAGAGGATAGGTTAAGAAAGGGAACGAGAGGAGTTGTTCTCTCCAGCCGGCTGAAAAGCCTAGCTATCGAGGCTTATAAGAAGAAAAAAATCAGTGCAGAAAAATTGTCCAGATTCCTCAAACGGGATAAAAACAAGATTAAGTCTGTATTAGGGAAATAAAAATTCTGGGCCTAAAATGTGTTATGCGCTGGACACAATCACTAAGCCAGCAATCCTTCTCCTTTAGCAGCAATTCCCAACCTGCTGTCAAAAGTCAAGACGGTCAATTCAGGGATCTGATTTTGAAGCGCCTTTGCTGTAGCCAAGTGCCAGAGATGTGTACCTCTCAATGACCATTTCTGAGATAAAGCTCTGAGCCTATCCCATTCTGGGCAAATATTCAGATACCTCCAAGGCCCTGTCTTCAGTGCCTTAAAAGCAACATCTATAAGAATGTCAGCTATAAGCTTTTCTCTCTTGATGCGGGATATGACTGCGCAAACCTCGGTATAGCCCAGAGTTGAGATGAGATGAACCCCATTTTTTCTGAACCAGGTCAAAGCTTCTTTACTATGGGCATCTTTGAAGAGGACAGAGAGGACACTGGAAGAGTCCCAATAAACCGCGACAGAAAGACTTTTTGTCATAGATTTCTATCCTCCTGGAGAAATTTCTGAGCAAGGTCATCAGGAATAGGTATTGGAATAAAAAGTTTTTTCATCGTTTTCTTTTTTCGGGGCTCAATCCAGCCTTGCCTTTCAAGCTCATGAATGCGTTCCGCTAAAGGAAGAGAATCTGAGGGGATAGGAACTATCTTGCCCACTGGTTTACCGCGGTCAGTTAATATAATTTGCTTGCCTTTTTGGACATTTTTTAGCAACTTGCTAAGATTTATCTTAGCTTCTCGAATGCCAATGCGTAAGGATTGCATGTTGTTCTCATATTTTTTTGTAATTACAATGACTACATTAGAATAATAGTTATTGTAACTACATTTTGTCAAGCGTTTCGTATATGGGGTCAGACATGAATAACTTGAATTGCGATTGTTTTAAAAAGGGTTTTAAAAAAAGGCAACAGGCTGGTTTTTCTCCATTAAGGATAAAGAGGTATTCACATCCAGAAAACTCTGTTTGACATTATCATCAGCATGGTGCTATATTCTTGACCAAGCATAAGGGATGAGCGAAATATGAAAAAAATCCCGTTTTTTCTTTCACTCGCCGGCGGACTCTTCATCATCCTCATAAGCATCTATGGTTTTTCTTTGCTTCGCCAGCGCCTCGGTCTTCCCCTTGAAATAAGAGATCTCATTCAGAAAAAAGATGCAAAGCTCGTTCAGATAGATGACATAAGAATTGAAGGTAAAATGGACCTAGAATTCATCCTGAGCCAGAAGACCATAAGCGAGCAGTCAACTTTCCTTATCGAAATTGATGGCAAGCCAGAGAAAAAAGAAGCGAAGTTTGATTACTACTATTCTCAGAGTCTTTTTCCTGTAATATATCTCCTCATAGGTATTTTTTGCTTCATTATCGCTATAGTGGTTTTCCTTCTCCGCGCAGAAGATGAAAGAGCGCGCATTTATTATTGGGCTTCTTTTGCCTTCGCCTCAGCCGTCATCATAAGCGGAGGATTTTACTGTCTGAGAGAAGACTGGCTCTCATACATCCCCGGGATTTTATACTATTTCTCCTATCCTCTGGCCGCTGCTCTTCTTCTTCATTTCTCTCTTTCATTCTCGAAGATAAGGCTAAAAATAAGCAAGCTCATTATTTACTTTCCGGCTCTTATTTTTATAGGGATCCTGGAAACAGAATTTCTCTACTCTTGTTTGAATTCTTCAATAGAGGCCCATAGGGTCTATGAAGCCACTTTTTATGTTTTTCGAGGGTATCTTGTCTTGTTTGTCCTTTCGGCAATTCTAAGTCTTATTATCAGCTATAAAAGAGCCGCCCTTGAGGAGGAGAAGGCGCAGATAAAATGGATTTTTTATGGTCTTTTTGTCGGCCTGGCACCGTTTATTCTTTTATACCAGCTTCCATTGGCTCTAGGAATAAATCCCCTGCTGTCAGAAGAATTATCCAACGCATTTTTCATCTTCATTCCTGTAGCTTTCGCTTTTTCCATTGTCAAGTTTAAATTGATGAACATTGAACTTGTTATCAATCGAAGCATTGTCTATTCCATGCTCACTGTTTTCACCGTTAGTATATATCTCTTTTCTGTTTATCTGCTCGGTAATATTTTCTCCAAATTCTTTTCTGCCCGCAAAACAGCCGTTTCTTTAATCGGAGCTCTTGTAGCTGCTGCTGCCTTTAATCCTGCACGGAAAAAAATTCAGGCATTCGTTGATAGGGCATTTTTCCGTATGAGTTATGATTATCGGAA
>JABAOH010021862.1_pt1 | contig 27897 bp, 25 predicted proteins | sample 7062181 | NCBI WGS metagenome assembly JABAOH01 (sample SAMN14538630, study PRJNA623070) | marine sediment metagenome | biome: marine biome [ENVO:00000428]; feature: marine pelagic biome [ENVO:01000023]; material: deep marine sediment [ENVO:00002113]; isolation source: pool of 5 deep marine...
CGCGTGATACGGGGCGGCAGCTGGCTCGTTGATGCAGCCTACATCCGCTGTGCCTATCGCATCTACATCGCCCCCTCCGTACGCGACTGCTATGTTGGCTTCCGCCTTTCCCAGGATAATCGTTAATTCTTTTCCTTTTTCCCTTTTACCCTTTTACCCTTTGCGGCGCGCCAGCGCCTTTGGTCTATCCCGTTCGATGACTATATATAGGAAAATATCTATAGAAAAATGGGGTACAAAATGTATAATTTGAAACCCTTTTATAAAGGAGGTTTTGGGGTCAAAAATTTTCTTGGTCCTTTTTTTGTTTTCTCTTTTTCCCTTTTCCAGAAAAAAAATTGTAATTATTTACGTGTATATATGAGAGTGGTTTACTATATATAGGAAATATCATGCAGCGTACAGTGATGATCAGGAAGAAATGGATGCCGACCATGCAGAAATCATAGCCGACCATGCAGAAATGGATGTCGACCATGCAGAAATCATAGTCGACCGTGCAGAAATGGATGTCGACCATGCAGAAATCATTATCGACCGTGCAGAAATCATCATCGACCAGGCAGAAATGAATGCCGACCATGCAGAAATGAATGCCGACCAGGAAGAAATCATGGTCGACCAGGAAGAAATGGATGCCGACCACGCAGAAATCATCATCGACCATGCAGAAATGACTATTTACCTGGTAAGTCACGGTTTTATTACGGTAAAGAATCGTTTCTGTTAGAGCAGTTGCCANNAACGAAATCAGAACGTGCGGTCCGAGATCCCGGGTTTGGGTCTTGATTTATTTTTTATTTACTCCACGACAACACGAGGAAAAAAGTGATAGGCAAGAAATCCTACTCTCGCCGGGTGGGAAAGGGACAAACCAATTTTATTTTACCAAAGCCAATATTGCCTGCTCTTTTTTTACCGTAGGAAAATCTTCCAGGAATGTATCGATAGAATCTCCAGCTTCCAAATAATCTATCATATTTTGAATTGGCACTCTTGTCCCCCTAAACACGGGAACACCGCCCAAAATATCTTTTGAGCAATGCATAAATTCGTTATTCTTTTTAGTTTCCATATTACAAAAATATCATAAATTGCAGTGATTTTCAATCTTTTTTTACTGGTACTCTCATTTTTCCCTTATCCGCGAAGGTAACAGTTAAACTCCAGCCACAAGCCACCCGCGCGAAGAGAAAATTCATCTGCATGAGGAAAAAATTCACTTGCATGAAGACCTCGTGCATCTGTATGAAGAAAAAAGTGGAAGGCAAGAAATTGGATTAAATCACAATCCGCGGGATAAGAGGATTAATCCGGGCCACTACTTCATAATTAATCGTGCCCGACAGTTCCGCCAAATGATCCGCAGTGATCTTTTCACGGCCTTCCTCACCAATCAACACCACCCGGTCCCCGGGCTGGACAGGATTGGTCCTGATATGAGTAACCTCTGCCATTATCATATTCATACAAACACGACCCCGCACCGGCGCCTTAACACCATTGACTATAATAACAGATGAATTGGAAAGCTTCCGGTCATATCCATCATAATATCCCACCGGCACTACAAGGATTTTGGAGCGGTCAAACGTCCTGTAGGTCAATCCATAACCAATAGGTTCGTCTTTTTCAAGGGTTTTTACCTGGGCTGCTTTGGCATACCAACTGAGCACGGGTTTTAATTCAATTGGCATTCTCTTTTTTTCAATATACGAGACATATGTGGGCTTCGACGGCCAAAAACCATAAGCAGATATCCCTATGCGTACAATATCAAAATACGTTTTGGGAAAAAGCAGCGTCGAGGCCGAACAGGAAAAATGCTTTAACAGGTTTTGGTGGTTTATTTTTTCCAGGAGATCGTTAAAAAGCCCCAGTTGATATTGGGCATAGGAGTGGTCCGTGGTATCTTCAATATTGGCAAAGTGAGAATATATCCCAACCATTTTAACATAATTCGAGCGGTTGCCCGTTGAACCATTGAGTATTTTAATTACATCAGCGGGCGGCATACCCAATCGCGTGGTGCCAGTCTCTACCTTTAAATGCACTTTCGCTGTTCTTTTAAGCCCTTTTGCCAGGGTTTTTACTTCCTTTAGATAATCAATGGAAGGGACTACCATTTCAAAACCGTTTAATATGATTTCTTGCAGTTGATCCCTGTCAGCCCAACCGATTACCAATATGTTTTTTTTACTGTCCACGGATTTAACCGTAAGCGCCTCCTCCACGGAATCCACTGCATAATAATCAATAAAAGGGAGTTCCTTTGAAATGGAAATTACTTCTTTTAACCCATGCCCATAAGCATTCGCTTTGACTACAAACATAATCTTGCAGTTGCTTAGTTTCCGAAATTCTTTCAAGTTATGAACCAGGTTCACTGCACTGATTTCAATATGCGTTTTCATCCCCCTATTTTACACTTTTTATCAAAAAAATGCCAGAGAAGAATAGAAGCCACGAAGGACACGAAGGAACACGAAGAGAAGAAGATGAGAAGAGAAGATGAAAATTACAAATTCCAAATCACAAAGCCCCTGTCTATTAAAAAGGCAGGGGCAGTCAATTCCAAATTCAAAATTACAAACCCTTCTTTGGAAACGGAGTGCAGTTTATCCCAATGGGGTAATATGTTGAAAAGCATGGCACAATGATTGACCGTGTATGAAAAGTTTTTGCGGGGGTCCAGGGGGCGGTTTTTACAAAAAGAGCCCCCTGGTGGCCGAGGGCTATGTTTTTTTTCTTATTGATTTATAACCGTGGTGTGATATATAATTAACGTTCTATTTTTGATCGTGTATAGGAGTAGTCGAGGTGCTGACATGAAAAAGAGGCACAAACGAAGCCTTGCTATTGGTGTTGGCCTGGGCGCTGCGGCGCTGGTGGTCCTCCTATACCTCAATAAGAACCCAATCGTCCGGTTTGCCTATCTTCATGGTTATTTTGACAGGGCCTTCAGCGATGCAAAGATGATGAGCGGGTACCAGCCAAAGGTCGTCAGTTTTGATTTCTCCTTCCAGGGCACAGCATTTTTTGATGACCTGGTGGAAGACGGTTCCCAAGTTGCCAGGAGGGGAAAGGCAATAAAACAAAAACAACAAAAAGCGAATGTTAATATCGAAGGGGAAAATTATCCTGTTGACCTGATGACCTTTAATAATTACTTTAAAGAAATTAAATTAAATAAGAGGAAAAGTGCGTTTACCATACGTTTCTCACCCTTAAACCTGATGAAAAATAAGATTCGACAATGGGACCTGTTTCAAATTAACCGGGTGGATTTTTTCCAGCAGGAATTGGTGGTTGACCTGGGCCGCCAGTTAAACCTGTACATTCCCAAAACCGAGTTTGTCAATGTTTATCGCAATTATGAGGATTATGGAGATTATACGTTTAAACAATCCTATGATGACATATTTATGGAACAAAATAATCTGCCGGGTTCAATTGTATTTATGCTGGATTCCCTTGAGTCCCGGGAAGGGGATAAGAGAATTGCCATTCGCTATTTATCCTCCGGTAAAAAATCCCGGAACCGCGGTATTGAAAAACACTTGAATCATTTCCTGGAACTGCTGAAGCGCCAGGACCCCAATCTACTGGTAAAATATTTTGACCTGGATTATATAGGCCGGTTCGAGGTGCTACGGCAGCTGCTGAACGCCGGTGCCGGCTTTGTATTGGAAGACAATATACGGTTTATATATAACCGGTTCAATGGTAAACTGTACCCGGTATTGGATGAGTCCAATATCTTCAATATGCAGGATCAAAGCAGACAAAAAAGCTTCGCACTGCTGCGAAAGCAAATCAAAAACAACCCGGTGGTCAAGCAAAAACGAGACGTATACCTTTCCCGGTTGGGAGATAGGTACCGGGATATTATTGCCAATTTCAAACAATTGTTTAAAAAATACAGCAGTGCATCCGATAATTTGCTTTACCAGATCAGGATTAAATTGGTGGCAGCGTATTTTCGCGCCAACGTATACAGCCAATTAAAACGATTGGGCAAAAAGCAAAAGGGACACCCAGAGTCCTATTCACCGGTGAGCCAACCCCGATTATACCTGGATGAAATGGTTCTATCTGCCCGGGCATTTATAGAAATGAATAAAAACCTGGACCTGGAGTTAAAGGGACAAAAAATCATTTTGAAGGCCGGGGAGTATACACTCAAAAAGACATTGATCGTCCCGATGGGATTTCTATTTGAAATCGCCGCCGGCACCACCCTTAAATTGGCACCGGGAGTTTCTGTTGTTTGTTACTGCCCGGTGATTATATCGGGAACTGCGGACAAACCTGTGATCATTAAATCTCTTGACCCGGGAAACCCCTTTGCTGTTTTTGCTGTCCAGGGAGACAGTACATATGACAAATGCCCGGTTACGTTTACCCACCTGGATTTTTCCGGGGCAAGCGGGGGAAGCGGGAAAAAGAGTGCATGGATCAAGGGTGTCAAGTATGACGGCGGAATGAATATTTATAATGCCGATGTTGAAATCAAGAACTCCTCATTTCATCAAAGTTCCGCAGATGCCGGTTTAGATGTTAAAGGGAGTATAATTCTATTGGAGAACAATGCGTTTTACTCCAATTTTTCCGATCAATTGGCCCTGGATTTTTGCCAAGGTATTGTTCGCAGCAATCGTTTCTCCGGGGGTGGTGGTGATCCCAATGGAGATGGTGCGGCAGTTAAAGGTTCGGAAATTTTTTTCCAATCCAATCGTTTTGAGAATCTCCAGGATAAAGGGATCAGTATTGCCATGGATTCTGAGGTTGTTCTTTACAACAACCAATTTGAATCCAACGGCACGGGTGCTGCGTCCCGGGACCAGGGGCAGGTGCTGCTGCTGGACAATGGTTTTTTCCATAACCAAACAGCCGTGTCAGCCTATCAAAAAGATGAAGAACGCGGCGGCGGCAGCGTCTATCTACTGACCAATACATTTGAAAATAACAGCCGCTTGTTTAAAATTGATAAATTTTCAACGTGTTTCTATTTGCAAAACCGCATGGATGGAAAAGAAGCTAATGCACTTCGCAGTTTAATTAGCAACGATAAGATCGATGATTTATTTACTGTTTTCTCGCAGATGCGGGCCAGGTACCGTTATAAAGAGAATCCCATTAAATCCCTGTATGTTGGCGAAACCCGGGCACAGATCGATGAGGCAAACAACGTGATTTTTGTGGCACTGCCCAAAGGGGCCCCGGTGATTCAGCCCATTCGGATTGTATCCACCCTGGCGGATACGGATTTCTATATTACACCCACAGCATACGGGGCGCGTAGTTCTGACAGCATCGCCGCCACTGCCAGGGAAGAGAAAATCACGGATAACCGGGATTACAATTTTAAAGAATATATCTTTCGAGGGCAATTGAGTGTCAGGCATGATTTCCAGGGTGATGAGTATGAGCTGGTGGTCAGTTCTGGTGCGCTTCCCATTGTTGAAATCGATACGTCCGATGGGGGAGATGTTCCTCGGAAAATTAGAAACGAACCCAAGATTTCCTGCCAGGTTCGTTTTGTCTGGTCTTCTGATCTTACAGGTGTCGGGTATCTCAACCGGTTTATAGATGCAAAAATTGAAGGCCGCGGGCAAAAATGGGAAAAATGGAAATACGGCATTACACTGGATGAACCCATTGTGCCGGAAGGAATGAAAAAATCCAGGCGCTGGGTGCTGGAAAGTTCGTATGTGGAAAAATCGTTAATGCGAAGTAAAATAGCCTTTGATCTATTCGACCAATTCCGTGACCCGAAGTCAATGAAACGAATCGCTCCTCGCAGCCAATTTGTCGAAGTTATTTTGAACGGTGACTATCATGGTGTGTACCTCTTAATGGAACATATCGACGGGAATTTTTTGCAATTGGCGGATTTTGATAAAAATGAACCTTACAATGCATTGTTATACCGGGCCAGGGATAAAAATGCTAATTTTACCCGTTACAACAGCCTGGAATCGCTTTACGAAAAAGATTATGAAGACTTTCCCGGGGGCCGTCAACCCCTGGACAAGGAATTGGACCCCATAAGAGGGTGGAGCAGCGGCTTTGAACAACGGTACCCCGATATAGACGAGTATGGTGAGCATTGGCAGCCCATAAAAGAATTTTCAAAATTTGCAGCCCGGTCCACAGATGTTGAATTTGAACAACGAATTCCTGAATTCCTGGACATTGAGCGGTATATCAATCTATGGGTTTTTATCCAATTAGTGGATGATTCCGATGGACTGTATCAAAACCGCTACATTGCCAGGGAGAAAGGAGAGGTTAAATTCTATTTTATCCCCTGGGATAAAGATGGCATATTGGGACGGGATCACAAGATGAACAAACGGCACCATGCCCTCTGGCTTCATACCCCTCTATTTAACCGCTGCATGAAACACCGCTGGTTCCGGGAGATTTTTAAAAATATCTGGCAGGATTTGCGGGGAAAAGGTGTTATATCTGAAGAAAAAATGTTAAAAATGATCGATGAGAATGCTGCTGTCCTGGAGGACGCACAAAAACGAAACTTTAAGCGGTGGCCCACGGACCCGCGCCGCAGTCCGTACCCGGATGCCAATACGTTTTACCAGGAGATTGACTACATGAAAGATTGGATACATAAACGTATCCGCTGGCTGGATGACCGAATCGTGACCATTCACAGTATCCCTGATTATATGGAGGCTCGTTAGCATGGCAGATTTAAAAATAAAATTAAATGTGAGCCCGGAAAAAAGAAAGTACATTGTCATACTGGCTCTTATCCTGGTGACCTGTTGGCTGCTCTATGATTTCGTCCTGGTAAAAGATGAGATATTTTACCGGATTGACGAATATTCTTTTAAAAATAAACAAGAAACGGAAATTAAAGAAAAAATAAAACAGGAAGTCAAAGCGTTTCAGTCAGCAAAAGAACCGATTAAACAGATTCGCGCGCTGATTCACATACTGGAGTGCAACTATTATCTCTTATATAACCGCGCCAGGAGAATGGAGCGTTATTACGATTTTGTTAAGTTTGTTTTGCATCCCTCCCAGCGGAGACAATTGAAAGATAAACAGAGCTATGTGAATGAAGCCAAGCGGCACTTAAAGCGGAAGCGAAATCTACCCATTAACTTTAGAAAATATGAAATCTCGCGGCCTGTATTCTCCGGACCTCCCGGCAGCGAAGCGGCAGAAGTTCTTGTCATCCGTACGTTGACAGAAGCTAACGGCGAAGATCAGGGCAAAGAGTTTTTTACTTATTATTTCCAAAAGTACAAAGATAATCGGTTTTACCTCTATTTCAAAAAAGAAAACCATTTGTTGAAGTTGAGACACCGGTTCCGGGAAGTTCTTGATGTCAAACCCGGTTCCCCGGTCTCCAATGCCCCAAAAGCCCAAAAGCAGAAATGAAAATGAAAACGTTGGAAACAACAGCAATCAATAGATTTGAGGATAGATACCGCCATGAATTGAAGTATTATATCGGTATTGTCAGTTTTGGAGATTACCAGGTTCTTTCAGGGGCATTCACCAGGGCCATGCAGGTGGACCCCCACAGCAATGAACAAAAGCAGTACTGGATACGCAGCTTATATTTTGACACCCCGGAGAATGATGATTACTATGAAAAGGTAAGCGGTATATTCAGGCGCAAGAAGATTCGCTTGAGGATTTACGATGTGGATCAACCCGATGCCAAAATTGAAATAAAAAATAGGGTCAGGAACCTTGTGTTTAAGGAGACTGCCATCCTGCCCAGGGAAGATGCCATGGAGTTAATCAACGGCAACAAAGAGGTATTATTAAAAAGCGATGACCCTACCTTGAATAACGTCTACTATTACATGTCCAAAGATTTGTACCGGCCTGTGGTTTTAGTGGATTACGAACGAGAAGCCTATGTGCTTCCCTCTGAGTATATACGCATTACCTTTGATAAAAATATCAGGGGCAGCGGCGTTGATTTTGACCTCTTTAGTCATGCTGTCCATATGACCCCGGCATTTGATGAAGAAACCATTGTGATGGAAGTTAAGTTTAAGGAATTTTTACCTGAATGGATCCGGAGTATTTTGAACATTTATATGGGTGAACCGCATCCCATTAGTAAGTATTGTTTTTCAAGAATTGGGCATTTTAGATAAGGAGTATAAGATGGACTTTCTCGATTATATCCAGAGAAGCAGCGGCCAGATGACGGTAACAACGGTTGTGGCCAATATGCTGGTCACACTCCTGGTGGCCTTATTTATTTACTGGGTCTATAAAAAAACCTATACTGGCGTGCTGTATTCCATGAATTTTAATCTGACAATTTTATTGACCTCAATGGTCACAGCCATGGTGATGATGGTAGTAGGAACCAACCTGGCGTTATCCCTGGGAATGGTGGGGGCGTTATCCATCATTCGTTTCCGTTCCGCCATCAAAGACCCCAGGGACATCGGGTTCCTGTTTTGGGGCATCGCTGCCGGTCTGTCTGCAGGAACCGGTTCCTACATGATTGCCGCTGTCGGATCGCTGATTATCGCTCTGCTGCTCTTTATCTTCAAGCAGAGAGAATACGAAGCCTATCCCTACCTGCTGGTAGTCAGGGGAGCTAAAATCGATGCCGAACGGTTAAGGCAAATCGTGTTATCCAATACCGAAAACTCCCATTTGAGAATGCGAAATACCAGCCAGGCAGGCATTGAGGTCATTTATGAAATAAAGTTTGTAGATGAGCGCAGGGAAAAACAGGAAGACACCATGGTTAAAGAAATAAGGAATATGGACGGTGTCTCTGTGGTCAATGTGGTCTATTACCGGGGAGAAATACCTGGATAATATAAAAACATGATCAGGGACGAAATTTTTTTTGAAATAGAGAAGACCAATAAAAAACTTCTTTATATAACTCTAGGTGTGCTTATATGCGCTTTATGCCTGTTTTTCCTTTTATTTGGTCATTTTGAAGCCAACCCCTTTAAGCTGAAAAGTGAAATTCAGAATGTTATTCAATTAAAACTTTCCCGCAAAGACCTGGCTTCACTGCCCCATACCGGTGAGCTTGACCGGTGGATCAAAGTCCAACTGATTGACAGCAGCAAGCGAGTATCCCGCATCAAAATGAAACAAGTGTCTAAGCATTCTAAGGATTTCACACTGGATATTAATGGGACCCTCTATAACCTCTATAAGATAGGCCAGGAAGGAAAAGCCATTTACGATTTTTTCAGCACCGCGGATAAATGGGGACTGGAAACATCTTCGCCCCAACCAGTGCAGTTAAAAATGAACAATGTTTTAATTGGAATTTATGTAATAGAGGAACATATCCACGAACAAATCCGGGATGGCAGTGGGGAGTATTTTATCCGGTTGGGCAGTGACATCCGGTTTCTTAAAAAAATACACCACCAGGTGCAATTGGGCAAAAGCGAATTGTTAACCCGGTATTTTGACACGTCCAAACTGGCTTCTTACCTGGTTTTTTTCAGTCTTTTCAGTTACAATGAGGTGCTGGATTTTGACCGCCTGGTTTTTCGTTATGATGCAAAGAAAGAGAAATTCGTCCCTTATTTAACAATGGAAAGTGTTATACTGAGTTTGAATGAGCAAAGTAAAGAATTTAAACCATTCCTGGAGGAGGATGCCTATTTATTGAAACGATTGAACCGGGCGAATATTGCCAACCTGTTGTCCAGGGCCAGACATTATAAATACAGCAGCCTTATCAATATTGTGTTAGGTAAAGCCCGGATCATGCCGGTGAAAGCAAAAAAATGAAAGGAAAAGAGGAAGAATACTGGCCCGGATGGTTTTCTGTATTTGGTTTTGGATATATTTTGATTATGTTGGAACTCCTGCTCTTTATATTAATCCGTCCCAAACCAGCCATTAAGTGGCTGAAGTTTCTTGGAATGGTAACCTGGGGAGCGGCTGCGATTTTGTGGATTATACCCGTCATTACGTTTAAAAGGAAAGGTAAGATTGAAAAAGGTAAAAGTTTCATTAATACTACCGTTCTTGTTGACAGCGGTATTTATGGGATTATTCGTCACCCCCAGTATTTGGCTTCCATTTTCCTCGGTATTGCCATCATCTTATTTTCTCAGCATTGGCTTTTTGTTGTTGTTGGTGTGCCGGCGGTAGTATTGACATATCTGGGAATTCGAGACCAGGATCATTATTTGATCAAGAAGTTTGGCGAGGATTACGAGCGATATATGGAGCGGGTTCCCAGGATTAATTTTTTGTCGGGTATTTTACGGTTGTTTCAGTTTAGAAGAAAGGAAAAATAACCGGGTTGTCCCGCAAACCGGACAAGCCGGAGGCAACAAAAATAAACCTGGATGTTACATAAAATAGCATTTATCTATTGCAATCTGCGGCTGTTTCCTTTAGAATAAAGCTTAACGGCAGGAACTTTTGATAGAATTTTTTTATTGGTAAAAAATTTTTTTATATAAGGAGTTAAAATGGGAAAAAACAAGGACATTTACAAAAAGGATGAATTCTCCGAACAGGATTACAAGGAGTTTGAGCGCAGGTTGTTTTCGTCGTCAACATCGGTTTCCGAACTGCAGCGTATTTGCATGACTCTTGCCCACACCCCCACTAAGAAAGCCCAGGACTTATTGAAGTTATTTACGGAATCCGATCGAGCCCATGAAGTGGGATGGCTGGCATTAGCCGCGGAGGAACAGGAGTTCCACTATCTATCACCTGAAAATGAACAGGAAGAAAGAGATTATCTTGCCCTGAAGGTCCTGCAAGAGCTGCAGGATGAACTGGTTCAACTTGACATACAATTGAATGAAGCCAAAGTGGACCTGGACAAAATGGAAATTCGTTATGAAGCGGTGAGGGAGTTGGTGAAGAAAGGAGAATTGGAGGAAGTGGATGAAGCGGGTGTCCACGATGCAATGGTTGTATTTAAGGCCAGATGTGAAGAGTTGGCCGAGGAAATCGAGTTCAAGGATAAGATTTTCGACCAGGTAAAAGAGTCGATTAAAACGGAGAAATACAAGGATGTAGACCCTATGTCCATGCGCAATGTCCATTGGGGATGATGAAAACCCGGACAAGCCGGAACTAAATAGGTTATTTTAGCCACAGAGACGGGTGGCACCCGCAGCCAAAAAACAGAGGACACAGAGTTTAAAAACAAATCTTCTCTCTGTGAACTCGTTGGTACGTGCTCTCTGTGGCAAAAAATATTCTGCCAGAAGATGGCAAAATTTTACTGTTAAGTAACCAAAAAGTAAAAAAGTAAAACACCGACGACAAATTCAAGTGATTTATATTGTTGAAGGAGGGATTCAATCTCTTTCATTTTCATTTTTCCACCGCTAGATGACACCATTTCCACCACTCAAGTATACCATTTCCACCACTAAACAATACGTTCCTACCGCTGGAGAAAGTGCGAAACGAATGAATTTCCAGTTCCCTTCACCAATGACCAATGACAAATGGCAGTTCTCCTGAATTTTCCCAATGACTAATGACAGCTCTCTTCAGTTTTCTCAATGACCAATCATTAACCCACTTCCTACTTCTTACTTCTTACTGCCAACTGGCCTCCGTGTTCCTTCGTGCTTTTTACCGCATTGTAAATGCCTTCGCGGCTAAAACAGGATTACTTAACCATAGTTAAAATAACCGGATTCTCTCCTTATTCCTTATCCAGTAATCTCAAAAAACACGGGATCAGGTGTAACCAATCATAACCTCCTTTACCTCTATTCAGTCCGGAAATCCGGACTTCAATCCGAATCTTCGGACTCATTCCATTTTAATTAATTTTCCAGAATTATTTCATAATCGAAGTTTTCAAGGTTTAGACTATTGGCAAGAAAAATGCATCTCTTTTAAAGAGAAAAAACAATAGGAGGAACTAATGAATTGTCCACATTGTAAAGCCGAATTATCCGAGGGAGCAAGTTTTTGCTATAGTTGTGGTTTTGACTTGAAAAAAGAAAAACCGGCTGAAATGCAAAGGCAAAAGGTTGACTCTAAAGTTGAATATGGAGGTTATCTAGCAGTGGGAGGTTGGTTAACCATTATAGCTGGAGTTATTATAACCATAATCATATGCAGCCAGGCAAATACCGGGTTTAGAGGATTTGATAGTAGAATCTTTTTGACGGGTGTGGGTGTTTTTATTTCAATGATTATATATGCCTGGCTTTATTTTGGCCTCCATAAAGCCATTTTAAAAATTTCACGAATAGAGCAGGCATTAGGAATTGATAAATGAACACGAAAACGGGGAAAAAGGGATTGGCGAAGTTTTATTTTAGTAAAAAGGATTCACTGAAAGATTTTCTATTTCCCCAACATTCCATAAATCCAATAGAACGGACAGCTTTTTTCTATTACTCCATTACTCCCTGTATGCGTGCTGACACGCACAGGCAGGCTATACTCCATCACTCCAAATTCAGAAATCTATTGACATTTCACAGGATTTTTATTAAACTTTATCCGTTCTTAAAGCTGGAAAAACGATTTTGGGAGCAGCGGATACAATGATGCGAGGCGTAAAAATAATCTTATTTATAGCGGTCGTCCTTTTCATTAACACTCTTCTTTTCATCCAGGTTCTCTCTGCATTCTCAAAATGGTCAATGGAGACTAGACGGTTTTCGGTTGTAAAAAGTTATGGTTTACCCATTGAAAGTATTAAATCTTTTAAGTTGCCAGGCGACAAGCACGACTCCCTTATCGGTGTGGTTTCTGAAAGTCCTGGTCATCCGAAGTGGGCTCATTTATATATTTTTTCCCTATTTCGCAAAACCTACTTGGGACTTGCTTTTGACCAGGAATTGGAAATCCCAAAGAATCGGAATTTTTCATCATTCCATCAAATTGACAACTTTAACAATGGTGAACCGGTACTTCCGTTACTCGGAGTTGAAAACAAAAAGGTTGTTTTAGACCTGATGGATATAGGAGGTATTACCCTTAAAAGCACGGAATTGGAAGATTTATCGATACTTCCTCCTAAAGATAGATTGGTTGCAGGAATCGCAGCAATTGAGGATATCGATGCCGATGGACGAAAAGATGTGGTATGGCGAATGGATGCCGATTATGCCGGCCTGCCGCGGGGAATAGCCGCCCATGATCCGCTTTCAGGCAAAAAGAAATGGGAGTTTCTTTTCGGACCTATCCCCTTCAGGACGATTGTCAAGGATATCGATCATGACGGAAAAAAGGAAATTATTTTTTCAGCCAAGGCACCTCTAAACCATGTTTCCTGGAACGGTATGGATGATGATACCAGTTATGTGGGGGTTCTGGATTGCCAGGGTAACAAAAAGTGGTGCGATGAGGTTGGGGGTTCTTTTACATGGGCATCACTGGCTGTCGAAGATTTAGATTGCGATGGGAGTTTCGAGGTCATAACATCTCTTCAATGCCACAGGAAAATCGATCCTGATCACGGTGAAGTAAGGATTTACGATGCATTGAGCAGTAAAAAAATCAACTCTAAAAACTATCCCGGAGTGTCATTTACCAGTCTTTATGTCGTCAACATGGACAATGACCCTCACCTGGAAATTATCGCCAGCGATGCTCAAGGTGGATTATGGATATGGGACCACAACCTTAATGAACACTGTACATATAAATCAAAGGCTGATATAAGCATCATTGGGGTAGAAAGAATTCACGAAAATTCCTTACCTTATATTTTTACCTGGTACGCAGACAATTCGCTCCGCATTTTTGACCATCGATTAAAAACTATTTTCAATTATCAATTCTATCAAATCCCAAAAGAAATAAAAGAACCAGACACAATTATCCCGATAAGTGATGGGCAAACCACTTCGTTTGTTTTGACCGCAGATCACACCTACTTGATCTCACCGAAACAAAGTCTCCCATTCCAGGATTACCTGGCACTTTTTCGTTCTCCTTTTCTCTTCTACTTTCTGGGAATGGTCTTTTTTAACGGTCTTTTATACGTCGGCTGGAAGCAAACAAGAAAATCAAGATTACGCTCTCTCGAGTTACTGCGGGAAAGTACGAAAACCAGGCCCGAATGGACGATAACAGCCCAGGATGTCCTGCACAAAATGAAATCCCCCCTGACCGCCATCCTGTGGGAAACCTAAAAAATCGACGGTTTGCTGGAAAAAAAGCGGCAATCCAAAACGTTTTTGATAAAACTTAAGAAAATAAACGAATCCATCCTGGCCGATGTTAATGAACTGAAACTCATGAACCGCTTCCTGATGAAATATTTGCAAGTTCAATCCCTGCGGCTCCAAGAAATTGAAATCACAAAGATAATCACGGAGTTGATGGACAATTACCGAAGCATTTTTAGTGATAGATTTACTTTTACCTGTAATTTTTCCACATCGCTGCCATCTTTATTAGCAGACGAAGAGCAATTAAAAGAAGCTCTTGCCATTATCATCGATAATGCCATTGATGCCGCGCCTGAAGGGGGAACCGTTTCCATAACTACAGCATTTCATGAAATGTTAACTCATAAGAAAAAGAAAAATATCATTAGTATTGAGATTGAAGACAACGGCTGCGGAATTTCCAAGGATAATCTGGACAAAATATTTGACCCTCATTATACCAATAAAAAAGAGGGAACCGGCATCGGTCTGGCTATTGCCAAACGGATTGTCGAATCTCACGAGGGCTGGATCGAAGTGGAAAGTAAGGAAAAAGTTGGAACCAAATTTGCCTTGTATCTCCCGGTAAAGAATTTGCCATAAATTTATCTTTAATTCAAGGATGATGTTCAATGAAAAAAAAGAGTAAAGGTAATGTACTGGTAGTGGATGATGAGATCCGGCTTCTCTCCACACTTTCGTCGATATTGAAAGATAACGGTTACAATGTTTTTACTGCTGAAACCGGACAGGAAGCTCAAAAAGCACTCAGCGATTCGCCCGTTGATGCTGTTATCCTGGACCTGATGCTTCCCGATACAAATGGCATCGAGCTTTTAAAAAGAATTCACCGGGAAAAACCGCTTTTGCCGGTAATTATGCTTACAGGCCATGGTACTATTACCAGAGCCGTGAAAGCTACTAAATTAGGAGCTTACGATTTTTTTGAAAAACCCGTTGAATCGAAAAAAATCTTGATTACCCTGGAAAATGCCCTGAAAAGTTCGAGGCTGGAAAAAGAGAGAACCTACCTGGTACAGGATGCCCTGGAGCGTTACCAGATGGTGGGGATATCCTCTAAAATGAAGAACCTTTTTGAAACGATCGAGAAGGTGGCTGACACTGATTCGCGTATATTGATTACCGGTGACAGCGGCACGGGTAAGGAATTGGTGGCACGGGCCATCCATCTGCAAAGCGAGAGAGTGGGGAATCCACTGATTACCGTCAACTGTTCAGCTATTCCCGAAGACCTGCTGGAATCGGAACTATTCGGCCATGAAAAAGGTTCTTTTACCGGCGCCTTACGGCAGCAAAAAGGAAAATTTGAACTGGCTTCCAGCGGTACACTTTTCCTTGATGAGATCGGGGAGTTGGGGCTTCGAATTCAACCCAAGATTTTAAGGGCAATTGAAAATGGAGAGATTCAGCGGCTTGGCGGGAATGATTACATCAAAGTAGATGTGCGGATAATAGCCGCTACCAACTGCGACCTGAAATCGGCTGTACAGCGGAAAGAGTTCCGTGATGACCTCTTTTACAGATTAAGCGTAATTAACATTCATATTCCTCCTTTACGGGAAAGGAAAGAAGATATTCCCCTGCTGGCGGATTATTTCTTAAATAAACTTTGCCGGACACGCAAGCGGCCCCCCATACAGTTAACACCCGCAGCCATTGAAAAACTGGTAGAATATCCCTGGCCGGGAAATGTCCGTGAACTCCGCAACCTGATGGAAAAAATAGCCGTGCTTTCCGGTTCTGAACTTGTATCCGAAGAAGAAATAGAAATGTATTTAGAAGAAAACAATATCATGCAGAACTCAAAAGAAAACAATCCAGAGGGAGGAGCAGAACAAGAAACGCTGTCTCAAATCCTGAAAAAAAAGGAAAAAGAGGCCATTGAAGCAAAGCTATTGGCTTCCGGCTGGAATTATGAAAAAGCCGCCGAAGAATTAGGGATTTCCCGTTCCACTTTATTCAGTAAAATAAAAGAACACGGGATCAATCGTAATAAATCGTAACCGTTTTTACCTCTATCCGGTCCGAAAATCCGGACTTCAGTCCGAATCTTCGGACTGATTCCATTTTAATCAATTTTTAAGAATCATTTCATAATCATATTTTTCAAATTTTAAACTATTGGCACGAAAAATGCCTTTCATTCCTGGAGGAAAAAAATGAGAAAACTATTTTGGACTTTTATTAAAATAGGAGAGATCATGAAAAAACGAATTATCTTATTTATATTCGCATTTATACTTTCCCAATTTTCAGGATTTATCCACGGTGCAATACCTGCTTCAGAGCGCGCTGCATTAATTGCATTGTATAACAGAACCAATGGGGACAGTTGGATAAATAATAGTGGGTGGAAAACTCCACCTTTGCATACCGATGGATTTGCCATGCCGGGGACTGAAGGTAGTTGGTTTGGGGTTAAGGTGGGTTATTCTGGAAATGTGAGATTTCTCTCTCTGTCAAACAATAAACTAAATGGAAGCATCCCTTCTCAATTAAGCAATCTCACCCATTTGGAGGAGCTTTTCCTGTCCAACAATCAACTGAGCGACAGCATCCCTTATACTTTAGGTAATCTCAGCTTGACGGTTCTTGATCTGTCTGATAACCAACTGAGCGGGAGCATCCCTTCTCAATTAGGCAATAACGATTGGTTGGGGGAGCTTTGGCTGAACAATAACCAACGTAGCGGCAGCATCCCTTCTCAATTAGGCAATCTCTGGGATTTGGTGACTCTTGACTTGAGCCATAACAAACTGAGTGGTATCATCCCTTTAAGTTTGACAAATTTAACAGCAATATATACTTTAGATATTGGCTATAATTGTCTCTATGCAACTGATCCAACCCTTAGAGCATGGCTTGACAGCCATGACCCAGATTGGGAAGCCCATCAAGATCAATGTGGGGGGACAACTCCAAGTGTCACAGTAATCTCTCCAAATGGAGGAGAAAGTTTGGAGGCAGGTGGTTCTCACACCATTACCTGGACCACAACCGGAACAGTGGGTAATGTAAAAATAGAATATTCAACCAACAATGGCAGTAGTTGGTCAATTGTTATTTCCTCAACCTCTAATGATGGAAGTTATTTCTGGACAGTACCCGAAACTCCATCCACTAATTGCATGATCAGAATTAGCGGAGCATCTGATGGTAGCCCCTCGGATACAAGTAATTCGACATTCTCTATCGTTCAGTATACTAATGTTGCAAGGGGAAAACCAGTTTTAGTTACTACAAATGGAGCAGATGATTACCAAGATCATGTTGGAGAATGGCCTTCGGATGCGACAGATGGAAGTTTGAACTATCAATCTGTATCCGCGGGAATTGAAGACGGTTGCGTTGCTTGGGTGAATGATGATTATTATCAGTTGATGATAGTGACTGTAAATATTAATTTACAAGGAGCCTATAAAATTAATAAGATAAGATATAACATGGGCAATTGTCAATTTGCAGACTCATGGAATGCTGATATTATGGAATCACCTTTTGCAAGAACCTCAACTAATCCTGGTACTTCTTACTCTGGAGCTTGGACAGAGCATACAGGAGATATAAATGCATCTAGCGTGGTGATAAAATTTGAAAAGACTAGAACGATGTGGAAAGAAGATTGGCTTTTTATTGGAGAAATAGAGATATTTGGGTCTCCAATAACGAATTCGAACATTACAGAAATTTCCCTGAATCGAACTACTCTAAATTTTGGAGGTACAACATCAGGAATAGTTGGCCGTTCTCAAAATATAATGATTAGCAATAACGGGACTGGAACATTGAATTGGTCAGTATCAGAGAATCAACCCTGGATAAGCTGCACTCCAACTTCAGGAACAGGATCAGGAATTGTTACCGTCTCAGTTGACTCATTAGGATTAGCCGCGGGAACCTATACAGGAACAATAACTGTATCAGACCCAAATGCCACTAATTCACCCCTGACATCGATGGTTACATTAAATGTTTATAATTTAAATCAGACATCTGTTCCCTTTGGAGACTTCGCAACACCTATCGACGGCTCAACAGTCAACAGCAGTATTGCTGTTACAGGATGGGTCCTGGATGATATAGGCGTGGAGAGTGTTAAAATTTATAGAACCAAAGGTAATGATAAAGTCTACATCGGTGATGCGATTTTTGTAGAAGGCGCCCGGCCGGATGTGGAACAGGCTTATCCAAATTATCCGAATAATTACAAAGGTGGCTGGGGCTATATGCTGCTGACCAATTTCCTCCCCAATAATGGGAATGGTATTTTTACCATACACGCCATTGCAACAGATATGGAGGGAAACCACGTAACACTTGGGACAAAAACAATTTTAGTAGATAATGCCAATGCGTTCAAACCTTTTGGGGCTATTGACACACCCACACAGGGCGGCACTGCTTCAGGCAGAAGCTTCATAAACTGGGGCTGGGTATTAACCCCGCAGCCCAATTATATCCCCACAGACGGTTCAACCATTAAAGTCTATGTAGACGGTGTAAACATCGGTCATCCTATCTATAATATCTACAGGGCCGATATTGCCAATTTATTCCCCGGATATTCCAATAGTTATGGAGCCATCGGTTATTTTTACCTGGATACCACTGCCTATGAAAATGGTGTGCATACCATCCAGTGGGTAGCAACAGATAACGCTGGAAACACAGACGGTATTGGAAGCCGTTATTTTACCATTCAAAACACTGGTACCACCGGTCAACTGTCACTTAGTAATGCTCAGTGGACATTGGGAGATGAATCTGTTGACAAAAGAGTATCCTCGATTCCTGTTGATAGTTTTGGACCGGTGATAATAGGGAAAGGCTGTAATTGGGATTCAATGCCACAGGAAATTTATCCTGATGAGAAAGGTGATATCCATATCGAAATCAGGGAATTGGAACGGGTAGAGATAGATTTGGGCTGTTCACAATGGAGAGGTCACCATGTAATTGGGAACCGATTGAAGCCGCTGCCTGTGGGTTCAACTTTAGATACAGGAAGAGGGATTTTCTACTGGCAGCCGGGACCCGGATTTATAGGGCAATATCAATTGGTCTTCCTCAGCAGAGAGGAGAACGGAGAGTTAACGAAAAAGACCATTAAAATAAATATCATGCCTAAATTTAAGGAATAAGCTTCCCCAAAAAGAAGAGATATAAAAAAGTGCTTTGAATTTAAGACTATAAAATAAAAAGGAGGATAAAAAAATGAACATGAAAACAAGATTCATTATTGTCTTGTCAATTCTTGTCATGGTTTCTTCAGCTTTTGCTGGGGAGAAGGAATTTGGAAAGGGGCAACTCTTTTTAACGCCTCAGTTTGCCTATTATTCCTATGCACCTAACTTTGGTGTTAGTTTGGAATATGGATTAACACAAAATATCGGGATAGGTGGCAGCCTGTTGTTTGCGTTCTGGAGTGATGAGGCATTTGACGTCAAGATTTCAGAGTCTTTAATTACCCCATCCTTTGACATTTATTATCATTTTACAAAAGTAGAAGTAGAAAAACTCGATCTATTTGCCGGTTTAAGTGTTGGGTATTCCATCTATTCCTATTCATTTGATATTGGGGGATTTGAATGGAATGATGCGGGCTCTTCCAACATTTATCTAAGCCCTATTCTGGGAATCAAGTACTACCTAACATCGAAGCTTGCAATATCTCTGAGGTCCCATTATTCAGCCCTGGGAGATTGGTCTGGAATGGGTGGGGAATTAGGATTAAGTTTCAGGTTAAAGTAAATAATTAATTCAGTGAAGTTAATAATTGCATTAAGAAGGAGTTCAATATGAAAGAGTATATTAGGTTTTTAATTTTAATTATTGTCTTACCTTGTTTTATGAATTTGATAGCTTTCAGTGAGAGTACTGAAGCATATTATCCTTTAAAAGAAGGGAAAACCTGGGAATATCAAATGTCTTTGAGTTCTTTGCTTGGAGCTGGCGGGACGCAAAAAGTAATTGTAACAAATTTTGCCCAACGAAAAATGAAAGACAAGATTGTAACACCACAGAAGATTGACATGCTAGGGCTAAGCAGTTTTGTTTTTGTTTCTAAAGATAGTGAGGGAATATTTGAATTTGCAACACAAATACCGGGTTCAATTGAGCCAAAAATAAAACCACTTCCAAACTATTTTCTAAAATATCCCATTAAAGTTGGTACAACCTGGAATTATGAAACACAGACGATTCTGCTTCAAAAAAATTTTTCCATTAACTTGAAATGTAGTATTGAAAGTATAAATGAAGTTATAACTGTTCCAGCCGGCACTTTTAAAGGTTGCGTGAAGGTTAAAGGTGTAGGAAGCAGGAAAGAAAGAATGGGAATGTTATTTGGAAAGACCGATATCAATGTTGAGCATTACAATTGGTATGCTCCAGGGGTTGGTACGATAAAATCAATTATAAAAGAAGTGAGTAACAAAATGATGATTGGTTCTGGAACGTTTTCAATTCAATTAGAATCATATAAATGAAAGGAAAAATGATAAAAATCATTATGTTGTTGGGAAAGGTACTCGATAAGTTTTTTTGCAAGTATGTGGCATCGCCTAAGGTCTAAAAAAATGCTCCAGGCAGAAAACATTATTTAAGAGGAACTGCTGCATATATCAAGGGAGAAAGGTTTAAAAATAACAAATGGAGGGGGGTTGAAAACGCGAGGTCAGGCTTCCGGCTTGACCTCGCCTTTTCCCTTATGTCTATTCAAGCAAAAAAAGGGCTGATTTTTCCCCCAACCGTTGAAACCACCGCTTCAGTGAAAAAAATTCTGCCACAATCCCCAAAAACCATCTTTCCAAAAACAGTCTTTTTTTAGCCACGGAGAACACAGAGGTCACAGAGAATAATCTCTTTTTTGTTAGCCACGAAGTTACACGAAGAAACACGAAGAGAAATAGAAAAGATACTGCTGCCGGAATCCAGAATCCAGGGATGGGACTTTGAAATTTGGATTTTTGAGGAAAAAGTCGGGGGGACTGGCCCCAAAAACCATCTTTCAAAAAACCAAAACGGTTCCCCCGGTTGTGTGAACCATTTCCATCGCTGTGGGAACGATTCCTATCACTGTGCCAGTCATTTCTATCGCTGTGGGAATGATTTCCATCGTTGTGTGAGTCATTTTCATCGCTGTGGGAGCCATTTCTTTTGTTGTGGGAGTGATTTCTTCTCTTGTGAGAATGATTTTTGCCGGTGTGGTAGTCATTTCTTCCGCTGTGTGAATAATTTCTGCCGGTGCGGGAACCATTTCTTTTCTTGTGTGAATGATTTCTGCCAGTGTGTAAGCCATTTTTTTCGCTGCGTGTGAAAAATCCGGCCCAGTGTTTGAATCCAGGGGCGGAACGTTGAAATTTGGATTTTTGAGGGAAAACGTCGCCATGCCCAAAGGTAATTCCAACTAACTGGAAAGGCGAATTAAGAGATTTTTAGTGTCAGTCAGGAGATTTTCTATATTTATACATCGTTCATATCTTTGTGAGTTCTTCAATTTCTCGAATAAGCACAGGAAGATTGCATTGGGTAAAACTGATCTCCGGGGCGGTAATGCGATTGTGTTTGATGTTTGGCGGAACATGTTTGTGATGTGGGTATGTTGACGCCAAATTCGAGTCCTTTGGGTATGGAAAATCGTCGTACCAGTACAATCGTTCAGTACCCTGGTATACTTCGTAGCCATACGACGTGATTATGCTTTCACTGAAATCCAATTCCTCTCTCACGCGTAACCGAAAACCGTTTTTGAAAAAAACTTCGCCTTCAGCTACTCCTGTATATGGACTGTCAGACCAAACCGCCAAAGTGGAATGTTCTACAGTAGGGCGGTTAAGCAAATCTGCAATATATTGGCTGTAATTGATAAGTGATGTCAGGGGACTTTCTGTCATCTTTAATATGCAGGCTGAAGACGCATTGTCTCAGACAATTTACGTTTTTGAATTTGCTTTCTATAAGCTTCTTTGCGTCTCATCCATGTTTCATAAATTCCTTTCCACCTGCTAAAATCGGCGCGAGTCTCATCATAAGCGTCGTATTGTGACAATTCGCCTGCTATAAGGGCGGAATAAAAGTCTTCACTGAGAACACCATACTTCTCCTCATAGAGTGTCAAACGACGCTCCAGCAGCTTCATTTCAATAATCAGTTCATGAATTTCCATTTTTTTTACTCCTTGCTGCTCATTATTTTAATTTCTTTTTCTGCCATGCTTTAATAGTAGAATGGTTTAATGAAATTGTCAACCCGTCCTTTGTCCAAAGTTCAAAATTCAAGGTTTCCTGTTTCACTGAAAACCATCGGCAATTGACCGTTAATCCCAGGGATGGGACTTTGAAATTTGGATTTTTGAGGGAAAAAGTCGCCAGGCAAAAAGGTAAAAAATCCACAACGCGCCGGGGATTCGTGTAACTTCGTGTACCTTCGTGGCTCAAAGCAAATATTCGCTTATTTTTTGAATGGTATCTTTTCTACTTTTTCCTCACTTTCTTTCTCATCCCCATGGGTGCCTTCAGACTCTTTGACCGCCTGTTCTTTTTTTTCGACCCTGGTGGTTAAGTAGACCTTGATTCGTTCAATGGTAGCAAATATTTTTTTGGAATTGTCAAAGATTTTTTGGTAAATATCCTTTATTTCATCCGGTAAATACGCATGGGCAACCTTATTGCGCAGCAATCGCGCCTCTTTCCAGAAGTCGATATCATCCACGATTTCTATTTTTTGCATCGCCAGGAGCCTATCCCGCATGGTATCGCTTTGCTTTAAATCCAGGAAAAGTTCCAGGCTTCTGAAAAAGTTGAGAGTTAGTTCCACGCATTTCTCAAACCGGAATGACAGGGAATCATAATATTCCAATTCGTCAGGTGTATAAATATGTTCAACATCATAGGGAATATATTTATCCACAGAGGCTTGTAACAAGTCCCGACTTTTTTCAATGTCATGAAATTGATTGGATATCAAGTCTTTTTGCATGTTTCATCACCTCTTGACAAAAAGGGTTGTCTTCCCTGTATACGAGAACGTCCAGTTTTTGTTCACACTTTGTAAAAAAGCGTTTTTGGATTTCAATGGACAAATCCAACGCATTGGCATTTTGGTCAGGGATAAGCATTATATCAATATCGCCGCCTTTTTTGCTGTCATCTAATCGGGAACCATATAAGAAAACCTTGCCTCTAAAATTCTGAAGGGCATATTTTAATGCTTCTTTTTCTTGTCTGTCAAACCGCATTTTTATTGTATCTCCACTGCTAATTATATCATAAACGCTGCCCGAAATGTAATGAAAAACTCTCCGGCAAAGAAGTATTTCACCTGTTTTTTTGAATTTTAACGGACAACAAAAATACTTTGACAAAAGTGATAAAATCGCCTATAATTATAGGCCGAAAAGTTACTATTAAGCCGGTGTAGCTCAGTTGGTAGAGCGCTTGATTCGTAATCAAAAGGTCGGCAGTTCGAATCTGCCCATCGGCTTACTCTCTTTTCTCTACTTATTGTGAAAGGAAAAGGAAATGATTAGAAAGGTTTTTTGAGGGGAAAAAAGATGAGAAAAAGATTACGAATGTAAAATGATTAAAATAACGTAAGGAGGTAAGTTTAATGAATAGTAAGAATGAAGGATTGAACAATCCCACGCCCCCTGAAAAAATGGAAACCGATATAGTGGTGGTAGGGGCAGGTTCCTCGGGTTTAAGTGCTGCATTAACCGCAGCCTCCGGTGGAGCAAAGGTTGTGGTATTTGAAAAGATGCCTTTCCCCGGTGGTTACTCGTTATTTTCCGAGGGCATGTTTGCTGCCGAAAGCATTATACAGCAGCGGGATTATGTGGGCATAACGCGGGACAGTGCGTTTAAGCATCATATGTCAGGCACCCATTGGAGCGCCAACAGCCGGCTGGTGAGAGCGTTTATCGATAAATCCGCCGATACCATCGATTGGTTGATGAATATGGGGGTGGAGTATACCAACGCTGCTGCACTGTGGCCCAACGGCCCCCGGACCTGGCATTTAATGAAAGGTGGAGGCAAAGCCCTTATCCAGGTAATGGCTCAACAATTACAAAAAAAAGGCATTGGCATGTTTGCGGAAACTCCGGTAGTAGAGCTGGTAATGGACCGGAAGAACCGGGTTACCGGTGTCATCGCCCGGACAAAAGAGGGAAAATCCGTCCAGGCTGGCGCAAAGGCAGTGATTATTGCCGGTGGTGGTTTTGCCGCCAACCCGGAAATGGTACGAGAGCATTCGGGCCTTGCTTTCGCTGCACCTCCTGTGGTTCCCATGCCTCAAACCGGGGATCACATCCAAATGGCCTGGAAAGTAAAGGCTGCTCCAAAAGATACCCATGTTATCCTGGCCATCCCCTGCGTACCCGGAGAGAAGCCCACGTCTCATTTGTGGTCTGCTGCTTTTCAACCACTGCTCTGGGTAAACCTCGACGGCCAGCGGTTTTGTGATGAAACCGTGGCTTTCACATTCCCTTATGCTGCTCAAACCCTGGCCAATCAAAAAAACGGGGTTATGTTTACTATTTTCGATGAAAAGGTAAAAAAACAATTGATCCAGGAGGGTGTAGATGTTTCCCTGGGAGTGTTTGTGCCGGTAACCACAAAGCTGGATCGCCTGGAGGAAGAACTGACAAGGGGTATTAATGAAGGAAAAGCTTTTACTGCCAATTCCATCGATGAACTGGCGGATAAAATCAATGTAGACCGCACGCAATTGGGAGCTGCAGTGAAAACCTATAACCGGTCCTGCAAAGAACATCATGATAAAGAGTTTGCCAAGGAGCGAAAATACCTGCAGCCAGTGGAAAAGAAAAGATTTTATGCGGTCAAATCGATCCTGCACATTTTTACCACGTTGGGAGGTATCCGGATCAACCACAAAACCGAAGTCCTGGATACCGATGCTAATGTTATTCCCGGCCTATATGCAGTAGGTAACTGTGCCGGCGGTATGTACGGGTTGGCGTATGATATATTCACCAGCGGCGGTGCCCTGGGGTTTGCCATTAATTCCGGCCGCATTGCCGGAGAAAACAGTTTGGCCTATATCGGCAAATAATTTTCGATATAGAGGGATAAGTGGACAGACGAATTTTTCATTTGCCTTCGGCGACCAGGCCCTCGGCGAGGGCACCCTAAGAAGGCCCTTTGGGCCATCTCGAAGGCTTCCTAAGATGACCCCAATCGCTAGTGTCACGTCAAGCCTCAAATGACGCACAAGATGTGTAAAAATACATCAATATATNNTGTTTTGGACATTTGAACATTTGAATTTCGGATTTGTTTCGAATTTCGATATTCGAATTTCGAATTTATTATTCTTATCCGTCATTTCAGCATTGACACGACACTAGAAGGTGCTTCGAAATATTGAATGTCATAATCATTCATGAAACAAGTTTCTTCAAAGGGTTGGGAAGCCTTCACCTTACTCATCTGCCTACCTTCTTATCTTCTCAACTTCTTTCTTTTTTCCCTGGACCGTGAAACATCCGCAAAACTTTTGATAAGTGGAATACAAGCGGCTTCAATGGGGCTAGATGTATGAAACACATACCGATGACTGTCCGCATATAAAAAATTTTTGGAAGTCCAGAAACCTTTTTACAAAAAGGTTTCTGGCCGCCGGAGGCAAAAATTGAATAGAAGGGTAAACTTTTTTTTCATTTTTTTCGTATAATAAAAGTTAAAAAGTTTGAAAGGAGCTGAAATATGAAAAGATTTGTAAACGTATTCACAGTGTTTTTGTTTATCGGGGTGATGTTTCTTTTTAACCATCAAGGTGCTGCCCAATCCAACAAGCATTACCAGGTCCCGCTGGTGGAGGGGAAAATAAAGCCCGACGGTATCCTTAATGAAAAAGTTTGGGAGAAAGCCTTAGTGCTGGAGTTGAACTATGAGGTCCGGCCGGGTGAGAACATTCCACCGCCGGTAAGGACCGAAGTTCTTTTGGCCAACAGCAAGACCCATCTTTATGTTGCGTTTCGCGCTTATGACCCGGAGCCGGCAAAAATCCGTGCCCGCATCAGTGACCGCGATGAACTGGGACTCCAGGACTGGGTGGGAGTTATCCTGGATACCTTCAATGATGAACGTCGTTCCTTTGACTTTTTATGCACTCCTTTTGGTGTGCAAGCGGATTTTATCGAGACCAGCGGCGATGACACCGGGGGGGACTGGGATGCCATCTGGGATTCCGGGGGCCGTATCAATGAGCAGGGGTATTTTGTGGAGATGTCCATCCCCTTTAGCTCCCTCAGGTTCCAGCGTAAAGAGGGGGACCAGGTGTGGGGATTTGATGCGGTTCGCAGTTATCCCAGGACTGTGAGACACCACATAGGTACCTTTCCCCGTGACAGGAATAACAACTGCTACCTGTGCCAATCGATAAAACTGGTGGGATTCAAAGGGGCTAAACCGGGGAAAAACCTGGAATTTGATCCCACATTGGTGGGGCATATCTCCAGGGAACGAGAGGATGATATCGAGGGTCCTTTTGTGGAAGATAAAAAAGTTGAAGCCGGTATCACTGCCCGTTGGGGTTTCACGCCCAACCTGACGTTTAGTGCCGCGGTGAACCCGGATTTCTCGCAAGTAGAAGCCGACTCCTTGCAGCTGGATATCAATGAACCCTTTGCCCTTTTTTATTCTGAGAAGCGGCCGTTTTTCACCGAGGGGGGTGATTTTTTTAGTTCTCCTTTGCAGGTAATTTATACCCGTACAATGCGGGACCCTTCCTGGGGGATTAAACTCTCCGGCAAAGAGGGGGCAAATACGATTGGTGCTTATGTGGTGCGTGACACCCTTACCAACCTGATCTTTCCCGGCTTCCAGTCCTCTGATTCCACATCGTTGAGTATGGATTCTACAGCCGCGGTGCTGCGGTACCGCCGGGATTTCGGCAATAAATATACCGTGGGTGCCCTTTTCACCAACCGTCAAGGCGGGGATTATTACAACCGCGTGGCAGGGATTGACGGCAATTTACGTTTTACTTCCAATGACCGGGTTATCATGCAGGTGTTGGCTTCCAGCACCCGGTACCCGGAGGACACGGCAGTAGAGTTTGCCCAGCCGCTGGGGAGGTTCGACGATAAAGCCCTGGACATTCTTTATATCCACGATACCCGCAACCTGGATTTTTATGGAGGGTATAGTGAAATAGGTGAAGACTTCCGGGCGGATATAGGATTTATTCCCCGGGTGGGTTACCGTGCTTTTTACGGCGGTGCCGACTATGCCTGGTATGCAAAACCGGGGAAGTGGTGGACAGACTTTGTTTTGGAAGGGGATTTTGATCGGCTGGCGGATGAGGACGGTAACCTGCTCAAACAGGTGGCTTCGTTTGCATTTACATATTCAGGTCCCCTGGATATGCATTCGTTTATTAATTTCTCCAATAACCGGGAGGTATACGATGGCTTGACCTTTGACCAGAACCAGTTTTTCCTGCATCACTGCATGAATCCCATCGGGACCATGCATGCCTGGTGCAATATCCGTTGGGGAGACCGTATTGATTACGCCAATACACGTCCGGGAAAGCGGTTCCACATCCAGCCGGGATTTGGATATGATATCGGTCTCCACTGGAGTTTGTATCTGTCATATACCTTCGAGCGGATGCGGGTGCATTCACAGCGGCTCTACACCGCCAACCAGGGTGAACTCCACCTGAAATACCAGTTCAGTAAGCGGATGTTTTTACGGGCGATTCTTCAATATGTGGA
>JABAOH010001341.1_pt4 | contig 27883 bp, 25 predicted proteins | sample 7062181 | NCBI WGS metagenome assembly JABAOH01 (sample SAMN14538630, study PRJNA623070) | marine sediment metagenome | biome: marine biome [ENVO:00000428]; feature: marine pelagic biome [ENVO:01000023]; material: deep marine sediment [ENVO:00002113]; isolation source: pool of 5 deep marine...
GGGGTCGGCTAAATGGAAGATATCTTTGTACTTGCCGAACACCGACAGGGCGAGCTTCGGGATGTCACTTTTGAGATGCTCATGAAGGGGAAGGCACTATCTGAGGGCACGGGAAAAAACCTGGTTGCCGTCCTTCTCGGCCACAATGTCGGGCCAATGGCCGACCAGCTTAAGGGTCGCACCCACAAGGTCATTCATATTGAAGATGCTAAACTTGAGAACTATAATTCTGAGGCCTACCAGAAGGTTCTTGGAAACCTCGTTCAACAGGAAAAGCCTCTCCTTCTGCTCATAGGCCACACAGCGTTCGGAATGGATCTCGCCCCAAGTCTTGCGACACAGATCGACTCCCCGATTGCCACGGACTGTATCGATGTGATGGTGGAGCCATCGCAGATCAAGGCCATGCGTCAGGTATACGGAGGCAAGTTAAACGTCGAGATTCGCCTCAAACCCGCCGACCAGTATATTGTCACCATCCGGCCAGCATCATTCTCTGTTGAGGACTATACCTTGGCCGGCGAAATCGTGACGGTTGCTTCGCCTCTGACGGAAGAGATCGCCTCCAAGAAGTTCTTGGAATATGTGGAGGCTGCTGCTGGAGAGGTAGATATCACTCAGGCCGATATTCTCGTTTCAGTGGGGCGAGGTATCAAGGAACAAGACAACATCCCTATCGTACAGGAACTGGCCGACTCAATGGGCGCCGCCCTATCATGTAGCCGTCCGGTGGTCGATAAGAAATGGCTGCCCAAGGAACGCCAGGTGGGTACCTCGGGCAAGACTGTTAAACCCAAACTGTATATCGCCATCGGCATCAGCGGCGCTTTTCAGCATGTGGCAGGAATGAAAGCCGCTGGGACCATTATTGCGATTAACAAAGATCCAAAAGCCCCAATCTTCAATAGTGCACACTACGGAATCGTTGGAGACCTTTTCAAGATTGTTCCGGTCCTGAAAGAGAAAGCCAAGGAGGCGTTTGCCTAGTTGAGGATAAAGAGGCAAAGAAAAAGGGTTCAAAAAATGATTGAAATGAAAGGACCGCGATTGTTATGGGATGTGGGATGTGAGACATGGGATGAGACAAAAAAGAAGTCCCAGATCACATATCGCAAATCACACATCCGTCGTTGAATCTGAGGCGAACATGGATTTTGAACTGACCGATGAACAGAAGGACATTCAAAGGGCCGCCAGAGAGTTTGCGCAGGGGGAGTTCGACCGGGACCTCGCCATGGAGCTGGAGAGAGAGCACACCTTTCCAACAGAGATTTGGAAAAAGGCGTGTGATTTGGGCTTCATCGGCATCCATTTTCCAGAGGAATATGGAGGTCAGAGTCTTGGCATCCTCGAAAACACCCTCGTCGTCGAGGAGTTCTGCAGGCAGGATTCTGGCATCGGCATCGCCCTGACTCTTGCCGACTTCAGTTCCGAAGTTATTCTGAGATTTGGAAGAGACGAGCAGAAACGGAAGTACCTGCCCCTTGTAGCCACTGGAAAGGCGATTTCTGCCGGTGCATATACAGAACCTGACCACGGGAGCGATATTACGCGTCTCTCGACCACCGCCATAAAGGAGGGGCGCGAATTTGTTATCAATGGCACCAAGACGTTTATCACCAACGGGACGGTGGCAGCCTTCTTCGTCATCCTCTGTCAAACAGACCCAAAGGCAGACCCGCCCCATCGGGGGATGGGCACTATTCTTGTGGAGAGAGGTACCCCGGGATTTGAAGCCACAGAGTTAGGTGACAAGATGGGAATTCGGATGACTTCGACTGCAGAGCTTTCCCTATCCGATGTCCATGTGCCCATAGAAAACCTCATCGGAAAGGAAAACCGAGGCTTCTACCAGGTTCTCGAGTTCTTTGACGAGAGCCGGATCGAAATCGCAGCTCAGGCCCTCGGGATTGGTCAGGGCGCCTTTGACAGGTCCCTGGCCTATGCCAAAGAGAGACGGCAGTTCGGGCGAAGAATCGCAGACTTCCAAGTAACCCAGCATAAACTGGCTGACATGTATACGATGATCGAGACCACGCGTCTTTTGACCTATAAGGCCGCCTGGAACTATGATCAGGGTCGCATTGATCCCCGGTTGACTTCAATGGCGAAGATGTACGCCGGAAGGGTCAGCGTCGAGGTTGCCGACGAGGCCATTCAGATATTTGGCGGGTACGGATATATCACAGAGTACGAGGTCGAGCGGTTCTACCGGGATGCAAAAATTATGGAGATATATGAAGGAACTCGAGAGATCCAGAAGAACACAATCGCGAACTCTCTCATTGGAAAAGACAAGTAGAACAAGCCTGAACGATATTGGGTCCGCCTGTATCGGCCTCGAATGAATCAAGTTCTTAAATTCGAAGCACGAAATCCGGGCGAAGCGTCCCGGCGAGGACCATTTCGAAACAAATTCAAAATCCTAAATCTAAATGCTTCAAACCTATGTTTCGAATTTTTGTCATTTGGTATTCGGGTTTGTTTCCCGCCACAGACGGGATGTTCGGGTTTGTGCTTTTAAGGTAGAGTTTTTCAACCGGTGAAGCTGAGAGCCGACGGCTGACAGCTGAAGACTGATTTAAGTTATGGCATTAGCAGCTAGAAAGATAGAACCTCATATGGTCCCGGTCGCGTTGGTTATTGGAGGTGGCATCGCAGGGATGCAAGCCTCCCTCGATATCGCCGACAAGGGCTTCAAGGTCGTGCTGGTTGAGAGGGAGCCAACCATCGGCGGTCATATGGCTCAATTGGACAAAACGTTTCCCACCCTCGACTGTTCTTCCTGCATCTTGACCCCCAAAATGGTCGAAGTGGGTGCTCATCCAAAGATCGAGTTGATGACCTGCTCAGAGGTGACTGATGTTCAAGGTGAGGTGGGCGATTTCCGCGTTTCCATCAGGAAGAATCCCCGATACGTGGATCTGAATAAATGTACCGGCTGCAATCTATGCGCTGAAGCATGTGTCCAAAGGAACAGAATTCCCAGTGAATTCGACATGGGCATTGGCAAACGGTCCGCCATCTATATCCCCTTCCCTCAAGCGGTCCCTCAGAAGTATGTGATCGACCCAAATTGCTGCTTCATGCTGACGAAGGGTAAATGCGGAAAGGAACCGAAATGCCAAAAGGCCTGCGGCACAAACGCGATCGATTTCAAACAAAAGGAGGAAACCATCACCCTCCAGGCAGGTGTGATTGTCGTGGCCACCGGGTATGACCACTTCGACGCCGGACTGAAGCCAGAATACGGTTACGAACGTTATGAGAATGTTCTTTCAGGCATCGAATTTGAGAGACTCTGTTCTGCCTCAGGACCAACAAAGGGAACGATCGAAATCAATGGGAAAGAGGTTAAGCGGGTTGTCTTTGTTCAGTGTGTGGGCTCTCGAGACAAGACCGTTGGCAATGAATATTGTTCAAGGGTCTGCTGTATGTACACTATCAAACAGGCCCACCTCATCCACGAAAAGATTCCTGACGCCAAGATCACGATCTGCTACATGGACGTCAGGGCCTTTGGAAAGGGTTACGAGGAATTCTACGATCGAGTCCAGAGGGAAAAGGTCGTTTTTAGAAGGGGAAATCCCTCTGAAATCTACAAACAGGGGGAGACCTTGATGGTCCGCGGAGAGGACACGCTTTTGGGAGAGTCCTATGAGGAAGAAGCAGACCTTGTGGTGTTGGCAACTGGCCTCGTTCCCAGAGATGACACGCAACAGGTCGGCAAAATGCTGGGTCTGCCCCATAGCTCAGAAGGTTTTTTCAAAGAGTTCGAAACAAAAGAGACCGTTGCCACTTCGAGGGAGGGAATATTCCTGGCCGGTTGCTGCCAGAGTCCCAAAGATATACCCGATACCGTCGCCCAGGCTAGCGGCGCTGCTGCCATGGCCTGCATCCACCTGGCAAAAGCAAGAACGCGAGGAACTGAGAGTTGATGATTCCCAGAGAACACCCTTGGACTCTGAGCTTTTTTCCTCTCGCCTGCCGGCTGAAGATGTCGGAACGCGAACGAGATCGCGTACCTTAAATTCCGAGAGTTCAGAGGGAAGTATTCTAAATGAAGATCGGTGTCTACGTTTGCCACTGTGGGATTAACATCGCCGAGCATGTGGATGTGAAAGCGGTCACGGACTTCGCTAAAGGCCATCCACAGGTTGCCATCGCCAGAGATTACACCTACATGTGTTCTGATCCGGGCCAGGAACTCATCATGAGAGATATTGAGACCGAACACCTCGACCGGATCGTCGTCGCAGCCTGCTCACCCACCATGCATGAACGGACTTTTCGGAACGTTCTCTCCAAATCTGGGCTCAATCCCTATTTTCTGGAAATCGCCAATATCCGAGAACAGTGTTCCTGGGTTCACGGTGACCGGGGAAAGGCTACGGAGAAGGCAAAAGATCTGGTCTCAGCGGCCATAGCAAAGGCACACCTCCTTGAGCCTCTCAGATCCCAGGAAAAGGGCATCATTCCCACTTCGCTGGTCATCGGAGGGGGTATTGCTGGCATTCAAGCGGCACTCGATATCGGGGCCTCCGGTTTTGAAGTGTACCTTGTGGAGAAGAATCCGGTGCTTGGCGGGCATCTGATCCGTCTGAATCGAACTTTTCCCCATCTTGAAGAAGCGGCCCAGTTGATCCGTCCGAAAATCGAAGCGGTCCTCAGCCACCCGAATATCCATGTCATGACTCTCTCAGAAGTGAAGGCCATCGAGGGGGCGATCGGGAATTTCACTGCCGAAATAAGAAGGATGGCCCGTTACGTCGATGAGGACGAGTGCGATGGCTGTGGTGAATGCATCGAGGTATGCCCAGTAGAACGAATGGACAATTTCGACTACGGCCTGAAGAAACATAAGGCCATTTATCTCCCTGCTCCCGGGGGGGATACCACCACTCCCGTGATTGACTGTGCAAGTTGTCTGCACTTTCAAGACAAATCGTGTGATCGTTGTGAAAAGGTCTGCCCAAAGAGCGCTATTCATCTCGCCCGGAAGGAAGAGGTCGAAAAGATTGATGCCGGAACCATTATTGTGGCTACAGGTCACGACATCTTCGATGCCACGAAAAAGACTGAGCTCGGTTATGATCAGTACGACGCGGTGATCACCGCCCCACAATTCGAGAGATTGACCTCGCCTTCAGGACCAACAGAGGGAAACCTCGTGATTGGCGGCATGGTTCCAAAAAGCATCGCCTTCATCCACTGTGTCGGGTCCCGTGACAAAAGTGTCGGTAATGAATACTGTTCTCGAGTCTGCTGCACCTATACCGCCAAGCAGGCCCTCTGGACCAGCAAGCATCTCCCCGATTCTGAGGTAACGGTTTTCTATATCGATGTTAGGACTTTCGGTAAAGGATATGAAGAACTCTACGAGGAGGCACAGAAAAGAGGGGTGATCTATCGAAAGGGTGTACCCTCGGAGATATTCCGGCGTGGAGAAAAGGTCGTCCTCCGCGGAGAAGATGCCCTCCTGGGCCAGCCCTATGAACAAGGGTTCGATCTTGCGGTTTTGGCAACGGGTCTCGTCCCCTCGGAAGGAGCCCAGAGCCTCAGAGCGCTTCTGAAACTCCCTCTCAGCCCGGACGGCTTTTTCATGGAAGTTCACCCCAAGCTCAGACCTCTCGACACAGCAGCCGATGGGATCTTCCTCGCTGGGACGTGCCAAGGCCCGAAAGACATTGCCGACACTCTTGCTCAGGCGCACGGTGCGGCCTCTCGGGCCACGACTGTCCTTTTTCAGGGAAAAGTGGCCATCGACCCTGTCATCGCCTTTATCGATGAGGACATTTGCTCAGGTTGTGGGATTTGCGAGCAGGTCTGTGAGTATGCTGCCCTGAACCTGGACCCGTACAGACGCGTGATGACTATTAACACAGCTCTCTGTAAGGGATGTGGCGCTTGCAATTCAGCCTGTCCTGCCGGTGCCATCTCCCTGAGACACTTCAAGCCAGACCAGATCATGGCTCAGGTCCACGCACTGTGTCTGGGACGGGGACGTCAATAAAAGGCCCGATTCTCTCAGAGAGATCTGTGAAAAGCCGAAAGAAGGAACTCTGAACAGATTGTTTCCGTTGTCCATCGTCCGTTGACGGTTGCGTCAATTAGCCACGGACGACCGACAACTGATATCATGATCAAGGCCTTTGACCAGCCAACCTCGATTTTCTAGGAGACTTCGCATTTATTCACACGTGCAAAGGAGGGGACCCATGATTGGAGAGGAAGAGCTAATAAAAATCAAAAAAGACAAAAACCAGTGGAAAAAGGACCTCAAGGCAGCGCAGTCGAAAACTCCCTTTCGGCGTAATCGTTTCTCCACAGTTTCGGACCTCGAAATCGAGGGGCTTTACACTCCCGAAGATGTCAAGGATCTCGATTACACGGAAAAACTCGGGTTCCCCGGTCATTATCCTTTCACGCGGGGGGTTCAGCCGTCTATGTATCTGGGAAGACTCTGGACGATGCGGATGTTCTCAGGTCTCGGCGGCCCTGAAGATACAAACGAGCGTTTTAAGTATCTCCTTGAACATGGTGAAACCGGGCTGAGTGTGGCATTCCACTTCCCGACTCTAATGGGCTACGATAGCGACTCTCCCATGGCACGGGGAGAGATAGGCAAATGCGGCGTGGCAATCGATACGCTGAAAGACATGGAGATCCTATTTGACGGTATTCCCCTCGAGAGGGTAACGACATCCATGACAATCAACCCCCCGGCATCAATTCTTCTGGCCATGTACATCGTCGTGGCCGAAAAGCAGGGAGTGAGTCGGAAACAGATCAGTGGCACAATTCAGAATGACATGCTCAAAGAGTTCATCGCCCAGAAGACTCTCATGCTTCCTCCAGAGCCGTCTATCCGCCTGATTGTCGACACTGTTGAATTCTGCACTCATGGGGTCCCACGCTGGAACACCATTAGCATCAGCGGATACCATATCCGGGAGGCGGGGGCCACAGCGGTTCAAGAATTGGCCTTCACTCTCGCCGACGGCATTGCTTACGTCGAGGCTTGCATCGGGAGAGGCCTCGATGTAGACGAGTTTGCTCCCCGTCTCTCTTTCTTCTTCGATTCCCACATCGATTTCTTTGAAGAAATTGCTAAATTCAGAGCAGCTCGCCGTATGTGGGCCAAGATAATGAGAGAGCGCTTCGGAGCTGAGAATCCTCGATCTTGGATGCTCAGGTTCCATACCCAGACGGCAGGTGTATCCCTGACCGCTCAGCAGCCATACAACAACGTGATCAGAACAACTTGTGAGGCTCTGGCTGCTGTTCTCGGAGGAACTCAGTCGCTTCATACGAACTCGATGGATGAAACCTATGCCATTCCGACAGAGGAGGCAGCCTTTATTGCACTGCGAACCCAACAGGTTATTGCGGAAGAAACCGGGGTTGCCAACACCGTCGATCCACTGGCCGGATGCTATTTCATCGAGGCTCTGACCAATAGAATCGAGGAGGATGCCTGGGATTATATCCGCAAGATCGATGACTTGGGAGGGATGGTCAAGGCAATCGAGAAAGGATACCCCCAAAATGAAACTGCAGAATCGGCCTATACGTATCAAAAACAGATCGACAGTGGCGAGAAGACGCTCATCGGAGTCAACAAATATGTAACAGACCATCCCCCCATCCCAATCTGGCGAATGGATCCGGCGATCGAGAAAAAACAATTGGAGCGACTCAAAGCTGTCAAGACGAGCCGCGACAATAAGAGGGTGAGAAAATGCCTGGAGGAAATCCGAAAAGCTGCTGAGGGCAACGAAAACCTCATGCCCTTGATCATCGATGCCGTCAGAGAGTATGCCACCCTGCAAGAGATCTGCGATGTTTTCAGACAGGTTTTCGGAATTTATCGGGATCCGGGGATGATCTGATAATTTCGATTACGGCCATCTGGGGCGGAGAGAGACCGTCCAACTAGCAATTTCAAATGTCAAAGTCCAAATGCCAAACTAAATCCCGATGCCTAAATGTCAAAAGTTTAAAATGCTTCGAAGAATTAGACAGTCCGGTAGCCAAACCAATCGGTGACCTAGCGAATCAAATAGCCAATCATATTTCGCTATTTGTCATTTGAGCTTTGACATTCATTTGAACTTTGAGCGTTGTCATTTGTCACTTTCATCATCAGTTTACGTTTATTCACTCCGAGCAATTGTACTCTGATTTTCGGAGGAGATCCTGGGAGCGTTTTCCAGTTTACGTTAAGTGATATCTATGCTATGATAAACCGACACGACTAGAGGGACGACTGTGACCTCAAAACGAAAGATCCGGATCCTCGTTGCCAAACCCGGCCTCGATGGACACGATCGAGGAGCTCGAGTCATCGCCAGAGGTTTTCGGGATGCGGGTTTTGAGGTCATTTATACCGGTCTCCACCAGACGCCCGAACAGATCGTCGCAGCGGCCATCCAGGAAGATGTAGACGTCATCGGTCTCAGTGTCCTCTCCGGAGCTCACGACTACTTATTCCCCAGAATTATTGACCTCCTCCGAGAAAGGGGAGCGGATGATATTACGGTGATCGGGGGCGGGATCATCCCAGAGGAAGATATCCCACAGTTGAAGACAGCAGGAATCAAGGCGGTTTTTACGCCAGGGACCAAGATTGAAGAAACGGTGAATTGGGTGAGGGAGAACGTTAAGCCCAGAGATTCTGGGGCTTCCTGAGTACGGGGAGAATAGCCTTGTCCTCTAGCGACCTTTGGGGGAAAACGGGTAAGCATTTGTCGCCTCCGGCGGTAATAGAGTCATCGCGAGATCATCGGAGCGACACGGCAATGGTGTGCTCCTGTGAGAAGGCAAACGACAATCCTGAAGATGAAAGAAAGGAGGAGCTGAAAACATGACAAAGCGAGTTGCAATTGTAGGGATAGGGACAACAGGATTTCGCGCGACCACCCCAGACGTCTCCTACAGAGAACTGACCTACGAAGCTGCTACCAAGGCCTACGTCGATGCTGGCATTGAACCTAAGGATGTCGACTCATTTGTAAGCACAGCCGAGGATTTTTTCGAGGGCTACAGCATCGCAGACGAATACTCGCCAGATCAATTAGGTGCCGTCCTAAAACCCATTTATACGGTTCCGGGTGACTTCATCCAATCCCTAGCATCGGCTTACATGATGATTCTCTCTGGCATCGGTGACATATCGGTCGTCCAGGGGCTGAGCAAGGCTTCCAATATGTTGAGCCTCTCTGAAATGACGACATTTGCCATGGATCCCATCTATAATCGACCGCTGAAAGAAAGCCCCCACGCAGTCGCTGGGATGGAAATGGCCAGGTTCATGCACGAAAGCGGGGCGACTCGTGAGCAATGCGCCAAAGTCGTTGTAAAGAACAAAAGGAACGCCTTGGACAACCCGTTGGCGGGTCATGGGGTCCTCATCGATTCTGACTATGTCCTCAATTCCGAGGTGATCTCCTTCCCCTTGACCCAAATGGACATCAGTCCCCATTCGGATGGAGCGGTTGTGGTCGTTCTGGCAGAGGAGAAGACGGCCAAGACTCTTTCTGACAAGCCTATCTGGATCAGGGGGATCGGATGGTGCTCGGACACGCCTGGCTTGGAGACCCGGAATTGGGGAGAAGCGATTTACGCCCAGATGGCGGCAGAGATGTCCTATAAAATGGCCGGAATTCGACATCCGAGAAGCGAGATTGACTTCGCTGAGATCAACGACGAATTCTCGTACAAGGAGCTCCAGCATCTTGAGGCCATGAGAATCTGCAGGAAGAAAGAGGCAGGGCCCCTGACCGAGACGGGTGGTACAGAGATCACCGGGGAGTTTCCGGTTAATCCATCTGGAGGATGTCTGGGGGTGGGAAACCTCTATGAACTCAATGGAGGACATAAGGTCCTTGAGGTGGTCCGGCAGCTGAGAGGTGAAGCGGGCAAAAATCAACTCAAAGACATAACAACAGGGCTGGCCCAGGGTTGGAGAGGTGTACCAACGGCCACAGGAGCTGTAGCGATTCTGAGCAATTAAAGAGGAGGTGACGAGATGAGAAGAGTTGCCATCGTTGGAGCTGGTCTAACCAAGTTTGTGCGGTATGCACAGGAAACGCCCAAGGAATTGGCCTATGAGGGAGTCAGGATGGCATTGGACTCTTGCGAAATGAAACTTTCAGACATCGAATGCGTTGTCCACGGCACAGCACCGGATGCATTCGATGGTGTTCATATGAAGGGCGAATATCTTTCAGACGCCTCAGGGGCCTATCGGAAGCCTTACATGCGGCACTATGTGGGCGGTGGTACCGGCGTTCTCTCCCCGATCCACGGTTGGTTTCATGTCGCCTCAGGCATGTTCGATACCTGTCTGGTGGTGACAGAAGAGAAAATGTCATGCGCCTATCCGCATCCTGCCGGAGCATTCCTGACGATTTTTGATCACACAACGGAGCAGCCCCTCTACCCTACCCTGATCTGGATCTTTGCGATTGAGATGAACCGTTTCATGACAACCCACGGCTATCGGAAAGAGGATATCGCCTTAGTCGCCGTGAAAAACAAGAAGAACGCGATCGATCATCCCTCAGCTCAATTAGCCGCTGAAATAACTGTCGAGGATGTTCTCAATTCTGAGGTTATGGCCTGGCCAGTGAATCGACTCGACATAAGCCCCACGAGTGATGGTGCCGCTGCCATTATCTTGGCAGCCGAGCATGTGGCCCGCCGCGTCACCGAGAAACCGATTTGGATCGATGGAGTCGGTTGGGCATTGGATACGGCCTACTGGTGTACCCGCGATCTCTACTATCCGGATTACGTCGAAGTCGCCGCGCGTCAGGCCTACAAAATGTCTGGAATTAGAGAGCCCTCCAAAGAAATCCACGTCGCCGAACCTTACGATCCCTTCACCTATAAAGAACTTCATCACATCGAGGGCCTGCAACTCTGCAAGAGAGGCGAATCTGTTCAAATGCTGGTTGATGGGGTAACACAGAGGACGGGCAACCTTCCCTGTTGCCCCTCGGGCGGGGCCTTAGGGGTTGGAAATCCTATCGCTGCAACAGGTCTCATGAAGATTATCGAGATTTTTCTCCAGTTGAGGGAAGAGGCCGGCAAGAGACAGGTCCCCGGCAAGCCCACATGTGGCCTCGCACAGGCTTGGGGCGATCTCATGCAGGTAGGAACCGTGGTGGTCATGAGGAGTTAACAAGAAGGGGGTGATAAAATGGAGATCACAGAGAAAGATGTAGCACACACAACAAGCAAATTACGGTTCGACGATATTAAAAAGGGGAAGGTCCTCTCCGTCAAATGGGAGCCAAAGCTTAATTATGCCTGGGATAACGGCCCGGCACTCGGTCGATACCTCGCCGAATTAAAAAACGGTCGGATCATCGCCAAGAAATGCGATAAGTGCCATCGCACTATGCTCCCGCCGAGAATGTTCTGCGAACTCTGTTGGAGACCGACGGGCAGGTGGGTCTATGTCCGAGACACTGGAATTGTTAACACCTGGGTGGTCAGTTATGTTGACTGGAAAGCCGGCCGACTCAATATTGAAGGTGGCGTCCGTCCCTTCACACCCGCAATAATCGAAATCGATGGGACCTCAAAAGGGATGGGGATCCTCCATCTTCTCGATGAGGTGGACCCGTGGAAGATCTCGAGGGGAATGAAAGTGAAAGCAGTATGGAAACCGGTTAAGGAGAGAATCGGGGCCATTACGGATATCAAATACTTCAAACCGGTAAAGTGAACCTGTTTCCGAGCATCGAATAAAAGATTTAGAATCTAGATACATGCAGGAGGTGAATAGATGGCATTGATTGAAAGATATCAAAAAACGACGGATATCTCCTACTGGGAAGGCCAGATCCCGATGAGCTATATCTATACGGTTGGGAGGGCAGGAGAGAAGTTCTTCCGGGAAATGATGAATGGAAGGATTTTCGGTGCGAAGTGCGAATCCTGCGATGTCACTTATGTTCCGCCTAGAACCTACTGTGAGAAGTGCTTTGCCCGATTGGAAGACCATTATGCCGATGTGGGAGGCAAAGGAACTGTTCACACCTTCACAGAATGCCACGAGGCTTACGACGGAACGAAGAAACAGAAACCATCGATCGTCGCGATGATTCGAATCGAGGGAACGCAAGGTGGTATTGTCCACTGGCTGGGAGAGACCCATTTCAAAGACGTCTACATTGGGATGTCCGTGGAAGCTGTTTTCAAGGCCAAAAAAGATCGAGAGGGTGGCATTCTCGACATAAAGTATTTTAGGCCAATCAAATAGGTCCAAGGACAAGAAGTCAGGCGTCACGTATTGGGAGTACTCGTATTTTTGCATAAAGGATTCCTGGGGCATGCTGATTATGTTCGCGTGTCCTTCTTATGCGCGAACAGAACCCGACACACCGGTCTACCGGACTGGTGATAACGGGGCTTGGAGGGAGACATGGCTCTAGATTTTGATCTTGATGAAGAGCTAGAGAGCATAAGAAAAATGGTGAGAACCTTTGCCGAGAAAGAGATCGCTCCCGTCGCGGAAGAACTCGACGAGAAAGAGGAATTCTCTATCAAGTTGACACAACGGATGGGGGAACTCGGTCTCTTTGGTCCTTTTGTGTCTGAAGAACACGGGGGTTCAGATATCGGATATTTGGGCTACATCATTGCTACCGAAGAGATTGCCAGAATCGATGGCTCTCAAGCGGCGACTCTCGCCGCAGGCAATTCTCTTGGAATCTACCCCATCTATACCTTCGGCAATGAAGAGCAGAAGCGCGAGTGGCTTCCAGATCTTTGTGCCGGCAAGAAGCTTGCCTCTTTTGGACTTACCGAGCCCAATGCTGGTTCTGACGCTGGCGCCTCGAAAACCACAGCCGTCCTCGATAAAGATACGTGGGTCATTAACGGAAGCAAGATCTTTATCACGAACTCCTCTTCTGAGATCAGTGCAATCTGTATTGTCCAAGCCGTAACGGGGAAAAGACCTGATGGAAGAAACGAGTTAAGCTGCATTTTGGTGCCTAATGGAACGCCTGGCTTTACGGCCAAAACAATGCACAAGAAAATGGTCTGGCGTTCTTCGAATACAGGGGAACTGTTTTTCAACGACTGCCGTGTTCCGAAAGAGAATCTCCTCGGGAAGCAGGGGGAGGGATTTCACCAGATGCTGCAAACCCTCGATGGAGGGAGGCTCAGCATCGCTGCGATGGGCCTCGGGGGAGCTCAGGGGGCTTACGAGCTGGCCATGAAATACGCTCACGAAAGGGAGCAGTTTGGCCGGCCGATCGGTTCTTTCCAGGTGAACGCTTTCAAACTGGCTGATATGTATACCGACATTGAGATGGCCAGACTCCTGCTCTACAAAGCCACTTGGTTGGCCGATAACAAGAGGCCCTTCACAAAAGAGTCTGCCATGGCAAAGCTGGTTTGCTCAGAAATCTATCATCGGGTGGTGAACCAATCGGTCCAACTCCACGGAGGCTACGGATTGATGAAGGAATATGCCGTGGAGAGACATTATCGCAATCAGAAACTCCTGGACATCGGCGAGGGTACAAGCGAAGTCCAGCGAATCGTCATCGCCCGCAATATTGGTGTCCCAGGCGATCCGCTCGGATAGGATCTCTGAAAACCAGGACGTGCTCGGAAATGAGGTTCTGCGTGTAAACAGACATTTTTCCGTCTATGATTCTTGGCCAGTGTCCGTCATCCGTCGTCTGTGGCTGGTTGTGACAACTGACCCCTGGCAACCGACAACTGACACCAACCAGGCAGTTTTCAATGGGACTTGCTGAAAAAATACTCGAAGGTGATGTGAGAGCGGCAGCGCGACTCATGCGGGATATTGACGACGATTTGTCCGATGCGTGGGGAGAACTGAAGGAACTCTATCCCAAAACAGGCAATGCCTATATCATCGGTGTCACGGGTCTTCCCGGTTCTGGCAAAAGCACCTTGGTCGATAAGATCATCGAATTATACAGAAAAGAGGGCAAAACTGTTGGGATCGTTGCGGTTGACCCGACCAGTCCTTTCACCGGGGGCGCGATTCTCGGTGACCGAATCCGGATGCAGCGACACAGCACGGATGAAGGTGTATTCATTAGAAGCCTCGCAACTCGCGGTTATCTAGGGGGCATCTCGAGATCCACCCATGACGTGATCAATGTAATGGACGCCATGGGAAAAGACATTATCATCGTCGAAACGGTTGGGGTCGGTCAGGATGAAGTCGACATTGTGGACACTGCCCACACTTCGATCGTCGTGACGGTTCCAGGGCTCGGTGACGAGGTTCAGATCATTAAGGCCGGTATCCTTGAGATCGCTGATATCTTCGTCATCAACAAGTGCGAAAGGGAGGGAGCTGAAAAGCTAGAGCAGGAGCTCCGCGTTATGATGGAAATGTCCTCTCCTCGTGAGGACGGTTGGATTCCTCCTATATTCAAAACAGAAGCCGTTCTGGAAAAAGGAATCTTCGAGCTTGTTTATGGGGTATCGAAGCACAATGCGTGTCTGATTAAGTCGAAAATACTCGAACGCAAAAACAGGCTTCGGGCCGAGAAGCACTTCTTGAAGCTCCTCCAGACCCGACTCCTGGAAAGCACCCTGAAACGTGTCGAAGAACAGAGGAGCCTCGACCGAGTCCTTCAGGAGTTAGCAAATAGGCGGGGTAATCCCTATACCATGGTGGAAGAAATATTGAAAGAGCAATTGAAAAAGCGGAGGGTGAAACGCAATCATGGATAACCATCAGAAACTCAGAGATGAGCTGAAAAGGTGGGGGGAGAGCACGGTTGCCAAATCTGTCAGCCGATTTCCGGAGAGAAGTGAGAAGTTCGAGACCACCTCCCAAATCGACCTTAAGAGGCTTTACACGCCCCTCGACCAGGAGGACGCGGACTACCTTGAGCAATTGGGGTTTCCTGGGGAATATCCTTTCACTCGTGGAGTTCAGCCGACCATGTATCGTGGCCGTTTGTGGACGATGAGGCAGTACTCTGGATTTGCCACAGCTGAAGAAACGAACAAGCGTTACAAATACCTCCTGGAACACGGACAGACCGGATTGAGCGTCGCCTTTGACTTGCCAACTCAAATCGGATACGACTCGGACGATGCCATGGCCGCCGGGGAAGTCGGCAAAGTCGGTGTCGCTATCGATTCCCTAGCCGACATGGAGACCCTATTCAATGGCATCCCACTGGATAGGGTGAGTACATCCATGACCATTAATGCCACTGCCGTTATCTTGCTCGCCATGTATCTCGCCGTCGCGGAGAAACAGGGAGTCAATATCGAGGGGATTCGGGGAACCATTCAGAACGACATCCTAAAGGAGTACGTGGCCCGGGGCACTCACATATTTCCTCCTCGTCCCTCCATGCGCATCATCACGGACATCTTCGCCTTCTGCAAAGACCATGTTCCTCAGTGGAATACGATCAGCATCAGCGGCTACCACATGAGGGAGGCTGGTTCCTCGGCAGTACAGGAAGTCGCNNGAGGAAATTGCCAAGTTTCGCGCTGCCAGAAGGCTATGGTCAAGAATAATGAAGGAGCGTTTTGGTGCTCAGAAGCCAGCTTCTTGTATGCTTCGCTTTCACACCCAAACCGCTGGATCAACTTTGACCCTCCAACAGCCTGATAACAACGTCGTCCGTGTTGCATTTCAGGCCCTTGCCGCCGTCCTCGGTGGAACCCAATCACTCCATACCAATTCAAAGGATGAAGCGTTGGCTCTTCCCTCAGAGTCCGCCGTCCGGCTTGCTCTCAGAACCCAGCAGGTCATCGCCCATGAAACCGGCGTCGCTGACGTCATCGATCCATTGGCCGGCTCCTACACGATCGAGGCTCTCACCGACGAGATCCAGGCAAGGGCCACATCGTACATCGAAAAGATCGATGCCATGGGGGGTGCTGTGAAAGCTATTGAGTCCGGCTTCATGCAACGGGAGATCGCGGAGAGTGCTTACCAGTACCAGAGAGAGGTTGAGACCAAAACGCGAACCATCGTGGGGGTAAACGATTACAAAATGGATGAACCGCCACTCAAGGATATCCTTCGCATCGATCTAGAAATCGAGAGAAAACAGAGGAAGAAGCTGGAGCGTGTTCGAGAGAAAAGAGATCAGGGTCGTGTCAACGAAGCACTGGCGGGCATCAAAAAAGCGGCCGAAACCACCGAAAACCTCGTCCCTCACATCATGGATGCTGTTAAATTTTACGCTACCGTCGGTGAGGTATCGAATACCCTCAGACAGGTGTTTGGGGAGTATGAGGAAAGGGTTTAGACCATGGCTGGAAGGAAAATCCGAGTTCTCATTGCGAAACCCGGTCTCGATGGACACGACCGAGGGGCGAAAGTCATCGCTCGCGCATTGAGCGACGCGGGTATGGAGGTCATCTACACCGGAATCCGTCAGACTGCTGAGCAGATCGTGACCGCGGCCATTCAGGAAGATGTGGACGTAATCGGCTTGAGCTGTCTCTCTGGAGCTCACATGACGCTTTTTCCAAGGGTTACTGAGATTCTTCGAAATAGAAAAGCCGAGGACATAACCGTTCTTGGCGGTGGCATCATTCCTTTCGACGATTTTGCGACGCTGAAAAAGGCTGGGATCAAAGAGATTTTCCAACCGGGCACATACACGGAAGATATCATCCAATATATCAAGGAGAACGTGAAGCCGAGGCAGTAAGCGATGTCAATACCATGTCAGCGTGCTCTCACGGGATTCGAATACCCTGGACTAAGATGGAGTGAATCGTTCTGGGAAAACCTTGCAAAAAGTGCATCTTTATCTCTCACAGAGCGCACAGAGCCACAAAGGAATCTTGCTCTGGATTGGTGAGAGGCCAATCCAGAGCAGCACGCTTGGCCGAATTCTACTTCTCAAAGAATTCGGCCAAACCCTCAATGCGTTAAACTTCTGACTCTGAGGACTCTGCGGGCTCGAGTGACCCCGTTCTAACGGGGGGGGTGGGTGTGCGACTTGAGAAAAGTGAGGACTGACCCAAGTTTCATCACTGCTAGCTGAACACGTGAAAGGAGAAAAGGATGGTCAAGAAACTTGATCACATTGCTATTGCCGTTCAAAACGTGGAAGAGGCGGCAAGATTCTACCGAGACATGCTTGGCCTTGAGCTGACAAACGTTGAGGTCGTCAGGGAACAGAAAACCAAGGTTGGATTTTTTCCGATTGGCGACACAAATATCGAACTCGTCGAGCCAGCCGACGACGATTCCCCCTTGGTCAAGTTTCTCGAGACCAAGGGGCCCGGGATCCATCACCTCTGTTTTGAGGTCGAGGACATTGAAGATGAGATCAAGACGCTTCTCGGCAGGGGAGCTCATCTCATCGACCAGAGACCACGGCCTGGTGCTCATCACACCAGAGTGGCCTTTCTCCATCCAAAGGGAACAGGCGGGGTCCTCATCGAGCTTTCTCAAAAACCGAGAACGTGATGAATCAGCCTATCTCCCGTACTTGCCCCTGAATTCCGCCTGACCAAGGACATGATTCTCCATGGCCTTCCCCCCTGTCAACTTCTGTCTTTCCCTCCATTCACTGTTGCCCGGGTAATCGAGCGGACCATACTTTTCGCGACAGCACGGCTTTCAGCATCCCTTAGGTGGAGACCTGCCTCAAAGTGGCGGATATCTCTCTCGGGTTCGCTAACACGATACCACCTCACCGATCCCCGCATTAGGAATCTTCTCTCCCTCGAGTCGGTGAACAACACTTCCAATTCAAAAGGCGAATCCGCCTCCAAATCCTCCGGGAATATCTGACACACATCGATTAAATCCAACGGCGCGTCTATGAGAAAACCCTCGGGCGAGACGTTGCGAAGGGTCCCTCCCACGCCTGTCTTCCTGATTGCCGGCACGAAATGATAATTGGGATTCAAATTGAATCGAACAGGGATCCTCGTTTTGAAACGTGAATGTCTCCTATTTTCAACTCCCACTGCCGCCTCCCTCACTCTTGTTAGCAGGGGTCGTGTCCCCTGTCAACTCTTTTCGTCCTCAGCGTTGACCGTTCTCACGAGTTCCAATGTTTTTCAACCAGGACGAAACAGCATCCTTCGGAACTCAACGATTGGTCCAGAAGCCATTCGGATCGTATTTGCGAATAATCTCCAGTTCCTTACGGGTGGGAGGTGGTGTTTCCCGAAGCTCTGCTCCCACCCTCAGTGGCCACCCCGTCACATCCTTGACCTCTCCCAGACTCGCGCCCGGATGAAGGGAATCAAGAAACATCTCCTTCGTTTCCGGATCAAACCGCAAGACCCCCAGTGTTGTGATCACCGCGACAGGGCCACCCCCCTTGAGCCCTGTCCGCTCTCGCCAACCCCCGCCCTCACCATAACCGGGAGACGTTATGTAGGAAACTCTCTCGACAAATCTGCGTCGCTCATGATTCATGACAATGACGAGCCGTCCGGCAAGGGAAGCGATATCACTGCCTCCACCGCTTCCTGGCAAGCGAACTTCCGCCCTCTCCCGTCCGCCGATATAGGTCGTATTAAGGTTACCGTAACGATCAATCTCCGCCCCACCGATGAAGCCCAGATCGACTCTCCCCTTTTGAAGAAGAGTCATGATATCCAACATCGTCGTGGCCCAAACCGCACCCTCAATACACGGGGCGTCTCCCATAGTAAAAAGGGGTTTTCCCGCGGGGCGATCACGAAGGACCCCGTTTTCAAAAACACCCTGTGCATTTGGGGCATGGGTGGCTTTGGCTAACTGGAAGGCTAAAAGGGGCAGCCGCATCCCAACAAAGACAAGTTCCCCATCCTTTATTTCTCTCGCCCCAGCCACAACCATCAATTCTGATTTTGTATAGTCTGTCATGAACGATTCTCCCACATGTCAGCATTTTCCACGGTCATCAAAAAATCCCTGAGAAGTGAAGAAATGAGGCTTTAGCCAAGAATCGTTGTTTGTTGTCCGTAGTTCTTTGCAATAACCGACAACCGATACCCGGTAACTGACAGCGTCTGATAAAACCTTTTAACTTGTGCAGTGCAATTTCCTGGAATCCGCTAATCATCTCCCTTCAAGGTTTCTAGTATCCGTACTCCACCGGCATAGCCTCATGAGACCGCGCAACGCGGAAACGTTGAAGCTCTCCCACTCCTATTTTATCGATATACTTTGACCTGTCCTGGACTGACAGAATCCACTGATCCAACCATCTGGCAAAGCCCTTCTCTGTGCGAGTCTCCTTATGATATCTCATATAGTGTTCATGATCCCGATCATAGTACCCCTGAACGGCCGAGGGATGAGCTCCCCACGGCTCATGGACAACCCCGCTCACCAAAAAGCCGGGTATCAAGGTCCGATTGGGGTCGCTTACGATGACTTCCCGCTCCACAATCTCTTCGACTGAGACGATGACACGATCGCTCGCGAGACAGGCCTCCTTACTCACACCGATGCTTCCCCATAGGTGGGTGTTGCCCTCCTCATCTGCGCGCTGAGCATGGATGATCGCGACATCAGGTACCAACGCTGGAACCAGTGCGAGTCTCTCGCCCGTGTATGGGCAAACCATCTCCTTGATCCTTGAGTTGGATTGAAACATGTCCGTACCCAGGAGGGTCTTGGTCGGAAAGAAGGGGATCCCCATCGCCCCAGCATTCAAGGCTAAACAGATGCTGAAGTTGGTCAAGTCTTCAATCTCGATTCCTCGGGGAATTCCCTTCTCCACGGCTCGACGCAGGCTGTAACCCACTCCCATGATGACATTTCCAGCCCAAGCCATAACCATCTTTGACACGCAACCCGCTCCCACCATTTGATCAAACAAGATATCTGAAATAGGGCCGATCAGTGTCAGATCCCGCTTCCCCTGCCGGATGATCTCATGACCCGCAGAAAACGGAATTAGAGGTTCGAGGGCCGTTCCCAGGGCAACGCAGTCCCCGTCATTCACGAATCGCTCGATTGCCTGGTTCATTGAAAGGATTTTTCCCATTCCCAGCCTCCTCCTCTTGGGTGCGCTGTTGCCATTCACAACGCTTTATGGCAACCTGAGTATTCTGAAGCCAGAAGTTAGGAATCTGAATAAATACCAAACAAGGGCAAAGCGGATTCTGAGTACTGACTTCTGACTCCTGGTCTTTCTCACAAATGAATGATGTCGTCATCAAAATGGCTCAACTTTTCGATCCCGCGGGATGTGACAAGATAGTCGTCTTCCAGGCCAATGGCTCCCTCTCCTGGAAAGACCATCTTAGGCTCCAGGGCAAAGACCATCCCTTGTTCAAGAGACGGATGGTATCGCTTGGCCAGCACAGGGAGCTCATCAATCTCCAGCCCCAGACCGTGGCCAAGGAAGTTCACCTTCCCTTCCCCGAAGCCCATGAAATACAGATCGAAACCTCTGCTCTTTGTTAGCCTAACCGCTTCCTGGTAAAGGTGTGAACAAGAAACCCCTGGTCCTGCCTGTGATTCGACCAAGGCTTCTACCTCCCGAAGCACTTGATAACCCTTATGAAACCTCTCTGAGAGCTGGCCTATGACAAAAGTGCGGGTAATGTCGGCGACGTATCCGTTGATGCCGACTCCGAGGTCTACAAGAATCGGCTCGTTTCGCTTAATTCGATTGTGACCTGCGCCCTGGGCGATAGCGGGAGTCGTTCCTAACCCTCCTATAGGTGTTTCAGTAAATGAGGGTATGGCAGCTGTCTTACCACATAACACATGGCAGTGGAACATCTCCTGGTTCCACCCTCTCATCCGGAGTCGTCCCTGATCTCCCTGGCCGCGAGCGAGACCGATGAACAAGCCGTCCACCTCAATTTCTGTCATGCCCTCCCGGATGATTTCTTGGGCTTTGTGGAGAATTTTCTCGATCACTCTGATTGCCTTTTCGATCTGCTCGATCTCGAACGGGGTTTTGACCATTCTCAATCGACGGATAAGAAAGGACACGTCTAAGAAAGTCACATTTGCGAGGACTTTCTGAAGGCGTCGGAACTGGTCCACTGGTAGGACGTCGAATTCCAACCCCACCGCCCTTGGAGACTCGATCTTGTGTTTCTTCAAGATTTTCGGAATATCCTGCGTCACGACCATCGGTTCAACGAGCTTAATCGCGGATTCCTTTTTCGCCCGTTCAATGCTCTTCTGCACCATCAAAACCGGAGGACCCTGCTGAGGAACATAGAGAATCGATCGCTGAGTTGTCCCTGAAAAGTAAAAGAGATCGACATTCTGGGAAATAATGGCTCCATCAAGGCCTTTCCTCTTCATGGCCTTTTGAAGTCTATCAACGCGAGCCCGTAGCTCACTCTTTGGCGTAAGAAGCATTTCCATCTTCCTTCCGTCCCTTTCTCATAGAAATACGGTTTGATAACACACCGCGACGCTTTTCTCAATCCATATTTCAGTGGCGCTTCCTCAGTTTTGTGGACGCTCATGTCTCTGAGGGACGTTTGCGGTGCAAGGGTGTCAGTATTCCTCGGGCCGTTCCAAAATCCCTTTTCTCGGCTTTTGTAAGTGAAAAAGGAAGCTCTGAGCACGAATTAAGATTTTCCCGCCATCGGTTCTGAGCGAATTCGAGATCTGTAACCTCTCACAGAGTGCACAGAGCCTCGGAGAAAAGCTGCTCTGGATTGGTGAGAGGCCAATCCAGAGCAGAGCAATTGCCCCAATTTTTCCTCTCAAAAAATTGGGGCAGGCATCTGATGCATTGGGTTTATCACTCTGCGAACTCTGTGGGCTCGAGCGATCACCTGCAGGAATCCGCGGGGGGAGAGCGGGCGAGAGAATCAGTTATTCGCGATTGGGAATAGGGTTTGACACGAAGTGGCCCGTAGGGTGCATTTGTAATGCGGCCGAGCTTAGGAATTGTCAAAACAAGATTTGGGAGCGAGGGCGGCCAAGAGAGCTCGGGAGCAAAAGAATAGTGGGATTTCCTCACAAAACGATAGGAGTTCAAAAAAACGCACCATCCTCGGAGAGGATGGTGCGTCCATACCACAGAATGAGATTCTTTTACTGGGTCTGGTTCAGATATTCCTCCTGCCATACCTTGTCAGCGAGCACGCCGAATTTCTCCGCGTAATCGTCCATTTCCTTTGCCATATCAGTGACAACCTCTTCGGCTCCAGGATGGGTAAAATAGGCTCCCGATTCCTCGATTACCTTTCGGTAGACATGGGGATTGTCGATGATCATACAGGGGCGAAGATGGTTAGAATTATGGGGCACCTTATTCCGGATGCATCGGAATAGCTTCCCATCTAGGGCTTCTCCCAGGCTCACATCACGAATGTTGTGTTCAGCTATATGGGTATAAACACATGGTTCCACATCGCCATTGGCGTTTATGTGGAAGTAGCGCCTGCCTCCGGCAATGCAGCCTTCCACGTGCGGACCGTCGTTCCAGAAGTCGAGCACAAAAAGGGGCTTCTCTCTTCTGAATTTGATCACTTGCCGCCGCAAAAAATCTCTCTGTTCGGGAGTCACCATGAGATTGATATCTCCTTCGCCGTTGACGGGAAGATAGAGAAAATACATTTGAGCCGCCACACCCTTGTCCACAAGCGTGTCGATAAACTCATCCGACGCGACCGTCTCAACATTATACCTTGTGACTGTCGCCGAGGAACCCAGGATGATGCGTGCCTCTTTCACATAATCCATGGCATCCATGATCTTCCGGTACACCCCCTTGCCTCGCCACCGGTCAGTCTCCTCCTCATACCCCTCACAGCTGACGACAACGGCCGCATTTCCAAGTTCAGCTATTCGATCGGCTTTTTCCCGGTCCATAAGGGTTCCATTGGTGTAAACCTGAAAAAAGATGCCGGGATGTTCTTCAAACATCTGGAAAAGGTGAGGATACATGAAAGGCTCTCCGCCCAAGATCGTGATGAAATAAATGCCCAACTCCTGGGCCTCTCTCAAAATTCTCTTGACCAAATCGTATTCAAGCCCAGGATGACGCTGCTGTCCCAGGGTATAACATCCAGTACACCTCAGATTGCACCGCCAGGTGGGGCTCAGAATCATAATAAAGGGTGGTCGGAATCCGTAGTTCTGCTCGTAGAAATCTCGTATCTTTCCACCCTTAAACCATGCATTGTTGAAGAGCGTATGGAAAATCTTGACGCGATTCTTTTTCGGTACATGATTGAGCACTTTGTAGAAAAGCTCCTTGGTCGAGTGGGTCGGGCTCTCAAGCATATTGCGAACGGACCGTATGGCCCCCAGAACCTCCTCGTCACCGGTAAGTTTTTCGCCAAGATAGGTCAATTGAACCAGACGTTTGTCCGTGATCCGTTCGAGTAGCTCGACGATCATCTTTGACGCCTGTTGAGAAGTAAAATCCCGAATTTGCTCTGCGAAGTTCATCTCTCCCTCCCTATTCAGTAGATTGGGCACAGAATCATTTCACCGCTACCCAGAAACCGATCACGGCGACGGCAACCCCTACGCCCAATTCATTGAAGACATTATCACTCGCGATGAAAGACGCGATGATCAACCATATTCCCAAACTTCCAGTGACCCATCCCTGCCACATCTCAGTTCACCGTCGTTTTCGACAGGTTCGATCTGTTTGATCTCATTCCGCAAAATCTGTACCACCCATTACCAAAAAAAAGGGCCGCCAAAAGCGGCCTTTTCTCAATAGGTTACTGAAATCCGTTTACGCTCTTTCTGCAAACTCAATGAGTCTAAATGTGATAATTGCGAGAACAAATCTCGCAGGCTCCGAAAACCAACACCTATCTAGCCAAAAAGATGCGTGCCTTATTATCGCACCTGACCCGGAATTCTTCGCAGTTTCACCCTCCGCGATAATCTTGGGGGGTGATTCTGTACTTTCTGATCATATTCTGGAGTTGTCTGCGGTCCATTCCCGTCTCCTGGGCGCTGCGGCTGACATTCCCCCTATTCCTCCTCAGAGATCTTTCGACAAAACTGCGCTCCATCTCTTCGGTTATTTGCTCCCTCGCCGCTTTCTTTTCTAACTTCAACTCTCCCCAGGTCCTAACATCCTCTTTGGGGACGGAGACTTCACTACCACAAATCTCAGGCGGCAGATCCTCACCCCGAATAACATCTCCCTTAGCCAACACCATCGCCCGAACCACACAATTCTCCAGTTCGCGCACATTTCCTGGCCAGTCATACCGGTGCAAGAGGGCGAGCGCTTCATCTGACACATCTAGGGCCTTCCCTCTCGATTCCTCACAGTGCTTCTGCAGGAAATGCCTGATCAAAAGGGGGATGTCTTCCTTTCTGTCCCTTAGAGGGGGCAGCCTCAGGATTACCACGTTGAGCCGGTAATAGAGATCCTCACGAAACGTTCCTGCTCTTACCGCCTCTCTGAGGCTCTTATTCGTCGCCGTAACCACTCTGGTATCAACCTCGATGCTTTCCACGCCACCCACTCTCATGAAACGGTACCCCTCTAAGGCCCGAAGTATCTTGGCCTGCAATTCTCTCGGCATCTCTCCGATCTCATCGAGAAAAAGGGTACCATCGTTGGCCATCTCAAAGCTCCCGATTTTCATTCTCGACGCCCCGGTGAATGCCCCCTTCTCATAGCCAAATAGCTCGCTCTCAAGCAGTTCTCTTGGAATGGCAGAGCAGTTGACCACAACAAATGGATTTGAAGCCCGCTGGCTGCTGGAGTGTAAAGCCCGCGCAATGAGCTCCTTGCCCGTTCCACTCTCTCCCTCCAACAACACAGTGGCCTTGCTATTGGCAATCTGTCCAACCAGATCGAGAATTTCAAGAACCTTCGGATTCACCGAAATAATGCTATCGAGACCATAGGATCGCCTCAGCTCCGCCCTCAAGTAGCGGTTTTCTCTCACGAGATCGGCATGGGCTAGGGCCTTTTCGATGATCATCTCCATTTCGTCCATTTTCAAGGGTTTGACGATATAATCGTGGGCACCCTCTTTCATGGCCCTGACAGCAGACTCTACACTTCCGTATGCCGTCACGAGGATCACGGGAATGTCCGGTCTCATCCGCTTCACATCGTGAAGTAGCTCAAGACCGTCCTTGACGGGCATCTTCATGTCCGTTAGGACAAGATCGATCGGTTTTGCCTGGACTAAGTCCACTGCCTCCCGACCATTGACGGCAAAATCAAGATCGTATCGGCCCCGAAGATTCAGTTCGAGTACTCGCCGCATCTTGGCCTCATCTTCAGCGATGAGGATCCGCTTTCGCCTCATGACCATGTCCTGCCTCATAGGGAAGATTAATGACGAAAGTCGTGCCTTTTTCAGGCCTCGCGCTCACCGAAATGGTACCGCCATGCTTCTCGATGATAGTGTGAGCGATGGAGAGACCCAGCCCGGTCCCCTTATCTTTGGTCGTAAAGAAGGGGTCGAAAATTCTGGGGAGGTTCTCTTTCGAGACACCTGGACCTGTATCGCTCAACCGAATCATGACTCGATTCTTTCCGTTCTTGGATAGAGCAACGTCGCAGACCCCGCCCTGAGGCATGGCCTCGAGGGCGTTCAAGGCGATGTTCATAATGGCCTGCTGGATTTGCCCAGGATCTATCGTGACCAGGAAAGGCTCATCCGGAATCGAACTGACGATTTCGACATTGCGGTTTCTGGCTTGAGGCTGGATCAGCTGAAGCGTCCTTGACAGAAGATCCACCAGGTCACAGCTCTGGAGTCTCGGATCCTTGGGTCGGGCAAAATTAAGAAAATTAACAATCATCGAATTGATCCGTTCCGACTCCTCCACGATATACTCGGCCATTTCTCGCCGGGTCTCCGGATCACTCTGCTTCAAAAGAGTCTGGGCAGAGCCCGATATGATTCCGAGGGGGTTTCTGATTTCATGGGCTATCCCAGCCGCTAGCTGTCCCAGGCTTGCAAGCTTTTCAGACTGCATGATATGTCGGTCCTTAAGAATCATATCCCGTTGAATCAATCCTCTCGATATGGCGAGAGAGATCTGGATGGAAAAGCTGTCTAGAAACTCGAGTTCCTCGTGAGTGAAATCTTTTCTGGAAAGCTTCTTACCCAGGAACATCAATCCAAGGGGATTCCGCCTCATGACCAGAGGAACGACGATTTCAAAACCATCCTCCAAGAGGCTCACGAGGGCGGTACCAACCTCTTTATCAGTTCCAAGGTACTCTTCGAGTTCATGGGACTTCTCTGCGGCCATCGCCCTGCGTATCAGCTCTTCCTCGCCTGCAAAGACCCATGCCGCCTCTGAATTCGTTTGGTAAGCTGTCTTGTATTCATTGGTCTCCCGTTCCCGGAGGAGAATACAGATCTTCTCGACGTGAAATGTTTGTACCACAAAGCGGCCAATCGTTTCCAGGAGCTCACCTATCTCGACCAGGTCAACGATATCTCGGCTAAATCCAAGCAGTTTCATACGGTATTGAAAACGCTCCATATAGAAGAGTCGGTCGATAAAATCCTCAGCCTTTCTCTGAAAAGGTCTTAGCAGATAAACGAGAGCGACGAGCAGACCGCTTTCCACGAGAAGGGACCGAACTGGGTAGGTCTGGGAGATCATTTCGCCAATGTTCTTTATCAAGAGAACATAGACCGCCAAAACCAGCCCAGAAAGGAAAGAATAGACAATCCCTCCACGAATCAAAAGATGAATATCGAGAAGGCGGTACTTGATCAGGGCAACAGCAAAAAACAGGCTGATTAGAATCGAGTAGAGGCTAGCGAGAAAGAAGACGGGCCAATCGAGCTTGAAGAGATAGTCGAGCAGACTGATGATAGTTCCGGCAATGGCCATTGAGACCATACCGAAGATCAAGTATTGAATCTGTAGCTTCTGTTGGGTCAGTCTCGTTGTGCGCAGAGAGCGGAGGAGGTTTCGAATCCCCCATGCGATGTAGACCCCTGAAAGAATGAGAATGAGCGAAAAAAAGGCTACAAATACCCTCGGTTTCTTAAACTGAAAGCCGTAATAGAAAACATTTCTCAATTCCTCGAGCCGGTGGATATCAATTTGAAATAACCAATAGAAACTCGCCAGAATCGCCACAGGAATGAGATAGATGAGACAGAAGGTTCCCCTCCCAATCGTGGCGTTCTGTTTTATGGGAAACACGTCCGAAAAATGGAGAAAAAAAACAGGAATAAAAGAGATCCCCGCAAAGACAATCTTCACTCCCAGAACGGCGATATCCGCTGTCTTGCTATTGATCATGATGAATTCACCGACATTCCACGTGGCAAATGCGAGAACAAAACACGCAAAGAGCCGGTTGGCAATGTTCTTTGGATTGCTGGAAAGCACAATGAGGCAGAGGGTGACATTCATGGTGAATGCCAGAGCCGAGGGAAGGGACAGAATTTCCATCAGTATCTCCCGCTGCTGTCCTAACGCCTTAAGGATAATGGAAATTCCAGAAGAGGTCAAATACGGCGGATGTGAGCGGTCCGTTGTCCGTAGTCAGTTCATGATGAGTAAATCCGAAATTCGTCGCTTCTTCTAACACCTGACCCCTGAAAACCGACCCCTGAAACAAGGTCTCGTGCTTCGAATTTAGGGATGCTATGGTGGTGCACAATCGCCTGAGCTTTCAAAGAGTTGTCTTACTGCGCTGGAATGACCCATCTCCAACAAAAAAGCTCCTCATCAAGAGGAGCTCTTAAAGTTTTCCGGCAACGACCTACTCTCCCACTCCATCGCTAGAGCAGTACCATCGGCGCTGGAGGGCTTAACTTCCGTGTTCGAGATGGTAACGGGTGTTTCCCCTCCGCCATGGTCACCGAAAAACGGGACTATCGGATAGAATCCGATGCAGTTATCTAGGATTCCGTCACAACTGCATAGAGAATGATCGACGGCAGTAAGCTATTGCAGAAGAACAATGATATGGTCAAGCCTCTCGACCAATTAGTATCAGTA
>JABAOH010144792.1_pt1 | contig 27878 bp, 21 predicted proteins | sample 7062181 | NCBI WGS metagenome assembly JABAOH01 (sample SAMN14538630, study PRJNA623070) | marine sediment metagenome | biome: marine biome [ENVO:00000428]; feature: marine pelagic biome [ENVO:01000023]; material: deep marine sediment [ENVO:00002113]; isolation source: pool of 5 deep marine...
GACCGCCTGGAAGTGGGTCCCGTCGTCGTCGAGCCCCGGCGGGTGGCCACGAAGTACACCGTGACCCGTGGCGACACGAGCGAATCCATCAAGCTCGTGTATCGCTTCGAGGAAGACGTCTTCGATGAGACACCGGCATCCCGCAACCTCGCGGCCATGATGACGGCCCAGGTCGCCATCAACTACGGACTGTTCTGCAAGCGCATCGTCTTCCGCGGCCACTACGACCGGTACGACCGGCGCTTTCTCGAGATGTTCGCCGAGAACACGGCGCGGGAGATCTACGTCAACAAGTTCCTGACGGACAACCCGTTCCTCGTCGGACCGGCCAGAGCCCTTCCGCCGCAGTCTCGAAAACGCTACCTCAACGCCCGCATCGAGTGCATCTCGGAGGACGACACCGTGGCGCAGCGGACGCCGTCTACGACGGACTGGGCCTGGCCCGTCGACAGCTCGCGGCACGCTGTTCTTTCGAGTGGTGGTAAGGACTCTCTTCTCACCTTCGGGATCCTGCGCGAGCTCAACCGGGAGGTGCACCCGATCTTCGTCAACGAGTCGGGCCGACACTGGTACACGGCACTCAACGGATACCGACATCTCAAGGCGAGCCACGCGGAGACCGCTCGGGTGTGGACGAACTCCGACCGCGTATTTGCATGGATGCTTCGCCGGCTACCGTTCGTTCGACGGGACTTCGCGAACATCCGGTCCGACGAGTATCCGATTCGCCTGTGGACCGTGGCCGTCTTCATCTTCGGGGCACTTCCACTTCTGCGAAAGCGTGGAATCGGCCGTCTGCTCATCGGGGACGAGTACGACACCACGACGAGAGCCAACCTTCACNNGCACTGTACGATCAGAGCCGCTACTTCGATGAAGAGCTGACCCGTTACTACCAACGGAAGAAGTGGGGTGCCTGTCAGTTCTCCATCCTCCGCCCGCTGTCGGAGCTGCTCGTCGAGAAGGTCCTCGCCGAGCGCTACCCCGATCTCCTGCGCCAGCAGATGTCCTGCCACGCGACCCACATCGAGGGCGATCGCGTGCATCCCTGCGGCGCCTGCGAGAAGTGCCGCAGAATCGTGGGCATGCTGACCGCGATCGGAGCCGATCCTTCAGACTGCGGGTACACGCCGCAACAGGTGGATCGTTGCTTGAAGGATCTCGTCGAGAAGGGTGTGCACCAGGAACTCGAGGGTGCCGAGCAACTCGCCCACATGCTCGTGAAAAGGGGGGCGATCGAGGCGCCCGCCGGTGGGCTACGACCGCGAGAACACTCCGAGACTCTGCGTCTACGCTTCCACCCCCGGCGGTCTCCCGTAGAGTCCATCCCCCGGGACCTGCGCCCCGCCTACACGCTTTTCCTGGAACACGCCGAAGGCGCGGTGAGCCGGAACGGCCGCATCTGGCAGGCCTGCGATCTCCGCGTTTCCGACGCCATGACGAAACCCTACCCGTTCGAGAAACGCACTTCGAGCTCCGCTTCGACGGGCAACTCCGATGCACCGCCCGACGGGAAAGGAGCGGACTACTGCCTTGCCCAAATGACCTGGCCGCAGGCCGAGTCCAGATTCAAGCAGGTCGACGTCGCGCTGCTTCCGGTCGGGGCCATCGAGCAGCACGGCCCACACCTACCGCTCGACACCGACGCGCACGACGCCGACTACCTTGCCCACAAGGTGGCGGAAGCCTGCTCGCCGCCGCGGCCGCTCGTGCTGCCGTTGATCGCCTATGGCGTGTCCTATCACCATCGGGACTTCAGCGGCACCCTGAGCGTGAGTCCCGAGACACAGGCTCGCCTGGTCTATGAGATCGGCATGTCTGCGGCTCGTTGCGGAGTCACGAAGCTGGTCATGATCAACGGCCACGGCGGCAACGCCCCGGCCCTGCACCTCGCGGCGCAGATGATCAACCGCGACGCCCACATCTTCACCTGCGTCGACACCGGCGAGACCAGCGACGCCGACGTTCACGAGATGATCGACACGCCGAACGACGTTCACGCGGGTGAAATCGAGACGAGCACGATGCTGGCCATACGGCCGCACCTCGTCGATCTGGAACGCGCACCTCGCATGGTGCCGCGCTTCTCGAGCCGCTACCTCGACTTCACTTCGAAGCGTGGCGTCGGCTGGTACGCCTACACCAAGAAGATCTCCAAGACCGGCGTCATGGGCGATGCCACCAAGGCAACTGCCGAGAAGGGCGAGAAGATCTGGGAGATCATGACCCGTCGGCTGGTCGAACTGGTCGAGGACCTGAAGGGTCTGAGCCTCGACGAGATCTACCAGCGGCGCTACTGAGAATCCGATGAAGATCACGCGCGTGGAAGCCTGGCCCGTCACGATGCGGCTGGCGCAGCCCTACTCGATCGCCTATGAGAGCGTGACACACGCGACCAATGTGTTCGTCCGGATCGATACCAGCCGCGGCGTCGCCGGCTACGGCTGCGCCGCACCCGACGAGCAGGTGACCGGGGAGGACACGAATACGGTACTCGCGGCCCTGCAGGACGCGGCCGACACGGAACTCCGAGGATCGGATCCACTGCGCCAGGCGATGCTGATGGAGCGCTTGAGGAGCGATTTCGGGGCGCTGCCGTCCGCCCGGGCCGCGATCGACATGGCGCTGTTCGACATTCTCGGCAAGGTCGCCGGCTTACCCCTGTGGAAGCTCCTGGGCGGGTTCCGCAGCCGGATCCGGACCAGCGTGACCATCGGGATTCTTCCACTGGAGGAGACGGTCGAGGCCGCGCGGGATCTGGTGTCCCGTGGTTTTCGCTGCCTCAAGCTCAAAGGTGGGCGCGACGTCGAGCAGGACAGTGCACGGGTCGTCAAAGTTCGCGAAACGGTGGGGCAACGCGTCGAGCTTCGCTTCGACGCCAATCAGGGGTACACCGTCGATGAATCCCTGCGCTTCGTCGAGGCGACGCAAGAGGCCGGACTCGAACTCCTCGAGCAACCGACTCCGAGAGGCGAGATCGACCTGCTGGGCCGGGTGACCCGACAAGTTCCACTCCCCGTCATGGCCGATGAAAGCCTCGTGACCCTGCGCGACGCTTTCCGGCTGGCGCGACGCGATCTGGTCGACATGGTCAACATCAAGCTCATGAAGGCGGGCGGGATCGCCGATGCGCTCCAGATCAACGCCGTCGCACGGGCAGCAAGACTGGAGGTGATGGTCGGGTGCATGGACGAGGCTGCTCTCGGGATCGCCGCCGGGCTGCACTTCGCGCTGGCTCGGCCCAACGTCGCTTACGCCGATCTCGACGGTCATCTGGATCTGATCGACGATCCGTCCGCCGGATCGGTCCGTCTGGAGGCGGGCACCGTCATCGCGAGCGCGGAGCCCGGCCTGGGGGCCCGGATTCGGCATTGAACCCGGCATACGGCGACTCGAGTGCTCGCGATCCCGGCGCAATCGGACCCCGCGGTTCCTCCGAGTCGGCCTCGAGCGGAACTCCCGGTTCCGATGACCTCTGAACCGGCGGCGTTTTGGCCGTGACCCACGTGGCACGCGCTGTGCTCTGCACGAGACCGAGGGTGCCGGACACTCCCGAGGTGGGGTGGCGTCCGAGTACCGAAGGAGAGACAAAAATGTTTCGAAGAGCTTTTTCGGTTCCCGGCCGGACCGCTTGCGTGGTCTGCTTGATCATGATCTTCGGGGGGCCGTTGATCCTCGCCGACGAGGAGACGGCAACCCTGAACGGCGAGATCGAGGTCGCGGAGTATGGAGACGACGGCAGCCCCGCGTCCGTGATGGTCTACGACTCCGAATGGGGTTCGGTTCTCATCTCCAAAGAAGGCAAGGGCGCCGAGCTTCTGAAACACATCGGTGCGATCGCCACCATGACCGGTACGATCATCGAGCTTGATGAAGATAGCGGTTACCCGTACGAGATCCGCGTGAACACCTACTCGATCGAGGAGCCGGCGGACCCGGAGAGCCTGTAGAGATTGCGCGTGGGCGCGCAGCGCATCCGGCGAGAGGCCGCCGTAAACGACCGATCGCCGGATGCGAGCGCTTCATTTCAAGACCTGAGCGGGAGTGACGTCAGCGGCACGCCGTCGGGGTAATCCCGGACCGTCGCTGAGCGCGTCGAACTTCCGCACGGAGGTTCGAGTGAATCGCGCAGCGTTGGAATCCGCCCCCTGGATCGAGCTGCAGCGTCTTGTGAAGACGGTCGACAACGAACGGGTCACGCGATTTCTCGAGGAACTTTCGCCGCTCGAGGTGGCTCGTTGTGTGTCGCGGTTGGGCGATGCCGACCGGGTTCGACTGTTCTCGATGCTGGAGCCGGACCACGCGGCGACGGTCGCCGAGCAGATACCCGACGTTCAGGCGGCGAATGCCATCGGGAATCTGGAGCCGGGCGTTGCCGCGGCGATTCTGGAGGAGATGCCGACCGCCGACCGCGCCGACCTTCTCGGCGACGTCGAGGAGCCTATCGCCGAGGCGATCCTCGGCGAGATGGACAGCCGGCAGGCCGAGGCCACGCGAACGCTGCGCGAGTACCCGGGCGATGTCGCGGGCGGCTTGATGACACTAGAGTACCTCGCGTACCCGGAGACGAACACCGTCGGCGACGTGCTGTCGGACTTGCGAAAGCATGCGCAGGCTCGACGTGACTACGTCGTTCAGTATGCCTTCGTCACGACAGATCGAGGACGTCTCGTAGGAGTGCTTCGTCTCCGCGATCTGCTGTTCGCGCGCATGTCCACCCCACTGCGATCGCTCATGATCGAGGCTCCGCTGAGCCTCTACGAACTCGCACCGCTCGACGAGGTCCGAGCCTGTTTCGACAGTCACAATCTCCACGGCGTGCCCGTCGTGAACTCCACCGGACGACTGGTCGGCATGATCCGTCGAGCGGCCGTCAGCGAAGCTCTCGCCGAGCGGGGCCAAGCGGCGTTCCTCAAGACCCAGGGAATCGTGGGTGGCGAAGAGCTGCGAACGATGCCGGTCTTTCAGCGGTCCAGGCGCAGATTGGCTTGGTTGAGTGTCAACATCTTGCTGAACATCCTCGCAGCCAGCGTCATCGCCTTCTACCAGGACATCCTGACCGCCGTGATCGCGCTGGCCGTATTCCTGCCGATCATCTCGGACATGAGCGGATGCTCGGGCAACCAGGCCGTCGCCGTCAGCATGCGCGAGCTCTCGCTCGGGCTCGTCCGCCCGTCGGAGGTAGGTCGCGTGTGGCTCAAGGAGCTGGCCGTCGGATGGATCAACGGAGTCGCACTCGGCGTCTTGATCGCAACGGTGGCGTGGCTCTGGCAGGGCACACCGCTGCTGGGGATGGTCGTGGGAAGCGCGATGATGCTGAACACGGTTGTCGCCGTATCGATCGGTGGAACGGTGCCTTTGCTGCTCCGAAGATGGGGGTTGGATCCCGCTCTCGCGTCGGGTCCCATCTTGACGACCGTCACCGACATGTGCGGGTTCTTCCTGTTGTTGAGCATGGCCGCGGCGTTGCTGAGCACGAGCTGAGGTCGAGAGAAAGACTCGACGACGTACTTCGATTCCGCTTCACGCAAAGCGGCGGAAGTAATCCTTCCCCCGAACGGCCGACAGCGTCAGCAGGCCGCTCGCCGCGGCGCCGGCGATCCCAGCCGTCGTGATGTCCTGCCCGGTCAGCCACAGCCGTCGCACCGGGGTCTTGGGACGGAGGAAGCGCTGGGCGAATCGCTGGGGGCTGTGCGCCAGGCCGTAGATCTCCCCCCGGCTGTAATTGACGAAATGACGCGTCGACAGCGGCGTGGACATCTCGCAGTGATCCAGCTTCCCGCGAAGCTGGGGCTCGTAACGGTACAGCACGTCGAGCAGGCGATCGGTCAGGCGTTGCTTGAACGCCTCGTAGTCCTGTCCTCGCCGGTGCCAACGCGTGCCTTCCCAGCGGGCGAACCACTCGTAAGGTGCCAGGGTGATGACGTCGATCGTCGCGCGGCCGGGGTAGCGGCTCTCCCAGTCCGGGTCCTTCGCCGACGGGAACGAGATGTAGACCACGGGAAACTCACGTTCGGGGTCGGCCAGGTAGGCACGCACGTTCGCGTCGTGGTCGAACCCGCCTTCGGGGTAGATCCAGTAGTTGGCTTTCTGGAGGCCCAGCTCCTCCGCGGTCTGTCGGAACCCGAGGTAGAGCCCCACGTGGGCCCACGACGGATCCACCCGGTCCTGCAGCCCGGCCAGCCCCAGCCGCTCACGATCGTCGCGGGCGATCAACCGGCCGAACGTGTTCGCCACGCCCGCGCTGCTGATCACCAGCGGCGCGCGCAGCTCGCGCCCGTCCGTCATCTTCACGCCGACCGCGGTTGATTTCTCGATGAGAATCCGCTCGACCTCGGCCTTGGTCAGGATCACGCCGCCGGCCGAGTCGATCACGGCGGCGATCGTCTCGGCGATCCTCGACGATCCGCCGACCGGAAACGCCGCTCCGCGCATGTAGTGGCCGGCCAGCAGGGCGTGCATCCCGAAGGCGCTTTGCCCGGGAGGCAAGCCGTAGTCCCCGTACTGACCGGTGAGGACTCCCTTCAACTTCGGGTTGTCCGTCAAACCGTCGAGCACGTCCCGGGTCGTCCTTCCTCCGAAACGCAGGAACCGGCGGCGCAGCAGGCCGCCGGCCAGGCGCGAGACCGGAGCGGGCAGCGCCTTCTCCATGGCGTACGAACGGTAGGCTCGCGACGTCTCGCGGATCAGCCGCACGTAGCGGTCGATCGCTCGCCGGTCGGCCGCGGACGGGAACTGTTCGCACAGGTGACGGGAGAACGCGTCGACCCCCGCGTGCAGCTCGAACCTCTCGTCGCCGAAGACGATCCGGTCGTAGACCTCGCCCATGTCGGCCCACTCGAGCTTGTCGTCGGTGAGGTACCGGAAGACGGAGGCGAGCAACGACTCCGGCCGATGCACCTCGCCGATGTAGTGGATGCCGACGTCCCATTCGTAGTCGCCGCGCCGGAACACGTGGGTGAAGCCGCCCGCCGTGTAGTGGCGCTCGAGCACGAGCGCGCGCTGGCCCTCGCGGGCCATCAGGGCGGCGCAGGTCAATCCGCTCATCCCCGACCCGATGACGATCGCGGCGTAGTCACCCTCGGGCGGGCGCTGGACGTAGGAGCGTATCCCGGCGACGGCCATGCCGGGATTCTATCCCGCAACGAGGTCGCGGGAGCGTGAAGCTCTACGGGCTGCCTCGCCCGGGCCCCGGTGGTGGATGGCCCGGCTACCTTGCCGAGGCTTGAAAGACCGTCTTCCCTTCCTTGATCGTCTCGAGCACCCGGATCTCGCCGATCCGTGCAGGGTCCACCGCGACCGGGTTGCCCGAGAGCACCACCAGATCGGCCAGTTTACCGACCTCGATCGAGCCCTTGCGGTCTTCCTCGAAATGCTGGTAGGCGCCCCAGATCGTGATCGCCTTGAGGGCCTCCGTCGGAGTCAGGCGTTCGTCGGGCCCCATGATCTTCCCGCTTCTCGAGACGCGGTTGACGGTCGCCGACATCACCCGCATCAGGTTCGGAAGAGCGACGGGAGCATCCGTGTGGCTCGTCACGATCATCCCGCGATCCAGCGCCGAGCGCATGGGTGAGATCCGTTGAGCCTGCTCCGGCCCCACGATCTCGTCGTACCAGTCGCCCCAGTAAAACGTGTGCATCGGGAAGAGGGACGGCACGATCTCCAGCTGCGCCAAGGCGTCCAGTTGATCCTGGCGAACGAACTGACCATGAATCAAGACGTGGCGACGATCGCCCGGTCCGTACCCTTCTCGTGCCGCTCGATAGGCGCCGATCATCTGGTCGATCGCGGCGTCCCCGTTGGCATGGGTCAAGACCTGCCAGCCTTTACGAAAAGCCTCGTCGAGCAGATCGGTCACCACCTGATCGTCGGGGATCGCCGGATACCCGCGGTAACCCGGATCCTGCCCCTTCGGAGGCAAAAGGTACGGTTCGGTTCTCCAAGCCGTTCGCCCCTGAGGAGATCCGTCGAGCGTGATCTTCATTCCTCCGATCCTGTAACGATCGCGGTACTCTCGAGAGTGCCACTCCGAATCGATCACGGCTCGGCTGGCGTAGTCGACGTAGGAGACCACGTCGATGTCCAGTTGGCCTCTCGCTGCGGCGTCTACGAAGGCCTGGTGTGCCGCGTCGCTCGCCCGACCCTCCTGAACGGTCGTGTAGCCGAAACTCTTGGCGATCTCCAGGCCGCGTTGCAGGAAAAAGGCTTGATCCTCCTCGCTCGCGGGCGAGAGGACCGCAAACAGCGTGGGCAGGGCGGCCAGCTCCTCGAGCACGCCATTCGGTTCGCGACTGCCGGCGCGCCGGCGGATCATCCCTCCTTCGGGATCCTCGCTCTCGGCGGAGTAACCGATCGTGGCAAGCCCGACGCTGTTGACCGCCATGAGGTGTCCCGAGATGTGCACGGCCATGACCGGCAGCTCGGTGGAGACGCGGTCCAGGTCGTCCCGGGTCGGATGGCGTTTCTCGGCGAGCACCGCGTCGTCGTACCCCATGCCGAAAACCCATCCGGTTCGTTCCACATCGGGCCCGTCCGCGAATTCGCGCAACGCCCGGACGAGATCATCGATCGTGTTGACCCGGCCGTCGGGCTCGGCGAGCAGGTTGGCGCCGACCGCCTGGGCCCCGAATCCGCCCAGATGCGCGTGCCCGTCGATGAATCCCGGGACGAGAGTCTTCCCGTCGAGGTCGACGACCGTCGTCGAATCGACCTGTGTTCGGCGAACTTCGGTCTCCGGCCCGACCGAGACGATCACGCCGTCCCGGATCGCGACGGCTTCGGCAGTCGGCATGGCGTCGCTCGCCGTCAAGACGGGCCCGCCGAAGTAAATCGTGTCCGCCCCGGGCCCCCGGTCTGCGGACGAGCAACCGACGAACGTCAACAAAGCGACGGTGATCGAGCAGATGTGACGGAGACTCATGGAAACCTCACTCCTTCGAGGGAGTGCCTCGAGCCTCCCGACGAGCAACAGAAAAGGGTCGATCAGACCTTGAGCGCCTCGTAAAAGAATGCGAGGAAGATCAGCGTCGCGACGAGCAGGGTCACGGTCCGCACCCACCAGATCGACTGCTCGACCGGTTCGCGGTCGGCGGCGCCGTCTTTCCAGGCTTCGCCGACGGCAACGCTCGGTGTTTCCGGCAAAGGGCTGGCCTGCAGCTGCTCGACGTACCTCGGCGACGCGCTCATCCAGGCGAACTGAAACGCGATGAGCGGAATCACCATCGTCAGCCCCCAGACTCCGGAGGTCGAGATGGCCGCCGCCGCGATCACCATCTGGAGCACCATGGCGACCCCGAAGGCGTAACGGGGTTGGCTTCGAGACCAGATCGCCAGCGCCAACGGGACGACGAACAACGGGAGCAGGACGAAGACGCCGACGGCAAACCAGGCGGCCGCGCTCGCGTACAGGAACCACCGCGCGATGACGAAGCGCCGGCGCAAACGCAACGAGCGCATGTCGTCCCTGGCGTCCGCGACGCGCGTCCCCCCGAGCGGACCCTCGTTGAGGATCGTCGTCGCAAGAGCGTGATCGCGACGCGGCACCTGGAGTCGAACCCAGGGCGCCGCGCTGAGGTATTGACCGTGGTCGCTGCCAACAACGGCCGTCATGCCTTGCGATTCGAGCGTGACGCGGGCCAGCTCGGCCTCGAAGGGGGTCGGAAAGGTGGCGACGGTGACCGGAGCGTCATCTTCGCGTCGAGTGAGGCCGTTGGAGTTCATCGCGCTCGCCTCCTCTCTGGGACTCCATGGATTATAGCAAGGAAAAGCGGCTCCGGTCCGCGGCTCGATCGTGCGGTGCCGCGTAGTCGATCTCGGGTCCGCGCGGCACCACCCCCGTCGGGTTGATCCTGCGATGGGTCACGTAGTAGTGCCGTTTGATGTGGTCGAGGTCGACGGTCTCGGCGACGCCCGGCGTCTGGTACAGGTCGCGGGTGTAGGCCCACAGGTTGGGGTAGTCGACCAGGCGGCGCTTGTTGCACTTGAAGTGACCGACGTACACGGGGTCGAAGCGCAGGAGCGTCGTGAAAAGTCTCCAGTCGGCTTCGGTCTGCTCATCTCCCATCAGGAACCGTCGTGTCGAGAGCCGCGCCTCCAGCCGATCGAGGGCTCCGAACAACTTCTCGAATGCCTCCTCGTAGGCTTCCTGGGAGGCGGCGAACCCACAGCGGTAGACGCCGTTGTTCACGTTGTCGTAGACGTCGGCGTTGACGGCGTCGATCTCGTCGCGCAGCGCCTCGGGATAGAAGTCGAGGTCGCTACGGGACGCCCACTCGTCGAACTCCGAGTTGAGCATGCGGATGATCTCGGACGACTCGTTGTTGACGATCCGCCCGGCCTTCTTGTCCCACAGGACCGGCACCGTGACCCGACCCTCGAAGCCAGGATCGGTGGCTACGTAAGCCTCGGAGAGGAAGCGGAAGCCGTTCAACGGATCCGGCCCGCCCGAGGCATCGGTGAAGGCCCAGCCGCGCTCGTCGCGGATCGGATCGACGACCGTCATCCCGATGACGTCTTCCAGACCCTTCAGCTTCCTGAAAATGATGGTTCGATGAGCCCAGGGGCAAGCATAGGAGACGTAGAGATGGTAGCGGTCCGGTTCCGCACGGTAGCGGGAGGATCCGTCGGCGGTGACCCGGTCGCGGAAAGCGCTCTCTTGACGGACGAACTCGCCCCGGCGCCCCGTTTCCTCGGGAAATTCCGCGCGCATGTCTCTTCCTCCGATCTTCAAAGAGGTCTTTCGTTCGAATCGTGATCTGGATTCGCCTCGCCCTGAAGCCGGTCTATTCCCGCAACTTCGACGCCAGATCCGGCGACTTGTCGGTCCGGGTGCCGATCTTGATCGCGCTCGACAGCCGGACGACGCCCTCGGCGTGCAGCGTCTCGTGGATCTCGCGGAGAACCCTGAAGACGGTCTCGAGCTCGCCCTCCACGTTCGTCCCGAACGAATGCTCCTGAACGACGAGGTCCGAGGCGGCGATGATCGCCTGGGCGCGCCGGACCCACGGCCGCACGGAAGTCCCGCTCCCGATCGGGATGATCTGGATTTCGGCGACGGCTTTCATGCTTCGCGTCGAGGTTAGCACCGGTCGGATCTCCCGGCGATAGAGGCTAGACTGTCGCGCTATGACGAGCCTGTTTCGACGCCACGTCGCGCTGCCCCAGGACCACGGAAGCTGGGCCTTCTTTCTCGGTCCGCTGATCGTCGGCCTGTTCGTCGGCGGTCGCTGGCACACGACCGTCATCTACCTCACGATCGCCGCCGGTTGCGGCTTTCTCGTGCGACAACCGATCGGCCTGCTGGTCAAGGTCGCCGCCGGGCGGCGCGGCCGCGATGTGGTCCCCGCAGCGATGTTCTGGGTAGCACTCTACGGCACGATCGCCGCGCTGCACGTGACCGGTCTCGTACTGCGTGGCTTCGCCTACATTCTCGTACTCGCCATCCCCGGATTGCTGGTGTTCTGCTGGTACCTGGCCCTGCTCTACAAACGGGCGGAGCGGCGCCAGCGGATCATGGAGATCCTCGCGACCGGGTCGATCGCCCTGGTCGCGCCGGCCGGGATGTGGGCCGGGCTTGGCCAGCCCGATCCGCTCGGGTGGTGGCTGTGGCTGTTGATGTGGCTCCAGTCCGCCACAGGGATCGTCTACGTCTACCTGCGACTGGAGCAACGACCGTGGAAGGGCACGCCGCCGCCGGCGGAACGGTTCCGCTCGGGCGCTTCCGCTTTGGCCATCTCCTTCTCGGGAGTCGTGCTCGCGGCCGGTCTGGGCGCGACGGGGGTGATCTCCCCGTGGCTGTGGATCCCGTACGGTGTCCAGGCGCTGGAGGTGCTGCGGGGCGTCTGGGTCCCCGCGGCGGGCGTCAAGCCCGTCTCCATCGGCATGCGTCAGATGGTCTTGAAGATCGCCTTCGTCGTTCTGTTCATCGTCCTGTGGTGAAGTAGCGGCCCGCTGGAGCCTCCGGCACACGGCTCCCCGATTACGAAACTCGTATCGCGGATAACAAGATCTTCATCGGGAATACCCCGACTCTCCATAAACCCCCCGATTCGGGCGTGGCACTTGGCTTGCAGGACCCGCGGTGGATTCCGCGGACGGATAAAACCGTCGGCCGAGAGGGTTTGCGGCTCATGGTCGCGGGGTCCACGAAACGAGGGAGAGGTCATGACCCGAATCAATCGGATCACGAGCAGCGGGGTCTCGGCACAGATTCTCATCTTTGCCCTTCTATTCTGTCTGGCGGCCACCCAGGGTTGGGCGCAGCAGGAGCAAGACGACCGGCAACAGATGCGCGGTCTCGACGAGCAAGTCCAGGAGATCAAGTCGGACGTGCTCAGCATCGCGGAGGAGCTGAGCCGGCTGGAAGAGAAGCTGCTGTACCCGTCGGGGACGCAGGTCGCGATCTTCGTCTCGCTGGCCGAGGGCGACCGGATGCGCCTCGACGCCGTGCGGCTCCAGATCGACGGCCAGCTCGTCGCGCACTACATCTACAGCGCCAAGGAGCTCGAGGCCCTGCGCAAGGGCGGCGTGCAGCGGGTCTACGTCGGAAACGTCTCCACCGGAAGCCACCAGCTCGAGGTGCTCGTCGACGGCATGGGTGTCGACGGAGCGGATTTCAGCCGCACCGAGCAGTTCACCTTCAGCAAGGAAGTGAAACCGAAGATGGTGGCGCTGACCCTGGCCGGACCGGGTTCCGCCAACACCCCGATCGCACTCGGGGAATGGTAGGACGATGCGAGGGCGGCATCGGCTGCTAGGTTTCGGCCTGGCTCTGGGACTCGCAGTCTCTCCGACCCTCGGGGAAGACCTCCGGGACCTCCATTTCGGCGAGGCGCTCTATCACGCTCACCAGGGCCAGTTCTTCGATGCACTCCAGCGGCTCGATAGCGAGCTCGCGCAGTACCGCGGTCTCGACGAACCCGCACTCGATACGCTCCATTTCCACGTCAACGACGCCGAGTTCTCGGTCGGCGATTTCGAGCTCAACTACCGCATGCACCATCGCGCGGGACGCGCCATCAAGGCGGTGCTCGAAGGCGCCGTCGACGAGGCCGTACGCAACGAGGCCGCGTTCCGGCTCGCCCGCATCCATTTCCAGAAGGGCCAGCTCGACGACGCGGTGCACGCTTTGGCGAGGATCGAAGGCGCGATGCCCGCCGGAATCCAGGATGATGTCGAGTTCCTGCGGGCGAACATCGATCTTGCAACGGGCAAGCCGAGCGCGGCGGTGACGGTGCTCGGCCAACTGCACAGCGACCCGGGTCTGGTCGGGTTCGTCGCCTACAACCTCGGCATCGCCTTGTTGCAGGACGGTCGGCCCGCAGAAGCAATCGAGCAACTGGACCGGGCCGGGCAACTGAGCGCCGGCGACGGCGCCGCTCTCGCGATCCGTGACAAGTCGAACCTCGTGCTCGGCGCCCTCCTGTTCGAAACCGACGAGTTCGAGCGGGCCAAGCGGTCTCTCGACCGCGTCCGTCTCGAGGGACCCTTCTCCAACCAGGCGCTGTTGCGGGCCGGCTGGGCCGCGGCCTCGGCCGAGCAGTACGACCGCGCTCTCGTACCGTGGAACATGCTGGCCGATCGCGAGCCGACGGATGTCGCGGTCCAGGAAGCGATGCTTGCCGTTCCGCACGCCTACGCCAAGCTCGATCTGCATGGCCGGGCCGCGCTGGGGTACGGGCGCGCTCTCGAGCTGTACAGCAACCAGATCGAGCGCGTCGATGCATCGATCGGCAGCATCCGCGACGGACGGTTTCTCGATGCGCTCGTCCGGGAAGAGTCCCGGCAGGACGACAGCTGGGTCATCCGACTGCGCACGCTGCCCGACGCGCCGGAAACCTACTACCTGATGGAGTTGATGGCGTCGCACGACTTCCAGACCGCGCTGCAGAACTACCTCGACCTCGAGGACCTGCGGTCGAAGCTCATCGCCTGGAAGACCAGCCTGGATGCGTTCGACGACATCATCCACTGGCGCGCGGAGAACTACGAGCCGCTGCTGCCGGAGATCGACGCGCAGTTCCGCGAGCTGGACTCGCGGATCCGCCTGCGCCTCGAGCAGCGCAAGCACCTCGGCGATCGCCTGCAGGCGATGCTGACCGCGCCGCGGCCGGAATACCTGGCGACCGCGGACGAGCGGATCGCCGGCGAGAGGATCGCGCTCGTCGAGCAGCAGCTCGACCGTACGGAGGGCCCGGAAGCGGAGGCACTTCGGCGCCGCGCGGCCCTGCTGCGGGGCGTCCTCACCTGGCGGCTGACAACCGAATACCACGAGCGCCTGACCACGGCCCACCTGCACCTGAACGAATTGAACGCACACGTCGACATGCTCACGCGGCAATACGACGCCTTCGTCAGAGCTCGCCAGGCGGCGACGCACAGCTACGTCGGCTACGACGTCCAGATCGAACGACTCCGCGAGCGCGTCCGCGACGCGCTGCAGCGCGTCGACACGTTGATGGCCCGGCAGGGACACATGATCGAGACCGTCGCCATCAACCGGCTCAACGCCCGCCGGGAACGCCTGGTGGCGCAGCAGACGCAGGCCCGCTACGCCGTTGCCGACAGCTACGATCGCGCGGCTCGCGCCAAGGTCGAGTTGGAGGAACGCTGATGCGGCGGATCGGCATTCCTGTCCTGCTCGCGCCGGCGCTGCTTCTCGGCTGCGCCGCGCGGACGGAACAACCGGTCGTCACCCAGGGCACGCTCGCGGAGCTGCATGACATGCAGCCGGACGTGCAGGAGGTCGAGGTCGAGCAGGGTCTCGAACAGGCGATGGAGCACTACCGCCGGTTCCTCGAAGAGACACCGGAAACCAGGATGACCCCGGACGCGATGCGGCGTCTCGCGGACCTGCAGATCGAGAAACAGTTCGGTGTCCGCGAGGGCGACCTGAAGCCACGCGAAATGGCCGCCCCGGAGTCCGCTCAGGTGTCCGCTCCATTGCTCCCGATCGATGCGGTCGACGAGATGGGTCCGTGGGAATCGGATCAGGATTTCGAAGCCCGGACGACCGCGGCGAGCTCGCTGTTCGGCTGGCTTGGTGATCTGCCCGCCGGACCGTTATCCGAGCAAGAGGATCCCTCGGGGCCCCTGGAAGCGATCGCGCTCTACGACCGCCTGCTCACCGAGTACCCGAACTACGAGCACCGCGACCAGGTCCTCTACCAGAAGGCGCGGGCCTACGACGAGCTCGGCCGCACCGAAGAGGCGATCGCGACGATGGAGAGCCTGATCGACGCGAACCCGCACTCGGCGCACTTCGACGAGGTCCAGTTCCGGCGTGGAGAGTACTTCTTCACGCGTCGGAAGTACCTCGACGCCGAGGACGCGTACGAGTCGATCATCCGTATGGGCGAACACTCCTCGTACTACGAGCTCGCGCTCTACAAGCTCGGGTGGACGTTCTACAAGCAGGAGCTCTACGAGGAGGCCCTGCACCGGTACATCGCGCTGCTCGACTACAAGGTGTCGATCGGCTACGACTTCGATCAAGCACAGTCCGAGGATGACGAACGGCGCGTCGCCGATACGTTCCGGGTCGTCAGCCTGAGCTTCAGCAATCTCGGCGGGCCGGAATCCGTGCCCCGATACTTCGCGACTTTCGGCAACCGCTCCTACGAAGAGCGCGTGTACAGCAATCTCGGCGCGCACTACCTGGACAAGCTGCGTTACGACGACGCGGCGAAGACCTACAGGGCATTCGTGGAGCTGTACCCGTTCCACCGGGCCGCTCCCCACTTCAGCATGCGCATCGTGGAGACGTTCACCGCCGGTGAGTTCCCCAAACTGGTGCTGGAGGCGAAGCGCGAGTTCGCGACGGACTACGGGTTGCAGGCCGAGTACTGGCGCCGTTTCACGCCCGAGGATCGACCGGAGGTGCTGGACCACCTGAAGGCGAACCTGAAGGACCTGGCCACGCACTATCACGCCGATTACCAGAGTCTTGAAGACACGGAGGACAACGACGCCGACAAGCACGCGAGTTATCGCGAGGCGCTTCGCTGGTACGGGGACTACCTCCAGTCGTTCCCTGCGGATGACGATTCGCCGTCGATCAACTACCGGCTCGCGGACCTGCTCCTCGAGCACGAGGACTTCGGCGAGGCGGCCAGGCAGTACGAGCGCACGGCCTACGACTACGAGCCGCACGACCAGGCGGCCGCCGCCGGCTACGCCGCCGTCTTCGCCCACCGCGAGCGTCTCAGGGTCGCCGGTGAGGAGCTGCAGGCCGTCGCCAAGAGCGAGACGGTCGCGAGCTCGCTCAGGTTTGCGGACGCGTTCCCGGAACACGAACACGCCGCGGCGGTGCTCGGCGCGGCGGCCGACGACCTGTACGAGATGCAGGACTACGAGGCGGGCGTCGAGTCCGCTCAACGCGTCATCGACGACTACCCCGATGCGGAACCGGAAATTCAGCGGTCGGCGTGGATCGTCGTGGCGCACGGATCGTTCGAGCTCGCCGACTACGCGCGGGCCGAGCTGGCCTACGGCCGCGTGCTGATGTCCACTCCGGAAGAGGATGACGAGTCGCGTGCCGGTTTCATCGACAACCTGGCCGCGTCGATCTACAAACAGGGTGAGCTGGCGAACGAGTCGCAGGACTACCGCGCGGCCGCCGACCATTTCCTGAGAATCCGTTCGGCGGCGCCGACCTCCGCCATCCGCGCCACCGCCGAGTACGACGCCGGCGCCGCGCTGATACGGCTCGAAGATTGGGCGGCGGCGGCGGAGGTGCTCGAAGCGTTTCGCAGCACCTTCCCCGACCACGAGCTGCAGCTCGAGGCGACCCGTCAGATCGCCTACGCCTACCGCGAGAACGGCGAGCTGACCCGCGCCGCCGAGGAGTACGAGCGCATCGCGTCCGAGTCGGAGGATCCGGCGATGCGCAGCGAGGCGCTGCTCGTCGCGGGAGATCTCTACGAACAATCCGATGCGCAAGAACGCGCGCTGGACGCCTACGTCCGCTACGTCGACGAGTTCCCCGAACCGATCGAGACGGCCGTCGAAACGCGCCTGAAGATCGCCGAGATCTACAAGGACTGGCGCGACGTGGAGATGTATCACCAGGAACTGAGGGAGATCGTGCGCATCGACGCCGATGCGGGACCGCAACGGACCGCGAGGACGCGGACGGTGGCCGCACGCTCGGCGCTGGTTCTCGCGGAGCAGGTCTACAACGAGTTCGTGGCCGTGAAACTGCTGCAACCCTTCGAGGTCAGCCTGCAGGAAAAGCAGCAACGCATGGATCTCACGATCGAGACGATGGGCTCGCTGGTGGACTACGAGATCGGCGAGGTCACCGCGGCCGCGACGTTCTACATGGCGGAAACCTACTTCGACTTCAGCCGCTCGCTGGCGGAGTCGGAACGCCCGACCGATCTCGAGCCCGCGGAACTGGCCGAGTACGAGCTGGTCCTCGAGGAGGAGGCGTTCCCGTTCGAGGAGAAGGCCATCGACGTGCACGAGAAGAACCTGGAGCTGTTGCAGGCCGGCGTCTTCAACAGCTGGACCGAGAAGAGTCTCGGCAAGCTCGCCGAGCTGGTGCCGGGGCGCTACGCCAAAACCGAGGTCAGCGCCGACCTCTTCGCCATCGACCGTTACGTGTACCTCTACCCGGCGTGCCGGATCGACCCGTCGATCCCGGGCATCGCGGACGCATCGGCACGAGTCTTACCGGCGGAACCAACGCCTTCCCGATCGGACGACACGAGCGAAGGAGCTCTGGACGATGAGAGCCCTCGATAGAGCAGGTCTGATGAAGGTGCTGCGCCTCGGCTTGCCGTGGTGCGCCCTGATCTTCGCGTGCGGTTGCTCGCCGGCGGCCCGACCCGCGGCGACCGTCGACTCGCCGACCCACGCGACCGTCCACAAGACGCCCGAGAACCTCGCGCCGCTGGAACCGGAGGTCGTGGTGGTCGACTTCGCGGAGGATCCGGGCGGGTTCACCATCAGCCAGCAAGTGGAAATCGAGCTGGACGTGCGCGCCGACTACGAGGCCGCGATCCGCATGCTCGAGGCCGGTCGCGACCAGGCGGCGGTCGCCCTGTTACTCGACGTGACGGAACGGGCGTCGGCGGTGGCCGCCGCCCATCTCGCCCTCGGTATGGCCTACGCGCGCGGCGACGAGCTCGACCCTGCCGAGGCGAGCCTGCGAAGGGCGCTCGAGCTGAGCCCCGGACACCCCGTCGCTTACAACGAGCTCGGACTCGTCCAGCGGCGCAAGGGGCTGTTCCAGGAGTCACGGGCGAGCTACGAGGCGGCGCTGGCCCGGTTCTCCGATTTCCACTTCGCCCACAGGAACCTGGCCATCTTGTGTGACCTGTACCTCGGCGACGACGCCTGCGCCCTGGAGCACTACGAGGAGTACAGCCGGATGGTTCCGGAGGACGCCGAGGTCGCCAGGTGGATTGCCGATCTGCGCAACCGCGGAAGCCGACAGGAGACGCCATGAGACGGAATCTAGGGATCGTGCTGCTCCTGGTGGCGATCTGCTTGGTGCCCACCGCCGTCGCGTCGGAGACCGAGCGGAAGGCCGAACAGGACGGCAAGGCGGACGACGAAAAAGCGCCGACCAAGAAAGGCGACAAGGTGGTCTCCGGCATGTCGATCCTGGGCAACCAGGAAGCCCCCAAGTCGCTCGTGATCGTTCCCTGGAAGACCTCGGTGCTCGGCGACTCGCTCGGCATCGCGACGATGCTGGACGACTCGAAGCAGCCGGTCGACCGAGAGGTCTTCCTGCGGGCATTGAGCTACTACGAAATCAGGTCCGAGAAGAAACCCTGATGATCTGGAAACAAGTTTGATTTGACTGGCAGAAGCAACGGAAAGGTTTGTTGCGGGAGGTTCGAAAATGGAAGGCATCTACTCAATGGTGAGGTTTTTCGTATCGGGTGGGCCGTTCATGTATCCCATCTTGATCGTGTTCTCGGTCGGCATCGCGATCGCGATCGAACGCTACATCACGCTCACGCGCGTCCGGCGCAGCAACGAAGGCATGTGGAGCAAGCTCCAGCCCGCGCTCGCCGACGGCGACTTCGACAAGGCGCGTGAAATGACCAGCAAGGACGACTCCACGGTGTCGCGACTGCTGGCCATGGGCCTGGCCCGCCAGGGCGCGGTGCGCCGCCGGGAGGACATCGAGATCGCGATGGAAGAGAGCATGATGGAGATCATCCCGCAGCTCGAGAAGCGCACGGCCTACGTCGCGCTCGGCGCGAGCATCGCCACCTTGCTCGGCCTGCTCGGCACGATCATGGGCCTGATCCAGGCGTTCACCGCGGTGGCCAACGCCAACCCGGCGGAGAAGGCCGACCTGCTGTCCGCCAGCATCTCGGTCGCGATGAACACGACGGCGTTCGGGCTGATCGCCGCGATCCCGCTGCTCGTGACGCACTCCGTGCTCACGGCCAAGACGGGTGAGATCGTGGACAGCCTCGAGATGGCGTCGGTGAAGGCGCTCAACGTCATCACGGCGATGGCGAAGCGCCAAGTCACGGCGTAGCGATGGCAAGAGCACACCATTACCGGCGTCGCCACAAGGAGGCGCCCGAGCTCGACATGACCACCTTCATGAACCTGATGGTCGTGCTCGTGCCGTTCTTGCTCATCACCGCGGTGTTCTCGCGGATCACGATCGTCGAGCTCGACTTGCCGAGCGCCCAGGGTCCCGCGCCGTCCGAACCGACCTTCCGGGTCGAGGTGGTCGTCCGCGAGGCCGGGCTCGAGATCATGGACGGCACGCAGGTGATCGCGGCGATCCCGAAGGTGGACGACGCGTACGACCTGCCGAAGCTGTCCGAGTACCTCGTCACCATCAAGAACGAATACCCGCAGAAAGAAGACGCGTCGGTGCTGCTCGAGCCGGACATCGAGTACGACCACCTCATCCAGGTGATGGACACGATGCGGAGCGTCGAGATCGAGGCGGACGAGACCGGACAGATCGCACGGGCCGACCTCTTCACGGCGATATCGATAGGGGATGCACCATGAACTCCTCGCGCCGGATGCGACGCATGACGCGCAACAAGCGCGGCGTCACGAAGTTGAACCTGACGCCGCTGATGGACGTGTTCACGGTCCTGGTCTTCTTCCTGATGATCAACTCGGCCACCGTCGAGACGCTGCAGCAGCCCAAGCAGATCAAGCTGCCGGAATCCGTGGTCGAGGCGAAGCCGCGCGAGACCGTCGTGATCTTCGTCGGCATGGAAGAGGTCCTGGTGCAGGGCGAACCGGTGGCGACGATCGCGGATATCGAAGCGACCAACAACGTCGAGATCGAACCGATCAGCGCGCGGCTCGCCGAGCTGAGCGAGAGCGTCATCGGCTTGAGCACGCAGGCGGTCGCGGAGAGTCAGGAAGTGACCGTTCTCGCGGACAAGTCGGTCCCGTTCAGCGTCCTGAAGAAGATCATGGCGAGCTGCACGGGGCAGGGTTACACCAAGGTGTCCCTGGCCGTGGTCCAGAAGTCCGCGCAATCGAACGAAGTCTGACCAGGTGCAAGACATGAAGTCTCAGCAAGAACAGGAAGTGCGCGCCCAGGTCGGCGAGGTGCGCGGGAAATTAGAGGATCTGACTGCGGATCTGCGCAGCGTCGACGACGAGTTCGAACGGCTGAAGCCGCAACGCATCCAGCACGAGCTGCTGGACCAGGCCTGCGGCTCCCTCGAGAAGCTCGACGAGCTCGGCGTCGCCTCGCTCTTCTGGGGCGAGCGGATCGAACCCGAGCACGTCAACGAACGCCTCCGCGAGGTGCGCGGCGTCGTGAGCAGCTTCCAGGACGAGCTCCGCGAGCTGGACGATCAGCGCCAGTCGATCCTCGAAAACATCGGCCGCGAGGAAGAGAACCTCGAGATCCTCGGTGCGGATCTCTACTACATCCTGGCAGAAGAAGAGCAGCGCAAGGCCGAATGGATCGTCGAGCGGGAAATCAGCGAGGTGCCCCGGCGAGTCCAACGCATGGCGTGGGCCCGAGGCGGCGAGGATGACAAGCGCTTCCGCAAGACGCTGGCCGCGTCTTTCCTGATCAGCTTGCTGCTGGGCCTGCTGCTTCCGCTGATCAAGCTTCCGCTACCCAAGCGCTTCATCCCGGAAGAAATGCCGAAGCGTCTTGCGAAGCTCGTGCGTCCGGAGCTACCCAAGCCGTTGCCGGCGACGCCGGTCCCCGAGACGCAGGAACAGGAGCAACCCGAGCCCGAGCCCGTGAAGGAGCCGGACCCGGCCGAGCAACCGGCCGACGAGCCGGTCGTCGCCGAGGCCGAACCGGTGCCGTCCGACCCATCGGCGCCGCCCGGGCCGGAGGGCGTCCCCGCCCCGCCCAAGAGAAACGTGGGCAAGGCCGGGATCCTGGCGTTCAAGGAGAAGTTCGCGAGCCTGGCCAAGGACGATGTCGCCCCGCGTCTCGGAGCCGACGCGCGTTACGGCGATGCCGAGGACGCGAGCCGGTCCGCGATGCCGATGCGTTCGATGTTGACGACCAACGCGCCGGGATCGAGCGGCGGCATCAACATCGGTGCGATCAGCCGCAACGTCGGCGGCAACGGCGGCGGAGGTGGTGCCGGCGGCATCCAGGGCGTCCAGGTAGGCCGCGCCACCAGCACGATCACGTCGATCGGCAACGGCGGCGGCGGCGGCCGGCCGCGCGCGGGTGGGGGACAGGTCCCCTCACGTACCGACGAAGAGATTCAGATCGTGTTCGACCGCTACAAGGCGGCGTTCTACCGGCTGTACAACCGGGAGCTGCGCAACGACCCCACCCTGCGCGGCCAGATGGTGCTGCGCCTGACGATCGAGCCGGACGGCAGCGTGTCGATGTGCAAGCTGCAGTCGACCGACATGGATGCGCCGGATCTCGCCGCTCAGGTCGTCAGCCGCGTCCTGACGATCAACTTCGGCGCGAAGGAAGGCGTGGAGGCCCTGACGATCGTGTACCCGATCGACTTCCTGCCGAAGGCGTGATTCGGACAAAACCATGAGGTTCCGAGACTCCATCGATAGCAGCGCGTCCGGCAGGAAGACGATCTTCCTGTTGCTGGCGTTCTGCGTCCTGTGGATCGGTGCTTCTTCCGAGGCCCAGGCGTGCCAGGCGTACGGCGGCCTGATCGACGGCTTCGTCGACCCCGTTCCTCCGTCCCAGATCCAGATCGACGGGAACTGCACGATCCGGAACTTCCCGGCGTCCAACCCGCTGACCACCAACTTCAGCTTCTTCACGCAACCGGGCCAGACCGACGAGCGCTGGCTGATCATCTTCGACAACGTCGTGCACACGGGCCAGATGGCGTGCAACTCCGTCGCGGGTCACAAGATCTGGTTCACCAACGGCTCGTCCAGCTCGATCCAGGAGGGCTGTCAGAACCTCCTGATTCCCGTCGAGAAGATCGACAAGCAGAACCCGGCGGGCCAGACCACGGCCACCATCGGCGTGCCCTTCACCTACACGCTGACGATCCCGGTCCTGTTCGACCCGGCGACGGGCACCGTCATCAACTCCAGCGGGTCGCTGAACGACCTGCACGGCATCACGGTCTGGGACGACCTCAACGCCACGGGCGCGGATCTCAGCTACGTGAGCCACGTCGCCTACTGGCTTGAGCGACGGCACTCCGGTTCCCCACACGTTCACCAACCTCGGCGGCTTCCTGACGTTCGACAACTTCCCGGTCGTTCCCGCCGGGGACCAGTTCGTCATCGAGCTCACGGTCGTCCTCAACGACACGCCGGCGAACGCGCCGGGGACGCAGTTCATCAACACCGCCAAGTGGGACTTCGGCCGGCTCATCGACGGCGTGTTCTACGAGCCCCTGCCGGGCGAGTGGGGCATCTCGCCGCCGCTGACGATCGCCGCGCCCGAGCTCGTCGTCACGAAGTCCGGGCCGGCGACGATGAACCTCGGCCAGTGGGGCAACTTCGCCATCGACGTCCAGAACACCGGGCTCAGCGACGCCTGGGACGTCACCCTCCGCGACCTGTTCCCGGACGGCGCGACGGGCGGCATGTGCGATCTGACGCCCGAGATCCTGAGCGCCCAGGTCTTCGCGGCCGACGGCGTCACCCCGGTCCCGGGCAAGGGCCCGCTCAACCCCGGCAGCGACTACGTGTTGAACTACGCCGGACCACCCACCTGCCGGCTCGACATGACCATGTTGTCCGCCGCGGGTGTGATCGGACCCGGCGAGCGGCTGATCATCCGCTACCGGACCCAGCTCGACGGCGACACCCAGGACGGCGTCGCGCTCACCAACGTCGCCGGCGCCATCCAGTGGTTCAACGGCGACAGCAGCAATCCCGACCGCCTGCCCTACAGCCGCACGTTGACCGACGGCACGGTCGGCACGGCGGACCACGAAGACGCGCACACCGTCACGGTGGCGCTGACGGGGTTCTTCTTCGAGAAGACGGTCGCCAACCTCACGAGCGGCGCGAGCCCCGCCACGACGGCCGCGCCGGGCGACACGCTGCGCTACACCCTGCGCTTCCGCACGACCGATCAGGCGCTCACCAATTTCAGCATCTTCGACGAGCTGGACGCCCTCAACGCCCCACCGGCGTTCACGCCGGGCACGCTGACGCTGGTCTCTTACCCGCCGACGGCCGACGTCAGCAACACCAGCAGCACGGGCGGCTCCGCGGGCACCGGTGTCCTGGATGTCCGCGCCCTGACCTTGCCGACCGACGGCGAGGTCGTGATCGAGTTCGACATCACGCTGGCCTCGACCCTCACCAACGGCACCGTCGTCACCAACCAGTCGACACTGCGTCTGGACGACGGCTCCGATTTCGCATTCAGCGACGACCCGAACGTCAACGGTATCGCCGATCCGGACGTCCCCGGCGACGAGGACCCGACGCGGGTGACGATCGTGTCGGCGCCCGCCTTCCTGGTGCAGAAGATCTCCACCGACCTGACCGGCGACCCGAACATCCTGCTCGCCGGCGAGACGCTGCGCTACACGATCACGGTCAAGAACATCGGCAACGCCGACGCCGTCAACGTGACGCTGCGCGACGCGGTGCCGGTCAACACGACCTACGTCGCGGGAAGCACGACGCTGAACGGTACGCCGGTTCCCGATTCCGGAGGTACTTCCCCGTTGGTCGGCGGCATGCCGATCCACTCGCCCGCCGACCCGACGCCGGGGTCGATGCCCGCCGACGCCTCCAGCAACCCGGCGAACGTCGCGACCATCACGTTCGACGTGGTCGTGGATCCGGACGTCGTCGACGGCACGATCATCTCGAACCAGGGCTTCGTCAGCGCCCCGGACGACGGCATCGTCGACCAGCCGTCCGACGACCCGGACACGCCGATCGCCAACGATCCGACGCGCGACATCGTCGGCAACCTGCCGCTGCTCTACGCCGAGAAGCGCGTCGTGCTGTTCGGCGATCTGGGTTCGCCGGGCATCGTCGATCCGGGCGACGTGCTGCGCTACACGATCACCGTGCAGAACTCCGCCGCGATTCCCGCGACCGGCGTCGTGTTGACCGACTCGGTTCCGGCGAACACGACCTACGTCGCGAATTCCACGCTGCTCAACGGGTTGCCGGTCGGCCAGCCGGACGGCGGCGTCTCGCCGCTCGCCTCGGGCATCGACATCAGCTCGTCCGACCTGACGCCGCCGCTGCCGGGTCCGGGCGCGGGCACGATCTCGCCCGGCGAGACGGCGGTCCTTCAGTTCGACCTGCGCGTCGACGCCGGCACGCCCGCGGGCACCCTGATCAGCAACCAGGCCGTGGTGAGCAGCGCCGAGCTGCCGGACCTGCTGACCGACGGCGACGGCGATCCCGCGACGGGCCCCGAGCCGACGGTCGTCGTGGTGGGTGACAGCCAGCAGCTCTCCATCACGAAGCAGGNNCCCGGGAGCGGAGCTCGAGTACGTCGTGCGCGTCACGAACATCGGCGCCGTGCCGGCCTTCAACGTCGTGATCACCGACGACCTCGACGCACCGCAACCCGGCCAGCTCGCCTATGTCGCCGGGTCGGCGACGATGAACGGCTCCACGACGGGTGTCAGCTTCGCCGGTTCGACCATCACCGCCGATTATTCCGGAGCTTACGGCACGCTGGCCCCCGGTGAGATCGTTGTACTCCGGTTCCGCGCGACGCTCGACACCGCCCTGACCAACGGTACGGTCGTCACGAACACCGGCGTCGCCGCCTGGAACACCCCGACGCAAACGGTGAGCGCCAGTGTCTCGATCATCGTCGGCGGCATCCCCGGGGTCGCGGTGCTGAACGGGTCCCTCTGGCACGACGCCGACTTCGACGACGTGCGGGACGCCGGGGAGCAACCGCTGACCGGCTGGCCGGTCGACCTTTACCGCGACGGATCGCTCCTACACACCACGCTTACGGATCCGAACGGTGACTACAGCATCATCGGCGTCCAACCCAACGACACGAACGGCGTGATCTACGAGCTGAGGTTCCGCGCGCCGGGCGCGGGTGCGAACACCGCGATGGTCGGCCTGGCGGCGTCGGCCTTCACGAACGGGCTGCAGCGGATCGGCGACATCGTCGTGCCACCGGCCGCCAACCTGCAGGGCCTGAACCTGCCGATCGATCCGAACGGCGTCGTCTACAACTCGATCGCCAGGATCCCGGTCGCCGGAGCGACCCTGACCCTGCTCGACGCCGGCAGCTCCACTCCCGTGCCGGCGAGTTGCTTCGACGACCCGGTCCAGCAGGGCCAGGTCACGCTGTCCAACGGGTACTACAAATTCGACCTCAACTTCAGCGATCCGTCGTGTCCGAGCGGCGGGGACTACGTCATCGACGTGACGGTGCCCCCGGGAGCGACCTACGTCGCGGGCTACTCGCAGATCATCCCGCCGACGTCCGACGCGTCGACGGCGGCGTTCTCCGTGCCGGCCTGTCCGAGCAGCATCAACGACGTCATTCCGGGCACCACGCTGTTCTGCGAGGTGCAGCCTTCCGAGTTCGCACCGGGAGCAGGGGTTCCGGCCAACAGCGCGGGCACGGTCTACCACGTCCACCTGACGCTGGACGGCAGCCAGCCCCCGGGCTCGAGCCAGATCTTCAACAACCACATCCCGCTCGATCCGGAGCTCGCCGGCTCGATCGCGATCTCCAAGACGACGCCGCTGCTCAACGTGACCCGCGGCCAGCTGGTGCCCTACGTGATCACCGTCAACAACACGACCGGTACGTTGCTCACGGACGTGACCATCGTCGATCGTTTCCCCGCCGGCTTCAACTATGTCGCGGGCTCGGCACAGATCGATGGCGTCCCGAACGAGCCGACGATCGTGGGTCAGGAGCTCACCTGGAGCGGCCTCCTCATCACGGGCAGTTCGTCGCGCACGTTGAAGCTCCTGCTCGCCGTCGGGGCCGGCGTCACCGAGGGTGAGTACGTCAACCGCGCCCAGGTCATCAACGGCACGACCGGCAGCGCGATCTCCGGCGAGGCGACTGCGACCGTGCGCATCGTGCCCGATCCGACGTTCGACTGCACCGACGTGATCGGCAAGGTCTTCAACGACGCCAATCGCAACGGGATTCAGGACGACGGCGAAGACGGCCTGCCCGGCGTTCGGGTAGCGACCGCACGCGGCCTGCGCGCGACAACCGATGCGCACGGCCGTTACCACATCACCTGTGCGATCACGCCGCACGAGACCCGCGGCAGCAACTTCGTGCTCAAGCTCGACGACCGGACGCTGCCGAGCGGCTTCCGCTTGTCGACGGATCAGACCCGGATCAAGCGTGCCACACGAGGCAAGGCGCTGCGGATCAACTTCGGCGCGTCGATCCACCGCGTCGTCGCCATCGACCTCTCCGATCCCGCGTTCGAGCCGGGCACGACCGAGATCCGCTTCCAGTGGCGATCGCGCATCGACTTGCTGCTCGAGGAGCTGCGCAAGGCTCCCTCGGTGCTGCGGCTGTCGTACGTCGCCGATCGGGAGGACCCGGCACTCGTCCAACGCCGTATCGAGGCGATCAAACAACAGGTGACCGAGGCCTGGGACCAGGCGGACTACGTGCTCAGCATCGAGCCCGAGATCTTCTGGCGTCTCGGCGCCCCGACCACAAAGCGCGACGGCAGGTGATGGCATGAACAAGCATCACCACCTGCCGTTGATCATCGGCGTTCTCCTGACTGCCGGCGCGAGCTGGGCTCAGGTTCAAACCACCGAACCCGGCGAAACGGTCGAGCGGCACCTGCCCCCGGATCAGGCTCTAAAGCGTTGGTCTCAGGATCCGTCGTTGCTCGACAGCGAGCGCGGCGACCGTCTGGAGGTTCGCCAGGTCGCGGCCGAGGAGTACGAGACCGTCAAGCTGAAGAACGTCGTACCGCCGATCCGTTTCGAATCGGGCGTGGCGCAAATCCCGCGTGACTATGTGGACAAGCTCAACACGATCCTGGAGACCATGCGGCACCGCAAGAACGTGCGCCTGCACTTCGTGGGCCACGCCGACTCGCAACGGCTCTCCGATGCCCTCGTCCGCGTGTTCGAGGACAACGCGGGTCTCTCCCGCGAGCGGGCCGGCGAGGTCGCCGAATACTTCAAGAACGCGTTGAGCCTGCCGCCCGAGGCCATCACTTACGAGTGGTTCGGCGACACCGAACCGATCGCCTCGAACCAGACCGAGGAAGGCCGGGCGCTCAACCGCCGCGTCGAGGTCGAGGTCTGGTACGACGAGGTCCGGGACACCGTCAAGGACGAGGAGGTCGTCGTCTCCGACGACATCAAGCGCATCAAGGTCTGCCGGATGGAGACCGTCTGCAAGCTGCGCTACCGCGAAGGTCACGGCCGTCGGGCGCGTGTCCGGAACCTCGTCGCGCCGCTGCGCTACGTGGACGAGACCACCCCGGTCTCCGAAGCCTTCGTCACCCAGGTGGGGCAGGCGCTCC
>JABAOH010012745.1_pt1 | contig 27867 bp, 21 predicted proteins | sample 7062181 | NCBI WGS metagenome assembly JABAOH01 (sample SAMN14538630, study PRJNA623070) | marine sediment metagenome | biome: marine biome [ENVO:00000428]; feature: marine pelagic biome [ENVO:01000023]; material: deep marine sediment [ENVO:00002113]; isolation source: pool of 5 deep marine...
GGAGGTAGATTTGTGCGCGTAAGGTGACCGAGTTGACCACCCGTCAAGCGCCGTGATTTCACCTCGCCGAATCCCAATTGCACCGCCCGGTACCCATCCCGTCTCGGTGTGCGTATTTGTGTGACATAACAAGGCCCAGCTTCGATTAAAGTGACCGGAACGGCCTCACCTGCCTCATCGAAAATCTGGGTCATACCAACTTTCTTACCAATCAGCCCCTTCATCCGTTTTCTCCTCAAGCGTTGACTTGACGGGACTGTCAGCCAGGGCTTTGGCTGCATCATCCCCGAATGCAAGGCAGTCAGCCCTCTGGAAGCGGTTGTCTGAATTCTTTGAGCACTCCGCTTTCTCAGGCGGCTCTTACCCCGCCACTGTGCATTTCTAAAACCGTTGTAGAAAACGTCCTTTCGTTCGGTCAGTCCAAACTAAATCTTTATTTCAATATCCACACCGGCCGGCAGATTAAGCCGCATCAATGTGTCAATGGTTTTCGTGTCAGGATCGATAACATCGATCAAGCGCTTGTGCGTTCGGATTTCGAAATGTTCGTGCGAGTCCTTATCTATGAACGTTGACCGGCGCACTGTGAAACGCTCAATTTTTGTGGGCAAGGGCACAGGTCCAACCACTTTCGCGCCAGTCCGCTCCGCCGTTTCCACAATACGTTGCGCGGATTGATCGAGAACCCTGTGATCGTACGCCTTCAGTCGGATGCGGATTTTCTGCTTGGCCATCTCACACCTATTCCAAGATATCGGTGATCACACCCGCACCGACCGTCAGGCCACCCTCACGGATGGCGAACTTCGAACCTTTCTCCAACGCCACCGGCGTGATCAACTCCACCTCAAGATTCACGCTGTCACCCGGCATCACCATCTCCACCCCCTCCGGCAGCTGGATCGTCCCCGTCACATCCATCGTCCGGATGTAGAACTGCGGCCGATACCCACTGAAGAACGCCTTGTGCCGGCCCCCTTCATCCTTCGTCAGTACGTACACTTCGCTCATGAACTTCGTGTGCGGCGTGATCGACCCTGGCTTGGCGATCACCATCCCTCGCTCCACCTCGTCCCGGTCGATCCCGCGCAGCAACAGGCCCACGTTGTCACCCGCCTGCCCGTCGTCCAGCGTCTTGTGGAACATCTCCACCCCGGTCACCACCGAGCTCATCCCCTTGTCCCTCAGACCGACGATGTCGACCGCATCGCCCGTATTGATCAACCCGCGCTCGATCCGCCCCGTCACCACCGTCCCGCGTCCCTTGATCGAGAACACGTCCTCCACCGGCATCATGAACGGCTTGTCCACCTCCCGCTTCGGCTCCGGGATGTACTCGTCGATCACCCGCAGCAATTCCTTGACGCTCTCATACTCCGGCGCATCCGGATCTTCGCTCTTGCTCTCCAACGCCTGCAGCGCACTCCCGCGCACAATCGGCGTCTCATCCCCAGGAAATTCGTACTCGTTCAACAACTCCCGCAGCTCCAACTCCACCAGCTCCAGCAGTTCCTCGTCGTCCATCATGTCGACCTTGTTCAGGTACACCACCACCGACGGCACTTCCACCTGCCGCGCCAACAGCACGTGCTCCCGCGTCTGCGGCATCGGCCCGTCCGGCGCCGCCACCACCAGGATCGCCCCGTCCACCTGCGCCGCCCCCGTGATCATGTTCTTGATGTAGTCCCGGTGCCCAGGCATGTCCACGTGCGCATAGTGGCGCTTCTCCGTCTCGTACTCCACATGCGCTATGGCAATCGTGATGCCCCGTTCTTTCTCCTCCGGCGCATTGTCGATCGAATCGAACGGCCTGAAATCCGCCAACCCTTGGAACGAACACCACTTCGTGATCGCCGCCGTCAGCGTCGTCTTCCCGTGGTCGATGTGTCCGATGGTGCCCACGTTCATATGTGGCTTCGTTCGTTCAAATTTCCCTTTCGCCATGGTCTTCCTCTCGCTCCTTATGTGTTTAAGATTGCCATTTCAAGCGCCCGATTAACGCGCGCCCACCATGATCTCCTTGGTGGTGGTCTCCGCCACCTCGGCATAATGATCGAATTCCATCGTAAATACGCCTCGTCCTTGCGTCATCGAACGCAGATCAGTGGCGTAACCAAACATCTCTGCCAGAGGGACCATCGCCTGGATCGCTTGCGTATTCCCAGGCCTGGATTCGATTCCTTCAATTGCCGCGCGACGAGCTGATAGATCTCCCGTGATATCGCCTACATGATCCTCGGGGACAACCACCTCGGCGCCCATGACTGGTTCGAGTAAGATTGGATTACCCTGTTGGACACCCTGTTTGAACGCCAGGGAACCGGCGACTTTGAAAGCCAACTCGCTCGAGTCGACTTCATGAAACGATCCATCAATTAGAGCCACGTCTACATCGGTGACGGGATACCCGGCCAGTACGCCGCTTTCGGCGGCCTCACGAACCCCTTTCTGCACCCCCGGGATAAATTCCTTAGGGATCACGCCGCCCTTGATCTTCGATTCAAATCGAACGCCTGAGCCTGGCTCAGCTGGATCGAGCTTGAGCACCACATGTGCAAATTGGCCGCGACCGCCTGTTTGTTTCACATAGCGATATTCCACTGCTGGGACGGGCTGAGAGATTGACTCGCGATATGCCACGCGTGGCCGCCCCACTTTGGCCTGGACTTTAAACTCGCGCAGCATGCGGTCGACCAGCACCTCCAAGTGTAACTCCCCCATACCCCAGATCATGGTCTGTCCAGTGTTTTCATCGACACCGACCCGGAATGTTGGATCTTCCTCAGCAAGCTTCTGAAGCGCTTCCGACATTTTGTCTTGATCGGCCATGGTTCTAGGTTCGATGGCCAGGAAGATCACAGGTTCGGGAAAGGTAATATTCTCGAGAATAATAGCGTTGGCCGAATCACAAAGCGTGTCGCCGGTGAAAGTATTCTTCATTCCCAACACGGCGCCGATGTCACCCGCGAGAACCTCATCAATATCCTCGCGACGATCGGCATACATGCGCAAGAGCCTGCCTATGCGTTCACTCCTGCTTTTGTTTGCGTTGTATACCTTGCTGCCTTTGGTGATTTTGCCTGAATACACACGGAAATATGCTAAACGCCCAACGTAAGGATCAGTGACGATTTTGAAAACGAGTGCGCTCATGGGCGCATCGTCCCGAGTAGGACGAGAGAGCTCCTCATTGGTTCCCGGCTTCATGCCGAAAACGGGGGGAATATCCAGTGGTGAGGGGAGATATTCGATGACGGCGTCAAGAAGGGGCTGCACACCCTTGTTGCGAAGCGCTGAGCCGCAATATACCGGTGTAGCCTTTCCAGCGATAACAGCTCTCCGCAAACCAGCTTTCAGCTCCTCTATGCTGATTTCCTCGCCCTCCAGATACTTGAGTGTCAGAGCCTCATCAGCTTCGGCGATTTGCTCGAGCATTTTCGCACGTCGGTCTTCGGCTTCTGCTCTCAGATCCGCCGGGATGTCGCTCCGCTCGGGCGTTGTCCCCAATTCGTCGGTCCAGATTATTGCATCCCCTTCGATCAGATCTACCACACCCATGAAGTCCGCTTCGAGCCCGATCGGCATTTGGACCGGGATGGGATTTGCACCCAGGCGCTCTCGGATGCTCTCAACCGTCTTTTCATAGGAAGATCCTACGCGATCCATCTTATTGACGAAGCACATACGCGGTACTTTGTAGCGGTCAGCCTGGCGCCAAACGGTCTCCGATTGCGGTTCCACACCTTGAACGGCATCAAAGACCACGATACCACCGTCAAGCACCCTCAATGAGCGTTGGACTTCTGCTGTAAAATCGATGTGTCCGGGTGTGTCTATGATGTTGATGATGTGGTCGCGCCACATCGCCGTGACCGCTGCGGAGACGATCGTTATCCCTCGCTCACGCTCTTGTTCCATCCAATCGGTGACTGTGGTGCCGTCATCGACCGAACCAAGACGATGCGTACGACCTGTGTAGAATAAAACCCGCTCGGTAGTTGTCGTCTTGCCAGCATCGATGTGAGCGATGATGCCGATATTTCGGAAGCGTTCTAACGGATACTCACGTGTCATCGTCAACCACAGTCAGCCTATTGGGCTGTGCTCCTTACGAATTACCATCGATAATGGGCGAAGGCTCGGTTGGCCTCTGCCATACGATGCGTTTCTTCGCGTTTCTTGATCGCCGCGCCTGAGTTGTTGGAGGCATCCATCAACTCTGCAGCCAGCTTCTCTGCCATGGTCTTACCGGGACGCGCCCGCGCGGCTCCCAGAATCCAACGCATCGCCAGCGAGATACGACGGTCTGGTCGAACCTCCACGGGTACCTGGTAGGTCGCACCACCTACACGTCGCGGTTTGACCTCCAGGACTGGAGAGGTGTTCTTCAAAGCCTGCTCAAATACCTCTATCGGGTCACGTTTAGACCGCTCCTGGATTAAATCGAGAGCGTCATAAACGATGCCTGTGGCAACGCTCTTTTTCCCCTTCTTCATCACGCGATTGATCATCCCTTGAACGAGCTGGTTGCTGTAGCGCACATCGGGTAGGATTTCTCTCTTTTCAGGCTTTGTTCGTCGCATTTGCCTGCTCCATTCGACCATACATCGATGCGGTCGCCATGTGATTGGCGACCGACTAAGTTAGAGACGTTTTCCTCGGTTTCTTCCCGCCATACTTGGATCGACTTTGCCGACGGTCTTCAACCCCGGTGGAATCGAGTGTGCCGCGGATAATATGATAGCGGACTCCTGGGAGGTCTTTCACTCGCCCACCACGCACCAATACCACGGAGTGCTCCTGCAGGGAGTGACCCTCTCCAGGGATGTACGCCGTAATCTCGATCTGATTGGTTAGACGGACACGGGCGACTTTCCGCAAAGCCGAATTGGGCTTCTTCGGCGTCTGCGTACGCACCTGAGTACAAACACCACGCTTCTGCGGGGCTCCTTTGCGCTGCGGGATGCGTCGTTGCTTGAACGAGTTATAGATATACTGCAGCGCCGGCGCCTTCGTCTTCGAGCGCTTCGGCTTACGACCCTTACGCACAAGTTGGTTGATCGTTGGCACCTTCAACCTCCATTTACTTCATGATCCAGGGGCGAAAACGCTTCTGTCACCTGCCACTAAGGGAGGCCATCGGACGTGCGCGATGGCCTCGCCAGGCAGGTTCTTCTTGCGGATCAGTTCGGGTAAGTCATGACCGAGAAGCTCAACTCGTACCTCGGTCACTCGTCCCGTGGATCAGATTCAACGAGCGATTATTCTATCATGCACCCCTATAACCGTCAAGGAAACCAAAATACTCTGAAATTCACCAGCTGGGCTCACTTGTTTATATCGCATGCCCGTAGGCAACTGCTGGCAAATTCCACTGGAAATCCTGAGCCGTGCACGTCACCATTCACGCGATTTACTCAAACAAGCCCCTGTATCTCCTCCCACTGTTCAGATGCCATGATTGGGCGATGGGACTCCTAGCCTAAAATCGCGGCTCCATATCCAGCAGGCCCAAACCCAAGCGGGGAGGACGTGCCCGCTCTTCGTCTTTGCCGAAGCGGATGAGCTCCCCCTCGTCGCTTATTGCTTCAACGGCTAAACCGAGGCTCTGCAATTCCTTCACCAGTACCCTGAAGGAAGCTGGGATCCCTGGTTCCTCTACCGGATCTCCCTTGACAATGGCCTCATACGTTTTCACACGCCCTTGGACATCATCAGATTTTACGGTCAGCATCTCTTGCAAGGTGTGCGCAGCACCATACGCCTCCAGTGCCCACACCTCCATCTCCCCAAACCGCTGACCCCCGAATTGTGCTTTGCCGCCTAGCGGTTGCTGGGTAACAAGGGAGTATGGCCCCGTAGATCGAGCATGCACCTTGTCCTCGACCAGGTGATGCAATTTCATCATCAAGACCTTGCCAGCAGTGACAGATTGATCGTAGGGGGTACCCGATTTACCGTCGTAGAGGATTTGTTTCCCAAGAATGGGTAGTGGCTCGCCAATCTCTCCCATGAGTTCACTGGCGGAAGTCCGAAGCGTGTGAAGCGATTTAATATTGCCGGTTTTGCGGCCATGCGACTCGATCCACAAACGAAGGCAAGCTTCAATGGACGCCTCATTAATGGATTCGCTCAAGGAATCGGGATTCTCCGATCCCTCAAATACCAGGATTTCATCTGGGTTGTAGCCGCTTTCACGCAGCCACTCACGCAAGGTCGCTCGGCGTGCGTAACGAGTGTCGATGGCGATCAAATCGGGCTCATAGCCTTTATCCGCAAGCCAGTGCTCGAGATAGAGCCGCCGCACCTCGTCATCATCTTCGAAAGCATCCTCTTCGTAGTATCCTTGTTCTTTGGTCCATTCCCAGGCACGTTCTCCGATCTCTTTCCAAGCACGATCGACCAACCAAGCGCGAGCCAATTCGGCCTCAAGTTCCGTCTCCGTAGCGCCATCGAATGCCGGAGATACTGCACGGAAACCGAGCTTATCCGCAGCCCATCCGAGATGCGCCTCTAAAATCTGCCCGATGTTCATTCGGCCGGGCACACCCAGTGGATTGAGAATGAGATCGATCGGGGTGCCGTCCTCCAAGAATGGCATGTCTTCAATGGGAACCACCTTGGAAATCACGCCCTTGTTACCATGGCGTCCGGCCATCTTATCACCCTCGGTAGCCTTCCTTCGCTGTGCCACAGACACACGTACCATCTTTTCTACGCCGGCTGGTAAATCCCTATGTTCCTCGCGTGTAAAGACCTTAACATCGACGACCTTTCCCCGCTCGCCATGCGGCATGCGCAGGGAAGTATCCTTCACCTCGCGAGCTTTTTCTCCAAAGATGGCACGCAGCAATTTTTCCTCCGGCGTGAGTTCCTTCTCGCCTTTGGGTGTGATTTTACCGACGAGAATATCGTTCGGGCCCACTTCTGCGCCCACTCGGATGATCCCATCCTCGTTCAGATCCCGAAGGGCGTCGTCACCCACATTGGGGATATCGTACGTGATCTCTTCGGGACCCAGTTTGGTATCGCGCGCTTCCACCTCGTGCTTCTCGATGTGAACCGATGTATACAGGTCTTCTCGGACCAATCGTTCAGAGATAAGGATCGCATCCTCGAAGTCTCCCCCTTCCCAAGAGATGAAGGCACAAAGCACGTTCTGGCCTAATGCCAACTCACCTTCCGCGGTCGATGAGGAATCTGCGACAACATCGCCTTTTTTCACCCGCTGGCCTTTAATCACCGCTGGACGTTGATCGATGCATGTGCTCTGATTCGAGCGGTTGAACTTTCGCAGGTTGTAAGTGTTAGTGTTCTTTCCACTGCGTACCACTACCTTACTGCCGGTGACGGAGACCACCTCACCTGCCTCTTCGGCTAAGATGACTTGCCCTGAATCAAGCGCCGCATAGCGTTCCATTCCTGTCGACACGAGCGGTACTTCAGGCTGAACCAACGGCACGGCCTGGGTTTGCATGTTTGAGCCCATGAGGGCGCGGTTGGCGTCGTCGTGCTCCAAGAATGGAATTAATGCAGCACTCACTCCCACGATCTGCCGCGGCGAGACATCCATGTAGTCGATCTGTTCGGGTGTGGAAAATTGGAAATCACCGCCGTAACGGCAAGAGGCACGTTGGCGGACAAATTCATAGAATTCGTTGAGCGGTGCATTTGCTTGCGCGATGACAAAACGATCCTCATCGTCCGCCGTGAGGTACACGATCTCCTGCGAGACGAAAGGCACAATGGAAATTGGTTCTTTTAGCTTGGCCAACTCCTTGGCAAGCTTTTCGGTGATTTCTTCACCATCTTTCGCGATCACTTTCCCGCTCTTTGGATGAGTAACGTCGCCTCTCACCTTACGACCGATAATACGCTTGTCATTCGCTTTCAACTCCCTGAGCACCTTGCGGTATGGTGTCTCGATGAAACCGAAATCATTGACACGCGCGTAGGAGGCAAGCCTTCCGATGAGGCCGATGTTTGGCCCCTCCGGTGTTTCGATCGGACAGATGCGGCCATAGTGTGAATGATGAACGTCACGCACATCGAAGCCCGCACGTTCTCGTCGCAGGCCACCTGGTCCTAACGCCGACAAGGTACGCTTGTGGCGGAGTTCCGCCAAGGGGTTTGTCTGATCCATGAACTGTGACAACTGGCTCGAACCAAAGAACTCGCGCAACGCTGCCACGACAGGCCGAATGTTGACCAGGGATACTGGCGATATTTGATCCTGATCGCGAATCGACATGCGCTCCAGAATTACGCGCTCCATACGTCGTAATCCCACTCGCAACTTGCCTTGGATTAATTCTCCTATCGTTTTCACACGGCGATTGCCCAAATGGTCGATGTCGTCCGGCTCGGCCGCGTGATTATTAATCAGAATCAGTCGCTCGATCAGGCGCACGATATCCCAGGTGGTGACGCGGCGATGCTTTAACGGAACTTTATCGTGCAGATCGAGTTTTTGATTGAGCTTATAACGCCCCACACGTTCGGTGTCGTAGCGTCGCTGATCGAAAAGTTGATCTTGTAGATACTCGCGGGCGTTATCCAACGTGGGCGGGTCGCCCGGGCGCATACGGCGGTAGAACTCGATCAACGCCTCCTCTGCTAATGTCCGCCCCTCCTTGATTTCCCAAGTAGGCTCTTGGCGGATCGTGGTAGCGATGTAGGGGTGATCGGGGTTGTTGTCTGCTTCGCTAAAAAGTTCTAGAAGCTCTTCATCTGATCCCTCTTTAATCGGTGTTTTACCTAAACCATCTTTGATTGCAGCGAGCGCCCGGAGCAGGATAGTGACCGGCACTGTACGCTTTCGATTGAACTTCAAGGTCAAATAATCGCTTTTACGAGTCTCAAACTCCATCCAAGCGCCACGGTCTGGGATCAGCTTGGCAGTCGCAAGGCGGCGCCCTGTGGCTCGGTCCTCCGGCGCATCAAAATATACGCCCGGCGATCGGATTAATTGCGATACCACCACCCGCTCTGTGCCATTGATGATGAACGTGCCTTTCTCGGTCATGACGGGGAAATCACCGAGGAATAGATCTTGTTTAATCGGCTCGGGCACCTCCGACCCGGCTAGCAGAACAGAGACGTACATCGGTGCAGCATATGTCAAATCGCGCTCAAGACATTCCTCAATTTCATGTTTGGGGTCTTCAAACCAATAGGTGAGATCGAATTCCTTCGCTTCAGAAGTGCTGCCCGGGAAGAACAGTTTCATCCCCCCGTTATAAGAAACGATGGGAGAGATCTCGTTAAATAGTTCTGCAAGCCCTTTCTGCTGAAGCCACTGAAAGGATTCGAGTTGGACTTCGATCAATCTCGGAAGTTCATGAACATCCGGGATCCGCGAGTACCACTTCTGACCAATTTTGGACGCCATTCGGTAACTCCTTAAACAGGGACTGGGATAGATACAACCTCGTTAAACAACACACGCGCGGAAAAAGCCGGCCTATTAAAGCCGGTTTCCGCATCTAATAGATGATCGCTCACCGCTTTATACCTACCCGCTGTCTGCTCCCTCTAATTGCTATTCACAAACATATAGTATATCATAGATTTTTGGCAATCACCCGCTTTTATGACCGAGGGGATATCCACAAAATCCGCGATTGGGCACACACGGAGACACATCCGGAGGATCTTAACACAAGCTACGAAATTCCAGGTTGAGCGAGGAGTTTCCATCCATCAGAATCCGAATTCATACTTGATAACGATGGGTATATCTGATCAGGTATCGCCGACGAACCTCCCGGATATAAGACAGAATGCCCCCCTTCTAGCCAAGACAAAAGCCCAGATTCCTTCTTCGATTAGTAGCTCATTGACAGAATCTGAATTCCCAGAGTTAATCTGGTTGTTTTTGAAATAAGATTGAACGCATTAGGAAGGGAGCATGTCGCACGATTCTTACCATCAAACGATAGAAGACTGGCGTCAGAAAATGGACGACGCACTTCGCGAGGAGAATAGCTGGCTTGCCCTGGCCGGATTGTATTGGCTCCATGAAGGAGCGAACACTTTTGGTAGCGCAACATCGAATGCCTTTGTGCTTCCGGAAGGTTCAGCCCCGGAGCACGTTGGCACGATTACACTCCATAACCAAGAGATCACGCTCGACGTTGCAGCTAGCGGAAGCGTTCGTATCGACGGCGATGGTATTACGCATGCCAAACTCGAACCCGATTCCGCTGGTTCACCAACTTTCATCCATCTGGGTCGTTTAACGATGGTCGCCATTCAGCGTGGGGAGCGGTACGGAATTCGCCTCTGGGACAAACGACGTCCACAGCGAAAATCTTTTCCAGGTCGAATCTGGTATCCCATTCAAGATCACTATCGTGTAGAGGCGTTGTTCTCCACGTATAACCCCCCATTCGAAATTCACGTTTCCAATGTTCTGGGGGACGTTGAAAATGTGACCGCTGCCGGACATGTGACGTTCACGCTGCAAGAAACAGATTGCCGTCTAGACGCCCTCGGCGAAGAAGAAAGCGGTTTGTTTTTAATCTTCAGAGATCTCACCGCCGAAGACCAAACGTATCCCTCGGGCAGATTCCTCTCAACCGAAGCCCCGAAAGGCGATGTCGTGACCCTGGATTTTAACCGTGCCTATAATCCCCCCTGTGCCTTCACACGATACGCAACTTGCCCCTTACCTCCTGCCCAAAATCATCTACCTATCCGCATCGAAGCTGGAGAGCGCTATCAAAAGATCGACATAGATACATAATTCTTGATCGCTCGACGCCCCATGCCACGATCGCTGTCGATACGATTATTTATTAGAGATCTTCCAAGGGTCAAGGTAATTCTGTGGATGGAATGGTGGCACCATGAAACAAATCCCGGCGGATGCGGGATCGCAGGAGGAGAATGGATCAGGGACTTGCATAGAGATCCCGATAATGTGAGTAAGCCCAAAAAATCACCCGGATGTACTCCCTTGGCTGGCTAAATCGGACGACCTCCAAGTATAAGTCGGGGTCGTCTGGGGCTAGCGCGTTCCAGATCGCGGCATTCCCTGGTCCAGCGTTATAAGCCGATAGCGCGACATATAGGTCGCCATCGAAGAAATCCCGCTGATCCGCAAGATACTGAGATCCAAGGCGCACACTAACAACAGGCCGGTATAGATCATCCTGGGTGTATCCCGGTGGCCAACCCAGCTGATCAGCCAGGTACAAGCCCGTGCTGGGGATGATCTGCATAAGACCTCGGGCAGCGGCATAGGAGGTGGCGAAGCCTTCAAATAGGCTCTCTTGCCGGATCACTGAAAGGAGAAAAAGGCCATCGAAATCATGAGCCAATGCTTGGGGCAGGATTAACTCACCGAAGTACGGGCCGAAGCGGACGTATCTCAGATACCAAGGCGCGAAGCGTGTCGCTGCCTCTTCCATGCCAGCCAGGCGCATGATTTGTCTGGAAGCGTAAATCGCTGAGCGGTACAAACCGAGTTCGAGGTACTTGTGCATCAAACGATACGTCGCCTCGGCGTCCTCTTCATATGCCATCCGCAGCGCCTCGAACTCGTCCCGCGCCTCCTCATACAAACCCAACGCCCAGAATTCGTCCCCCCGTATGAGACGAGGATCGCTTGCCAACGCAGTGCTCAAGGCTGATAAAGGCTCAGGGCCGGAGATGATGAAGGTCGAACGCAACCAATCCTCCGCCTCACGCTGCGCGGCCTCTAGGTCCGCCTCGAACGAGTAAACGCCAGGTGACCGGAAGGGAGCTCTACCAGCCGCCAGCTCATCCGCCCTGAGTGAATAGTAACCCCCAGGATCTGCATCCGCAGCCATCTGGAATGCAGCCTGTGCAGCTTCGTCATCTGCTAGTGCCTGTTTGGTTTTTCCGATCCAAAGATAGGCCGCCGCACGCTCATCCGTTGCGTTCACGTGCCCAAGCGCGCGCTGAAAGGTTTCAATGGCGAGATCCAGGCTCCCAAGCCTATAACGCGAGATACCAGCCAAGAACAGCGCCCGATAGGTCCATGTAGAAGATGGATACTCATCCGCAACTCGCTGCCAGATCCTTGTTGCTTGTTCGAGTTCGCCATCACGCTCACTCACTAAACCGGCGTCGAACAGGAATTCTGCGGCGCGAGGGTGATTTGGGACTACAGCCACGAAATCTAAAAGTGTCTGAACCGCTTGTGAGTGTTGATCCAGATACGCCCATTGCGTGTATGCTTTTTCCTCCCAGGCAGAATCCCAGTACAGATCCTCCGGATGATCCCCAATGAGCCCCGACCACTCAAGCACTGCCTCTTGGTAATTCCCCAACGCCCTGAGCGTAAGCCCTCTAAAATAGTGGACCATGCCGTCATGGTCTGCGGGGAAGATACTGAGATAACGATCGAATGCTGCCAGAGCTACACCGAACTGACCGGCGTAATAATCCACAAGACCTCGATCGAGCTCATTTACCGTGATCCCATCCTGGACAAGGATTACCAATCCGGCGTAGGAATCATACGCTTTCGGGTAATTTTCAACTGCGTCGAGATATCGCCTATAGGCCTGGTCGAATTGGCCCTGCTGAGCATAGGCCAATCCCATAAGGTAATCCATCTGGGCCCGGACGAATTCGTTACTGGTCTTTTCGTAGATCTCGGCATATTGGGCTAACGCGCTTGTGAAATCACCGGACTCCGCATGTGACTGTGCGATCTTGATCTCGATACCCAATCCATCTCCAAGCTTGGGAGCTTTGAGTGCAGCCTGATACGCGAGGATGGCTCCAGAATAATCCTTCAACTCAACAAGTACATCACCGCGAAGTTCGTGAACATGGGCGTCGATCAATCCCGGGCGAAGGTTTAAATACATCTGATAATCCTGCTCAGCTTCCGAATTTCGATCCACTGCTTCGTAAACCCGCGCCCGCAGGTAAAAGCCGCGTCCGTAAGCTTCATGCTCCGTATACAACGTTAGGTATTCTGAGAGTGCCCCGATCGCTTCCTCATTGCGACCTGCTTGCATCAGCGTACGCCCGATCCCTAATTTAGCCCGCGCCCGCTCGTTCGGGTCGTTGGATTGAGCATGAGCAGATTGATATGCATTTAATGCCCGATCCCATTCGCCGTTGAAGAGGGCTTTGTCCCCCGTATCCAGATGTACGCCCGGTTCCGGCGTAGGTGTCGGTGTCGGCGAGGGTGTGGCAGTTACGGTCGGGGTGACAGTGGGAGTGGCAGTGGCAATCAGCCCCATTGCCTCAGGAAGGTTGCACGCCAGAGTGCTCAAGATCGAGAAGATTATCAGGAAACCGGTGCCGAAGGCTCGACGACGCATAGCAGGATGATAAAGCAGGCGCGAAACCTCGTCAATCTTGCAGCTTTGGGATCTCCATGTTAAACTGCCGAAGCCATCACCGTTGCGCTCTCCAGCGAGAGCGCCTTTTCGTGTGAGTGCCATGAGAACTGTGTCCTGGGATGCCGAAAATCATGCTGTACGCATGATCGATCAACGACGACTCCCTGCTGAGCTACTGTGGATTGAATTAAAGGACGTGGATCAAGTTGTCGCTGCGATCCGCGACATGGCAGTGCGCGGAGCGCCAGCCATCGGCGTCGCGGCGGCCTTCGGATTTGCTCTGGCTGCTTTTCACTCCCCAGCCTCCACGACGGATGCCCTTTGGAAGGACTTGGAAGTCGCTGCTGAGTCTTTGCGTCAATCCCGCCCGACAGCCGTGAACCTGGTTTGGGCTCTCGAGCGCATGCTCCAGTTGGCGAGGCGCATTGAACCCCAAGAACCTGGACTCATCCGAACATTGCTGCTTGAAGAAGCCGAGCGTCTTGCCGATGAAGACGTAGAAGTTAATAGGCGAATGGGTCAATATGGTGCCGAATTGATTAACGACGGTGACACGGTGATTCATCACTGCAACACCGGCGCTTTGGCCACCGTGGATTATGGCACTGCGCTCGGTGTCATACGCACAGCGCACGAGCAGGGAAAACATGTCCACGTGCTGGTTGATGAAACTCGACCTCGCCTTCAAGGTGCCCGTCTCACCGCCTGGGAATTAGAGCAATATGGCATCCCCTATGAGATTATCACCGATAATGCCGCTGGCTACTTCCTGCGCAGCGGACAGGTGGCAGCGGTATTCGTCGGCGCCGACAGGGTGGCTGCCAATGGTGACGTGGCGAACAAAGTTGGCACCTACATGCTCGCCTTAGCTGCCAACGACAACAACGTCCCGACGTACAGCGTGGTTCCTACATCTACAATCGACCTTAGTATCTCCTCTGGGGATCATATCCCCATCGAAGAGCGGGATCCCTCGGAAGTGTTAGATCTTCAAAGGAATGGGCAACCGATCGCACCGGAAGAAAGCCGGGCCAGGAATCCTGCCTTCGACATCACCCCACACCATCTGATAGCGGCTATCATCACAGAAGTCGGAATTCTTCGTCCTCCATATGAGACATCTTTACGGTTGGCCGTCAAGGAGACCCAAAGACCATGAACATCGTGCTCACCGGTTCCGTTGCATTCGACTATCTAATGACGTTCCCGGGCTATTTCAAGGATCACTTTCTAGCGGACAAGCTCGACCGGATCAGCCTATCCTTCTTGGTCGACTCGCTTGTTCGCCGGCCTGGAGGAATCGCTGCCAACATCGCTTACACGCTCGCGTTGCTCGGCGAAAAGCCAAAAGTGATGGCAACCGTAGGTGAGGATTTCGAAGAGCAGCGTGCGTGGCTCGAGAGTCATGGTGTGGATACCTCCGCCATTCGAACGATACCTGATGCTTTCACGGCGTCCTTCTTCGTCAACACCGACCTGTCCAATGCTCAAATCGCAAGCTTCCACACAGGAGCCATGGCATATTCGGCGCAATTATCCTTCTCCGATTTGAAGGATAAACCCGATCTCGCCGTCATCTCGCCCAACGACCCCAAGGCGATGTTGAAATACACACGGGAATGTGATCGCCTCGGGATAGCGTACATTTACGACCCCAGTCAACAGCTTGTCCGTTTAGACGCTTCTGACATACGAGCCGGTATCGAGACCTCACGAGCATTGTTCTCAAACGAGTACGAATTCGGTCTGATCGAGGAGAAGACCGGGATGGATCTTAGGACCATCTTGCGATACGCAGAATTTGTCGTTGTCACGCTAGGAGAGGACGGCACTAAGATCCACACGACGGACGCTGAAATCCACGTCCCCAGCGTGTCCCCCAAGCTGATCGCCGACCCCACTGGTGTGGGCGACTCATTCCGGGGTGGATTTCTCAAAGGCTACTTGCATGGACTGCGTTTAGAGCTATGTGGGCAAATGGGCTCGTTGGCGGCCACGTATTGCCTTGAATCGGATGGCCCTCAAGGTCATTACTACGAGCTAGCTAGCTTCATCCAACGCTTTCGAGAACATTTCGACGACGAAAACGAGCTGGATCGTTTATTGTGATCGATTCATCCCTGCGAGTGCATCTTCGCAATCTACTCGAACGCGACCGAGTCTGGGCCGCGTACGCGCTTGCCGACCTCGATCCTCGTGTGGAAGAGCATAGTCAGTGGCTTTCGAACGATTCTGGAGTCGTCTTGATCTATCACGGTCTCGACCCTGCGATCTTATTCGCCCAGGGAGATCCAAAGGACGTACGACAGTTGCTCGACCAAGTCCCTCCCGGTCGTTATATCTACCAACTTATGGGCACCTATAAGGCACTTCTCGCCGAGCGATTGGGTGTCGAACACGAGGAGCACATGTGGCGCATGGTTCTAAACACGGATGAGTTCCCTGGTGTTCCTGCCGGCCGCGTAGATCCCCTTACCACTCAAGACCTACCTCAGATTGAGGCCCTGTTTGCCGACCACCCTGACCGACCGGACGCTTTCCATCCCAACCAACTTATAGAGGGGCCTTTCTATGGAATTTGGGAGCACGGCGACCTGATTGCGGTTTCGGGTACCCACGTAGTCTCCAAGTGGGCAAACGTTGCTGCAGTGGGCAATGTCTTTACGCACCCTCGGCACCGTGGAAGAGGCTTGGGCACGCGGGTAAGCGCTGCCCTCGTACAGCATCTCCTCGACGATGGCATTCACACCATTGTCCTGAACGTCGCCATGGATAACGAACCAGCTTTACGTTGTTATCAGAAACTGGCATTTTTACCCTTCTGCGGCTATTACGAAGGTGTCGGCCGATTGGCGCCGGTTCAGGAAAGTTCCGCAGGGGAAGATATCATCGAGTGACCTCAAAGATCGGATCGCTGCCTGAAATTCTTGATCGCTCCCTACGCTCAAGCCGACATCAGAACGAGATCATCACATCTTCGTGGTAGGAGGGAGAAGCTATGGAATACGTGAGTCTGGGAAGGACCGGATTGAAAGTTAGCCGATTATGCCTGGGGACGATGAACTTTGGCCCCGAGACAACTGAAGCCGATAGCTTCAAGATTATGGATGAGGCGCTGGAAGCCGGAATTAATTTCTTTGATACCGCAAACGTCTACGGTTGGGAGATGGGCGAGGGCATCACCGAGCATATCATCGGTCGCTGGCTGGCCCAAGGCGGCGGACGCCGTGAAAACATCATCCTCGCCACGAAGGTTTACGGTCAGATGGGGGAAGGACCCAACGAGAGGAGACTATCGGCATACCACATCAAACGGGCTTGTGAGCAAAGCCTGAGGCGTATGCAAACTGACCACATCGATCTTTACCAGATGCACCACATCGACCGCGATACACCGTGGGAAGAAATCTGGCAGGCTATGGAGCAGCTCGTGCGAGAGGGTAAGGTGTTGTACGTGGGCAGCAGCAATTTTGCAGGATGGCACATAGCCCAGGCGCAAAGTACGGCTGAGGTTCGAAACTTCATGGGCTTAGTTTCAGAGCAAAGCCTGTACAACCTCAGTGCGCGTACGATCGAGCTCGAGGTTATCCCCGCTTGCAAGGCTTATGGTCTGGGCTTGATCCCCTGGAGTCCGCTTGCCGGCGGGATGCTTGCTGGCGCATTGAAAAAGCCAAAGGAAGGTCGGCGCGCAGGCAAGTTCATTCAAAAAGAGATCGAAAGAAACCGAGAAGCTGTAAAGGCTTATGAAGCCTTGTGCGAATCTCTTGGCGCGCCTCCCGCCGATGTCGCTCTGGCATGGGTGCTCCACAACCCAGTTGTTACAGCTCCAATAATTGGACCGCGAACCCTCGATCAGCTCGAAGGCAACCTTGCTGTTTTGGACTTGGAACTGGAGCCTGAAACCCTGGAGAAGCTTGATGATATTTGGCCCGGACCAGGTGGAGAGGCTCCGGAGGCATACGCGTGGTAAGATTGCCGCGCGGTGATGCGGAAGCCTTGCGCGCTGACACGAGAATCTAACAGACGGAGACTACTATGAGCCTGGAGTATGATGTTAAGGATCTAAGCTTGGCAGAAGGGGGACGGAGAAGGATCGAGTGGGCGGAATCGGAGATGCCGGTCTTACTACATCTTAAAGAGCGGTTTGAAAAAGAGCGTCCATTGAAGGGAGCGCGCGTCTCAGCCTGTCTGCATGTGACAACGGAGACAGCCAATTTGATGCGCACATTGCAGAGCGGTGGTGCTGAGGTAGTTTTATGCGCCTCCAACCCGCTCTCCACCCAGGACGACGTCGCCGCTTCTTTGGTGACCCACGACGAGATCCCTGTGTACGCTTTGAAAGGCGAAGACCACGAGACCTACTACAAACATATCCACTCCACCCTTGACCTCAAGCCTCACATAACCATGGACGACGGTGCCGACCTATTAAGCACGTTACATCAGGATCGACGCGACATGCTCGAGGAGGTCCAAGGTGGCACCGAAGAGACGACCACAGGTGTCATCCGCCTGCGAGCAATGGCCAAAGAAGGCGCTCTGGCTTACCCCGTTATTGCAGTAAACGATGCCATGACCAAGCATTTCTTCGACAACCGCTATGGTACCGGTCAGTCCACGATCGATGGAATCGTTCGAGCAACGAACATCCTCCTGGCCGGGAAGACGTTCGTGATTGCCGGGTATGGTTGGTGTGGTCGCGGGCTGGCGATGCGTGCGCGCGGCATGGGTGCGAACGTGATCGTTACCGAGGTAGAACCTCTGGCTGCGCTGGAGGCAGTCATGGACGGTTTCAGAGTGATGCCGATGATCGAGGCAGCCCCAATCGGCGACATCTTCTGCACCCTCACCGGGGATATTAAAGTGATCGATAAACATCACTTCGAGATCATGAAGGATGACGCCATCGTATCCAATTCTGGTCATTTCAACGTCGAGATCAATATCCCAGCACTCGAAGGAATGGCGAGCGAGATACGCAGACCGCGCGAGTTCGTCGAGCAATATGTCCTCAAAGATGGAAGGAGGATCAACCTGCTAGGCGAGGGACGCTTAATCAACCTGTCTGCAGCCGAGGGACATCCAGCCAGCGTGATGGATTTATCGTTCGCCAATCAAGCTCTATCGTTAGAATACATTCTTGAGCACAAAGACGAGCTTGAGAACCAGGTCTATACAATCCCGGAAGATATCGACCGCGAGATCGCCCGCATGAAGCTGGAATCTATGCGCGTCAAGATCGATGTTCTCACCGATGAACAGAAGCAGTATCTCTCATCCTGGGAGGAGGGGACGTAGGTCGGACGTACGACGAATAAGGCGAAAGCGCTGCCGACTTCCGTAGTCCTTGCGGACTTCGGAAGTCGTTTAATTCGGCGTGGGTGAAATGAGTGGTGTGGCAGTTGGAGTCGGGGTCGGGTTCTCGACAAGCACGAGAATGTAGACCACCTCCCCGAAAAACGATCCATCAGGGGCTTGCGCTTGCCATTGACTTACGTAGCTCCCCGGCTCCAGCGGGGCTTTGAGATCGACTTCCCACACCGCTGTCGAGCCGGCGCGAGCCGGGTACAGGGCAAGACTGAGAGGTCCTTCAAATGAGTCCAGACCCAGACGGAGTAAGCGATAATCCGGACCCCAATCGCAGGTTCCGCTGTTCTGAACGGACCATCTCTTGTGCAAATCTTCCCCAGGTAAAACCGTGGTGAAGTCGGGTATGGTGAGGTCTTCGAGGAAGACAGATTCGTTTTCACAACCGATCGCAAGCTGAGGCTTCACCGATGTTGGTAGCGGTGTGTCGAGGACAGCCGGTACCGACATCGGCAACGGCGTGCTGGCAATCGTCGACGGTGCTTCGGATTCCAACGCACAGCCTGGGAGTGCTAAGGCGAGACAGAAGAACGTCAGGCTAAGGAAGCGAAAGGCGACGCGAATTTGCATATCACCGATTATAGCTAAGGAGGGGAACAACCCCAAAGAGATTCTATCTCGTCCTAGCTCTCCAGTTCACCAATCATCAGGGCTTCCTGGACCGAGACCTCCTCTGCTAGTATGTGATCCTCTTCGATGATTCCCTCCAATCCTACGGCCCCGCGGATCGTGTGCTCGATCTCCTCTGCAAGCGCCGGATTTTCCTTTAGATATTTCTTGGCATTCTCCCTTCCTTGACCCAGTCGCAAGTCCTCATAGGAGTAATAGGATCCCCGCTTGGCGATCAAATCCATCTCCACACCCAGGTCCAGGATATCCCCCACCTTTGAAATCCCTTCCTCATACATGATGTCGAACTCAGCCACCCTGAAAGGCGGCGCGACCTTGTTCTTTACCACTCTCACTCGCACTCTATTCCCCACCACTTCCTGTCCCACTTTGATGCTCTCAACCCGCCTCATGTCCAACCTTATCGAGGCGTAGAACTTCAAAGCCCTACCCCCCGTCGTCGTCTCCGGATTGCCGAACATCACCCCGATCTTCTGCCTCAACTGGTTCGTGAAGATCACCGCCGTGTTGGTTTGCTTGATCGCTCCGCTCAGCTTGCGCAACGCTTGGCTCATCAGCCGCGCCTGCATCCCCATGTGCGCATCCCCCATGTCCCCCTCGATCTCAGCACGTGGCACCAATGCCGCCACACTGTCCACCACCACGACGTCCACCGCCCCGCTGCGCACCAGCGTCTCCGTGATCTCCAGTGCTTGTTCACCCATATCCGGCTGGGAGATGTAAAGATTGTCCACGTCCACACCGCAACGCGCGGCGTAGGTCGGATCCAGAGCGTGCTCCATATCGATGAAGGCACACACACCCCCATTCTGCTGTGCTTCCGCCACGATGTGCTGACACAAAGTGGTTTTGCCGGAGGCTTCGGGACCGTAGATCTCGGTGACGCGACCACGAGGGATGCCTCCTACGCCCAGCGCGAGATCCAGCGCTAGAGAACCCGTAGGCACGGTCTCCACCATCATATGAACCGCTTCACCCATGCGCATCAACGCACCCTCCCCATACCGCTTTGTGATTTCCTGCAACGCTTTCTCCAGAACCTCCTCACGCTTGGCGAGATCTTCGGCAGACAAATTGACTTTGATTTCCTGATCATTCACCTCACCACCTCCTTCAATCTTCTCCGCATGTGGCATAATACGCCCCCAGTATAGCACGTATGTTCTATTCGTCAAGGACTTTAGAACATTTGTTTTTGGCCATGACAGAAGCAACGACAAGTGCCATTCTCAAGGGCGTCGATTTCGATGATGAGGGCTATATGACGGACCCGAACGCCTGGACCAAAGAAATCGCCGAAGCCCTCGCTGCCCTTGAAGATGTTGCCCTCACGGAGGCCTATTGGAAAGTGATCGAGTTTTGTCGCCAGCGTGCAACTGAATCAGGCAGCGCTCCCACGCTTCGACAGATCACCACTGGCTCGGGGATTTCGACCAAAGAGCTGTTTGCCCTCTTCCCGAAGGGCCCCGCCAAGAAGGTGGCAAAGATCTCTGGATTGGGAAAGCCTGAAGGTTGTGTATAGCCAGTTTTAATAACCGATCCCATCGAGAAAAACATAAGGAGAAATTTCTATGTCGGATGACACACGAAAGATGGCGTTCATATGCTCAAAGGGCAATTTGGATATGGCTCATCCCGCATTAATCATGGGCTGGGCCGCCCTAGGGAATGGCATCGATGTCACACTGTTCTTCACCTTTTGGGGGCTGGATCTCATCCGCGACTCGCGCGTTGATCACCTCGAGATTCCTCCAGTGGCGAACACCAGTATGAAGATGACAATGATGGGCATTCCCGGAGACAACCTGGGTATTCCCAATCTCATGGGTGCTCTTCCCGGCATGACCGCGTTTGCCACGACACGAATGAAGAAGAAGATGACCGAGCTAGAGGTACCCAATGTACGGGAGTACATGCAAATGCTGGTCGATGCTGGTGCCAATCTATATGGCTGTATAATGTCCGTCGATATGATGGATCTTACGATGGATGATTTCATCCCCGGTGTGAAAGACATTGTGACCGCCAGTGAGTTCATGGATCTCACCGAGGGCGCGCAAATCGTCTTTATCTAGGATTAGCATGTGCAACCCAACCTCGAAAGGGCTCACCGATGGTGAGCCCTTTCGAGATTAAGACTATCAACGATCCTCATCGGCAATCTATTCGATGATGTCTTCCCAAGCCAAGACTCGCAATCGTCGCCATGCTGCCTCATCTAGAATTCGCTCAGAAAAATCCAACCAGGCTCGTTCGAGAGAGGTCCAACGCGCCCGAGGCAACACCATCCAAAGATGATCTTTGCGATTTAAACGTTGGCCGAGTGCACGACCTACCAAAAATGTTCTCCCCAATTGGTAGTGCTGATTGCACGGTGGTGAAGATGCGCCAATTTCTGGTCGTTCACCAAAATTCAAAAACCTGGCGAATTGTGCATCTCGCTGTTCCCAATAGCGACAGAAGGCTTCCCTTTGTCCTACGGCTTGGTGAATTTCCGGACACCTTTCTCGCCCGAAACGTGAGCATCGCCCTAGATGGCTCAGATGTTTCGCTTCGATCAGAACCAGATTGCGGTGACCAAGTAGGAAAAGATCCACCTCTGTCTGCGGACCGACATCGTCAATACGGTGAAGAATCTCATCCAGGTGGACCAGGCGGTCGCCGTTGACGTTAAATCCCCAGAAATACGGAACAAGATCGTCTTCCTGTATGGGTTCAGTCACTGCAGTTCCCCACAACGGGCGAACCCTCAATAAAGAGGACAATTTGAGGGATGGTTGAGCTAGAGGATAGACCACATTCCAAACGAGGGCGTTTTCCGAGTTCGGGGATCGCAGATTCGCCAAGACTCTCTCGGGCAGGATCTCGAAAATGGGCTCGTCGGTTCCGTGAAGAATGCGCCCCGGGATTTGACGACTTCTTCGCGAACGTGGACGACTAATCGGCCGCCTCCTCAAGAGCCAAAAGCGCTTCCTGCAACGCCGGGAGAAGCTCTTCGATCTCTGTGTCCAATCGGGAGGCGAAACCCATCTGCATCTGTCCTGCCTCCCGGCCTGCGATACGTTGATGCAGGTCTTCGATTGCGGTTTTGGCGTCGAGAAAACCGACTTCGGCGATTGCCTCCGCCGCCGCGATGCGAATCGGGACATCGGCACTGCGATCTCTGAGGATTTTAACCAACGTATCCCCTGAGAAGGAACAGGCATCGAGAAGGATGCAGACTTGTTGCCGATGTCTTGAGGATCGAGCCAGGATCTGCAGCAACGCGAATACTTCTCGTGTGCGCATCGAACTCAGGTTATTGCGAACCCACCGGAGAACACGATCGGCGGGGCGTTCACCTTCTCGACCCGGCGCAATCACGACCGCGAGGGCGTCCACAATTGCAGTTCGTAACTCTAAATCCGGCTCTCTTATGCGGGTGGCTAAGATTGCCGCAGCCAATGGGGACCGTCGGTGTGCGTCGAGGGCGGTCAATTTTGCCAATCCGTCTTTACGTACTTTCGGATCTGGTGCAACTAGAGCTTCCAGCGCCCGCAACATGGAAGTACGCTTGCGAGGCGAGAGTCCATCCAAGACTTTCGGTTCAAATAACGCAGCTTGTTCTGCCATAGTCAATCCCTTGTCGTGGCGATTAGAGCATCTCAACGGCCGTCAGTGTCGCAGACATCAAATCTCGAAAGCGACGAGGCGAATCGAGATGCAAACCATATGCGCTTCTTCGCAGGGAAATCAGAGTCTGGAGATCCCCAATCGCTTGGGCTCTTTCAAGCACCCCGAAGGTAATCCCTTCTTCTGGGACCTCAACGTCCACCTTGGGCTCCGCGGTGACGATAAGATAAAGCCCTGAATTGGGACCGCCTTTGTGGATCTGCCCAGTGGAGTGCAAGTAGCGAGGTCCAAAGCCCACGTTTGTCGCCACATTCAGTCGATTGAGAATCGAACGTCTCACACGAGCCAGACGTTTGAGCGAGGCCTTGTCTTGCGGTAAGTAGAGTAGAAAGGTCACGTGAGAAAATGAGGCTCTTACACTAAGAAGGTAGGCAAATAGATCTTCAAGGGAACCAATCTTCCTCTCAAGCTGCTCACTCCCCGTGCCCCAAACTGTCACACCATCCCCGCGCCATATAATTGGAGGTTCAGGGAGCGTGCCACGTTTCCGGTATACCTTGAGCATGTCAACGGCACGATCCTTGGCTAGCTGGACATCTGGCTGGTTGAAGGCGTTCACCCCGATGAGATGGCAAGCGACGGCTGTTGCCACTTCCCATTGGAAGAATGCTCCTCCTACGCTTGATGGGGAAACTTCCATGTCCAATATCACCAAGGGGATCTTTGCACGAGCCCACCCACGCGCACGACGATCGTATGTGCCCCCCGAACGAAGATAAACAAGTAAGCGGTCTTCACCATAAACTCGTGCCGGACCAGGAGGCTCCCTCACAATGGGTAAAATTCCCTCACCGCCTTTGCCGCTACTCTCTGCGATCAATTGCTCGATCCAATCAGAGAAAGATTCCAAAACAGGGTCGGCGATCAGCGTGAGCTTATCCCGCCCACTGCGCGCTGCGGCGCCAATGATCGCACCCAGGTGCAGACCGGGGTTTCGTGCAGGAGTGTTGCCGGGTTCACAGGCAGACGCCATTCGCATAGCGCCCTCGTGAAGCGCCTCAACACTCACCCCCATGAGCGAGGCAGGAAGCAAACCGAAGATCGAGAGTGCTGCGTACCGTCCGCCAACGTCCTCTGGGGAGGTAAAAATTCTGCGGAAGCCTCGCTCCTGTGCTAGCGCCTCTAGCTTCGTACCACGGTCCGTGACAGCAGCGAAATGTTCGCCTGGTTTGATATCGGGATTTTGAGCGACCCTATCCCAAAAGTACTTCATAAACATAATGGGCTCAATCGTGCCGCCTGATTTACTCGCAACGACGAAGAGCGTTTCTTCTAGCGGTTCTTTACGGGTGACCGCGCTCACTGCCGTCGGATTGGTAGAATCGAGAATCTGAAATTCGAGCCCGCTTTGGGATTCGAATGTCCGTCGGAAAACGTCGGCAGCCAACGACGATCCGCCCATACCCAGCCAAACCACCTTTGTCAGACCGGCATCCTTGACTTCGGTAACGAATGCCGACAAATCTTCATATAGGGAAGGCATCTCCTGTGGTAAGCTGAGCCAACCAAGACGCTGGGCGATTTCAAGGGTTTCCGATGGCTGCTGTGCCCAAAGTGTCGTGTCGCTCCCCCACAATCGTGCTCCCACATTCGTTTCTTCGATCTCCCGGATAACCTTCAACACATCGGTCGTTAGAACCCCCAATTCTCTCTGCAGGCCACGCGCCCGTCTTTTCAAGATCTTCAATAGTGACTTATAAGCTTCCGCAAACGAGCCCACGCCTTCCAGCTCGAGTTGATCCGTGACGGACTCCATGGAGATGTCCAGGGCAGAGAGCGCTTCAATTTGTGCTCGAGACACCGCTAAATCCCGCTCGAGAGCTGGCTCGGCGGTCCCGTGGTCTCGAAAGGCCTCTATCGTGTGTAGCGGTAATGTGTTAACCGTATTGGGTCCAATGAGGTGGTCAACATAATAGGTGTCGGGATATTCAGGATTTTTGGTACTCGTGGATGCCCAAAGTGGACGCTGTGGGCGTGCGCCATGATCCGCGAGGTGCTGGAAACGTGAACCACCGAATGTCACCTTGAATTGAGCGTATGCTAGTTTGGCACTGGAGATCGCAGCCCTTCCCAGTAACGCAGCTGCTCGCTCCGCCTGAGAGTCCTCCCTCCGAATGATTTCCGCTAACAGCGAATCAACCGCCGTGTCGATACGAGAAACGAAGAAGGAGGCCACCGAGGCTACGTGATCAAGAGAATCACCATTTCGCAAACGCGATTCCAAACCGCGTAGGTAGGCCTCCATCACATCTGCATACCGCTCTAACGAAAAAATCAGTGTGACATTGACGTTGATACCCGCCGCTATGGTCTCTTCAATGGCAGGAATACCGGCCTGCGTTGCGGGGATCTTAATCATCACATTGGGGCGATTGACGATGTCCCACAATCGGCGCGCTTCCCGCACGGTCTCCCGGGTATTGTTGGCTAACTCCGGGTTTACCTCGAGGGATACGTATCCATCGCCTCCGTTTGTTTGCTCGTAAAGGGGGAGCAACACGGCAGTGGCTGCTCGGATATCATCGACGGCCAAGGCATCGAAGGCTTCAGCTTCCTTCCAACCGGCCTGCGCCATCATTCGCAAATCAGACGTATACAGGTCGCTGTCCGAGATCGCTTTTGCAAAGATGCTCGGATTGGACGTTACACCCCGGACCTCCCCAGCGGCGACGAGGCGTGCTAGCTCCCCTGAATCCATCAAGTCACGCCGTATGTAATCCAACCATAATGATTGGCCTAACTCATGAAGGCGAAGTACTGGATTCATTCCTAATTCTCGCTGTCTTTATCCAACCTTTTGTAAGCTTGCACTGCCAGATCGACGATTCGATCCACGGTTAATCCAAAATGACGGTATAGCTCCTCATAGGGTGCAGAGCCACCAAAGCTGGCCATGCCGAGGATGTTCCCCTGCGACCCGACCCAGCGTTCCCACCCTTGAGCTACTCCAGCCTCAACAGCAATACGGCAGGTGATATGTTCCGGCAGCACTTGTTCGCGGTATGAGACCGGCTGCTCAGCGAATAATTCCCAAGATGGAAACGAGACCAAACGAACAGCGATCCCCTGCACGGCTAACTGCTCACCAGCCTCGACGATCAACGACACTTCCGAACCGGACGCCATGAGAATGGCTTCTGGATTTCCATCACCAAAATCTTCCAGTACGTAGGCCCCCTTACGCAGGCCCTCCGCAGGGGCAAAGCGGGAACGATCCAGGATCGGTGTGGCCTGACGCGTGAGTGCTAAGGCTGTCGGTCCAGAAGTTCTCTCCAATGCCACCCTCCAGGCAACCGCTACCTCGTTTGCGTCTCCCGGCCGGACAACCGTGAGATTGGGGATGGCGCGTAAAGCTGCCAGATGCTCGACGGGTTGGTGTGTTGGACCGTCCTCCCCCAATCCGATGGAATCGTGGGTAAAGACAAAGATCACGCGTTGTCCCATCATGGAAGCCAATCGAATGGCCGGCCGCATGTAGTCTGAGAAAACCAAAAACGTACCCCCATAAGGGATCAGGCCTCCATAAAGCGCAATCCCGTTCAAGATTGAGCCCATGGCATGTTCGCGCACGCCGAAATGGATGTAGCGACTCACGCGATCCTCCACAGAGAAAACTTCCTCGTCCTCGATTTTCGTCTTATTAGAGGGCGTCAGATCCGCCGATCCTCCAATCATCTCCGGAAGCACCGAGGCCACAGCGTTCAGCACTTTTCCGGAGCTGGCGCGCGTTGCGGTTCCTTTGGCGTTTGATTCGAAACTGGGAATGTGCTCGGCGAGAGTTTTTGGGAGTCGTCCTGCGAAGCATCGTGCAAACTGCTCCGCCAACTCAGGATGCTTTTCTTGATAAAGCACCAACATCTCGTGCCACGATTCGTATTCCTCCACGTTGCGCTTGCCGACGGCAAGGAAATGTTCCTGCGTCTCCACCGGAATATAAAAGCGTGGCTCGAGTGGCCATCCGAGTCGTTCTTTGGCCCCCGCAAGTTCGTCTTCACCCGGAGGTTCACCATGGGCTGCGGCAGTGTCTTGTCTCGTGGGCAGGCCAAATCCAATGTGCGTACGACATACGATCAACGAAGGCCGGGGATCTTTCTTAGCCGAGGCAATGGCCTTATCCACCGCTGCGACATCATTACCGTCTTTTACATGTAGCACGTGCCAACCGTATGCTTCGAAACGGGCCGCACGATCCTCTGTGAAAGTCAGATCGGTGCTCCCATCGATGCTGATGCGATTGTCGTCGTAGAGATAAATTAGGCGACCAAGTTGTAAATGGCCCGCGAGGGAGGCCGCCTCCGAAGCGACACCCTCCATCAGATCACCATCCGAAACGAGGGCATAGATTTGGTTGTCGATAATTGGGAATCCTTGGCGATTGTAGAGTGCGGCCAGGTGTTCAGCAGCGATAGCCATACCGACTCCGTTTGCAAACCCCTGCCCCAATGGACCTGTCGTCGTTTCGACTCCCGGCGTTTCACCATACTCGGGATGACCTGGAGTTAGGCTCTCCAATTGCCGGAAGCGTTTGATCTCCTCCAGAGGGAGATCATATCCTGTGAGGTGCAACAGGGCATACAAAAGCATCGACCCGTGGCCCGCAGAAAGTACGAAGCGATCTCTATTAGGCCAGGATGGATCGGCGGGGTTGAAGCGTAAATGACGAGTCCACAATGCGTACGCCATTGCTGCCGTTCCCATGGGTAAACCTGGATGACCTGAATTGGCATGTTGGATGGCGTCAGCAGCGAGGAAACGGATGGTATTGATTGCTTTTGTCTCAAGAGCCTTATTGGGCATGAGTGTCTCCATGATGAAACCGGTGTGGACTTGCTGGGGAATCCTCCTACCATTGCATCAAGTGATCTTATCA
>JABAOH010053928.1_pt1 | contig 27863 bp, 24 predicted proteins | sample 7062181 | NCBI WGS metagenome assembly JABAOH01 (sample SAMN14538630, study PRJNA623070) | marine sediment metagenome | biome: marine biome [ENVO:00000428]; feature: marine pelagic biome [ENVO:01000023]; material: deep marine sediment [ENVO:00002113]; isolation source: pool of 5 deep marine...
ATGCAGGCGATGATGCGCACTGTCCCGCCGCAGGCGGTGCACGTCTCGCGGCAAGTGAGATTTCTAGGAGCGCTAATAGAAAAAGCGCGCCATTTTTTGCGCCTCCAGCAGGCGGCCCGCAACGCCCGCTTTTGTCGGAAAGCGAAACTACCCGAGCGGCTCTTCCCCCCGCCGGAGATGTCCCCTTTTCGGGTCGTATTCGAGCTGAAAACGCCGTTTCCGTGGCTTAGCACGCAATCGCCGTAACGCGATTGGGCGTCTTGAGGGAAGGGCCAAATTAACACAAACTAGCCGGAGTATCTTGCGGCATGCCGCCTTGGGCAGTGTGGCGCAGGTCCAAAAATGTGCCAGCGCGTCGGCTGAGCACACGATGCGTACCGCTGAAAAATGAAACGTGCCTTGGGAAATCTCGGCCTGCGCGGACGTCTGCTGCTCGCCTTCTTCGGCATCAGCGCCTTCGCCATTCTTGGCGCGATCGCCGCGGTTTACTCATTCGTCGCGATCGGCAGGGCGCTGGACCTGATTGCCGAGCAGCGCGTTCCCTCGGCCCTGGACGCGCTCGAGGTCTCACGCCAGGCCGAGCGCATCGTGGCCGGGGCGCCCGCTTTGCTCGCAGCCCGCACCCTGGAGCAACACGACAAGCAGTCGGCCAATATCCGCTTGAATATCGAGCGGCTGGAATCGCTGCTGGCAGCCCTCAGTGGTACGCCCATCGATGTGGATGTGCTCGGCTCGCTCGACAGCGCGGCGGCGCAGCTGCGTGACAACCTCAGCCAGGTCGATGACCTCTTTGCGGCGTATCTGGCGCTCGGCGAGAAGAAGCGCGAGCTGAGCGAACGGATCATCGGTATCAACGGCGCGGTGCAGCGCCTGCTGACGCCCTGGGTGCAGGTGACCGAGTCGAAAATCGATCAGTTGCGCAGTGCGGCGGAGGACGAGAACCTCGGCACGGTCGATCGCAACAGGGCGCTGCGGGAGCAGATCGAAGCGAAAGAGTTGCGTGAGAGGCTGCAGCAAGCACAACTCGAGGCTTCTGTCGTCAATGACAATTTGTTGCAGGTGTGGACCGAGGACGAGCTCGATCAGCTTACGGTCGCGGAGTTCCGTCTGCGGCGTCGGGTGAAGAAGCTCGCCGAGCTCACGGCGGTTTTCGACGAGAAGCTGCGCACGCGGCTTGCGGTGCAGATCGACGCGTTCGCTGCCCTCGTCGAGGGCGAAGGCAACGTTACGGACCTGCGAAGACAAGAGCTCGCCTCGCGGGCAGCGGGGCGAGGTCTTCTGCAGCAGAACGTTGGGCTGGTGAGCAGGCTGACCGCCGCCGTCGATGCGCTGGTGGGCGGCGCCAAAGGCGACATTGACGAAGCCAATCGGGAGGCCAGATCGGTTCAGCGGTTCAGCACGACCTTTCTGATGGCGGTGGTGGTGTTGAGTCTCGTCAGCTCCGTGCTGATCGTGTGGCTCTACGTGGGCCGTAACATCGTCGCCCGGCTCACGGCGTTGAGCCGCAGCATGCTCGCGATCGCAGAAGGGAACCTGCACGTCGAGCTGCCCCCTGAGGGGGGCGACGAGGTGGGACGCATGGCACAGGCCCTGCACGTGTTCCGCGACACCGCCGTGGTACGGGAGGTGTTCGGTAAATACGTCCCGGAGAGCGTCGCCGAGGCCATCATCGCCGGCGGGGGCAGTCTGCAGCCGGTGCAGACGACGGCAACGATCCTGTATTCGGATCTCGAGACCTTCACCGGCATCGTCGAAGGCATGTCGCCCGGCGAAGTGGTGCAGATGCTGAACGAGTATTTTCCGGCGGTCATCGAACCGATCAACCGGCATGGGGGCATCGTCAACCAGTTTCAGGGTGACGCCATGCTGGTGACGTTCAACGTTCCGATAGAGGACCCGGCGCATGCGGACGAGGCGATTCGGGCCGCCTGTGAAATTCAGAAGGTCGTCGCTCAACGCCGCTTCGCAGGAAAGTCTCTGCGAACGCGAATCGGTATCACGACGGGCACGGTGATCGCGGGCAACGTCGGCTCCGGGGATCGCATGAACTACACCGTGCATGGCGATGCGGTCAATCTCGCGGCGCGCCTCGAGCAGCTCAACAAGGAGTACGGTACACGCGTTCTCGTCTCCGGCGAGACGGTGGCGCGGCTCTCCGGGTCTTATCCGCTGGAGCCCATCGGGGAGGTGGATATCCGGGGCAAGAACAAGTCGGTCGAGGTGTTCAAGCTCTCCGGAGTATAGGCCGTATAAAACACCTTTTTCTGCGACGCGTCGAGCGTGTTCATCGCGGCAGGGCTCGGTCAAGGGGGCTGGCTAGGTGCTCTGCAACCTCGTGTTGGTCCTGCGAAAGGAAGAGCGAGGTGGTAAGCGGTGCGGTTGCGCTAATAGAACTTGCGTGATGATGCGCCGCAGCATTTTGCTGCAACGCAAGATTTCCCGTTACAGGCTCGGTGACGGCCTGCGCAAGCGCTCGCTAATGGGATTAGCGCGCATGGTTGATTTTTTCGCGCTGCCACCTTCGCATGCCGCGAGAAGCGGGCACTTTGGCGGCCCCTGGCGCCAGTGACACATACACCGCACACCAGCCTCTCCGGGCATCCTCGCCGCAATGGATGCGATCCTTCGCTGCTCGGTTTCTTCTTGCCGAATCAATGCACGCATTACGAGAGCCGAGACCCCGGACTCTCGGTTGTCAATCGCTCCAGCGCAAGGCATCATCCGCAGTTTTGGGCCCTTACCGGGTCATGTCCTTGTGGCGGCCGGCTGGCCGCGCGGTCGCAGGCGGCGGATTCACGAAATCGCGCGGCTGGCGGCAATTGGATCGGGGAGTTGTCGCGTTATGAACAAGCCATTGGATCTGGGTGACCGTACATCGGTATATCAGCCGGCACAGGAGGGGCGGATTTTCCCTCGTGAGTTCGCATCGGATTCGCCGGTCGAGGTGCGCGAGCATCGCAAGCAGCGGCTGGTGGCCGCCTGCCGGGCATTTGCGCTATGGGGCTTCGACTACGGCTTCGCCGGGCACCTGACGGTGCGCGATCCGGAGCGCCCGGAGCTGTACTGGACCAATCCGATGTGCGTGCCGTTTTCGCAGGTGAAGATGTCGAACCTGATCCTGGCCGACCACGAAGGCCACGTGATCGAGGGCGATCACGCCATCAACCAGGCCGGCTTCGTGCTGCACGGGGCTGCGCACAAGATGCACCCGGACATCGTGGCGATGTGCCACGCGCATACCGAATACGGCACCACCTTTGCCTCGCTCGGTAAGCCACTGGCGCCGATCAGCCAGGACGCCTGCGCGTTTTTTGAAGACCACGCGGTGGTGCTGGAGGAGGCCGGCCAGGTGGCAGTGGAACAAGACGCCGGCTACCACGTGTGCAAGTCACTCGGTGGTGTGAAGGCGGTGATTCACCAGAGCCACGGCCTGCTGTCGCTGAGTCGCCACAGTATCGATGCGGCGGCATTCTGGTTCATGGCGCTGGAGCGCTGCTGCAAGCAGGAGTTGGCGGTGCTTGCGACCGGGGTGGACCCGATCCTGGTGCCGCAAGACCGCGCCCGCTACAGCCGCGAACACGTCGGCAGCGAATACATCGGCTGGCTGCACTTCCAGACGGTCTATGGGCAGCTGGCGGCTGAGCAGCCCGACATGTTCGATTGACGATTCGCCGGCGAGCCTGCTGCAGGAGGGCGCAGATGCTGCGTTGCCGCAAGTCATTCGACAGCGAAGATATTGAAGAAAAGAAGAAACGTTAGATAGTTCACTGTCCAATGCGATTCGACAGCAATCGACGTTCTCCCTAATGGACATTCGGGCCGAGTGCACTGGCGAAGCTCTCGATCAGCGTCGCCGCGCCGGTCTGGGCCAAGCTACGGGGACGGAGCAAGCAGGTACGGTGCGGCGGTCGGTCGGACCGGAAGTCGCTTACCCGCCGGTCGCGTTCAAGAGCGATCGGGCCCGCACCAGATCGGGGGTGCCGAATCCCTCCGTGAATGAGCTCAGGATCGGGGACAACAAGGCGCGCGCGGCGTTGTCGTCGCCGTGCGAGAGGAGCAGCTCGGCGTGGCTGATCGCCGCGCGCAGCTCGTAGGAGCGCGCGTGCATTCGCCGAGCAATCGCCATCGCTTCCTTAAGGTCAGCGCTCGCCATCTTACGTTCCGCGGAATCGCCGGTGCGGACGCGGATGTCGCCCCGGATCCGATAGAGCTCGGGCTCCCAGGCGCGGTCGCGCGTCGCGCTCAAGGCGTCGAACGCCGAAGTCATGGCCTCGAGAGCGGCCGCATGCTGTCCAAGGATGGAATGTGACTCCGCGAGGAGCGACAGCAGCCAGGGCTTGATACGCGCTACTCCGCTTCTCTGCAGCTCGTCCAGTGCCGTCTCGATCCGCGTCACACCCGCTTCATCACGGTGGTTCTGAACCTGCGCCCAGCCGAGAAAGACGTTCGACCAGCCCCGCCAGAGTAACATGACTCGCTCGCTCGAGAACTCGACGGTGTCAGCGGCCCGCTTCTCGGCCGCTACCGGATCGCGTTGCAGAACGCTCGAGAGCACCAGTCCCCAGCAGCGTACGATCCCCTGGGTGTTGGCATGCCCCAGTTCGTCGGCCCACTGCATTGCCTCGAGCATCGAGCCATTCGACTGTTCGGGGTATCCGAGGAACCATTTCAGCCAGCAGCGGTAATTGAGCGCCGCGGCGCGCGGATCGTGACCGTATTCGTGACCGAGCCCGCGGTGCTCGTCCGGTACGTACTCGCGAAGGGCGCGATCGACCAGGCCGAGCGCTTCTCGGAAATGACCGGCGTGCAACGCCTCAAGCGTCTGCATGCGGATGGTGATGACCCGCGGGCCCGAATCGTCTACCTGCGCTGCGGCGGCGGCGAACTGCTCGACGAGCCCGCCGGTCGTTCCGCAGGCGATGTACTCACCGGCCCACTGTCCGTACAGGGCCCGCAGTCGACTATAGGCATCCTTTACTTCGCTCTCTATTCGTAGCGCGTGATGGAAGGCATCCATCGTTTCGGGGGCGGCGTAGCCGAGGTTCGCAATCAAGGCCTGACCGAGCAGAAGCTGGAGTTCGAGCTCCTTGCGCCGCCATTGCCTATCGTTACCGAGGTCTCTGACGAGGTCGATGGCGGCGCGTAGATGAACGATGGCTTCCTGGATCGACGAGCGCTGCAACGCCGCCGAGCCCGCGACCTGCCAGTACGATACCGCTTTGTCTCGAAAGCCCGCCTCCATGGCATGTTGCGCGCAGACTTCGGCCGGTTGATCTCCGCTCTCCTCAAAAGCAGCGAGGATCCGGGCGTGCACCTGCTGGCGGGTGGAGCGGAGCAGGCTTTCGTAGGCCGCGTCCCGGACCAGGGCGTGCTTGAAGGTGTACATTGACTCCGGCGGCTTACCACGGCAGAAGACGAGCTCCGCTTCGCCGAGGCGGTCGAGTGCTTCCTCGAGCTCGGGATCTTCCAATGGCGATACGGCGCGAAGCGTGCGGTACTCGAAGTCCCTGCCGATGCAGGCCGCGGTCTGCGCGACCTCCTTCACGGGCTGAAGGCGGTCGAGCCTTGCCATCAGCGAGTCATGCAGGGAAATGGGTATTGCCACCTCGGACAGCGAGCCTTGCAGGACGTAGCCGTCCTCGGCTCGCCGCAGGACGTCGGACTCGAGGATGGTCTTGGTCAGCTCCTCGACGAACAGCGGAACGCCGTCGGTTCGCTTGACGATCTCTTCGAACAGCGTTTCGGGGAGCGCCGCGCCGGACGTGAGGCGCTCTACGATGCCCATGATCTGAGACCGACCCAGCCGGTTGAGGGCGAGATGGGTGACGATGGGGTGCCCGGAGAACGAATGCTGAAAGGTCGGCCGCGCGGTCGCGAGCAGGAGAACCCGCGCATCTTGGATGCGGTCGAGGATCAGCTCGATGAGCTCGAGGGTGGTCGGGTCTATCCAGTGAACGTCTTCGATGATCAGCAGCACCGGCTGGGCGGTCGCGAGGCCTCGCGGCTGAGCGGCCAGCGCCTCCAGCGTGCGACGCCTCTGCTGTTGCGGTGTCATGTCCAAGGCGCCATATCGGGCGACGCCGTCCAGGTCCATGAGCGCCGCAAACAGGGGCGCGTCGGCGGCGGCATCGGAGGTGCCCACGGCAATCAGCTCCTCGAGCTTGTCGAGCCGCGAGTCATCGGTGTCCTGGGCGGTGAAGCCGCAGGCCCGGCGCAGGTGCTCGACCACCGGGTACAGCGCGCTGTCGATCTGATAGGGTGAGCACTGGTAGCTGATCCGCGTATGCGGCTCGCTCGCGAGCGAGTCCGTCAATGCCCGCGTGATGCGCGACTTCCCGATGCCGGCTTCGCCGGTCAGCAATACCATCTGCCCCTCGCCGCCTGCCGCCTGCCGCCAGCGGTCCAGCAGCAGGGCCAGCTCCTGATCGCGGCCGACCATCGCCGCGAGCTGCCCTCGATGACGGGCCTCGAAGCGGCTGTCGGCGCTCCGCTCCCCGGTGACGGCAAACAGCCGCATCGGCCTGGCGATGCCACGCAGCTCGCGCTCTCCGAGGTCGGCGAGCTCGAATCCCGCTCCGAGCAGCAGCCGGGTCGCATCCGAAACCAGGACCTGCCCCGGCTCGGCGATCCCCTGCAGACGCGCGGCGAGGTTTGGCGCATCGCCCACCACGGCCTTTTCCTTGGCCGCGCCCGCCCCGATCAGGTCACCGACGACCACGATCCCGGTCGCGATACCGACACGGGCCGAGAGTGACTGGCCGGTCGGTGTTTCGATCTCGCGGACGGTGCGCACGAGTTCCAACCCGGCCCGGACCGCGCGCTCGGCCTCGTCCTCGTGGGCTTGCGGGTAGCCGAAGTACGCAAGAATCCCGTCCCCCATGAACCGTGCGAGGAATCCCTCGAAGCGCGCGATCAAGCCCGCGCAGACGTCCTGGTAGCGCAGGATGATCCTGCGGGTAACCTCGGGGTCGAGGGAAGCCGACAAGGTCGTCGACCCGACCAAGTCACAGAAGAGAACGCTGAGCTGGCGGCGCTCCGCGTCGTCGCCGGGACCCGCCGCCGGGGCGGGTGTGGCGGCTGGAGGTAAGGGTATCTCGACCGCGTCTGGCGCCGCGGCCGGCGTTGCAAGCGATTGGATGGCCTTGAGAATCTGAACCCGGTGGCCGACGGCGCGAACGCCGATCTCCTTGAGCAGCTCGTGATCGAGCTCGCGAAGCGTATCCCACCCGACTGCGTTCGACTCAAACGCATCGGCATACTCACCTAGGCCCAGGGAGTCAAGCCAATCTCGAACGGAGCTCATGACTGCTGATGATACTCTGACCATGAAGCGCGACGAGACCGCTTCGTCGCGCAGGGGCAGGCCCCCGCTCTGCGACGGCCCATTGCAGACGTTACCGCGGAATGCATGTCGAGCAAAGCGTGTTCGCTGTATGGGCTACCCGGTTCCGCTATCGTCGACGACGGGACTGGGCTGCTCGGGTCATAGGGCAAGGGCCGCGACCTCCGGTCGCGCTGCAGGCATGCCAGGGACTCGCCGGATGAGCGAGCGGCCTTCGCCCCCTTCCGAGATCGGTGCACAACGGTTCCCCCCGCCGACATTGTGAGGCGGCTCGCGGGTCTTCCGCCGCCGACGGCACACTGATCTTCATCGGGAGCGGATTCGGACGCAGGACGGACGCCCGCACGCGGCATGCTGATTTCTGGCGTTCTGGGTCGATCGGGGTTGTCTCGGGACGCGCGCTTTGCCGGCGTTGTTCACGAATGCGCCAACACACGAGCGCGTAGCGTGATGACCGAGTCCACGGCGCGACGAAGCCATACGGCGCAAACGCAGGGTCACGACCCATTGCGTGTCGGAAACCGGTCGCTATCCGTTATTTGTCCCATTTCTGATTGATTTTGTTGATCTCATGCGGGTCGTGGCGACGGCGTCCTCCGCGACGATCCGGGAATGGGTTGCGACGCTTTTCCTGCGACCCGGTCTTTCCCGGTTGGGCGCGCCTTGGTGCAGTGTGCAGAAGATTCTCCACCGAGAACGAGCCGGCTGTCATGTCGCAGCGCAATACTGTCCTGACGGCGCTGCCCGGAGCCGCCCGATCGACTGGCCGGCTGCCCCTGCGCGCCACTGAACCGACAACCTCAGCACAGTAGGCCCTCGCCGAACAACCGCGGGTACCGCAGGGGTCTTGACCGGCATCGCTGCCCGGTCTCACGAAGCGGTTATGGCGCACGATCCACGCCCCGGTCTCGCGGGGCTTCTTTCTAAGGGTCGTCAACGACCAGTGCTTCGCCCGCCTCGGCAGTGCCATCCGGCGCAGGAAGTTCGCCGGGTTGTAGCCCAAGGCAAAGAACTTCAGGCGCATCGCGTTGTCGACGAAGCGCCGGCAGGACACTGTGTCGATACGGCGTTCAAAGCAACATTGTCGAGTGCCCTGACTGACGCAGGGGCCGACAGATTGGGGAACCGAACGCCGGTGCACGGCTGTGTAGCCTTCGACGACCATTCGTGGTCGCCCGATCGAAACTCGGCGCGTTGAGTTTCTCCCACAGCCATCGGTTACCCGCTCGTGAATTCGGGCGATACGTTGCTGCTGACCGTGACAGCGGTTATTCTTTTTGATCGCAGAATCGACAGATGTGTGAGCCGAAGAAAGGCAACCCGGTTTCCAAGATATCCGGAACCGGCTGACGTACTGCACTCGATGAAGAAACTAAACACTTCATTCTCGAATAGCTGCCGGGAGATTGCCACAGGCTTCGCACAGATCATGCTGCAGCCTTCGGCGCTCGTTGGCGTGGCTTTCATCGTGGGCGCGTTTCTCAACTCCTGGCCGTTGGCCCTCTTCGGATTATGCGGCTGCTTTTCGGGCATCGTGATGGCGAGGTTGTGCCGGTTCCCCCGGAACGAGCGTGTCGACGGACTATACGGTTTCAATGGGGGGCTGGTAGGCCTCGGGCTGGGATACTTCTTCGGAATATTCTGGCAGATCCTGCTGCTTGTGGTTCTGGGGGGCATGGTCAGTTCTCTGGTCATGTACTGGATGCTGCGCCGTGGGCTCAGACCCCTGACCTTCCCATTCGTAATATCCGCATGGTGCCTCATCATCCTGCTTTCTGTGAGCGGATGGGCGGAGCCGCTTCCCAGCGAGCCTGCCGGCTCGCAGCACGTCGATTTGTTCATGGCTGTTTCGCGCGGTTATGGCCAGGTCCTGTTCCAGGAGTCTGCGATTACCGGGCTGATATTCGTCGCGGCTATAGCGGCGCGGAACTGGGTTGAGGGCCTTTATGCAACCGGTGGCACCGCGTTCGGGCTGCTTTGCGCCTGGGCGCTCGATTTTCCGAGCGACGATATGAACCTGGGTCTGTTCGGATACAACGGGGTGCTTTGCGGTATCCTGTTCGCCGGCAGAACCGTCCGTGACCTGGTGAGCGCGCTCGCAGCGATAGCCCTTTCCGTGCTCGTCGTTAGAGGCTTCCATGTATTCGGGGCCTACGCGTTGACATTCCCTTTTGTCCTGTCATCCTGGATTGTGCTGTGGGTGCGTGGCAGGGTCAGGCGCGCCTGAGCGAAGCAAGTCATACAGCCGTGGCAATCGACTGTGCTCTGGACGAAAAGTGCCCCGCGCGGGCTCGAGCCTCGGTCGCGTCACGAGTATCGTCAGGGGAAGTCTGTTCCTTGGAGAGGTGCGTTGCGATGCATCGGCGCCGGACATTGGAATTTCGCAGGCAAGATACGTTTTATTTTGTGCGTTGGAAGGCCTGAGACGGTGATGGCTATCCGCCGGCGCTGGTTGCGGTTCGATGGCCGCGAAGGTTACTTCGGGTGTCGTCTTCTTGCGCGGGCGGATGTGCTGCGCGACGTCGGAAACGAATTGGTCACAAAAGGCGGCGCAAATCGCGAATGCAAATGGAAACGGCGATCCGGATCCGTGTGTTCGAGCGGGGGATCAAAAGCGATATACTTCGAATCTCCGAGCCGACCCGGTGGCGGTAGTGCCGCCGCCATCGGTGGAAGAGCACTGTTCAATTAGCACCTGGGGAGCCCTATGTCAGTAGCAAGCATTCTCCTCCACGTCGACGACACGACTGCGTTTGAGTCCAGGATGAAAATAGCCGTTCGCCTGGCGCATCAGTTCAATTCCCACCTGACGGCGCTCTATGTGGGGCTGCCCAGCAATTCGCGGAGCATCGCCGAAACGCCCCCGGGCGCGGATGCCGTCACATACGATGTAGCGAACGCGCGGAAGTTATGTGAAGAGGCGGCAGCCGGCGCCGGCGTCAAACTGGACTGGCTTGCAGAGGAAGGCGACTTGATCGACACGATGAACGAATACGGTCGGTATTGCGACCTGATCGTACTCGGGCAGCACGATCCCGCCGAGAGGGCGGGCCGCGGGGGAAGCGCTACGGACCACGTGGTGCTCGAATCGGGCACGGCCTGTCTTGTTGTGCCTTACATCGGCACAGCCAGAGAGCAGATGGACAATGTGCTGATCGCCTGGAACGGAAGCATGGAGTCGGCCCGCGCGGTCAAGGATGCGTTGCCGTTACTCAAGCAGGCAAGCCGGGTGGAGATTCTTATAATCAACCCGGAGCAGCAGAAGGTGAAAGAGCGGGGTGCCCCGGCGGCGGGGGTCAAGGCGTATCTGGCCAAGCACGCTGTGGAGGCCGATACGCACCTCATGCACAACAAGCAGAGCGACGCCGGCGATGCGCTTTTGTCCTATGCTTCGAACTTTTCCGCGGATCTGGTGGTAATGGGCGCCTACGGGCACGCCCGCTGGCGCGAAAAGGTCCTCGGCGGATTCACCCAGCACCTGCTGGGACACATGACTGTCCCGGTGTTGATGTCGCATTGAGCCGACGGATATCGGCCCGCGGGGGCGCCGCTCAATGCCCGCTATGCTTGGCAAAACCTCCGGGAGTTGTATAAATTCGGCGCCTATATTCTAATTAGCCGATCCGGCCGCCGTTTGGCGGCCGGGCCGCCCGGATATTGGTGCGTCGACTGGGGCCGCCGGCGTAGCAGGCATCGGCTGCATCCTGGGACAGGCAAAGTACCAAATCCTGGCAAACCGTCTGCACCCCGGGTGGAGGCTTGGGGTCGGGGGGTTGATTCGCTTGTAAACTAATCTGATCTGTGCTCCTTGGGCGCACGGATACAAGTTCTTGGCTCTTTAGATGCCCATCGAGGAGGGGTTGAAGAAATGAGTAAGTTCAACAGGCGTAAGTTTTTAAAGACAAGTTCCGTAGCCGCCATGGCAAGCGCGTTTCCCGCGCCCTTCATCTGGCCCAAGGGAGCCAGCGCGGCGACCGTGAAAATGGGGATTCTGCATTCCCTCACCGGAACGATTGCGATTGCGGAGAAATCGGTGGTTGACGCCGAGCTGCTGGCGGTAGAGGAAATCAACAATGCCGGCGGTGTCCTGGGTCAGCAGATCGAGGCAGTCGTCGAAGACGGTGCAAGCGACTGGCCGACGTTCGCTGAGAAAGCCCGCAAACTGATCGAGAGAGACAAAGTTGCATCCGTCATGGGTTGCTACACCTCGGCATCACGCAAAGCGGTGCTGCCGGTTTTCGAGAAACTCAACGGATTGCTGTACTACCCCACCTACTATGAAGGGCTCGAGATTTCACCCAACATAATGTACACCGCGCAGGAGGCCACCCAGTCCTCCATCGCTGCGACCGAATGGTTGTATGAAAACCGAGGCAAGAGTTTTTACCTCGTGGGCTCCGATTACATCTGGCCACGCACAACAATCAAGCTCTGTAAGATCACCATCAATCGTCTGGGTGGTTCGGTAGCCGGCGAGGACTACTATCCCTTGGGGCACATCGAGTTCTCGTCCGCCATCAACAAGATCAAGGCGGCCAAGCCGGACGTCATCGTCAACTGTGTCGTCGGCGGTAGCAACGTTGCGTTCTTCAAGCAGTTGAAGGCTGCCGGCATCATCGATGGCGGCACGACCGTGTTGTCGCTCGCGGTTTCGGAAGAAGAGGTATCCGGTATCGGTTCCGAGAACACGGCGGGCACCTTGACCTGCATGGGTTATTTCCAGAGCCTGAAGAATCCGGCGAACGAAAAGTTCGTAAGCGCATTCAAGAAGAAGTACGGTGCCAACCGCGTCACCGGCGATACACTGGAGTGCGCCTACATCGCTGTGAAACTGTGGGCAATGGCGGCCGAGAAGGCGCAGAGTTTCGATGTGCAGAAGGTGATCGAGGCCTCGTCCGAACTCCCCATCGACGCGCCGGAGGGTAATGTCAAGTTCCACAAGGATAATCATCATCTCTGGAAGCACGCACGAATCGGTGAGTTCCTGCCCGATGGGCAGGCGAAAATGCTTTATGAGTCGCCGCTCATCGAGCCCGATCCATTTCCAAAGCTGTAAATCGAAAGGGTTGTGGGTTAGAGGTGGAAAGGGCCGCATATTGCGGCCCTTTCCGACCGAGAAGTTGAGGATGCACGGTTTTTACATGCTGAGAGGGTGCACATAGCCATGAGCGGCGAGATGCTCGCGTTGCAGGCTTTTACCGGTCTTAGTGTGTTCACCGTCTTGATGTTGATGGCATTGGGACTGGCCATCGTTTTCGGCCTGATGGGCGTCATCAACATGGCACATGGCGAACTCATGGCCATGGGGGCGTATACGACCTACGTAACGTCACTTCTGTTCGAAGCGTTTTTCCCGGGCCTCATGGACGTCTATTTCCTCGTGGGGATCGTGCTTGCATTCTGCATCACATTTGCGTTCGGTTATTTCCTGGAACGCAGTCTCATACGTTTTCTCTACAAGCGTCCACTCGACACCATGCTGGCGACCTGGGGCGTCGGTCTGATCCTGCAGCAGTTGTACCGCCAGTTTATCAATCCACGGCCCGTGGAGGTGCCCACCGCTTCCTGGTTGCAGGGTGTCTGGCAGATCACGGACACCATCTCGTTTCCCATGAGCCGGATCTTCATCATCGTGCTCGCAATCGTCACCGCCTTTCTTGTCTACCTGCTGCTCTTCAAAACCCGCTGGGGACTGCTGATACGTGCCGTGACCCAGAATCGCGAAATGAGTGGCGCCATCGGAATCAATCAAAAGCGGGTCGATGCCTACACCTTCGCGCTGGGCTGCGGATTAGCCGGTATCGCCGGCAGCACGTTCACCATGCTGGCGTCGACGGCGCCGGATACCGGACAGGCCTACATTGTGGACACCTTCATCGTGGTCGTGTTCGGTGGAGTAGAGAGCCTGCTGGGCACCGTGCTGTCCGCGTTCGTCATAGGCCAGATGCAGACGTGGTTCGAATTTTATCTGAGCGGCTCGATGGCGCGTGCGAGCATTCTGCTACTGGTTATCGTCGTCTTGTACTTCCGGCCCAACGGCCTGTTTGCCACCAAAGTCCGGCGCTGATGAGCAACGAGGCCACAACGACCGCGACGCGGGCAATAGGGCCTGGCCGGCGTAAAGTTTTGGTTGGCATGCTCGACCGATACAGCGTCGTCATACTTGCGCTGCTGGTTCTGGTCGTCATTCCGCTGACATTGAATATGTTCAGACTGGGGCTGGCCGCCAAGTACCTCTGCTTTGCCTTTCCAGCCGTGGGCATTGTTCTCATCTGGGGCTACGGCGGTATCCTTAGCCTCGGCCAGGGCGTATTTTTTGGCTTGGGCAGCTACATGATGGCGATGTTCCTCAAGCTGGAATCCGCCGCGAATCCGGATTCGTCTTCCGGTACCGCTCTTTCCGCTTTCTTCGGCGCCGCCGGCCTTCCGGATTTCATGGTGTGGAACAGCGTTGAACAGCTTCCCTGGTGGTGGGAGCCTTTCCATCACGTATGGGTGACGATACCCGCGATCATCATCCTGCCTCCGCTGCTCGCCTTCATATTGGGCTACGTGAACTTCCGCAACCGCGTCGGTGGTGTTTATTTCACCATCGTAACGCTTTCCCTGTCCGCAATTATGGCAATCGTCATTATCGGCCAGCAGGGATACACGGGAGGCATCAACGGCATTACCGACTTCAAGACCTTTCTGGGTCTGGATCTGGACAACAATACGGCGAAGTACATCATGTACTACATCACCGCGGCGCTGCTGTTGCTGGCGGTGCTGACCGGCCGTTTGATCCTGAAAAGCCGCCTGGGCAGGGTGCTGGTGGCCATTCGCGACCACGAGGACAGGGCGCGGTTCTCGGGGTACGACTCAGCAATGTTCAAGGCATTCATCTTCGCCGTCGGGGCATTGTTCGCCTCCATCGGCGGCGCCCTGTTCACCATACAGGTCGGTCTTGCGTCTCCGTCGCTGGTCGGCATCGTGCCGTCTATCGAAATGGTCATCTACGCCGCGGTGGGTGGGCGACTGTCACTGATCGGTGCGGTATACGGCGCCTTCATCGTCAACGCGGCCAAGACCTATTTCTCGGAGAATTTCGTCGAGTACTGGATTTACTTCATCGGTGCATTGTACGTGATCGTTGTCATGTTCCTGCCGCTCGGTCTGGCCGGAATCATGAATAAGCTGCGCGGCCGGAGCGGACGATCAGGCTAAGCCGATGAGCGAGATACTTTCCGTAACCGACTTATCCGTCTCGTTCGATGGATTCATGGCGGTGGACAGTCTCAGTTTTTCCGTGGAGCAAAACGAACTGAGAGTGGTCATCGGGCCGAACGGGGCCGGCAAGACCACTCTGCTGGACATGATATGCGGCAAAACCAAACCGACTCACGGCTCGATCAAGTTCAAAGGCCAGGAACTCTCGCAAATGATCGAGTACCAGATTACGCGAGCTGGCGTGGGCCGCAAGTTCCAGACTCCGTCTATCTATCCGGACCTTACGGTGTTCGAAAATCTCGAGATCTCTTCGCCCGAGAAGAGAAGCGTGGTCGGCTCGCTGTTTTTCAAGCGCACCCCCCAGATCACGGAAAAAATCGAGTCCGTGGCGGAACACATTTCATTGCAGCGCGAACTGGATACCAAGGCGGGAACTCTGTCCCACGGCCAGAAACAGTGGCTGGAGATAGGGCTGCTGTTGATGCAGGAGCCTGACCTGATGCTGCTCGATGAACCCGTGGCCGGGATGAGCGCAAGGGAGCGCGAGTTGACCGCCGAGCTATTGAAAAGCATCTCCAGCGGCCGGTCGCTTGTCGTCATCGAGCACGATATGGCGTTCGTCAGAATGATCGCAAAAAAGGTCACCGTTCTGCACCAGGGCAGGCTGCTCGCGGAAGGCAGCATGGACGCGGTGCAACGCGACGAGCGCGTTATCGAGGTCTACCTGGGTCATTAGACATATGTCTGTGATATTGAATGTCGAGAACCTGAACGTTTTTTACGGTGATAGCCATGTCATCCGGGATTCCAGCTTCGCACTGCGGGACGACGAGACCGTCGCAATCATGGGCCGTAACGGGATGGGAAAGACGACCCTGCTGAAGGCGTTGATAGGGATACTTCCCGTGCGCTCGGGGGCCATCGAGCTTGGCGGAAAGGTGGTGACCGATGCCGAGAGCCACGAGAGGGTGGCTGCCGGTATGGGATACGTGCCCCAGGGGAGGATGATTTTTCCCTACCTGACCGTCGAGGAGAACATTCTGGCCGGCATGCAGGTCACGGGAAGCAAGAGCGTGCCGTCTTTCGTCTACGAAGTGTTTCCGGTGCTCCGGGAAATGAGTACCCGCCGCGGCGGCAATCTTTCCGGCGGACAGCAGCAGCAACTGGCGATAGCCCGGGCGCTGGTCAGCAACCCCAAGCTGCTCATCCTGGACGAACCCACAGAGGGCATTCAGCCGTCAATAATCAAGGACATCGCCGAAGCCCTGAACAAACTCAAAGCCGAACTGAAGTTTGCTCTGGTGGTGTCAGAGCAGGTGTTGAGCTTTACCCTGGAAATCGCCGACCGCTTTCTGATCATGGAGAAGGGCGAGTTCGTGTACGAGGACACCAGGGATCGGGTGGACACCGCGAAAATACATGCCTACCTGACCATTTGAGTGATCAAATTCTGAAAGGTAGACTAGGCAACAGTAGCCGTCAGGGAAAGTGTCTGGGCGGCAGCCCGCAAGGAGGATGTAGTTTGGCAAGCGCGGACCGTGCCTGAATCGTGGTTCTGAGTACATGTTAGTCAAAGAGGAGAGTAACGATGTTACATGGTGATATTTCCAGTAGTAATGATACCGTTGGAGTAGCTGTCGTTAATTACAAGATGCCCCGCTTGCACACGAAAGGGGAGGTCCTCGAAAACGCCAGAAACATAGCTCAGATGGTCGACGGGATGAAAGTGGGCCTGCCCGGCATGGACCTGGTGATTTTCCCCGAGTACAGCACGCACGGCATCATGTACGACAGCAAGGAAATGTACGACACCGCTTCGACGTGTCCCGGCGACGAGACCGAGATCTTCGGGGAAGCATGCCGCAGAAACAAGGTATGGGGCGTGTTTTCCCTGACCGGGGAGCAGCACGAAGAGCATCCGAACAAGGCGCCGTACAACACGCTGATTCTGATGAACGATCAGGGTGAGGTCGTGCAGAAGTACCGCAAGATCATGCCTTGGGTCCCGATCGAGGGATGGTACCCCGGTAACTGCACGTATGTGTCGGATGGCCCCAAGGGGCTGAAGATTTCGCTGATCATCTGCGACGACGGAAACTACCCCGAAATATGGCGGGATTGTGCCATGAAGGGCGCGGAACTGATCGTTCGCTGTCAGGGTTACATGTATCCCGCGAAAGACCAGCAGGTGATCATGGCCAAGGCGATGGCCTGGGCGAACAACTGCTACGTCGCGGTGGCCAATGCTTCCGGTTTCGACGGTGTGTACTCCTACTTCGGGCACTCAGCGCTCGTGGGCTTCGACGGCCGTACACTGGGTGAATGCGGAGAGGAAGAAAACGGCATCCAGTACGCAGCACTATCCAAGTCTCTGATACGGGACGCCCGCCGCAATCAGCAGTCGCAGAACCACCTGTTCAAGCTGGTGCACCGCGGATACACGGGATTGATAAATTCCCGGGATGGGGACCGGGGCGTTGCCGAGTGCCCGTACGACTTCTACAAGAAATGGGTCACGGATCCTGAGGCGACGCGTGAGATGGTGGAATCGTTCACGCGAAGCACGGTTGGCACGGAAGAGTGCCCACTGGAAGGAATTCCGAACGAAAAGGACCTCGAGCACCGCTAATCGTAAACGGGTCTGCGCGGCCGCGATCGGCGACGAATCGCGGCCGCGCCAACCCGCGTGGCGGGAGGCCGAGCCGGCGCGGTCTGCGGCCATTTCCCGGGGGACGTGAGCCTTTCCACGCGTGCCCCGTCCGCGTGCCAGTGCGTGCCGATCATGCCTGCCATGCCCCGAAACCGCGCACAATGTGCCGCCGAGCCCCGTAGCAGACCGCAAGAGCAACATCCGCGAGGCACTCATTACGGTGGCGAAGACCGCGACCTGCGATCTCAGCGCAAAGCCGTGGATCGCCGGGCCGCGCAAGGACATAAACGGGCTGCCGGTCGGCTTGACCTTGACCGGTCGGCATTTCGATAACGCAACGGTGCTGCGCGCCGGACACACATACGAGCAGGACTGACCGATGCACAGCAAAGCGGAACTCCAAACTGACCTGGAGGAGTTCGTCGAGCAGTACAGCATACGTGAAGAGCCGTACTACCGCGCAGTGGGCAACGAAGTTTCGCTCTACGAGTCGGCCTACGAACTGAGACTGCCGACGATGCTGAAAGGGCCCACCGGCTGCGGCAAAACGCGCTTTATCGAGCACATGGCGTGGAAACTGGGTAAGCCGCTGATCACGCTGGCGTGCAATGAAGACATGACGGCGGCCGATCTGGTCGGGCGCTACCTGCTGGACGACCAGGGGACGCGCTGGCAGGACGGGCCACTCACCATTGCCACCCGCTACGGGGCGATCTGTTATCTGGACGAAGTGGTGGAGGCGCGCCAGGACACGACCGTGGTGATTCATCCGCTTACCGATGCACGCCGAATTCTGCCGTTGGAGAAGAAAAACGAACTGGTTCATGCGCACCCTGATTTCCAGCTCGTCATATCCTACAATCCGGGTTACCAGAGCATATTGAAAGACCTGAAGCAGTCTACGAAGCAGCGGTTCATCGCGCTGGACTTCGGCTTCCCCGAGCACCATATCGAGATTGAAATCGTCGTCCATGAGGCCGGTGTCAGTGAGCAAATCGCCGGCAAGCTCGTCAATATCGCCGACAGCGCCCGCAACCTTAAGGGGCACGGCCTGGAGGAAGGCCTTTCCACCCGTTCGCTGATCTACGCCGGGTCGCTCATCGCCAAGGGCGTCACGGCCGTGGACGCGTGCGAGCTTGCGCTGATCAAGCCAATTACCGACGATGAGGATATCCGGGACGTTCTGCGAGCGACGGTCCTCGCCTGTTTCTAGACTTGAGGCATCGCCGCGTACAGGTATCGGAACTCAAGCATTCGCTGTTTGAACGTGTTCGATTTACCATGCCGATGAGGCTGGGATGAGTACTCGGATCGAGGATTACCGCGACCTCATCGAACCGTTGGGTTACAACTCCCAGGAGCTGGTACGCTCAAACTGGGTGGAGGCAACACGTTCGCTTACGCCCGAGGGACTGGTTGCATACCTGATCGGGGCCCGGAAGATCTCGGAGAGCGGCCTGGGTTGGAGCGTGGTCATTGCGTACCTTCGTCACACTCCTGCTGTGGCGCGGGAGATAGGCGAGCACGGTGCACTGCGTGCGGTCGACACGGCGCTCGCCATCTACTCCCAGACAGACGCGCGCACCGTCGAGCTGTTCTTCGCCGCGACGGTAGTCGCGGCGCGCCACCTGAAAGACCCCAAACTGTTTGCCAGGTTTCTGGAGTTCCTCGAAGAGCTGGCGGCCAGCGCGCCCGTCGCGGTGAATTTGATTTTGCGCCGCCTCGACAGCCTCCTGAAGCAGTTGAACTTTGACGGTCTGCGCCGCTGGGCGCTGCTGGGTGTCCAGGCGCACATGCGCGATCCGGATGCGCAGGCCCGCTTCTTCAGACTCGACAGCAAGGAAGGAATGGCCTTGCTGCGTGCTGAGAGCGACAAAGTGGTGTTTGCCGCGGTCGAAAACCGGATGTCGCTCTACACGCGTGCCCTTTGGAGACGGACCATGAAGCTGCGGCCCGTGGTGTCGACCGAGCGTGCCCGCCGTGCCATCATCGACGACAACATAATCCGTCTGCCCCCCTCGTACCCCGGCTTCGCTGGGCAGCCGGGGATCGATTTGTACCGGGCCGCAGTCGCTCACGCGGCCGCGCATCTGGTGTTCACCACGGTCCGCTTTCCGGTGGGCACCCTCAAGCCGCTGCAGGTCGCACTGGTCTCGCTCATCGAGGATGCGCGCGTTGAGCAGCTGGTGATAGGCAGGTATCCGGGACTCAAGGAACTCTGGAAAAAATTTCATGTGGCGCGGCCGGGCGGCACCGTAACGGCCGTCTCGCTGATGGCCAGGCTGGCGCGGGCCCTGCTGGATGAAGACTACGAGGACAACGCGCCGTGGATCGTAAGGGCCAAAGAGCTGTTCTACGACCAGCGGGATTACTGGGAGGACCAGTCGATCAGCCGTATGATCGGCGGACTGATCGGCAACGAGCTCGGCCAGATGCGGGTCCAGTTCAACGCGCGGACATTCGTCGTGGAGCCGGTGTATCGCGACGACAACACCGGTCTGTGGGATTTCGAAGATCCGGGCCAGCCTGCTCCCGAAGACGAGGAAATGATGGTGCAGAGCGTCCGGCTGACCGAAGGCGAGGACTTGAGCCGGGAGCCCGAGGACGAGGAACGCAGCAGGGCGGCGAAGGACGAGCAGGTAAAACCGGTGGCACCCGCGGAAGAAGTCGAGCTCAAGGAAGAGCCGCTGTCGCCGCCTAAGCTCTATGACGAGTGGGATTATCTGATCGGGCGCGAGCGACCGGCATGGTGCACGCTGGTCGAGAGAGCCGCCAACGAAGGCGACGCAGACGAGATCGACGAGATACTCGAGCGTCATCACAACCTGGTCAACAGGATCAAATACCTGGTGAAGGCGGTGCAGGTGGAGCGTCCCGTACGGCTGAAAAAGCGTCTGGAGGGAGAGCGCCTCGACCTCGATGCCTGCATCGACGCCACCATCGACATGCGCACCGGTATCCCGCCCGACCCCCGAGTCCATCAAACCATTGGCCGGCAGCAGCGGGACCTGTCGGTGCTGGTGCTGTTGGATCTGTCCAAATCGACCAACGACGTAATTCAGAACGCCGGCACGACGGTGCTCAACCTTGCCCGGGAAGCGACCGTGCTGCTCGCCGATGCGATGGCGCGCATCGGCGATCAGTTCGCTATTCACGGGTTTTCCTCGAACAGCCGCCACGACGTGGGTTACTACCGGTTCAAGGATTTCGACCGGCCGTACGGTGCGCTGCAAAAAGCGCGGTTGGCTGGCATGACGGCGCACCTCTCGACCCGCATGGGCACCGCTTTGCGCCACGCGGGCCATTTTCTGCACGAAAGAAAGTGCCACAAGAAGCTGATCGTGCTGATCACCGACGGTGAGCCCTCCGATATCGACGTGCACGACCGCAAATACCTTGTCATCGATGCAAAAAAAGCGGTCGAGGAAAACAACCGGCACGGGATCTTCACCTTTTGTATGAGTCTCGATCCCAAGGCGGACAGCTACGTCAAGCGAATTTTCGGCATGCGCAACTACTTCGTCGTCGACCACATCCAGCGCCTGCCGGAAAAGCTGCCGCTGCTGTACATTCGAGTGACTCATTGATGTCAGGAACGGCTGACCCGGTGCCGGAAACGATCAGCGCCATCGTCGGATATGCAAGCGACGCGGCGATCGCCGAGCGGCTCCATGACCTGGGCCATGCCGGTGCGGTCGAGTGCGTGGTCGTCGCGCGCGAAGATACCCTGCGGCGCCGACTGCGCGTGCGCTCGGACAAGGGCAGGGAGTACCTGGTCGCCCTGCCTCGCGATGAGCAACTCTGCGACGGTGCGGTTCTGCTGCTCGAGGCCGATCGAGCCGTGGTTGCTCGCATGGCCGAAGAGCGCTGGCTTGCGTTGCGCCCGGCGGACATGTCGAGTGCGGTGGAGCTGGGCTACTTCGTGGGAAATCTGCACTGGCGGGTGCGCTTCGACGGCCCGGTACTGCGCATCGCACTGGAGGGCCCCGATCGGGACTACCTCGACAGGTTGCAGCCGTTCCTCGCTTCCGCTCGCGCCAGCCTTGTTGATGATGAAACGCAGCTCTGAAAGCTTTTCGGACAGCCTTCTGGGCCTTCAGCACGGCGACAGCTTTTTCCCGGGCGGTGCCGTCGCGATGTCCGCCGGCCTGGAAACCCTGGTGAGCGACGCCGAGGTTTGCAATGCGGCTCAGCTAGAAGCGTTCTTGACGGGTCAGCTGCACGGCCGCTGGGCGAGCTTCGATCGCCCGGTCCTGATCGCCGTCCACAGGGCCGGGGGGGATCTCGACGCGATCGCCGGGATCGATACCCAGGTCGAAGCCCAGACGCTGGCGGCGGAACTGCGAAAGGGATCACGGCAGGCGGGAGGAGCGTTGCTGGGTGTCCACGTCAAGCTCGGCACGCCCAACGCGCAGCAATACCAGCAAAGGGTGCGAAATTTCCGGGCGGTTGGCCACAACACGGTCGTTCAGGGGCTCGTGTGGCACAGCAGCGGCATCTCTGAGCCCATGGCCGAGGCCATGTCCGCGCATTCATTTTGTGTCGGTCTCGTCGGGGCGGCATTGCGGCTTGGTGTCGTCGGCCATACCGATGCGCAGGCCATGTTGTCGCGGGCCCGCCCGGGTATTACGAAGCTCGTGTCGACACCCTGCGTGGGGATCGACGAGATCTCGGCGTTTTCTCCGCATCAGGAAATCGCGGTGATGCGGCACGAAACGATGCCGTACCGGCTGTTTCTCAATTGAAATTTCACGTCAGTAAGAAGGATTGAACAATGCTGCTTACACCTACCGAAATGGAGCGTTTGACGATTTTCACTGCGGCCGAACTGGCCCGGAAAAGAAAGTTCAAGGGCCTGGCGCTCAACCATCCGGAAGCAGTGGCATACATCGCCGATGAAATTCTAGAGGGCGCCCGGGAAGGGCGTTCCGTTGCAGAGCTCATCTCTTTCGGATCGACCCTGTTGAGCACCGACGACGTCATGCCCGGCGTCGCGGACCTCATGCCCATGATCCAGGTCGAGGGAACATTCCCAGACGGCACGAAGCTGGTGACCGTGCACGATCCCATACGACCGGGCAAGAAAAAGATTAGTAAATCCGCGCAGGTCACCCCCGGTGAATTGCTGCCCGGCGACGGCGACATCGAGATCAATCAGGGTCGCCGCAAGACACGCATCAAGGTGGTCAATACCGGAGACCGTCCGGTACAGGTGGGTAGCCACTACCACTTCTTCGAGACCAACCGTGCGCTCGACTTCAACCGGGAGGCGGCCTACGGCATGCATCTCGACATTCCCGCCGGCACAGCGGTCCGGTTCGAGCCGGGCGAGACCAAACAGGTGTCATTGACGACTTTCGGCGGCACCCGGGAACTGTACGGCCTGAACAACCTGACACAGGGGTCGGCGGACAGCGATATCCGTAAGGCGGACGCCCTGCGGCGCGCTAAAGAAAGAAATTTCAAGGGGGCATGACGATGGCAAAGATGGCACGAAAGGATTACGCCCACATGTATGGCCCCACCACGGGTGACGCCGTTCGCCTTGGCGACACCTCGTTGCTGGCGGAAGTCGAGCACGACTACGCGGTCCCCGGAGACGAGTGCCTGCACGGCGGCGGCAAGACGCTGCGCGATGGTTTGGGCCTGACACCCGGATACGACAGCGGTATGGGTTCCCTTGATATGCTGCTGTGCAACGCAATGGTCATCGACCCGGTGATCGGTATCGTCAAGGGCGATATCGGCATCAAGGGCGGCCGGATTGTGGGTATCGGTAAAGCAGGCAATCCGGCCACCATGGACGGCGTCGACCCCAGGTTGATCTGCGGCGCCGCCACCACGGTGCGAGATGCGGAGGGGCTGATCGCCACTCCAGGCGGCATCGACGTCCATGTCCACTTCGACAGCGCACAGCTGTGTGAACACGCCATCAGTTCGGGCATAACTACCATGATTGGCGGGTCGCTGGGGCCGATCACGGTCGGGATCGACTGTGGCGGTGCGTGGAACGTGGGCCGGATGCTGCAGGCGGCTGAGCACTGGCCGATCAACTTCGGGTTTCTCGGACGTGGAAATACCTCCAAACCGCGTTCGATATACGACCAGATCGAGGGCGGTTGCTTCGGATTGAAGATCCACGAGGACTGGGGTGCCATGCCGGCCGTGATCGACACCTGCCTGTCCGTGGCGGATGAGTTGGATTTCCAGGTCCAGCTGCACACCGATACCCTCAACGAGAGCGGATTCGTTGAGGACACTCTTGCGGCGATCAACGGTCGCACCATCCACATGTACCACACTGAAGGAGCCGGCGGCGGTCATGCTCCCGATATCATCAAGGTTGCGGGAATCAGCAACTGCCTAACCTCCTCGACGAACCCGACCAACCCCTTCACGGTGAACACCTTCGACGAGCACCTGGACATGACCATGGTGTGTCACCATTTGAGTCCGTCGATCCCGGAGGACGTCGCCTTTGCGGAAAGCCGTATCCGGTCGCAGAGTATCGCGGCAGAGGACATTCTGCACGACCTGGGTGCGATCGCCATGCTCGGTTCGGACAGCCAGGGAATGGGACGCATCAACGAGGTTATTTGCCGGACCTGGCAGCTGGCGTCGAAAATGAAAGACCAGAGAGGCCGGCTGAAGGAGGAGGCCAGCAAACAGGGGGACAACGAGCGCATCAAGCGGTTCATCGCGAAGTACACCATCAACGCGGCACGCACCTTTGGGATCGACGACTACATCGGTTCGCTGGAGCCTGGCAAAATCGCAGACGTGGTGCTTTGGCGTCCCGGGTTCTTCGGCATCAAGCCTGAGCTCATCATCAAAGGCGGTTTCATCGCGTGGTCGCCGATGGGCGACAGCGCCGCCTCGCTGATGACCTGCGAGCCGCTGGTGATGCGCCCGCAGTGGGGCGCGTTCGGCTCTGCACAGAAATCATTGAGCGTATCGTTCGTCAACCCATTGGCCATCGAATCCGGTCTGAAGCAGAAGCTGGGATTGACCAAGACACTGCTGCCGACCGGCGGTACGCGCAAGCTCAGCAAACAGCACATGCTGCACAACACGGCGTGTCCCGATATAAAGGTCGACCCGCAAACCTTCGACGTGTTCGTGGACGGCAAGCTGGCCTACTGCGAGCCGGCTGCAGAGCTACCCCTGGCGCAGCGGTACATGCTCAGATGAGCGTTTCCGAGCAGACGCTGCCAGCGCCGGCCCGCATCGGGATCGGTGGCCCGGTGGGTTCCGGGAAGACCGCCCTGATCGAGAAACTGATCCCCATATTCGGCAAGAGGAATCTCGAGGTGGCTATCGTCACCAATGACCTGGTGACGCGGGAGGATGCGGAGCGGCTTCGGCGCAGCGGTTTGATCGACCCGGAGCGTGTGCTGGCGGTCGAAACAGGAGCCTGCCCCCACACCGCAATCCGCGAGGACCCCACCCTGAACATTCAGTCGGCTGACCAGCTGGCGCAGCTCTATCCCAACCTTGCCGCTGTCATCATAGAGAGCGGCGGCGACAATCTGGCGTCGACGTTCTCCCTGGAACTGGTGGATTACTGGCTGTTCGTCATCGATGTGGCAGACGGCGATGACATTCCCCGCAAACGGGGCCCCGGAATCGTGCGGGCGGACCTGCTGGTGATCAACAAGATCGATCTGGCCCCCTACGTCGGCGTGGACCTGGGCCTCATGGTAAAAGAGGCTGTTGACGTGCGCAACGGCAGACCGGTGCTGACGACAAATTGCGCCACCGGCGAGGGTGTCGAGCAGGTGATGGACCAGCTCGTGCACGATGTGCTCTTTGCCTGATTCGACGGGTCCAACGGTGAACGCCGGCGAGGCCGACCTTCAGCTGCAGTTTGCGGCGGCACCGGGCGCACGCACTTATCTCAGTCATCAATTCAGCCGTTATCCCTTCCACATATGCCGGGCGCAGTACCTGGACGCAGAGTCAGACGACATGGCGACGGTGTACCTGCAGTCGAGCGCAGGCGGTATTTTCGCAGACGACCGCCTCTCTGCTTACCTGCACGTCCTGCCTGCGGCCAAGGCGCACGTCACTTCACAGGCTTCCACCGTGGTGCATCGAATGGATCGAGGTGATGCCCGGCAGAGCGTTGATATCAGGGTGGAGGGAAACGGTTTCCTGGAGTACATGCCCGATCCGATGATCCTGTTTCCGAACGCTAAACTCAGGTCGTGTGTGAATGTGCGGGTGGAGGCGGAGTCGACGGTGATTCTGACCGATGCCTATCTCGCCCACGATCCGGCTGCCGGCAACGCGGTGTTCTCGGTGTTGTACAACGAGATCCGGATAGAAGAGCTGGGTGGGAAGCTCCTGTGCCTGGACCGCAACGTGTTTTCCGGGGACACGTTTACAGGCGAGAATGTGGGAATCATGGGGGCCAACAGGGTTCAGGGTACGTTTTTGGTGCTCAACTCCACCGTTTCCGGCGAATCCTTCTGCGATGCGCTGCGCGACGGCCTGCAGGCGCATGCCGATGTGTACGCGGGCATATCCACGCTGCCCAACGGATGCGGTGTGTGGGCAAGGGTTCTTTCCAGTGAGGCGGTTGCCCTGCGATCTGCGCTGACTGTGCTGTGGCGGACGGCGCGAAAGCGGCTGCTGGGCTCATACCCCACTGCGAGAAGGAAATGATTGATAGGATGAATCGCTCGTGCTGTTGAAACGCAACGAATCGTTCGTGCTGGTCATCGACGTTCAGCAGAAACTTGCACCGGCGATACTGAACATCGAGCAAGTGGAAGAAAATATCGCGACGCTGCTGACAGCGGCCAACCGTCTAGCGGTGCCCGTGGTCGTGACCGAGCACTGCGCGGACAAGATAGGCCACACGGTTCCGTCGCTAATCGCACTGGTGGCGGAGGACGCGGTGGTTCACAAGAGGCGCTTTTCGGCGCAGTCCGAGCCGCACATCGCCGATCTCTTTGCGTCGCTGAACAGGAAGCAGATCGTGGTGGTCGGCACGGAGTCCCACGTATGCGTGCTCCAGACCACGCTGGATCTGATAAGAGCGGGCTATGAGCCACATCTCGTGGTGGACGGCACCTCGTCGCGTCGCCAGCAGGACAAGGACATCGCCGTACATCGCATGAGCACGAAAGGAGTTCAGCTGGTTACTCTCGAAATGGTGATGTTCGAGTGGCTGGAGCGGGGAGATACCAAAAGTTTTTGGGAACTGCTGCCGCTGATTCGCGACCGCTAGCTCGCCAAGCGCACGGCGCCTACCAACGATCCCGGTGGCCGATCGGCGCTAGGATGGCGCTTTCGAAGAGAGATAGTTTGGGAGAGAGGTAGATCGACATGTCGTGCAGCTTTTCGGGGGCGGGCTGCCTGATTGCAGAACTTCTCGATTTAAACTGGCGCGTGTTTTGAAACAAAAGAGGCTTATGGGGTTTGATGGAGGTCGGCACCCATGACCTTTGTTCGACGACAGCAGTCCACTCGATCGGCTTCGGAAAAGGCCTTCCGCACGTCGCGTTGCGCCGACGCGCCCCGGGGCTTCAAGTTCACCGGGTGTCTCCGGTATTATGAACGGGACCGACCACTCACGGGAACGAAAAATATGGGTCGCGCCGCTCTCGCGATGATTGCTTCATTCGCCCTGTCGATGCTGGGCTCGACGGCCGTCCTCGCCGCGCCTGAGGCGGAGGTGGAGCGCGTTCTGTCTCTAGAGCAGGCGCCGCCCGGTGTCGTATTCGAGGTGGTGAGCGGGAATCCGGACGCGCTCATCGACGTCGTTCCCCGGGTTTCTCTGTATGCCGAGCGGCTGCGGGCACGGTTTGCAAATCTGCCGGTCGCCGTCGTCACGCATGGGACGGAGCAGTTCTCGCTGCTCTCGAGCGAGGCCGAGAACTACGCAGAGCTGCACGCGCAGATTCAATCGCTCACCCGCGAGCGCGGTGTGGACGTCCACGTCTGCGGCACTCATGCCTCGTGGCGGAACAAGGCGCCCGGGGACTTTCCCGAGTACGTCGACGTAGTGGCTGCGGGACCGGCGACGGTGAACGACTACCGGGCGCTCGGCTATATCGTGATTGTGTTTTGATCGAAGCCCGTACTTTCACGAGGCCGCCCCCCGGGCGGTTTTTTTTCGGGCGCGGTGCGGGTGACCTGCACCCCTAAAATGGCCCACTCCGACTGCCGTTTCCGTATGCACTAAGGCGGCGAGTTCACGGCCAAAACCGTGCACCAGTGGCTGGCCATCCTCGGGGTGAAAACCCTCTTTATCGAGCCCGGCAGCCCCTGGGAAAACGGCTACGACGGGAGCTGCTTCAACGGCAAACTCATAAAAATTGACTAGCCTGGCCCAATCGCGGCTGCATCGCAGAAACAAGATGGACGCCGGAAGTGTCTGGTTTCGTATTCATCGGAAAGCTGGGTCACGAGCTCTTCCGGATCACGGCTGTAAATGAGCTGTGCGCCGGTATCCTTTTCAAAGGTGTCTATGATTCGTTCGATCTCGTCGGTAATGCCGCCCGTCCCCTGAAGGACGCCGATAAGCTTGCCCTCGTCATAAGCGATCGCAAATTCACCGAGCGTTCCTGACCGTCCACCTAAAATAATGACCATATCGCTTGAGTGAATATTCGTTACCTCACGGCCCATCAGGCCGCTCCCGGTATAAACCAG
>JABAOH010139911.1_pt2 | contig 27851 bp, 27 predicted proteins | sample 7062181 | NCBI WGS metagenome assembly JABAOH01 (sample SAMN14538630, study PRJNA623070) | marine sediment metagenome | biome: marine biome [ENVO:00000428]; feature: marine pelagic biome [ENVO:01000023]; material: deep marine sediment [ENVO:00002113]; isolation source: pool of 5 deep marine...
TCCTCTCCTAGACCCTGGTCGGAGGAGTCCGATCCTCCCGCAGAACTCCGAGGGCCCTGGTCCGAAAGTCTCTAGCTCTGACTGCTTCTCCCATCTCTTCGTAGAGGTCGCTCACCTCTAGCCACCGGGCCGCCAGACTGTAGGGAGCCTTGGTCCGCTCCAGGGTACGTAGGCTCTCGTTGTAGAGCCTCTCCGCCGCCTCCAGGTTCCCTGTCGCCCTCTGGGCCTTTGCCTGGTTGGCGAAGCATGCGGAGATCATGACAGGGTCCTCGAGCTGCCGGAATATTCGAAGGGACCTTTCGCAGTATTCGAACGCCCTATCGACCTTGCCGAACTCAATGTAAAGGTCAGCGGCATTCGCCAGCGCATATCCCTGGGCCCTGGCCATGCCCGCTTCCTCGGCGAGCCTTATGCTCTCTTCAAAGGCCCTGAGGGACTTTTCCCCCAGGGAGAGCTTGCTGTAGGCGATGCCTAGGTTGTTGTGTAGGTATGCGGAATCCACCAAGCCAGAAGAGAGGAGGGACATCGACCGGCGGAACCACTCCACAGCCTCCTCAGGCCTCTCGGCTTGCAGCCGGATCACTCCCATCTCCATCTGAGCCCTTCCAAGCTCCGCTTCCGCGCCAGCGGCCTCAAATATCTCGATCGCCCTCTTCATGCAGTCGACGGCCTTCTTCATGTCCCCCATCTTTCTGCGGACGATCCCGAGGCCGTACCGGGCCCTCCCCAGCTCGAGATCACGCCCCTCTTGGTCCGAGAGTTCTGCGGCTTCGTCGAAGGCGTTTTTCGCCTCGTCCAACTCGCCCCGTTTGCTGTGGAGCCTCCCCCTCAGCAGGAGCATGGAGATTCTTAGCTCCGGTGTCGCTCTTTCCATACCTTCCTCCAGACCAATCAGGGCCTGGGTCCACTTGCCTAGGTAGTCCAGGGCCCTGGCTCTAAGGTAGTGGAGTCTACCGCCATCCGTCGGCGGTAGTTCCTTCAGTAGCTCCAACAGCTCCTCCGCCTTTCCCTGCTGGAGGATGTCGTCCATCCTCATCTCCAGCACGTTGACAAGCTGAGGCGATGGATGGGCGGCTGCCCGATGGTGCATCTCTTCCAGCCACTCACCCTCCGAATTCCAGTACCTCGCGGCTCGAAGGTGGCCCTCTGTAAGGGCGTCGCCGCTGTGCTTTCTTATGAGGGGGGCCAAGATATCGTGAACTTGGTACCGTCCCCCACTGTACGTGATGAGCCCTGCGGCCTCGAGGGACCTCAGGGTCCTGAAACCGACGCGTCCCAGAGCCTTGCCAGGGAAGGGCCTCCGGAAGACGGAGGCCCGGGCGAGAATCTCCTCCTCTCTATGGTCCAGCTCTCGGAGAACCTCGTTCAAGAAAGAGGCTTCCACCTCCGCTTCACTCACCTGGCCCGATGTGGCCGCGCTTAGGCGCAATAGCAGGGGATGGCCCCTGGTGGCCTCGTAGATCCTCTCTACATCCAGTTCGCTTCGTCCAAACCCCAGGAGAAGCTCTCGGCTGTCGCCAAGGGTCAGGCCCCCGAGGCGCATCCCCCTAACCTTGTCCAACGCGAGGTCATCGGCCCTCAGGAATTCAGGCCACTTTCGGGCCGTCAGGAGGGCCTTGCACCCCGAGGGAGGGTCGTCGAGGAACAGGCGGAGAAGGCTAGCATCCGGCGTTGAGGAGGCATCATCGAAGATGAGCAGCATGTCGGAGGCCTCCCGGGAGATGAGCATTCTGGCCTCAGCGAGGTCCGGGGGGGTTCTCCTAAGGTAGGAGAGCAGCCTCGCCCTGCCCCGGGAGGCGAGGCCGTGGGCGATGGAAGAGAGGAGGGAGTAGGCGGTGTGAAAGGGGAATACCTGAATCCATATGGAGTCCTCCACATCATGAAACAGGGCGCTTGCCAGGAGGGTCTTCCCGATGCCTGGCAATCCCGTCAGAATCATCATGGGCGGACCGTCCACCAGCCAGGCCCGGAGCTGTTCCAGCTCCTTTGCCCTGCCAATCAGGATGGGAGTGGGGGCGGCGGAAGGCGCCAACTTCGTTTCCCTAAGGTCGACCACCTCGCCTGCCAGGACCCCTTCGTACACACCCGTCATCGGCCTCTCCAAGCTCCGAGAAAGCTGCAGGAGCTCGGCCCCGACGCCCAGATGGGTCTCACCCTCAGGATCGATCCAACGGGCCTCCACGCTCCGGGCCTTCAATCTCAACGAGGCGGCAATGCCCTCGCCCGACGTCTCCAGGAAGTACACCTTTCTGCGACTCCGGGCCCCCTTCACGTGGGCCAAGCGACTCTCTACGTATCCCTCCTCCAAGAGCTTCTTCAGTTCTAGCGCGATGTGGGACCTGCTGAGCCCGAGGGCGGAGGACACGCCCTTCTGCGTCACCTCGTTGGGGCACTCGTACTCCTCCCGAAACCGGGAGAACAGGGAAAGGTGAACTAGAATCCTCTGAGCAACTGTCGGCTTCGCCATTTCCCCCCCTTTGCGGGAGAAACCATTCATTCTACTTAACTATTGCCCGATTTGACTGATTTCGGCCCTGTTCACTTTATGGGCTGCGGTCTCCCCGCGCAGGTGTAAGGCGGAATGACCTCTCTATACAGCGATCTAGATCAAGGGGGTGGTCTCCCGTCAACTCCACGAACCCCGTCACATCCCCATATACGTCCTCCTGCATCAAAACGAGTTCATCCGCCGTGACAATTGCTTCTCTGGCGAAGAGAGAGGACGCTTTGGATGCCAGGAGCGCTAGGCGAGGGGGCACGTGGCGAACGGTGCGCCTTACCCCCATGACGTGGGCAACCCTCTCTACCAACTCATTCCAGGTGACCCTCTCCTCACCCACTAGCTCCCACGTCTTCCCTTCGCCACCCCTTGCCAGGGCGGCAAGGGTGGCCTTCACAACGTCGCCCACGAATATGGGCTGAAGGAGGCTCTCCCCCGAGCCAATGACGGGGACCCTTCGATATCGCTCCACAAGGGAGCCGAACCTGGTGGTGAAATCGCCACCCGGGCCAAGGATTAGAGCGGGCCGCAGAACCGTGTGTGGGAGGTGACTCTCCCTCACGAGCCTCTCCCCCGCCGCCTTGCTCCTGGAGTACCTACTCCTAGAATCCACGGCCGTACCCAAGGCCCCCATGTGGACTAAGTGCACCTGGGCATCCCCGCAGGCCCGCAAGAGATTGCTTACACCCTGAGCGTTGACCTCCTCGAAGGTGGCATCTCTCTCCCGGATGACGGCAACCAGGTGGACAACGGCCGTCATGTCCTCCACGGCAGATCTGAGGCTTTCCAAGTCGAGGACATCTCCTGCATGTAGGTCGACGTCCAGTCCTTCCAATGCGGAGAGGTCCGAGGTGCGCCGGTGTAGGCAGCGGACCCCGTGACCGGCCTCCAGTAGTGCCGGGACTAGGTGCCTCCCCACGAACCCTGTGGCTCCCGTCACTAGGACTTCCACGAGACCAATAAGCCCCTACAGGGTCATAACCTTGAACAATGAGCTTCAGGGAGCTTCTAGGATTGAGGGGAGTTACTGTCTCGTCGCGGGTCGAGTCTTCCGGGGCCACCCGTTGACCTGTGAGTCTAGCCGCGCCCCTCCACCCTTTGCCCGTGGGGACACAGACGCAGCAACGGGCAGGAGGCACAGAGGGGCTTCGTCCTGCAATAACGCTTTCCGAGCTCCACCATCAGAGCGTGGGCCTCCTGGTAGTCATTGACGTCCCCGGGAAGCTCCGCCTCCAATAGGCCGCGGGCCTCTTCGTAGCCAGAAGGAAGGGCCTTGCCCAAGCGACCTACGATGCGCCGAGTGTACGCATCCACGACGAAGAAGCGGTGGCCGACCGCATAGAGGAGGATAGAGTCAGCTGTCTCAAAGCCAACGCCAGGTAGGTCCAGGAGTCTGCCCCTCAGGGTTGGCGCGTCAAGGGAGAGGAACTCCGTGAGGCCGCCTTCGCGCTCGAGGATGTGCCTGGCCATCGTCCGCAGACGGCGGGCTTTGACGCGGTAGAACCCCGTCGGCCTTACACACTCCTCAAGGACCTCCAGTGGGGCGTCTGACAGGTTCTCCAGGCTCATCAACCCCCGATCCTTCAGCTCTCGAAGGGCCTTCTCCGCGCTCACCCAGGTGGTCTGCTGGGTCAGGACGGCCCCCACCATGACCTCCAGGGGTCCATCGGCTCGCCACCAGTTCCTGACGGCCAAGGTCCCCCTGAGTCGCCCGACAATCGCGGGGAGGTCCATCAGGTCCCCTAGGTGTCGCCCTCAACTTAAATACGGACATCGCTCGGCCTTTCCGCCATCAGCGAGGGTAGTCCTAGTCCCCTAGTGAGAAAACTTTTCCAGGGGTTTCAAGGGCTCCAGCACCCGCCGGAGGGAGTTGGCGGCTTCCTCTGCTTTCTCCCTTAGGGCACACTCCTCACCGCCAGCGGCGACGAAGAAGGCGTTCCTCCCGAGGTTCAAGACGAGCATCAGGCCATCGGGCGACCGGAGAAGGATCGTTTCTGGCCCTGATAGACCGAGCCCTCGGTAGATGACCTCAGCGGAGCCCATTAGGGTGGCCACCATGGTGGAGAACTGGTCCCGTTCTACCTCCGAGCTTGACTGGAGGGCCATGGGGACACCCGTCTTAGTCAGGATGCCTGACACACGGGTGCCGTAGGTGAAGTTGAAATCCCTCAGCACTCTCTCCAGCGACTCGGGGGAGACCATCTCTACCCTCCTCTTGCCCACCCAAAATAAAGGTTTGTAGGACATTATCACATCGACGAAAGGTCTAAGCCGGAGGCGTCGATGCCTCCCCGTGGACCTCAGCGCGGGGGCCGAGTCTCTCGTGGAGACCTCCCTGGGAGTGAAGGGCGACGAGGTCATCCTGGTGCTGGTGGACGAGGCCAAGGCCGACATCGGCCTCGCCTTTATGGAGGCCTGCAGGAACCGCGGGGCCTCTGCCTTCGTTACGTTGGTGGATGTCCCCGAACCGGGGGTGGAGCCTCCGGAGCCCGTTTCCTCAGCGATGAAGGACTGTGACGCCGTCATCCTCGCGACGAGCCACTCCCTCAGCCACACCAAGGCCAGGAGGGAGGCCAACAGGGGGGGCACCAGGGTAGTTTCGATACCGGGCATCACCGCGGAGATGATGTCTGAGGGCTGCCTCGTTGCCGACCATGAGGATGTGGAGCAGAGGATGTCTCGCGTCCACAAGCAGCTCAGGAAGGCAGAGGTTCTTAGGATCACCACGTCGAGTGGCACGAACCTGAGCCTCCGCGTGAAGCGGAGGCCCTGGATAACCGGCGACACGGGATTGTGCAGAACTCGCGGCGCCTTCGCCACCTTTCCCGCGGGAGAGCTCATCGTGGCCCCCCTGGAGGGAACGGCCGAGGGCACCCTGGTCGTGGACGTGTTCTTCCAGGGACATCTCGTATCCCCGGCCTCCGTGACCGTGCGGGAGGGGTACGCTGTCCGGGTGGAGGGCGCTTCAGACGCGGAGGCTGCTATGGATGAGGGGGGTCATGAGGGGAGACACCTCTCTAGCCTGGGAATCGGCTTCAACCCGAAGGCCAGCCTCCACTCCGGCCCCCTAGAGGCCTCCAAGGTTATGGGCGCCGGCCACATAGGCTTCGGAGACAACACCGTCCTTGGCGGTGAGGTGAGCTGTGGGGTGAAGGTCGAGGCAATCCTGAAGTCCATCAGCCTCGAGGCAGATGGGAAGCCGATCCTGGCCCGGGGAAGGATCCCCTAGTCACATCACGGGCCTGAACCTGAACTCCCTGACGGTCTCCTGGAGCGTCCCCACGATCGCCTGCTTGTAGCCGCACCTCTTGCACCTGTTCTCCTCATCAAGCCGCCAGTCGGAGATGTCAAACCCGTACCTCTTGACGACGACCTGCCCGCAGCCAGGACAGTGGGTGTTCTCCAGAGGATGGCCGGGCACGTTGCCCAGGTACACGTAGCGAAGCCCCACCTCCTTGGCTACATGGTGGTGCTTCTCCAGCGTCTCCACAGGCGTCTGAGGCAGGTCCATCATCTTGTAGTCCGGATGGAACCTGAGGAAGTGGATGGGCGTCTCGGGTCCCAACTCATCGTACACGAACTGGGCCAGCCTGCGGGCGTACTCCAGGTCGTCCCCCACCTGGGGCACCACCAGGTCCGTGATCTCGACGTGGACGTCGGTCTTGTCCCGGATCTCTAGCAGCGTGTCGAAGATGGGCTGTGGATCGGGTACGCCTATGTACCTGCGGACGAACTTGGGCTCGCCGTTGCCCTTGAAGTCCACCGTAATGCAGTCCAGGAAGTCCCTCATCATCCGGACCGTGTCGGGCGTGTCGTACCCGTTGGAAACGAAGATGTTGATGAGGCCCTCCTGGCGGGCGATGACGCCGATGTCGTGAGCGTATTCCATGAAGATGGTGGGCTGGTTGTAAGTGTAGGCGATGCCCTGGCAGCCGTGCTGGAGGGTCATGTCGACGACCTGTTGTGGGGTTGCGTCTTTGCCCTCTACCTTGCGGCGCTGGGATATGTCGAAGTTCTGACAGTTGGCGACGGCGAAGTGATTAGCGACGTACGAATGATCCCGATCAACGGCCAGGTTGTATACGTAGCCGATGTAAGGCACCTCTTCAAGACTCCGAACGGGGAGGAGCAGGTAGTCAGGCGTTTCGACAGCCCGTGGTGCAAGGGGGGTCCAATCGACGAAGTCTGGACGGATGTCAACAGATTGGACAAACACCCTAGCTTGGTGCTCGTCAGACCGCGAGACCGTTCGCCCCTCGATTTGATGCGTGTCAGGATTCTTGGATACGTAGTAGCGGGGCACGGTCCCTAGTCGCAGAAACAGCTCGAGGATACCGCGTGTAAGCATCTCCGACACGGATCCGCTGCCCAGGACCGTGCCTGCATTCGCTTCCGTAACGTATCCGTCGCCATTGAGGTAGCCCGCCAAGAAGGCCGCCGCCAAGGTCGGGTCATCTGAGGCTAGGATAGGATCAGGCACCCGCTTGTTGGCGGCTCCCTCGCCGCAGAGCTCACGGAGAAGAAGGGCGAAGGGCGTGTTGTTTGTAACGAGAGCGGTTCTGTTGCGCTGAGTTACGTACTTCGGAGGATGCCCCGTTACTCGCTCGATAAGCGAAGCCACTTCCTCCTGCCGGTCCACCTCCCTCGCGTCGAAGCTGAACCATGCGGAGCAGCTGTTGGGTCGACCTGCCGACCGGGAGAAGGATCCCTCAGCGGCGTAATAGCCGAGCAATCGGGCGAAGGTCGGTGTCAGAGGAATCCACCGCGGAACGCCGCGGGCCATTCCGAAGGTGTACCGAACCTGGCCGTCCTCTTCTACCAAGTGTACGTCGCGTTTATAGGGGGGCTGCGGAAGGGTGGAAAGGACTTCGAGCGCGTCCACCACCGGGTTCTGACGAACCCCTGAGGACCTCGGGATGGCCAGGTAGTCGCCGACCTTCAATTCTCTGGCGCGCACTTTGTGCACCCCGCCGCTAGCGCCTCGGGCGGAGAAAACGCGATGATCGGGTGTGCACTGCAGGGCAGACATGTAGTAAGGAGTGATGTGCATCATGGCGTCTGAGTAGAAATGGCGGTAAACCTGTCGGATAGGCTGAAAACCGCCTCGGTGTGTGCGAGTCCGGACCCCTTCCAAGTCGACCACTTCCCCGTCTTCCACGGACCTGGGGTTGAAGCCGTGCGACCACAGATCCTCGATTTCCAAGATTCCGCGATCTGTGGAGATCCTGGCGTTGCCCGGGAGGCAATATTGGCAGTTGTGGACCACAATTCCGTCGGCCACGTAGTTGTGGTCGGGGAGCGTCTCCAGACTGTAGACCTGCTCCACCCGGTCCGTGGGCCGTACGCTCTTGACTTCAAGCCACATTCGTTTGTTGACCATAGTGGGCCTTGCCAGTCGTTCCGCGATGAGGACCTTGACCTCCTCTGGGTGGTCAAACAGGTAGGAGGCCGGGAAGCGTAGAATCTTCCAACCGTTGGCTTCGAAAACCTCTCGCTTGATGTCTCCTCTCCGGTCTTCCTGCGTGACGACGTACCCTAGTCCTCTAATTTCGATGCCAAGCCTTCCCTCGGGGAGAGCCGCGTCCACTTTGTAGTTGTGAGGGGGCCCAGGGAGACGTGTGTCGGGCGAGATGATCAGGCCCCTTGTGAACCCAATCCCGAGTTCCTCCAGCAACTCGTAGAGCCTCGCCTGAGCTGCCGAAGGACGCTCTCGGGCGGCTGCTGCCTCGGGGTCCATTGCATGGGGAGTTTCCACATCGGATCTGGTGTAGCACCTTCCTCGGTGCCGGTTCCAGGCCGCGAGCCCCTCGATGACGCTCCCACAGCTCTTGCAGTGGAACTTCGCCCGCTGGATGGAGGCAGCTCTCTGTCTCTTCCACCGTCGCGTGTTCTGATACCATGCCTTCAGGATGCGGTCGCCAGGGCGGAGCTCCCTTACCTCTTTCCAACCCCCCTCAGTCAGGAGGGGATGCTCTTCGGTCAGGAGGATGCGACCCGTGCCTCTTGCCCCGTAAGCCACCTCCCATAGCTGTGCGAACCGGCTTCCTACATGAGTCACGACGGAAGGCTCAATCTCCATAGCACCGTCCACATCATAGGACCATAGGACATCCCCGGGCAGGAGATCCTCCACCGCTTTCTTTCGGCCATCGGAGAGCAGTATCTCTGTCCCCGCAGGATGGCAGAGCCAGTTGCACCCCGTGGTAGCTATGGAGAAGATCTTCGAACCGGGCATGTAGTGCGTGACGGGCTTCTTTTCGATGGGGTCGATATGCCCGGTGATGACCTTCCCGTAGACCAGGAGGTAAAGCTTCCCGTCGATGTTCTGACGGATTCCACAGAGCCCAATCTGTCCGGGACCTATGTTGCAGTACCGGGCGCACGCAGTACAAAGGACCTTCCCCCCATCCCGGGGCTCATAGAGAAGGGCTTCCTTCATCGTACTTCTGGGGGAATGGATGGGCTCGGCAACCTAAATAGATTCGGGAGAGGTTACCGAAAGTGTTCCCACCCCCTAGCTTCGAGGGCCTCCACATCATCCCGGACGCTCAAGAGGTTCTTCTCGCCCTCCAGAACGATGCCTACCCGAGTTACATCGTGACCACGTTTCTCCATTTCGGAATGGAGGGACTCCCAGCCTTCCGGCCGGACGGTGAAGAGGAGTTCGAAGTCTCCGCCCTGGAATAGAACAGCTTCTTTTCGCTCGTCCTCGCTCGCGGCATCGAGGAGGGAAGAAGTGGGGAGATCCTCGTACGTGATTTGAAAGGAGAGGCCGTTCATCTGGCGTAGCTGGTCAAGGGAGGAGGCTAGCCCATCGGAGATATCCATGCACGCGGTTACCGAGGGATTCGCTGCTAGGACTAGCCCCTCCTCGACCCTAGGCCGTGGCGTCATAAGGGCTTCGATGGCCTTCCGACGGTGCTCCTCTACGTCGAGATTCTCCTGGGCCCATCCCGCCCTTCCCAGCACGCCTGTGACTGCCACGTGATCCCCTGGCCTGCAGCCCGTCCTCCTGAGGACCCTTTTACCCTTAGTCCAGCCGATGGCTACGCCGGAAACGGACAGCTCCGGCCCCTCCTTAGTGTCCCCGCCGAGAACCCTCGCGTCGAACTCCCTGACGCAGGCGGCGATTCCCCTCGCCAACCCCTCCACGTAGGAGCCCTCCATGCCCCTGGGCATGGTAAGGGCGGACATGAATCCCACGGGCTCTCCGCCCATGGCGGCGATGTCGCTGAAGTTCACTGCCACGGCGTACCAACCCACCTGTTCGGCCCTCGCGCCCCTCGGTATGTGGGTCCCCTCGTTGACGACGTCGGTGGTCAGCAGGAGGTACCGTCCACCGACGGGCAGGACAGCGGCGTCGTCGCCCAATCCCGAGTACACGTCCTTGCCATAGATTCCCAGGAGGAGGTCGATGAGTTTCCTCTCCCCGAGGTCAGAGAGCTTGGACACGGGCCTTAGAAGGGCTGACCTATATTTGAATCCTCGACGAGGCCCTAGAGGCTATCTGGTGAACCTGCCGTTGTCCCTGGCACTCTGTAGCCTCCCTGCTCTATCCTGAAGCCAGCCAAACTTCTCCGCGGAAGGAAGGTCGAGTTCAGGGAAGTGGGGTTTGATATCCAGGAGAGGCGTGCGATCCACCACGTCCACATCTCGGATGTGGAGCCGGTCCTCCTCCACCTTGTCGAGGCGCACCACCGAGATGCCGATGGGATTGGGACGGGCGGGGGCCCTCGTAGAGAACACCCCTCGAGGCTTCGTATCCAAGAAGGGGGTCACCTTCAGGGAGGGCTCCACGGAGAGGTGGAAGTGATAGACTAGGACGATGTGGGAGAACCCTCGAGGTCCTCTAGCCCTTCGGCGTAGTCGGGGAAGACCTCCACCGTCCCCTTGATATCCTTGCCGCCGGTGGGCTGTATTGGCGTGCCCCGTACCTCCTTGAAAGGGGTATGGATAACCCCAATTGGATCGTAGCAGATCTTCATACCGTCCCTGCAAGATGCGACTATTGATAAATCCGTTGTGGATATGAGAGAAGTTACTCTCGATTCTCCACTAGAGTCTCCAAACCGTGATGCGGGCTGCGGGATTCGAACCCGCGCTACGAGCTCTTTGCACCGGCTTTGGCAAGCTCGTGTCCTAACCAGGCTAGACTAAGCCCGCCTGGGTCGGTAATCGTGGCTGTACTTAAAGAATGGTCAGATGTTCCTTTAACGCCTTGGTAAGGCCTACATACACTTCATAAACGGCGTTCAGGCTTCCCTCGCGAGCTGCCTGGGATAGCGTGTCAGGACCTCGGCCCCCTTGGGACCCACGACCACCGTGTCCTCCACCCTGACACCCCAGGGACCCATGTACAGCCCACAGTTTCCTACCGCGATAACCACGTTGGCTTCCAGGGGGGGTGGTTCCTCCTCTCCATGGAAGAATGCGTGGCCTGATGGCAACGGTGGCTCCTCAAACTCAATGCCTACGCCATGGATGGGCGGCCCGAAGATGTGGTCGCTATGTCCCGCCTCTTCCAGCATGCTGTGAAGGGTCTCCTCGAGTTCGGCCATGTTCACTCCGGCCTTCGCCTTGGCAATCGTGGCCTGCTGGGCCTTCAAGTACAGGTCGTAGGCGTCCCTTTGGGCGGCGGTCGGCTCCGCCGTGGACACCGTACGACACACATCTGCACTGTAGCCGTCAACAATTGGGTGCAGGTCAACCATCACAAGCTCGCCCTCCCTCAGTTTGCGCAGGGTGGGTATCCCGTGGGCGATGTTGGTGCGGGGCCCTGAGGCCACGTAGGTGCGGGAGAACCCCTCGGCCCCAACCCGTCTCATGGCATACTCCGCCTCGGCCACTATCTGACTCTCAGTGATGCCCGGCTCAACCGCTTCGACGGCGGCCCTCATACCCTCCTCGGCTACCCTTGCCGCTCCCCGCATGCGTGCGACCTCATCGGCGCTTTTGACCAGCCGAAGCCGGGACATGATGGGGGTGCAGTCTTTCACTTCGACGGCAGGGGGCTTCGCGTGCGGGTGGGTGAGCATGGCCATCATGGAGTGGGTCAGAAAGGTGTGCTCCAGACCCAAAGCGCCTTGACGGATCCCGAACTCCTCGAAGTAGCGGGCGATGGAGTGGATCATGCCTACCTCGTCTTCGAAGCTGGCGATGTGGTCGAACACTGCGTTTCTTCTCACATCCTCCACGTCTGTCACGGGAACGCCTAGCCCTACATCTCCGTCCCGGGTGACCATAGAGTACGCGCAGAGACGCCCATCTCTGGTCAGGTAAAACATGTTGGCTGGCTTGGTGAGAAGCAGGGCATCGATATCTGCTGCCTCCATTAGGGCACCACACCTTTCCAAGCGCTCTCGATACGCAGCTTCCTTCACGCTCATCTCTCCTCAGGCCCAGGAGAACTCAACCCCGTCAGGGTTAGAGCGCCTATAATTCCCTGTCGTAACGACTGTCTATGCTAGTAATTCCTGAACAGAGAAGTGAAGCGTGTCATTCACAGCAAAACTGTGTCAAGAGAGGTAACGTTATCTATCGGCGGCAGATAATGCGGAGTAGATGGCTACAGACCTCGTCAGGGATATCCTCCAGGACATTCGCACGCCCCTCTACAGGAACGCCATCATCCTCATCATTAACACTGTGATAGTTGCGGCGGCGGGTTTCGTCTTCTGGGTCCTGGTGGCGAGGTTGTACACCCAGGAGGAGGTGGGCCTTGCCCTCGTTCTCGTCAGCGTGGCTACCTTCCTCGCCGTCCTGTCGGGGCTGGGTTTCGGGACAGGCCTCATCAGGTTCCTGCCGGGGACCAAGAACGACAAGGGGAGGATGATCAACAGCTGCCTGACCATCAGCACCATGGTCTCCCTTGGGCTGGCGGCTATCGTCCTAGCTTCTGTGAACCTCTGGTTCCCCCAGGGCAGGGGCCTCATTCGCCTTTGGGCCCTGGTCCCCATCTTTCTACTCCTTACGCCCATGCAAGTAAATGCCCCCATCGTGGACAACGCCTTCGTAGCGGGGCGGAGGGCCTCCTACGTGTTGGTGAGAAGCAGCCTGTTCCAAACGGTACGCCTTCTCACCCCTTTCCTCGTGGTCGGCCTGCTGGGCGTGTTGGGCATCCTCGCCTCGTACATCTTCGCCCACGCCATAGCCCTCACGGTCACCTTCTTTGTGCTGCTGCCACGTCTCTACGCGGGTTTTCGACCGGGGCCTGCCGTTCACGGAGCGGTGATCAACGACATCCTACACTTCTCCCTGGGCAATCACGTGGCGGAGGTCCTTAACGCCCTGCCCTACCCCGTACTCCTCATACTGATCACCAACCTTACGGGGAGCGTAGACCAGGCGGCCATCTTTGGCATCCCGTGGCTCGTGGCCAGTCTCCTCTTCGCCGTTCCCCTGATGACCAGTATCTCCCTCTACGCGGAGGGGTCTCACTTCGAGGACCGCCTCTATCGCGACGTCATGCGCACCCTTCGCTTTCTGGTACCATTGCTGGCTGTCGGAATCCTGACCATCTGGTTCCTGGGGGAATGGGTGCTCTCCCTCTTTGGCCCTGGTTACGTTGATCAGGGCATCGGCCTTCTCAGAATCCTGGCCCTCTCGAGCGTGTTCGTGGCCGTCAACGGTGTCTTCATCTCCGTGGCCCGAGTGAAGAAGTGGGTCCGGGCCATCATCGCCCTCGTGGCGTTCATCACCGCTAGCACCATCGGCCTCTCCTATTGGCTCATCCCTATCCTCGGGCTGGAGGGGACGGGAATCGCGTGGCTCATATCCCACGGTGTCGCGGCGACCGCCATCGTCGCTGTCTTCCTCGTCAGAAGGCGAACTCAGCGGACCTCCTTGGGCGCCGGCGAATGATGCCTTTCGAGATTTGTCGCCCGGGGGGGTAAGGGGTGCGCGCTGTAGCCTAGGGCTCGATGATGCCGCCTATACACGTCACCTCTAGTCCCTCCTGCCTGAGCCTCTCAACGTACGGGTTTATCCCGATAGAGTCGCTGGCGATGTGACCGGTCACTATGAGGTTCTTGCCGGACAGCTCGGCATCGCTCCTGAGCCGCCTCAGGTCTCGATGGGATATGTGGATGTACAGGAGGCTGTCGACACCATGGGTGAAGTAGGCCTTCGCCACGGAGTAGCCGCCGTTGGTGCCGGCGCCGTGGGCCACCGCCCAGTTGCCTAGGGGGCTACTCCCCTCCCCGAGGCGGATCTCTATAGCGGTGACGGCTCTCTGAAACTCCCCGAAGGATCGAAGCGCGACGACGGCGTCCCCAACGCTGGACCCGGGAGCGCACTCCTCCAACTTCGATGCCATCCGCTGCCTCCCGATCTCATCCAGCGGCGTATGTATGCTCATGAAGGGGAGGTTCAGCAGGCGGGCAACCGCTGGAACTCTATCGTAGTTGCTTGCATGGCCAGCAATCTCCCGCTCGAAGACCAGCTCTGCTACTGCCTCTCCCGCCGCCTCCGCTGGCACACCGTGGGCCTCCATCATCTGCCTGTGGCGAGCGAGGACCTGATGGAAGTGTACTCTGGAGGAGCCGCCAGCGGGGTGGTGAGCGATGACACAGTCAAGGCCAAGTTGGTTTGCCAGCAGCAGCTCGGCCTCGCCAATGTCTATCCCCATGAGGACCTTCCTGACCTCTCTCCCCGGGTGGAAGACCTGGGAATCCGCTGGTACCTCTTCCAAACCGGACATTTCCAGGGCCAGACGCATCAGGCCATCGGTGTCCATGGTGGGCGAATGGGTGCGCCTGGAAAAACGTTGTTCGCTCCTGGCAACGTCGATTGTCGAACCAAAACCTTATGATTGTCGAACGCCCTTGAGCCTGGCACAGGGATAGCATGGACGACTACTTCGGCATCAGCGTGAGAAGGTGCACTCACGACCGGGGATACGACTGCGACCGCCTGTTTCACTACTGCAAGCTCTGCAGCATGCCCTTGGACGACTGCGGTTGCCGCTCCCGACGGGCATAAGTTTTAACTCCGATGATACCATTGAGCCGCGGGATGGGATGCGGCCAGCCGGATGCCCCGAGATACCTAGTTTCTCCCCTCCGCAAACTCCTCCCCGCGGTTCTCTTGGCGACCCGGCCTTCCCATCCCAGCTTTTGTTCAGTTGTGGGCTTCTGATGATGACCTGAAACCCCGCAAGGACCCTCTCACTGTGCCTCTCTCAGTCCCGTACCTCATGACCAAACGAAAGCGAGGGGTTCTAGGTCTCGCTGCATCCTCGGGCATCTTCCGTTCTTAGTCCTTGCGTGAGGTGAGGTGGACATCGGAGGAATTCTGTGTTCTGTGTGGGAGCTACACAACCGCTACGTACGCCAACATTGCATGTCGGCTTGAACACTTTGAGGGAGTAGAAATGCTGCTCAACCTCCATCTGTAAGCTGTCTTGTCTGCAAGATCCCTGAAGACAGCATCACGGGCGCTGAGGGTCAGTAACCTCCTGTTCCTCTCCGTGGGCGTACTACTCCTGGTTTCACTGGTTATGCCGATGCCTGCCGCTGCCCGTTGTTTCGGAGTCCCCCTGCCCTCTGAGGGACCGGGACGGGAGGCAGCCTGGTCCTTGGAGATAGAAGTGGCCACCGCAAACGGGGCTAGGTCGAAGGTCCTCCTAGGCTTCCATCCTGACGCGACAGATGGATACGATGAATTGTTCGACGTACAACTGCGCACTAGCACTCAGCCTCGTTTGGAGGCAGGTGAGGTCACCCTGTTCGCCTACTTTGTGGATCCCGGTGACATTGGGAAGACTAGGGGCGATTCAGAGGTCATCGAGCCCGGTGTCGGACTCAGCAAGAGCATTATCGCACCCAAGAGCGTCATGATATGGCCGCTACAGATCTTCTACTTCTACTTTCAGCCCACCACCATTAACATCACATGGGGCGGAAGCGGTGAAACGGGCCTTCGGGAATTCGGGATGGAACTGATTACGCCCTCGGGCGACATGATCTCCATGGCCAACGTCTCTGGCTACTCCTTCTTCGCGACCCAGGGTATCCATGACTTCATCGTGAGGGGTGAAGGGAGTTTAGAGGAGTCCGACGGGGAGGCTCAGCTCATAGCGGGGGCGCTCACGGCGTACGTCCTTTCGATGGCAATTATCCTCTGGCTGAGGCGGCTCAGAAGGAGGCGGAAGTAGAGTCTGTTTAGGAACCCGTGCGGGCGGCTCCCTATCTCGTCACGCGGGTGGATACCTGCACCTGACCTTAGTCGGGTCACCAGCCGAATCATGGGAGTCGGCCTGGCAACTCTAGGGCGTAACTCTCCATTGCCTGTCATCTCTGACTAGGCTTGTTGTAGAGTACATATGAGGGTTTGAGCATCCTCCTAATACCCCCCGGGGCCTTAGGATGTCCGCGAAGGGTGGTATCCTTGGTAGTGGTCGAGCTGACGTTCGCCATCTCGTCAGGAATACTGACGGCCTTCTCCCCCTGCGCCGTTCCCTTCCTTCCCAGCCTTGTGTCCTACTACCTCAAGGATGAAGGGGGTCGGCTACAAGGTGGCAAGGGCAGTGCGACCTTCACCCTTGGCCTCCTGCTGCTTCTGATACCACTGGTCTTAGGGGCCATTTTCGCTGCCGCCCTCCTCTCTAGCTACACAGCTCACTTCGTCCTGGTAGGGGGGCTGATTACCCTCGCGATGGCCTTTGCCACTTGGAAGGGAATCCCTCTCTTCCCACGTCTTGGGTTGAGGGTGAACGCGGAGGAGTCTAGATACAGGCACCTCTTCCTCCTGGGTTTCGCCTACATAGGGGCGGCCGTGGGCTGCACGCCTGCCCTCACCTTCGGCGTGGCTGCTACGGCTATCGGCGCTGGCACGGTCGCAGATTCGGCCTTGATCATGATGGTTTTCGTCATAAGCATCGTCATCCCCACTATCCTCCTCTCCCTCATAGCCTCTGAGTACAAGCAGACCTATGCCGAGAGGATTAGGAGCTTGATAGGCCCCATAAAGAAGGTTTCCCTAGGACTGATGTTCGGGATGGGCGTCTATCTGATCATCTTCTACGTCCTCTACACCTACGCCGGGGTGCCCCTGGCATGAAGCCAGGGAGTCTTTGGAAGGCCCTGCTATGGAGCGTGCTGCCAGTTGCCTTGGTGCTCAAGATGATCCTGTTGGAGCCACTGAACCTCACCATCCAGGGCTTCAGGTTCGTGGTCGTCGCTTCGCTGCTGCCCCTAGCCCTCCTCATGAGGTGGGGAGGCGTGGCCGTAATCGCCACTGCGTGTGGCATGGCCCACTGGCTGAACCATGGTGACCTGACGGATGCCTGGATAGCGGCGGGGTCCGTCGGGTTGGCCACCGGATCCGGCCTCCTGATTCTGCGAAGTAGCCTCAACATCCCTCGCTGGATTGCCGCTGGCTGGGCTGTCACTGCAGTCCTCTCACTGTCCATGGCCGCCGGACAGGCCCTCTTCCTCGGACAGGCATTCTCAGAGGCCCTCACGGTCCTCGTCCTCGGTATATGGGCTCCCATAAACGTGGTAGGGGTCCCGGCCGCTCTGATGCTGCACCGCTTGGGCTACTGGGCGCCATCCGTTGAAGCGCCTCCGCAGGGCCTTGTGACGGGGGGCAACCCCTGAGGGACCTTCTGTCCACTAGCACGTTCGTTGGCCTGCCGCGCCACCTGTTCATAGCTGTCGTCTTCGGGCTGGCCTTCATAGCGGCGTATCTCTCAACGGTGCTTCTCGCGGAATACACCGCCCTTCCCGCAAACTGGTGGCTTGGAGGGGAAAGTGGCCTCCTCCTGAGGCCCGAGCCCATAGTCATACCTGCAGCCCTTCCTTTCGGCGTACCGGCCATCTTAGGCACATCGATGGGCGTCCTGCTCCACAACCTGTTGTTTCGCCTTACGCCGGGAGGCGTCTCCGTCTCATTTTCTGTAGCTCAGACGCTGGTGGTCGCCGTCGCCAGCCTCGTCTCTATGGCTCTCAGGGACAGGGTCCCACGACCATTTAACAACCTGGCGGCCACCTGGGTGATCTCCGCCTCCCTCATCCTTATACTGGGCGCCTTCGCGGCCTACGAGTATGGTACGGCGATCGTGGAGGAGTGGGGACACATCTTCCGGGAGGTCCTGCTACCGATCAACGTCTTTGGTCTCATCACTCTGGAGGCCATCGGCCTTCGAAGAAGGGTTGGGGTCGGGAGTCGCGACGGGAAGGATCATCGAAGATGACAGCGCCGAGCCTCTCTTGCTGCCAGGTTTCTCGAGTTCTCACCGTGGCCGGCGTTCTCTTCCTCTTCCTGACTGGCAGTTCAAGTGCCCGCTGTTTCGGTGTGCCGGAAGGCAATCCAGAGGAGGTACTGTGGTCGGTCACCGTCGAGGCGAGATCCGTGCTAGGGCACAAGGATGGCGCTGTGTTTGGGGTATCGCCTAGCGCTAGCGTCCTGTACGAAGAGGGCCTGGACGAGCTGGAGCCGCGATTGGAAACAGAGACGGGTCTTAGGCTGTACTTCATCTTGGAGGAGATGTTGAATTTCCCCGCTAGCAAACTGAACAAGAGTTTCACTCGGGCACTCGATGATGTGGAGTGGGCGATGGCGGTGGAGTACAGGGGGACAGACCGAGTTCAGGTCATACTCACATGGGACGTTCAGGAAGTCCTGCGGGCGAGCGAGCCTGTCGAGCTCCATCTCATTGATGGTGGAGGAACCTCCGTGGACATGCTCTCCATAGGTTCCCACGGTTATGAGGCGACTCCGGGAACTGCGGCCTTCACCGTCACAGCGGAAGTCAGGGGAGACACGGGGAACATCCCCCTGGTGTTTGTGGTGATCGGGATTTATGGTGGGGGCGCGGCACTTTACATCCTGCTGAGAAGAGTGCGAAGGAGGTCTACAAGGGATCCCTCATCTCCTACGCATTTGAATCAGTCGGCCCCGGAACACACAGCTGTCGGATTATCACGATGGTGGAGGAAGGATTTTCCAGGAATCCAGTTCAAGAGCAAAACTCCATGGAACGCCAAGATGGGGGAGGGCGGACCGTCATGGCGTCTGGGGAAGGGGAGACCCTTCCCAGGTCGTCGAGAGGGAGCCTGGGCTCCCCCCTGCTCCCCTTGGTAGCTATACTAGCTATCGGCTGGTGGTCTCAGGAGGAGAAGACCTGAGACTCCAGAAAATGGTTAAATCCCTGAACCGCTATCGCGCCAGCGCGTCGTCCGTAATGACCGGAGTATGTCCAGATGGTATCCTTTGACCATACACGCCTTTGGGTGAGGAGGACTAGGACGTGGTCCTGCAGTTCGTAGTCAACGGTGTCGTCGTTGGCGGAATCTTTGTGATGGGGGCCATTGGGCTGAGTCTGATCTACGGCGTTCGAAACTTCGCCAACTTCGCCCATGGAGAGCTGATGGCCCTGGGGGCCTACGTGGCTTATACGGTGCACAGCCAATTTGCGGGCTTTCATCTGAACATAGTTTACGCGGCCGCCGTGGCTTTTTTCGTCGTATCCTTCGTCGGCATCTTGTTGGAGTACACTGTTTTCCACAGGCTGGAAGGTAGGGGGGTGGTTGCACCTCTCATCGCCTCCTTTGGCCTCTTCTTCATCATACAGAATCTGGTGAGAATCATATGGAGCTCGACCCAGCGCGTGTACCTCCTACCGAAAACATTCCTCGGCCATCCGACGCGCCAGGGCATCCAACTAGCGTTCGGAATATCTCTAACAGTCGTTCAGATATTCACGCTAATCATAGCTGTCATCTTCGTCACTGTCCTTCACATCCTCCTGAAGTATACCAAGATCGGGAAAGCTATGAGAGCCACATCGGACAACTTTGAGCTGGCCAAGGTTACGGGCATCAACACCTGGCTGGTTATCATGGTGACGTGGTTCATCGGGGCGGGATTTGCGGCTGTCGGGGGGGTGCTCCTGGGACTCAACACCCAGCTCCGCCCCACCATGGGCTTCAACATCTTGCTCTTCCTCTTTGCCGCGGTCATCCTGGGAGGCATTGGGTCCGCCTATGGAGCTCTTCTAGGAGGCCTGACCATCGGGATAGCCAGCGAGGTTTCCAAATATCTGCTCTTCCTCAACGGCATAGACAGCGCCTACTCTCCCGCTGTCGCCTTCGCCGTTTTAGTCGTCATGCTAATCGTGCGACCTCAGGGCATTCTCGGAGGAGAGCCTATTGCTGAGGACATTAGGCGTCTAGGAATGAGAGTTCGGAAGCTAGCCCGGAGGATAGCAGCTTTGGCGAGGTGATGTTTTGAGCTTTCATGAAACCCTCTTCCCCGAATTCCTCTTCTTCATGAGTTTCGCCGGCGTCTTTATGATCCTCTCTCTGGGGTTGAACCTTCAGTGGGGGTATACCGGCCTCTTCAACATCGGAGTCGCGGCTTTCTGGGCCGTTGGAGCTTACACATCGGCCATATTGACTGTATCTCCTCGAGCGCCGGGCATCATAGCGGGCCATCTGGGTTTCAACCAGCCCTTCGTAGTCGGCTTCTTAGGCGCCATCCTAGTAAGCGCCTTTCTGGGATTCCTCATAGCACTGCCTTCTGTCCGCCTCAGGGCCGACTATTTGGCGATTGCCACCCTCGGCCTCGCTGAGATCATCCGCATCTTCCTTGTGCAGCTCAGGGACACCACCGGGGGTACTGAAGGCATTAGAAACATCCCCAAGCCCATCAGACTGGGGGAGGTCTTGGCAACCAACACCGCCCTCCTTGGGGTCGTCCTATTGGTCATCGTAGTCGTCTATTTTCTCTTGGAATATGGAAGCCGGTCCCCCTGGGGCAGGGTACTTAAGGCCATAAGGGAGGACGAGGAGGCGGCCCTCTCCCTCGGTAAGAACACCTTCCGCTACAAGGTTGTGGCCTTCACACTCGGAGCCGCCATAATGGGTGCCGCCGGTAGCCTATACGCTCACTGGCTTACCTTCATAGAGCCTCTGACCTCCTTCCGTCCTTTCGAGACTTTTCTGGTCTGGGCCATGGTCATTGCGGGTGGTAGTGGCAACAACAAAGGTGTCCTCTTGGGAGCCCTTCTCTTGTGGGGATACGAGTTCTTGACGCTTCGCATGCCGAGCTACCTGGAGGAACTCGGTGTCTCCGCAGGGCCGTGGTGGACTGGCAATATCGAGTTCGTGCGCCTCCTAACCGTGGGTCTCCTACTAGTTCTCCTGGTCCTCTTCAGACCGCAAGGCATATTAGGAGAAGAGAGGGTTATTTCTAGGATGAGGTAAGGGTGCCATGCCCCTAGTCGTCAGCGATGTCAGGAAGCACTTCGGAGGAGTCAAGGCCGTTGACGGCTGCACCATGGCGATAGAGGATCAAAGCATCACCGGCCTGATTGGGCCTAATGGGGCTGGCAAGAGTACCCTGTTTAGCGTTATCGCAGGTCTTCTGAGGCCGGATGGCGGTGAGATACGATTCAACGGTCATCGTCTTGATGGCATGCCTGCCCATAAGGTGGTTAAGTACGGAATCGTCAAGACCTTTCAGATACCCCGGGAGTTCGAAAACATCACCGTCCTGGAAAACCTGATGCTCGCATGCCAGAATCACCCAGGAGAATCCCTCTGGCGGGTCCTCCTACAGCCCAGGAAAGTCGCCGCAAAGGAGAGGGAGGTAGAACAGAAGGCCATGGGGATACTGGAGATGCTGGAGATAGGCCACCTGGCCGACGAACTGGCCAAGAACCTCTCCGGAGGCCAGTTGAAGCTGTTGGAGCTGGGCAGGGCCGTCATGACGGACCCAGACCTCGTCCTCCTCGACGAGCCCGTCGCCGGTGTCAACAGAGTCCTCACGGAGAAGCTGCTCAAAAGGCTCGACGAAATGCGTCAGGAGGGTAAGACCTTCTTCCTCATCGAGCACGATATGGATGTGGTGATGAACCGCTGCGACTACATCATCGTGATGCATGAAGGAAGGAAGCTCGCCGAGGGCACTTCTTCAGAGGTGAAGGGCAACCAGTTGGTCATCGACTCCTACTTGGGTGGTTGAGATGCCAATCCTAGAGGCAAAGGGTGTCTCCTCCGGGTACGGGGAGGTGGAAATCGTTCACGACATGGACCTCAGCCTGAAGAATGGAGAGCTCCTGAGCATAGTGGGTCCCAACGGTGCTGGCAAGAGTACCCTCATAAAGACTCTGTTCGGTATCCTGAAGCCCATGAGCGGGACAATCCTATATCGAGGAGCCGACATTGTAGGCACGGACCCGACCAAGCTCGTCTCCATGGGAATTAGCTATGTTCCACAGCTGGACAACGTCTTCCCCTCTCTGACCGTGGAGGAGAACCTGGACATGGGGGCCTACACTCGAAAGGATGACTACAGCGATCGTCAGGAAGAGGTTCTGGAGATGTTCCCCCAACTGAGAGGTCGCATCGACGTGAAGGCCAGGAAGCTCAGTGGTGGAGAGCGGCAAATGCTGGCTCTCGGTAAGACCCTAATGCTCGATCCTGAGGTGATGCTCATTGACGAACCCTCAGCAGGTCTCGCGCCTACCCTCGTGGAGGCAATACTGGACAAGATAAAGGAGATCAATGAGGGGGGAACATCCATCATCGTCGTGGAGCAGAACGCCCGTAAGGCCCTCCAGATGGCCCATCGTGGTATTGTCATGGATATGGGAAGGAAACGGTTCGAGGATGAGGGGGTTGCCCTACTGAACAACCCCGAAGTGGGCCGATCCTACCTGGGTGGCTGACCAGACTTACAGGGCGTCGCCTAGCTGTTTGCCACGATGTTCCCTGGCGGGGAACTCTCTAAGGGACGACCTCGCAGGTTACCTCGCAGGCGACCGTCTGCCTCGACGTGTACTGGAACCCGGCGGTTAGATCCCCTGTTATCTCCCAGATCTCGTAGTTGCTTAGCGGCTCGCCGACAAAGTTCAGGTCCACACTGCCGGACGCGCCTTCGTAGTTGATATCCTCGTCAGCCGCAAAGTGTTCCAGAACATGGTCCCACTGCTGTGGAAGAACGTCGTCACCGGGTGCATTCGACACAGCCACCAGGTTCTGCCTTATGGCGTCGGATGTGGCCTCTCCAGCTTTCTCAATGGCAGCGGCGAGCAGATACAGAGCGTCATAGGTGTGAGCGTCGAAGACCTCCGGTGTCGTGTAATCGCTGGCGCTCCACCTGGTCTCGTAGGCGGTCTTGAAAGTCTCGAAGTTAGCTGCCGGAGGCAGGGGTGCAGTGCCCTTGATACCAGATACGTCGATGTTGGCGTCCTTGAGTTTGACTAGGAATTCAGTACTCTTCAAGCCCTCTGACCAGAACCACGACCAGTCCCAACCAGTCTGTGCCTTGTTTGCCTCCCAGTTCTGCATCATCGTAAGTCCGTCTCCAGGATAGGCGATGGCGAACACAGCGTCGGGAGCTTTGCTGGCGATGATCTGAAGATCAGAGGTGTAGGATGCTTGCTCCTCCGTGTAGTTCACCCAGACTACAACCTGCTTCCCAGCATCTGCTACGACCTCCGTAAAGAGGTCCGAGAATCCCTTGCCGTAAGGGTTGTTAACCGCGAGTACGCCGAATGTCTGCCATCCCTCCTGCCCGGCTAGAAGGCCCGCAACCTGAGACTGCAGCTTGTCGGAGGGTGCCGTTCTCCAGAACCAGCCAGCAACATCTTGGTCAGGAATGTTTGTCGTCTGACCAAGCTCCACCGCTCTTTCGATCTCGAAGGTGGTGAACAAAGGCGACGTCGACGCGGGCGAGATCTGTATGACTTCTTGCTCCAGTGTAATCGTAGATACGGCCTGCGATACTCCCGATGAAGCAGCGCCAATGATCGCTACTACCCTGTCTGTATAGACGAGCTTTGCAGCACAGTTGGCTCCTGCAGCGGGCCGTGTCTGGCTATCGCAATGAACCAGCTCGATATCCTTCCCCAGAACGCCTCCGTCGGCGTTGATCTCCTCCATGGCGAGAATCGCCGCCTGCTGCATGGGTGTGCCCAGCCACTCCAGCGTTCCCGTAAGGGGTAGGATAGTCCCTATCTTGATAGTCTCTTCCTCAGGCGCTGGTGCGAAGAAGCCTGTTAGGGCCAGGGCACCGACTATGACGACTATGGCCACGACGACGACTGAGACGACGATCCATGTAGTCCTGCTCACTCCGGGGGATGGTGCTTCCGCCATTTACCTCCTCCCTTCTAATGCGGCCTCATGAGTTATCCATTAGATAAACATTTCGCAGGTCGCAGTTCGGCTTACGAGCATAAGTGGAATCTGGGGCTCCCACCGACGATGCACTAGCCAGATAGTCAACCACTCGTCCACCACCGAAAGTTGAAGTGGCCGTGCGGGCCGCATGGCGAAAAGACTTAGATAGTCGTTGAAAGACAACCCTGCCCATTACATGAGGCTCTTTGCCAAGCAACCTAGATGACCCTTTCTGTCCGGAGCCAGCGATAGGCTTCCTCGAAGTCCCTCACCTCGTAGTCCACCCATTCCATGAGGCTACCCCCGGAGTTCACGGCCAAGGAGATGCCCGCCGACTTGAGGAGGCCGATGTCCATAGCGCCGTCGGCAAAGGCTATGATGTTTCTGGGCCCCACACCCATGAACCTGGCCATCTCCATGGCGAAGAATCCCTTGGTGGAGGGGGTAACCCGCACGATCACGTCCCCGGTGAACGTGTCGCCCTCGTAGATGAAGTCGTTGGATACGCTGACGTCGGCCCCGAACATCTGCTGGGCCTTTCTGGCCAGCTCCGAAGGCCCTCCGGTGATGAGGCCCACTCCGTGGCCTCTCCCCTTCAGCGACTTAACGAAGGCCAGGGCTCCAGGAACCAGACGGATGTCCCCCGTCAGGCTCAGGATTTGCTCCCTCGTGATGCCCGCCAGGAAGCGCGCTCTCTTTCTGAAACCCTCCACCCAATCGATGGCGCCCTCTATCCCGAGCTTCGTAATCCTCTGCACCTCTTCCTCCCGACCGACGAGCCTAGCCAGCTCAGGAAGGAACTCGTTGTACACGAGGGTGTTCTCAAGGTCAAAGACGAAGAGTTTCATGCCCGCCGTGAGAAGGAAGACGAGCATAAAAATCTTGGCGGTCGCCGTTCCTACGCGGCCAGTGTAAAGGCAACCGAAAGGTTCATCTTGACTCGGAGGAACATGAGCATGCCTTGTTCCTCCTCGGTCACACGGGCCTTACTGCGGCCCTCGGCGAACTCCTGTCGCGCAGGGGAGTAATGCGCCTGCTGGACATCCGGGTCCTCCTGATCGGGTCCATTCTGCCCGATATGGTCGACAAGCCGTTGGCCTTCCTCTTGGGAATAGAGGGCAGAAACGTTGGCCACTCCCTACTGTTCAGCGTCGCCCTCACACTCTTCTTGGCCCTTCCCTTAGTCCTCCCACGCCTTTACCCGCGACGAGTCGCGCGACGCCTGAGCAACCCCCTCCCCCTTCTTTCCATCGGCCTCTGGACTCACCTCCTCCTCGACATGATGTGGTTGCAGCCCCGGATCGCCCTATGGCCTTTCCTCCGCGTCGGCTTCGAGCCAGCCGTGTTCAGCCTGCTTGAGTTGATCCTTACGCTGATGGACCCCTACGTCTTGGGCGGAGAGCTAGCCGGGCTAGGTGTGCTGACCTTCCTGACGTGGAAGTATCGGCTCTATCGGAAGCCGCATCTCCTGCGTGCCATCAGATCCGGTATCCTCGAGCGATAGGCAGAGGAGAATTCGGTGGCCCTTTGACGCTCAGAGCTCGATCTCCGAGGGGGTTTTCAGGTCTACTCCTTGAGGACCGTCACGAGACCGGCAAAGAACAGGCCCAGGGCAACGAGGGTGCCATAGCTGGTAACGAAAATGAGGGTAGTGTTCAGTTCCGACTGACCCTGCAGAAAGGCGCCAGAAGCTGGTACGGCCCACAGGGAGATGGCCACGATTATGGCAAGGGCCGTTACGGGGATGGCCAGAAGACGGGCCGAATACCTCCTGAGGCGGGCCGCAGTACCCTTGTCTGCGAGGGTCTCCCACAAGGCTATTCCAGTGGCCTCATCCTCCTCCAGCTCTACTTTCTCCTCCACGGCTCTCTCCATCTCATCATCCCATTCCCTGCCTACCCACTCTCCCTTGCTCTCAAGCCACCGCATGAGCCTCTGCTCAAGCTGGCCCTCCTCGATTCTCAGGGAGTGGGTGACGACGATCAGAAGGAGAACGCCCGCCGCAAGGACAGCCCCGAGTCCCTTGGCTAGAGTCGTGTAGTTCGCGAGACTGATCTGTGGGCCATATGTATAGCCAGTGTTCATGGCGAAATACAGGGACATGGCGAAGGTGGCCACGAACACTCCGAGGAAAGGGAGGAAAGCGGCTCGAACGGCCCGCTCGTTCATCGGTTGAGTGCCGTTGGCTCACACCATAAGAGTTTCTATGCTGCTCGCGGTGCTGATAACGTCGGTCGTAGATGGGAAAACCACTCGTCCTGTGGAGTCCTCGCAGGAGACAGAAAGTCCCTTATTGAACTGCCTGTTTCATGCCAGAGCAGGAAATGACGGATTCTCGCTCTGAGCCAGCCGTACACGAGGTGACCCAAGTCGGGAGGTGGCACCTTGTCCCGCTAGCAGCCTACTTCTCCATCTTCGTCGCTGCGGAGGCGCTCGCTGCCTTTAGCGACGAGCCGGAAGGCGTGACTCTGGGCATGATAATCCACGTCCTCCTGCTCTTCACCCTTCTCTTTCACGCCGCCTTGCTATCGGGTTCCGATCAGAAGTTCTCGCGATTCCTGGCCGTCATGGCCCTCGCCCCCCTGATCAGGATCCTCAGCCTTAGCACGCCCCCCACCCCCTTCAGCATCATCCAGTGGCTCCTGGTTATAACCTTCCCCCTCCTCGCCGCCGGGGTGACTATGGCCTATGTGATGGACCTCAGGAGCCGTGACGTGTACCTTAGCCTTGGCCGACCTGGTAACCTGGTCCTCCAGGTGCCCGTAGCCCTCTCAGGCCTGGGCCTGGGGGCGATAGAGTTCCTGATTCTGCTGCCCCCGGAGCCCTGGATACCGGCCCTCACGCTTCGGGAGCTGGTGCCCGCTGCCATCATCATAGGCCTGGCCTCGGGCCTGGCGGAGGAGTTGATCTTCAGGGGCCTCATACTGCCGAAGTCCGAGACGATCTTGGGGAGGCTGCCCGGTCTGCTGTTCGTATCCCTACTCTTCGCGGCCATGCACATAGGCTTCAGGTCGGTATACGACCTGTTCTTCGTCTTCGGGGTGGGCTTCTACTTCGGGTACGTGGTGCAGAGGACCAGCAGCCTGTACGGGGTCATCTTCGCCCACGGGTTGGCCAATGTGATACTATACCTGGTCCTCCCCTTCTACTTCTAGAATCAGAGGACCTCCCACACCTTCACGGCCACTATGACCGCGAAGACCAGGAGGAGGGGCACGATGGGGATGACCACGTAGCGAGAAAGGGCCATGAGCCTCTCGCTCTTCCTTCCCGACTCCACCTCCGCGCTGCTGAGCTCTTTTGTGATCAGCAGCATGATGAGGGCGACTACGGCGATGCCGCCCAGCGTCCCGGCTATGAGGGCTGCCACGACGGCACTGGATATCGTCGAGATGGCGAAGGTAGTTATCATTCCCCCTCGCTTTATTACAATTCCAATACTTAAGCCTTCCCCGGATGCNNGCGACGACGGCTATGCCGCCCAGCGTCCCAGCTATGAGGGCCGCCACGACGGCACTGGATATGGTGGATATGGCGAAGGTGGTGAACATCGGCTGAAGTACATTCAGTTTTCCCTACTTAACCCTTTCCTGACTATTTCCGCTGAATGGACGAAATCACCCAGACGCCGGTCCAAGGACCCCGTCTCATGGAGGTCGCGGGGGCCCGGGCAGGTCCTGACCTCAACCCCTCACCAGGACTATGTACACGTGGTTGGTTGAATCCCCGCTCTGGTAGATCAGGTGGTTCTGAGTCACGAGGTTGGCGAACTCGTCCTCTCCCAACGGCATGAAGGGCAGCGGATGGACTTGGGCTCCCCTGGTCCTCCAGATGTCCTCCAAGAAGAGAATGGAACCCGCCGTCGGTCCTCCCCTCTCAACCTCGAAGGGCAGGGCCGAGCTGGCTCTGACGTTGAAGAACGCGCTGATGATGCCCGCCGTTCTCTGGTCCATCTCCGGTGTTACCCCCGTGATGCCCGCCAGCCAGCCCAAGGCGGCCAGCTCGTACTCATAGGTGGTGTTCTGAACTTGCAGAACTTCCTCGGTGCTGTAGGCCAGTGGCAGGGTGGCAGAGAGGGCCACTATGGTGACCGCCACTAAGGCACTCCTCCTTCTGCCCGCCGGCGTTCGGAGAACCGCAACGCCGATGGCTATCGCCAGGCCGAAATCGAGGAAGTCCACCGAACGGTAGAGGAGGACATGGGAGAGGGGGTCGAGGCCCCG
>JABAOH010000313.1_pt1 | contig 27822 bp, 18 predicted proteins | sample 7062181 | NCBI WGS metagenome assembly JABAOH01 (sample SAMN14538630, study PRJNA623070) | marine sediment metagenome | biome: marine biome [ENVO:00000428]; feature: marine pelagic biome [ENVO:01000023]; material: deep marine sediment [ENVO:00002113]; isolation source: pool of 5 deep marine...
GCGCGCAATGACATTTATTTGAATCTCTTGAAGACCTGCTGGATGCGCCTGAAGGCCCAGTTGAGCTCTTTCTGTTTGATGATCAGGGGAGGCGCGAACCGAATGACGTGCTCATGTGTCTCTTTACAGAGGAGACCTTCTTCCATTAGAGCCTCGCAAAAACGCCTGGCCCCACCGGCCTCCGGCTCCAATTCGATCCCGAGGAGCAATCCTTTTCCCCTGACTTCCTTGATGTGGCGGCTCCGAAGAGACTCCAATTTCTCCAGAAAATACTCTCCCTGTTCAGCAGAATTCTCGACCATTTCTTCTTCCACGAGGACGCTCAACGCTTCCCGGGCCGCTGCACAGGCCAAGGGATTAGCTCCGAAAGTCGATCCATGTTCACCGGGCTTGAAAAGGCCCAAGATGGTTCGAGGTGACAGGACTGCGGATATGGCATAACAGCCTCCCCCAAGAGATTTCCCGATGATGAGTATATCCGGTCTCACGCCTTCATGGCTGCAGGCAAAGAGTTTGCCGGTCCGGCCAAGCCCGGTCTGGATCTCATCCGCGATGAACAGGATGTTGTGTTTTTCGCATATCTCTTTGGTCTTCTTCAGATAACCTTCGGGAGGGATGTTAATCCCGGCTTCTGCCTGGATGGGCTCGACCAAGAAAGCCGCCGTATTCGGATTGATGGCCGCCTCCAGAGCGTCAGGATCTCCGTAGGGAACGATCACGAATCCGGGAGTGAACGGGCCGAAGTCCTTCCTGTATAGAGGTTCCGTGGACAGGCTGACAAGAGTGATTGTCCGTCCGTGAAAATTGTCGGAACAGGCGATGATCTCGGCTCTGTCCTGAGGGATTCCTTTTTTCTGATAAGCCCATTTGCGTGCTGTCTTGATAGCGGTTTCCACGGCCTCGGCACCGGAATTCATCGGAAGGGCCATCTCGTATCCGGCCAACTCACACAGCTCTTTGGCCAGCAGGGGCCACTGGTCATTGCGAAAAGCCCGAGAGGTCAGGGTCAATTGTCTTGCCTGCGCTTCTAAGGCCTTAACGATCCGCGGGTGGCAGTGTCCATGGTTGACCGCCGAATAAGCGCTCAAGAAGTCAAGGTATTTCTCCCCCTCCACATCCCACACCCATATGCCCTTGCCTCTGGTGATGACGACATCCAGTGGTTGGTAATTGTGGGCTCCGTAGAGATCTTCCAAGACGACGAAATCTTTGGTGTCCATGACGTCTCCTTTTTGTCGGGGCATTTTCGCAGCCAATGGATCTAAGATAATGGCGGAGAGGGTGGGATTCGAACCCACGGTACAGCATCTAGCCGCACACACGCTTTCCAAGCGTGCTCCTTAAGCCACTCGGACACCTCTCCACTCATGATCCTGTGATCCGAACATGAAGAGGGAAGATGATTAAATTATCAAAAAAAACCTCTCAGCGCAAGATGGGAACGTCACCAGAGGAGCTCGCTTAGATCCATGACTCGATCAATTTCGTAATACTTACCGAATTCGAAGCTCCAAAGCCAGTTCAATCCATCCGACGCGATAAAACCAGCGATACGGCAACGAAACAGTGCCCTGGGGAAATTTTCCAATTACAATTGGGGACTGTCCCCAATTCTTATTATTTAATTTTCTTGGCTGTGAAAACTCCGTTGGGCTGAGTGATTTGAGCTTCTGTGACCTTTCCGGATTCATCCATGACGAATTCAATGCTGAATCCGGAGAGTGTCTTGAAGTTGAATGTCGTGCCTTTGTAGGGCACCAGCTCGTATTCAGGTTGGCCCGGAACGAATATGAACAGGGTTTTATCCCCTTTTATAAAAACTGTTGACTTGACTTCCCCGAGCATGTATTCTCCGACGAATTTCTCGAGGAAGCTTTTTTCCATCATGGCTTGCTCTGGCATCTTGGTGAATATAACAGGGTCGACAGCGTCCTCCAGTTGGGTGGAAAGGCTGCCGATATTGCCTTTGAGGTCAGTCAAGAAGGACGCCTTAAAGGATATGTCATACATCTCATAGTTGAACTCAAACACATCATAATGGTAGTGTTTCCCAGAGTAAGGCATGGAGTTGTACACTGCATTCAACTGGTCACCCGTCTTCATGATGGAAATCACGCCGTATCCCGGATGATGATAATCTCCCGCATACTCCTCCAAAGGATGGGAAGGGGTGGTGTTCGGCTTGCGGTCCTTATCCTTTTCCTTTCTGGCTTTTTCGGCCCGTTCTTTACCCTCCTCGACCTGCTTCTTGATCCGGCCGTTCCAATCCACTTGATCAAGACCGAGCAAACGGTCGATCACGTTATTGGAAATAATTGACGGCAGAGGAGTTCCGCTCCTGTTGGTCAGGATGACCATCCCGATATTGTCTCTTGGTAAGAGGACCACTTGGGCTGTGAATCCGTCGATGCCTCCCCCATGACTCAGTCTGAGATGTCCTCTGTATGCAGTGATCCCCCAGCCCATCCCGTATATCGAGTAGAAGGACTCGCTGTACCTGTAGGATTTGGAACTGATCATCTGGGGAGAATGAATCTCTTTGAGGCTTGCCTCGGAGATGATCTGCTGGTCTCCGATCTTCCCGTTGTTCAGGTTGAGCAAAACCCAGTTCGCCATATCCATGACGCTGGAATTGATCGAGCCTGCGGGGCCGACGGTGTCGATGTTCCGGAATGGAATCTCGATAATCTTGTCATCTTTCTCCATGTAAGGAAGAGCGAAATCCCTCGCTTTTTTGGAGTCCTCGACTGAAAAGTTGCTGTTCGACATGCCCAGAGGCATGAAAATCCGGTTCCGGACGAATCTCTCCCAACTTGTTCCCGCGATCTGACCCACCAGATATCCTGCGGTCATGAACATCAGGTTCTGGTATTGATAGACAGTCCGGAAATCCTCGCTCGGGTCCAGATACTGCAGACGATCGAAGAGTTCCTTTCGAGTGGCGGAGGAATTGTACCAGGTCGCGTCATGACGGGGCAGCCCCGAGCGATGACATACGAGGTCACGAGGAGTCATCCTCTCTGTGGCGAATGTGTCTTTGAGCTTGAACGTGGGAAGATATTCTTTCACGGGCGTGTCCCATTCGAGCTTTCCCTCATCCACCAGAATCCCCATCGTCGCGGCTGTGAACGCCTTGGTGCAGGACCCGATAGCAAATAGCGTTTGAGGAGTGACGGGCAGGTTTTTCTCGATGTCGCGGAATCCAAATCCGTTAGAATACACAAGCCTTCCGTCCTGGATCACGGAAATCGCCATCCCGGGAACATTCCACTCTTCCATCCGCGCTGTTATGAATTTATCAATCCCTTTCAAATAAGCTTCTGGAGTCTTTTTCTTGGCGGCAAGGGGCGTGAAGAGAAAAGACAGGATGATTAAAAGACAAATAACTCTGGTGATTTTACTTCTCATGTGAGATCCTCCCTCAAAAAAAATACACAATATTTTAAATCTCTTTCCTTCAAACCATTCTTCTGCTATGTGAGAATCACCTCTAAATTCACTGAGTTAGACGAGATTCTTCTGCACAAGTTCCATAATTCACTTCTCTTTCTGAAAGGTTTTCAAATTTAACTCTTTTCAAAGGTCCCGTCAATATAAAAGTAAATTCATAAAAAAGTGTTTTTCATTTTTGCTCATGAGATTGCCACGCTCCACGCGCAATGACATATGAGGCAGAAAAAGGGGCCTGGCCCCTTTTCTGATTTTTTCTGATGTTCCCTCAGTTTATAATGGTAGCGAGTTGTGATTTGTTCAAGGGAAATTCGTATTTCTCGACAGTTTTTTTCTGGGTGTTCAGCACGATGAGAGTGGCCGATGCATCTTGATTGAGCGGGCGAAAAACTCTCTCTTCATCGAGCAAAAAGGGAAACTGGATATTGTTTCCGCTGATAAAGCCCTTCAAACGTTTCTCGGCAATTTTTCTGTGTCTTTCTTCATCTGATTCTTCTTTCTTTGCGTCCATGATCATCACTCCAAGGACAGAATCTTCAAGTTTGTTCGCATGAATCACATTGACAAATTCCATGAAAGATTGAAGACAAAGAGGACAACTCAGAGAACTGAAATCCATGATGAGAAGCCGCTTGGTTATCGAGACACGGTCCTGACCGCTGACTTCTCTATCCATCCCGATTTGCATGAGACACAAAACCACAAAAGTCATCGTTAATAGGGATAAGGCTTTCTTACTCAACATAGGCATTCCAGAAGAAACTCTGTTCATATTCTTAGCCTCTTTGTTCGGCGAACCATCCGTTTATAGTCCAATCTTTAAAAACTCCCTGGCCAGGAGGAGGATAGTCTGCAATCCATTGATACCTATAGAGTTACGGCCTGCGTGTTGAACCATTGCGAAGCAAGATATAGAGACGTCGAACTCCCATTTTATTCTCACATACTTTGTACTTGATTGAATTTAAAAAAGTTACAGAAGTGAATCAAAACACTACGAGAGCGAAAAACCAAATCTCACCGGAAATCCTGAAAGATTGCGAAAAAAACTAAAAAACTATAAATTAGAAAAAGCTTTTCGAGTGAAAGATGGTCAATGAATAAGAATGAGTAATTCTAAACCTATTCGGAGGTTTCTGATGCCAAAGAAATGTTTTGTTTTCTCTGCGATTCTCTTTCTGATTATCTCCATATCGTGCCAAACAGGAACGGCTGGCAGAAAAACAGTCACCACAGGATCTCTTTTCGAAGAGATGATCGATATGGTGAACCTAACTTACTTTCCTGCTCCATCCTACCGAACTGTGCAGTACTCTTCCTTTGACCGCCGCAGCCACCTTCCGGGTGGACCGGACTGGTTCGCCAATTCAGATGGCTTCGGGAATGAGCCGATCCCGAACTTTGAAGGAGTCCTCAGAGAACCGGATGAGGAAGGAATCGGAGAATACCTGATCGCTGATGTCAAGGGACCCGGAGCGATCGTGCGTCTGTGGAGCGCCGCCATATCCGGAACGATACAGCTTTTCCTGGATGGAAAATCCTCCCCCCTGTACGACGGTCCAGCCATAGATTTCTTCCATCGCCCCTACGACAGCTTTCCCGAAGTTCAAAACATTGATGCTGAGCTTCTTGGAAAGACTGTCTACCAACGCGATGCGGCCTATTCACCCATTCCGTTCGCCAAGAATGTGCGCCTCGTCTGGATCGGCAACGTGCAGGATCTCCACTTCTACCAGGTTCAAGTGCGCCTGTATGAACGAGGAACAAAGGTCATCTCCTTTTCTCCTGAAGATTTGGTGACGCACATGGAGGCCATAGACAAAGTGCTGTTGGGACTGTCTGACCCGGACAGCCATCTGGAGCCTCATGCAAAAGGATCCGCCGTTCCCTTCCGTTTGACGGTGGACCCCTCCCAAAAGGCCGATATCATTTCTCTGGAAGGCCCCCTGGCCATCGAGAAGTTGACACTCCGGCTCCAAGCCAGAAATTCGGACAAAGCCCTGCGGCAGACTTTGCTCCACGTGGTTTGCGACGGCTATCCCTGGGGACAGGTTCAAGCTCCGGTGGGTGACTTTTTCGGCGCGGCTCCAGGAATCAATCCTTATCAATCCCTGCCGTTCACTGTCCAACCGGACGGCACGATGATTTGCCGGTATGTAATGCCATTCCAAAAAGAATGCCAAATCAGAATCGAGAACCACGGTGATCAATCTGTCCGAGTGGAGGGATCAGTGCTGCTCATGGATTACACCTGGGTGGAAGACCGCTCGATGCATTTCCGGGCCCGATGGAGGGTCAACCACAACATGATCGCTTCCAACACCGCGGTCCAGGACCTCCCCTTTTTGATCGCTCATGGAAAAGGGCTGTACGTGGGCACAACCTCCTATCTTCTCAATCCGAATAATGTGCCCACCCCCTACGGAAGCTGGTGGGGAGAAGGCGATGAAAAAATCTTTATTGACGATGACACTATTCCGTCCATCTTCGGCACAGGTTCTGAAGATTATTACAACTATTCCTGGTCTTCACCTGATATTTTTTATTTCCCGTACTGCGGTCAGCCGCGCAATGACGGGCCGGGAAACCGGGGATTTGTCACCAACTTCCGCTGGCACATCCTGGATCCTCTTCCCTTCCAGAGCACAATCCGATTTTTCCTCGAGTTGAAAAGCCATGAACGCACAGAGGGAATGTCCTATGGACGGATCGGTTATCATTACGCCCGCCCTGGACTCACCGACGACCACCTGACGATCATGCCCGATGACCTCCGTTATCTGCGTCTTCCTGAGAACTGGCAGCCGGCAGCCAGGATGGGAGCCCGGAACTCTGTCTTTTACAGCGCTGAAGAGATCATCCGAGACAGGATGAGAACTGGCTATAAGAGAGGAAGATTATGGGCAGACGGGAGGCTGCTGGTCTGGTCCCCCAGAGAGACCGGTGAAACCCAGACTTTTGCGTTCAGCACCAGAGAAAAGGGAATGAAGAAAATCCATTTTGCCGCCGCGCTGACAGCGAACTCCGGTAAAATATCTGTTCTGGTGGATAACACACCCGCTCCGCTGGCCAATCAGCAGAAAACCGTGGACCTCTATAGGCCCTTTCGCACGCTTCTGCGCAATTTCACTCTGCCTCCGATGGAGCTAGAATCCGGCTATCACACATTGACCTTGAAGTATGAAGGAGCGGATCCGGCTGTGAGAAGCCCTGAGATCGGAGTCGATTTTATCTGGATTCAAAAGGTCGGGCAGTAGCCGATTTTGCACCGAAACAGTCAAGAAATCATTTGCCGATGAAGCGGTTGATAAATTCGAATGTCCGGTTGTACGCCTCCATCCGGTTTTTATAGAGCATGAATTCGTGCGGTTCGTCGGGTGCGATCATGAGCTCGATATGCACATCACCCTTGGCCCGGAGCTTCTGAACGATGTCTGTGGTTTGCTGGAAGGGCACGTTTCGGTCGTCGTCTCCGTGGATGAAGAGTACTGGGGAAGTCCAGGTTTCGAGGCTGCCCACCGGGGATGACTCACGGGCGATTTTGCGCATGGTTTCAGGGAGAGTTCTCCCCCGCAACTGTGACCAGTCGTGGACACCGGCCATATCCACACCGACCTTAAAGATATCTGAATTGCGGGCCAGGGCCATAGCTGTCAAAAGTCCGCCGTAAGAGAGCCCCCACTTGCCAATACGTTCTGGATCAACTTCGGGCCGGCTCTGGAGGTACCTGGCACCTGCGAGAACATCCTGGTATTCAGCTGCGCCCCGCATGCCCGTGTTGGGAGCGTTCCGGAAGGAGCGGCCGAAGCCAATACCACTTCGGTAGTTTACGGAGATCACCACAAAACCCCTGTTGGCAAAATACTGGTTGATTCCGTAAGCTTCTGAGTAAAACTCCATATAGTGCCAGCCAAGAAGCATCTGGCGGATGGGACCGCCATGCGTATAAACCACGCCGGGACGCTTATCGCCCGGTTTGGCGTCCTTGGGAAGAAAAAGCTGGCAGGGAATCTCCAGCCCGTCCGGGGCCTTGACAGTCACGAGCTCTGGAATGACCAGCTCGTCCATAGGGTATTCTGCAGGGAGTGTTTCCGGCGCAATCACTTCAATCTTTCCGCCCTTAGCCGGGACTGTGGCGATGGCAGTGGGATGGACAGCGGTGGCATACAGAAAAGCCACTTCTTTCTTTGAAGCGAGCGCAACGGGATAAGTGCCGATCGTGGCCCCTTTGGTCAGCTGTTTCGCTTTGCCTCTGCCGTCCGTCGGGACCTTCCAGATGTGGCGTCCGTGGATATCAGCCAGGTTACTGCTGAAAAACAATGTATTACCTTCACTCGAGAGCCCGATGTGTTCCACAAATCCTTCTCCAGGCGTAAGGTCCACAGGATCTCCTCCAGAAAGCGGCATGGAAAACACATGGTTCCAGTTATCGTGTTCAGCCGTGAAAAGGATACGGTCATTCGCGGTCAACTCAAAATTTCGGACAGAATAAAATTGGGGCTCATCTTTAGGAAACTGCCAAATCTTCTTTGCCGTCCCCTCTGCGGCATCAGCCAACCAGAGAGAGACATTGGTCACTGGCCGGCGACCCCGGAATCCTCTAAAGGCCCCTTCGCCGTACTGAAGTCCCGGCCTTCGTTGGAAAACGATTTTTGTGCCGTCAGACGACCAGAGGGGGCTGCTGTCCCGGTCAACACTGGGCGAGATCCAGGTGACTTTTCGTTGTCCGATATCAAAAATCCCGATAAAGCTATGATCGTTCCTCCGGGTGACAAAAGCCACCCGGGTGCTGTCCGGAGACCATTGAGGTGAGCCGTTCTGCCCGGCCGCACTGAAGAGAAGCTCTGGTTCCGGGATGGCTTCAGGATTGGACGGTGGCGTCAAAGGCGCACGGTAAATCAATCCTTCATTCACAATCAGGAGCCAGCGTCCGTCTGGAGAAAGGACAGGATTTCTTCCGGGCGCAACCCTCCAGAGTTGACCCGTATCGGTCCTGACTGCCCAGATGGCCTGTTCCATGCCATCCGGGTCGCTCCGGGAATTAGTGACCCAACCTTCACTGTTGGGCCGGCCGCCTTTCACAAAGACCACAGTCTTCCCGTCGTCTGTGATATAAATGTCTGGGATTTCAAACACTTCGTCTCGGAGAAAACCGGTCAGGTTGACAGGCTTGAAATCGGGAGCCGCCGCGGTCCACACATTTCTTTCTCCTTTCGAATAGAAAACCCAGGCTATTCGGTCGGTGTTCTTAGCTGACACCAGTCCCCAGGGATAAGGAGGACTCAGGACTTCTTCCAGAGTGAATGTCCCTTCGGCCCAGGCCTGGCCGATTAGTCCCAAAAGGAATATTGAACACATCACTAAGCCGAAAAACTTAATTGTTTTCATGTTTTCCTCCTCTTTTTTTACAAATATAGGACTGTCACCTTCACGCTCCTTAGATAAAGCAAAAGAAAATGGCGGAGAGGGTGGGATTCGAACCCACGATCCCGATTACTCAGGATAGCGGTTTTCGAGACCGCCGCCTTCAACCACTCGGCCACCTCTCCATCTCATCCATTATTTAGGGTAAGCTCTCTTCAATTCTACCCTCCGCATCTCACTCCACAGGTCGTCTCTTTATCCTGAAAAAATCTCTCAAAATCTTTCCACATTCCTCTGCGAGAACGCCCCTAACGATTTCAACGCTGTGGTTCATTCTCTCCAGAGGAAACTTCATCACCGATTCCACAGCACCTCCTTTAGGGTCAACGGCACCAAAGACCAGCCTTCTGATCCTGGCATGCACTGCAGCCCCCAGGCACATGGGGCACGGCTCGAGAGTCACATAAAGGTCACAACCGGATAGCCTGTAGTTTCTCTTCTTTGTGCCGGCCTTTCGGATAGCAAGCATCTCTGCGTGGGCCGTCGGGTCATTCTTTGCAATGGGCGCGTTATGGGCACGGCTAACAATTTCATTCTCTGAAACGACGACAGCTCCGACCGGCACTTCGTCTCTCTTCAAAGACTTCTCAGCTTCAACCAGGGCCTGGCGCATGAAGAATTCATCATTTCTCATCAAAATTGCGCTCTTGAGGATTGATTTTACATGTGTTTCCTCAAATTTACAATATAGAGTAAATTTGGAGTTAGGCCTTTGTAAAGATCGGGATCAGGCCTTATCTGGCTATCGATATCCAGGGCTTAATCCCTGTTTCCTGACATCTATACTCAACAAGGCCTGAGCCCAAACTGGCCCAAAGCAAAACTATCAAAGTTATCAAAGCCTGACCCCGGTTTTATCTTTACAGCTGTTCGGTTAATTTTATACACTTGTCTTCTCGGTGTGACCATGATGAAAAGGGAGATCGAGCAGCTGGAATGCCTCTTTTGTCAGAAAAAATTCCCTCTGGATATCTTTGATCCTTTCTGTCCTGAATGCCGGGAGCCGCTTCTCTGCTCCCTTCCCCCGCAAAAAAGAACTTTTGCTCTGGAAAAAAGTTCTCCTCTTGAAAAATTCCTGGATTTTCTTCCTCTCTCTCAAGTTGATACACGTCTCAGTCTAGGAGAGGGAAACACTCCGCTGATCAGGCTTGACCGCCTGATAAAAAAATACAACCTACCTCCTCTCTATGCCAAAAATGAAATTCTTAATCCGACCTTGAGTTTCAAGGACAGGGGAACTGCTGTGGCAGTGCAGAAAGCTTCGTCCCTCGGGGTAGTAAGAATCGGGACCGTCTCCACAGGAAACATGGCGTCTTCCACTGCAGTCTTCGGAGCCAGAGCAGGATGGAGCACCCTGGTCCTTCTCAAAGAAGACACTCCTCTGGATAAATTACTCACCACAGGCATACACAATCCATTGCTTATCAAGGTCAAGGGAGATTACGGAGACCTGTTCACCAAGAGCTTCGCCATAGGGAAAAAACATAAGATTTACTTCATGAATTCAGTCGATCCTTTCCGTATTGAGGGTTATAAGGTCACGGGTTATGAGATTTTCTTCCAGCTCGAACGCCAGGCGCCGCAGTTTCTCTTCGTCCCCGTGAGCGCGGGAGGTCACATCACCGGATTAATAAGAAGTTTTCTCGACCTGAAACAAGAGGGCTTCATCCAGGGCTTCCCGACGATCGTAGGAGTTCAAGCCCAAGGCTGCTCGCCCGTTGTCCAGGCTTATGCAGCAGGAAATCCTCAAGTCACAAGAATAAAAAGGGCAGAGACGATCGCCCATGCGATTTCCAATCCTGATCCGCCGGGAGGGAACACAGCCCTCAAACTGATCCGAGACAATAACGGCATTCTTGTCGATGTCACAGACGAAGAAATCATGGAATCGCAGAGAATCCTGGCCGAGCAGGAAGGGATTTTCTGCCAGCCCGCATCGGCCACTGTTCTGGCCGGTTTACTCAAACTTTCCGGAGAAATCAAGGCAGGAAAAAATGAGACGATCGTGCTGGTTATCACTGGAAGCGGATTGAAGGCCCTGGAGACGCTCGGCCCTTCTCAGAGGAATGTCCATCAAGCCACCCTCGCGAACCTCGAGAAGACGATCGATTCCCTTTTTCAGAGAGAATAACTGTTAAGGATTGCTAATCTCACAAAGGAAGCAGCCAGATGAAGAGAAATTCATTTATCGTATGAGATTGCCACGCAAGCTCGCAATGACACAACCTGAGATAGCAACTATGCGAACACAATGATACAATCAACCGCTCTGAATCAGGCTCTCAGTTGAATCGAATAAACTGTCTAGAAAAAGAGTATGTTGAATGATGAGAGTTCCCGCTTTCTTTTCTTTATATCGGAATAAAGCTGTGTTATCATAACCGCATTCCACTCAATTCAAGGAGGTTTGTATGAGTAACGATTTTCCGAATTTGGAAATTAAACTCCCCAAAATCAAAACAGGAGTCCTCAAGCTCATTATCGCAGGAGTGATTATTCTCATCCTCGTCGCCAGTTCAGTCTACCAGATCAGCCCAGAAGAAATCGGTGTCATTCTTCGATTCGGCAAGTTTGTCAGAACGACAGAGCCTGGTCTCCACTTTAAAATTCCCCTAGTCGAAACGCTGGACAAAGTCCCTGTCCAAAGACAGCTCAAGATGGAGTTTGGCTTCAGGACTGTGTCACCTGGAATCCGGACTGAGTACAGAGTCACCCCTCAATCCCTGAGAGAAGCGGTGATGCTCACAGGTGATTTAAACGTGGCGGTCGTGGAATGGATCGTCCAGTACAAAATCAAAGACGCCTACAATTACCTGTTCAAAATCAGGGATGTGGACAGCACCTTCCGCTACATGAACGAAGCTGTGGTGAGAAAGGTTGTCGGTGACAACTCAGTGGACGAAGTGATCACAGTCGGCAGGGCCAGGATTGAAAATGAAGCTAAAGGAGAACTTCAAACCCTCTGCGACCTGTATGAAATCGGCATCGAAGTCAATCAGCTCAAACTCCAGGATGTCAATCCCCCTGACCCGGTCAAACCCTCTTTCAACGAGGTGAACGAGGCTCTTCAGGAGAAAGAGAGAAAAATCAACGAAGCTTACTCAGAATACAACAAGGAAATCCCCAAAGCTAAGGGTGAGGCCGAACAAATGATCAGGGGGGCTGAGGGGTATGCCATGGAGCGGGTGAACAAAGCACAGGGAGACGCCGACCGATTCAAAAACATTTACAGAGAATATGCTCGGGCTCCTCTGGTGACGCGAAAGCGGCTCTACCTTGAGACCATCATGGAAATTCTTCCGAAAATCAGCAAAAAGATTATCTTTGACGAGAAGCAGAAAAACATCTTGCCCTTGTTGAACTTGGGAGAGGAGGTGAAGAAATGAGTAAACCCGCAGTCAATATTCTTCTTGGAATCTTGGTTTTCCTCATCATCATCGTTCTCCTCAATTCTTTCTATGTCGTTTCAGAAACAAATCAGGTGATCATCACCCAGTTCGGAGAACCGATCGGAGATGCGATCACTAAACCCGGATTGCATATAAAAATCCCCTTCATCCAAAAAGCCAATTACTTCGAAAAGCGCTGGTTGGAATGGGATGGAGATGCCAACGAAATCCCGACCAAGGACAAGAAATACATCTGGGTGGACACCTACGCCCGATGGAGAATCAGCAATCCACTGGTTTTTTTCCAGCGACTGAGGGATGAAAGAAATGCGCAATCGAGAATTGATGATATCATAGACGGTGAGACAAGAAATGCTGTTGCCAACTATGATTTGATCGAGATTGTCCGTTCTTCAAACCGCGAATTCGAACTCACAGAAGAGCTGGAGGAGCTTGACATCGCTTCTGCCATTCCCAAAATCAACACAGGCCGGGAACAGATTGCTCAGATCATCCTGGAAAAATCTTCTGAAATCACTCCGGAATTTGGGGTCGAACTCAAAGACGTCAGGATAAAAAGAGTCAACTACGTGGAAGAAGTCCAGAGAAAGCAGTTTGACCGGATGATCTCTGAAAGACAGAGGATTGCCGCCAAGTACCGTTCTGAAGGAGACGGAAAAAGCGCTGAGATCCGTGGTGAAAAAGAGCGGGAGCTGAAAAGAATCACTTCCGAAGCTTACAGGACGGCCCAGGAAATCCAGGGTAAAGCGGATGCTGAAGCGACGCGGATCTACGCACAGGCCTATAATCTGGATCCTGAATTCTATCAATTCATGAAGACTCTGGAAACGTACATCGCCAGCCTGGATAAAGAGACTTGGATGCTGCTCTCCACAGACGCCGAATTCCTCAAATACCTGAAAAGTTCGAGCAAGAGGTAAGCAAGATAGGGGTCGCGTCTTAACATTTGACATTCCTTAAGGAGCATTCTCATCGAGAGAACTCCTCTGAGATGTTCATTAGGTAAAAAGACAAAAAAAAATATCTTATGTTAAGACCTGTCCCCATCTGTTTTATCGGTTTGAGAAATGTCAAATGTTAAGACGCGACCCCTAGAATCTGTGTCAATCGCTCGATCGAGATGTTGCTCCCTGTCAGTATGAGCGCCACTTTCTTGCCCTTGAGCCTATCTTTAATCTTGAGTGCCGCCGCCAAGGGAGAAGACCCGGCTTCCTCTGATAAATTCCTGATTAGCTCCAAATAAAGAAGAATAGCCATGACCATCTCTTCTTCGGATACCAGTATAAAATCCGACAAGAAATCCTGAAGGATCTCCTGGGTCAATTCATATCCCATCTTTGTCATTAATCCCTCCGCAGCGGTTTCCATCTTATCGATGACAATCTTCTTATTCTTCCAGGAAAGACAGGCTGCAGGGGCTTTCTCGGCCTGGACAGCTATAACCTGAGTCTTCGGACTCACGGCTTCCTTGACCAGGCAGCATCCTGAGGCGCCGCTTCCTCCGCCCACAGGAACGATAATCATATCCAAGGAGGGACACTCTTCGAAGATTTCGAGGGCATACGTGGCCACTCCTGCGACCAGAGCAGGTTCGTTGGCGGGATGAATGAACCGCGCCCGACGCTCTCCGGCAAGCGTTTCCGCATAATCCTTGGATTCTTCAAAAATCTGTCCAAAAAAAACGATGTTCGCCCCGAGGGCCTTTATCGCTTTGACTTTGAGCGGGTTGGATTTCTCAGGCATCACGATCGTCGCCGGAACTCGAAAAAGGCTGGATGCATAGGCAATGGACAGCGCATGGTTTCCGGTGGAGGCGGTCACCACTCCCCTTTCTTTCTGCTCGCGGTCCAGACTGTTGATCAGATTAATGCCTCCCCTGGTTTTGAAAGCGCCCGTGGGCAAAAAGTTCTCATGCTTGATGAAAACTCTTGCATCCAAAAGCTGGTTTATTTGCGGATATGAATACAGGGGAGTCCGTGGAAGATACTCCTTGATCAAGCGTCTTGCTTCCAGGACATCCTGGAATGTCGGTCTCGCCAGCTTCATTGTCACCACCTCATGATCATTCTCCACATCCGTTTCTTTCTTCGGAATGACGAATGTGCATGCTGAACCAAAGATAATCACACAGATTGGCCTTCTCAGCCTCAACTGTTTGAACCGAAAACTTTTTTATTTCAGGAGCTCGACCAATTTGTGTTTATTCGGAAAAAGAGCCGGTGTTCCTCCTGTATGAAGAAAAATGATGTTGTCTTCTTTATGAAAGAAATCCTTTTTCACAAGGTCCAGCAGGCCTGCCATGGCTTTCCCGGTGTAGACAGGGTCGAGGAAGATCCCCTCTTTTTCTGACACTAATCGAACAGCTTCAGCCACATCCTTATTGAGGATTCCGTATCCTTCTTTTATGTATTCGTCGAAAATAATGATATCTTCTTTTTTTATCTCGAACTCTGCCCTCAGAGCCCGAGCTGTGTCCTGAGCAATATTCAGCACATCCTTCCCGAACGACTCTTTGTCATCCGCGACACTGATGCCCAGCACATTGACGTTTTCCTTCAAGGCCTTTGCACCCACAGCCAATCCCGCTTGTGTACTCCCAGAACCTGTCGCATGAAGGATGGAATTGATCTCAAATCCCATTTCTTCACACTGTTCCATCATTTCCACAAAAGCATTGACGTAACTGATAGCTCCTAAGGGTTTATCCATCGAGCCACCCACCATCGAACCCCCGATGGGTGCGATATAAGGCGTATGGCCCTGCTTTTTAACCTCAGACTCAACCTCCTCGATAACATCCAGGACATCATCTATTTTTATGAATTTCCCGGCCACAGCGTCTTTGATCCGGACATCTGCATCCAGGATAAAATCCAGAAGCAGGTTTCCATCGTATTCCTCAGGGAGCTCATACATTTTAAACAGAACCAGAACAGGCCTCATCCCGAATTTCCGGGCCACCGCGGCGGTCTGGAGACACCAGTTGGACTGCACAGCTGCCCAGGTGATGATCACGTCCGCATTCTTATCCAGGGCATCCTGGATGATGAACTCCAGCTTGCGCGACTTATTACCGCCGAAGGCCAATCCTGTCAGGTCATCCCGTTTGATGTAAATATCCGGTCCCCCCAGAGCCCGGGACAGGTTTTCCAATTTTTGCAGGGGAGTTGGCAGCGGGATCAGGTTCTTTTTTGGAAAATCTTGAATCTTCTTCTTCATCTCCGGGAGAGAAGTGGCCGCCATTTTTGCCTCTGAAGGATTAATTTTATACCAGAAACTTGAGTTTAAATCAAAATAAAGGGGACGGTTTGTACTCGTTCAGTAATTCGGTAGCATTTTTATAATGTCATTGTGAACGGAGTGAAGCAATCCCGTAAAAAAAAATTAATTTTCCTTAAGAGATTGCCACGCTTCGCTCGCAATGACACCTTTATCCTCATTATCATCAATACAAGTGTTACTCAATTACTGAGCATGAACACCGTCCCCATCTGTTCCTTTTAAAGACCTTTCCAGGCTTTTCTCAGCTCATTGGCCTTATCCACCGTCCAGGTGCGGATTCTGTCTCCATACAGATAAAAAATCGGAATGGCGACCAGAATAAAGACCGTGGAGCTGATCAATCCCCCCACCGCCGAAAGCGCCAGCGAAGACCAGATGTGCCTTCTCCCCTCTTCCACCTGGAGAAGAACCATCGGCAGCATCCCGAGGACAGTCGTGCTCGTTGTCAGGAAAATCGGCCGGACTCTTTCTCTCGCTCCTGTCAGGACTGCATCGATGATGGGGAGGCCCTCCCGACGTCTCAAGTTGATGTGGTCCACCAGAAGGATGGAGTTATTCACAACAATCCCCCCGAGCAGGATGACACCGATATAGGCTGCGGAGTCAAATGTGTAGTCAGCCACGACAAAAGCCACGAACACGCCGATCAGGGCAAGAGGAACGGCCATAAGGATGAAGAAAGGATGGATGAAGGATTCATACAGAGATGCGAGGATCATGTAGATGATGATAAGAGAAAAAATGATGGCAAATATGATCTGTTTTTCCTCTTCCTCTGTGATCCGCCAAGTCTGCTCTAAACTGGCAGAAAAACCCGGAGGCAAGTCGAGTTTTGCGAAAACGGCTTCTTTGAACCTTTGCCCGGCTTTGGCCGGCCCCCGGAATTCCCACATCAAAGTCTGCTTGAACTGCTGGTCCTCTCGATCGATGGACCCGGCGACAGCCCTTTCTTCGAGTGAAGAGACGTCCTTTAATCTTAAGAATTCTCCGCCTCGAGTCCGGATCATCGTGTCCTGGAGTTTCTTCAGATCTGTCTCCTCGGCTTCAGGAAATTTCATGGAAATCTCCATCTCTTTTCCGCTGATCTTGATCGGGATGTGTCGGACCCTACCGCTTATATAAGGAGTTATCTGATTGTAGAGATACCAGAGGTCAATATCATATTTGCCGAGGGCTTCTTTATCTATTTTCAGGATATACTCGAAGGTATCCATTCCCCACCATCCCCACACGTTCGAAACGACTTTTGTATCCTTGATCCGGGGATTTCTTTTCAGTGTCCTCTCGAGATCATGAGTGATCTCCGAGAGCTTCTTTAAATTGTAGCCGAAAAACGATATGCGGGAGTCCCACATCGGACCAGATGTCATGGAGGTCGAGTAACTCTGGGGATCAAACCCGTAAACCCCGACGCTTATCCCCGCAAAATTCGTGGCAATCTGGATCAATTCCTCCTTAAGGGCATACGGCCGGTAGGAAAATTCAATTTCAGGAGGAAAGGTGATGATCATGCGCGCCCATTCCGCAGAGACCGTGGTCTCCATCTTCTTCTCATAATCCTTCTCCAGGACCTTCTCTTCGAATTTTCTGATCACATCATCTGTACTCTCGATCGGTGTGCCGGGAGGCAGAGTGATCCGAATGTACAGCTGCTGTTCCATCCACCCTCCCCACCAGTCTCCGACAGATACCTCTTTTTTGAACCATCGGTAGCTGAAGAAAAATGCCAGGCCGATGACCAGCAGAACGATGATCGGATGGCGGAGGAGAACCTTCAAGCCTTTCTGGTAGGTATCCCGAAACCGCTCCTTCCTTTTTTTCTTACCCTTCTTCAGCAGTCTGGGACTCAGTGCCGGGATCAGGGAAAAGGACACCAGCAAAGACGCGGCCAGAGCAGAGGCGATAACGATAGCTAGTGGCAGATAATACAATTGCAACCTGCCTGTGAAATAGGCAAAAGCAAAGAAAACGCTCATCGTGGTCAGAGTCGCGGCCAGGACCGGCAGGAAAACCTCCTTGGATCCCTTGATTGCCGCCTCGACAGGAGCGGCGCCTTTTTCTCTGTAACGGAGGACGTTCTCGAAGACGACTATTGAATTGTCGACAAACAGACCGAATCCTAACGCAAGACCTCCCAACGTTAAGATGTTGACTGAAATCTTCAGGAAATAAATAAGATTAAACGTGATCAGGACAGAGAAAGCGATGGATGAAAGGACGAGGACGGAGGGTTTAAAGCTTCTCAGGATCAGAAAAACCAGGAAGAAAATGACAAAAAGGACGATCCCGACGAGCAGATAAAGATGTCTCAGGTTTTTCTGGATCCTTTCACTCTCGTCATTCACGGTCCTGAAGACAAGGTCCTGCGGCAGCTCACTCTTGATTTTTTCCAGCTTCGTCTTGACCGCTTTCGCTACTTTCAGAGTGCTCGTTCCCGCTTCTTTCCAGACAGTCAACGAGATCGTGGGCTGCCCGTTAATCCTGTTGATCCGGTCCACCTCGTCATAGGATGGGTAAGCCTGGGCCACATCTTTGAGCTTGACTGGATTTCCGCCGGAGTAAGCGATGACAGTTTCGCCCAATACTCTTATGCTCTTGATCGAAGTGGAAATTTTGAATATGTATTCCTGGTTTCCTTTCTGGATCTTCCCCACAGGATAGGTCAGATTCCTGTTGCTCAATGCCTGGTATATCAGTCCAGGATGTATATTCAGAGCCTTGAGCCTGTCTTTATCCAGAGCGACCTGTATGACTGCATCCGAACCCCCAGTGACCATGACATCGGCCACTCCTTTGACAGAGCCCACCCCGAACTCTATCCTCTCTTTAACCATTTCTCTCAGTTTCTGGAGCGTGTAGTCACCGGAAATGGAATAGTTCAGGAAAGGATCTTCTCTGAATTCTTCAGGTACAAATGGGACGACTCGAGGAGGTCTCACTCCATACGGAAGGTCATCCTTTATCCTCGAAATCTCTTCCCGGAGCGCCAGTGTGGCAAATTCCATGTTGGTCTTGGGATCGAACTCCAGGTTGATCGTGGAGCTGTTCATCCGGGAAGTGGACGTGATCTTTTTGACTCCCTTCACTCTGGACGCAACCTCTTCCAGAGGGGCGGTGACCTGCGCCTGAATGATTTCAGGAGGAACTCCACTCCATATGGTTGAAATGCTCACCCGCGGAAAATCCTCCTCCTTGGGCATAAATTCAAAGGGGAGGTTGAGAAAAGAGTAGACTCCCAAGATCAGGATGGCGGCAAACACGGTGGCGGTCGCGATCGGCCGCTCGATAAATATTTTCATGCTTTAACTCGAGATTCCTTTTTCTCTGCAAGCTCGTAGGCCACGGGAATAAGGATCAGCGTCAGGAAAGTTGCCAGCAGGAGCCCCCCTATAACCGAGATGGCCAGAGGCTGCTGGAGCTCGGCTCCCCTTCCCAATCCGAGAGACATCGGAAAAAGCCCAAAGACCGTCGTGACCGTGGTCATCAGTATAGGTCTGAGCCTCACGCGGCTCGCTTCCAGGATGGCTTCCCGCTTGTTCATTCCTCTTTTTCTGAGCTGGTTGGTGTAGTCGATCTTCACGATGGCGTCATTGACCACGATCCCTGCCAGCATCACCATCCCGATCACAGAAATCACGCTCAGAGTTTGCCCGGTTATGAACAGAGCCCAGAATGCTCCTGTCAGTCCCATCGGAAGAGTGAACAGGATCAAGAAAGGATGGACCAGAGATTCGAACTGAGCCGCCATGATCATGTACACAAGGAGAACAGCCAGGCAAAACGCAAAGATCAGACTTCTGAATGAACGGTTCATCTCTTCCTGCTCTCCGCTGAAGACTATCCTGTAGCCGATTGGCAAAGAGAGCTCGTCGATCTTGCTCTGTATCTCCGGCACGACCTGGCTAATTTTCGTCCCACGAAGATTCGCTGTCACCACGACTTCCCTCTGTTGATTTTCTCTTCGGATCTCTTTGGGGCCTCTGACCATACTGTAGGACACGAGTTCCCTCAACGGAATGGCGGTTCTCTGGTAGAATATCTGTTCGTTCAATAGAGCGTCGATGTCTCCTCTGGTTTTTTCATCCATCCGCACCAGGATGTCAAATTTCTTCTCCAATTCCTTGAACTGCGAGGCCAACCGGCCTCTGACTGCGTTCACGAGGAAATTACTCACGATTTGTGGCGGAATGTTGTATTTCTCAATCGCTTCCTTTTTTATCGTGATCAGAAACTCGGGTTTCCCCTCTTCGACATTGGTGTTGATATCCGCGATCCCTTGGACATCCTGCAGTTTTATGACCAATTCCTCAGCGATCATCGTGAGTCGGTTCAGGTCATCGCCTTTGACCTTCAACCCGATTTCTGCTGTTGAAAAAGCCAGAAACTGGGCGAGCGTGGACTGTTCTTTGACGATGGAAAAACTCAGGTCCGGATAATCCACCAGTCTTTCTCGGAGGTCTTCGATCGTGCTCTCCACTTGAGAGACCTGATAGAGCTCAACATAAACTTGTGCCGAATTCTGGGAGACATCGGGATTGAGGCTTTCCATTCCGCTGACCACTCCGATCTGCGAAAAATACTCATCGACAGAATCCTGGTTTCCTAACCAATTCTCGATAACACCGACGACTCCCACGGTCTGCTCGAGCGAGTAATCCACGGGCGTCCTCAGGTTCAACTCGAACGAAGACGCCTCGGGCTTGGGCATAAGCTCTCTCGGAATCTGTGTCGCCAGGAGCATTGTCAGGAGCAGGAAAACGAGAGAGCCGCCAATCACTTTTCCTTTATTGTTCAAACTCCAGACGAGAAATTGATGGTACCGCACCGCGAATTTTTGATAAACAAAATTGAATCCTTTGAAAACACGCATGAACACATACCGCAAAGGCAGACTCAGGTAGTGGAAAACCAGAAGCAAGAGCTGAAGGATGAAGCTGAATACGAAATTGAAGGCCAGATAAATTCCTTTGAATGCGTACTTCAGCATCCATTTCAGTCCATAATACGGATACAGAAGAAGCCTCCATTTCGTTTTTTTCGCATTCGCTTCCTTTTTGACTCCAGCGTCCTGAATGGTCGGTTCATCTGATTTTTTTTCAAACTCGAATCTCCGGGACGCCAGCATCGGCAGTAAAGTCAGAGAAACGGCAAGAGAAGAAATAAGCGCAAACGTCACAGTCAATGCCTGGTCTTTGAACAACTGCCCGGCCACTCCATGGACGTAGATTACAGGAAGAAACACGGATATGGTGGTCAGAGTGGAAGCGGTGACAGCCATTCCCACCTCTTTTGTCCCGATAAACGCCGCATCAATAAGATCTTTCCCGAAACTTGAATGCCTGAAAATGCTCTCCGAGACAACGATGGAATTATCGACCAACATTCCAACTCCGAGCGCAAGCCCTCCGAGAGACATGATGTTCAGAGTGACATCCCTGAAGAAAAGAAGATTAAATGTCGCTATGATGGCAATCGGAATCACCACCGCGATTATGACAGGAGTCTTCAAATCCTGAAGAAAAATAAACAGAACAAAAAAAGCCAGAATTCCTCCAAAGATTATCGATTTGAGCACTGAGGAAATCGCATCTTCGATGTATTTGGCTTGCTCCGAGACAACCAGGACATTGACTCCCGGATTTTCCTTCCTGATCTCCTCAAGGACTTCATGGACAATCCGCGTGACCTCAACCGTGTTCCCCCCAGATTCTTTCCGAACAAGGAGCCCGATGCTCTCCATCCCGTTGAGCTTTGTGATTCCCTGCCTTTCTTTTATGGAATCCTGGATCCGGGCAACATCTTTGAGACGTATGATTCCTCTTTCCTCAGTCGTTTTCAGCCCGATATTCTCAATTTCACTCAAGACCTCGAATTCACCCACGACTCGGAGCGGGTACTTGAATCGTCCTTTCCGTATGGTGCCACCTTGGAGGTTCTGGTTGAACTCGTCTATTCTCCGGGCGATGTCATCGATTGTCAGGCCGTACAATGCGATGAGTTCCGGGTTCACTTCTATCTGAATCTCTCTCTCGACTCCTCCGGCAATCTCCGCCGAGCCAATTCCCTCTATTTGTTCCAGTCGCGGCTTGATCAACTCCTCGGAGAAATCTTTGAGCTCAAGAAGAGACCGGTCACCGGAGATAGCCAGAATCATGATGGGTTTGCTCTGAGGGTCGAGTGGGATAATCGTCGGGTCCTCGGCTTCTTCAGGGATGCTGGCGCTGTCCAGCTTTTCCCTGGTATGAAGCATGGCAAAATCCATATCCGTTCCCCAGCTGAATTCGAGCGTCATGTAGGACTGTTCTTCTTCAGACACAGACTCCACTCGGCGCAAGCCGGGAATCCGGCTCACGGCCGCCTCGAGCGGCTGGGTCACGAAGGTCTCGATCTCTTCCGGGGCAACCCCAGAATAACGCGTGATCACGGAAAGGCGGGGGTAGCTGATATCCGGCAGCAGGTCTACACTCAGCTCTCTCAAGGACACAAATCCGAGAAGGATGATGGCGAGAAAAAACATTAAAGTCGTTACAGGACGTTTGATCGTGATTTGAGTGATTTTCATTTATTTCTAATCTTTCTAACCAATTTCCCCTAAAATTTGATTCAGATAAATACAGCTTAAATGAATCCGTAATCCATTGTCCAGTATCAAGTCTCCCAATATTCTCTCTCTTCTTATTTTTTTATTATAAAAGCTGTCCCCTGTTAATTCAATCGAATTGAATACCAGTGTTATTTGAAGAATGGATAAAGAAGGAAATGAAACCTGAAAATCTTAGAATTTGAACTTCAGTCCTAATCTTATCGACACTCCATTCAAGTTGGCTTTGGAAAGCTGATAATCAAAAGGCTCGGTAATCGGCTCCTGCATGAAACCCTGCATGTATTCCCAGGTGATGTAAAATTCATCGCTCAGATCAAGACTCTCCAATTCCTTGAGATCGAGAATCCTGTACAGAGCATCGATAGTCAATACCAAACTGGTGGCGAACCTGACATCAAAACCCGCACCAAAATGATAGCCGACCTGGTTGGACTTTTGTTTAAAATTGTAGGTGCTCCGGTAATAGACCTCAGACATAAATATGGTGTGCCACTCTGTTGTGTTTTCATAGGTCGTGAAATAATATCCCACTCCCCCAGTCAAATTGACTCGAACAGAAGCCAAAGAGAAAGAGAAAATGGCGGACAAATAGAGAGGATTGGCTTCTGTGCGGAACTGGGGGTAGACCGTGTAATCCTGTTCTATGCCTGGGGGTAAGTCTGGAGGACTGTACTCGAAGGTCTTTCCTTCTAACTTTTGGTGGAGGTATCCATACCCGATAGAGAATCCCAAGTGAGGATTGAGTTGATAAATGAGCTCCAAATGGATATCCATACCAGGTCTGGAATGCATCTCCGATGAGACTGAAACAAAATCGTTGTATTGAGGGTGCGAAATTAAAGCATCTTCTATGTCTCCTCCGGCGATCAAGCCAAAAGACAACTTCAAGTGAAGTTTTTTGGCGAAGAGATTTGAAGGCAAGACGAGGAAAGACAGGAAAAAAAGAGGCATGATATATTTTGTGATCTTCTTCATGAAGCGCTTGCTCCTTTCATGACCCGAATGTTCAGTTTAACGCAAAATCTCACCTTGTGCAATTTTCATGATTTTTATTTTCCAGCTCATTCTATCTCTGCAGCAAGGAATGTGCCATTCCCCTTCAAGAGAACAAAAGGAGCGAGAAGGACTCTGCATGTTCACTCATCAGGACAGATGAATCTCAATTGTGATGCATCCTGCTTCGAGCTATAATACAGTTAGGGTCACAAAATATAGGGACAAGCACGAAAAAGGGGCCAGGCCCCTTTTTTTAAAAGGAGTAGTCGCTGTAGAAAACGAAATGAAGAGAAAAAGTCGAACAAGAGAATTTTTTTTCATTTTCCTTCTGATCGTTCTTCTTTCTTCTTGCGCTCCGAAGAAAAAAATAGAACTCTCGTCAGAACAGCTTGACGAATATAAATCCAAAATTGAAGTCGCAGATGCCCTGTATAAGGCCGGGAGCTACACATGCCTGAAAGAATCGTTTCAGGTCTATAAAGAACTCCTGAATATTCACTATGACCAGAACAACACGCTCGAAAAACTGATAAAAACCGCCATTCTGCTGGTCCTCAGACAGAAAGAACTCGGAATTCATGACGACACTTGCTCTGAGGAGGTGCTCAATCTGATTCAGGAAAATCCGTCATTAGCAGAATATTCGACATACCTGAACCTCGTCGAATCCATGCACATTCTGACTAAAGGAAAGAGATGGAATTTCATAGATGACAGCCGTAAAGCAGATATGGCAAGAGAAAAATTCAAGGAAAATATCGAACTGTGGAATCAGAAGCTCGAAGAAAAATCCACGACAGAAGAATTTTATGCATACCTGTCTATCGCTGAGAATTGCCACTTCCCCTTTTATCTCCGAGATAAACAAGTCATTCAGAAAAAACAAGACTTCTCCTCATTGCTCGAAATTTTCCCAGAATCTCTGTTGATCCAGTTTAAACTCTCGCTGTGTCCCGAGGAAGACATTGAGAACCTGAGGAGTGTCCTACAGCAGGAGCCCCGGTATTACGAGATCCATTATTTCCTGGGGGACCATGCTCTGAAAAGGAGGCTGCTCATCACCGCAGAAAAGAACTATCTGGAGTGCTACAAGCACATCCCCGAATCAGTTCCCGCAGTTATCTCGCTGGCAAGCGTCTATTTCGCATTCGAGGAGCTTGAACAGAGCCTCGAGTTTTATGAGAAGGCCATCGCTCTGGTTCCGGAATTGAGAGAAGCTCTCCTGGGGAAAGCCATCTGCCTGAGCTATCTCGACAGGCATGAAGAGGCGATCGAAGTCTGCCAGGAAGTCCTCAGGCTGGGCGGATACCTCCCGGGAGACACACACTATTGGCTTGCATGGAATCAGAACGAGATGGAGAGGCTGGATGAGGCCTGGAAGAATGTGGAAAATTCTAAAGAGTATTTAGTCGGCTACAGTCAGGTTTTCTCGTTAGCTGGAGTGATCGCTTTTAAAAAGAAAGATACAGACATTGCGGAAAAAAACTTTTTAGAAGCGCTCAAACTGGACTTCGATAATTTCGAAGCGTCCTACTATCTCGGAAAAATTTATGCAGCAAAACAAGAGTGGGAAAAATCAGGAAAATACTACGAATCCGCATCTCTCTGTCAATACAGAAGAGAGAAGGCCACGGAAAGGAAGATCACAGAGATCGAAAATTCGGATTTCTCCGAGGAAAGAAAACACAAACTGATCTCGAAAAAGAAATTTCAGCTGAGAAAAAATGTTCTCACCAAAGCCACATGCTTTTACAACGCGGCTGCCGGTTATTTCAATGCCGGGAAGAACGAAGAGGCTCTGAAACTGGCCGAACAAGCCTTATCCCACAGCGTTTTAAAAGAAAAAGCAGAGGAATTGATCGTTCAGATCAAAGCCCGGAAGTGAAATTAAATAATTTTTGTGATTAGAACGAACTCCGGAAAATCCAATTCCTATTTAGGGGAAAATAGCGAACCTGGAAAATTGTCAAAAACCTGTTCGATCCTCAACAGAGTAATTATCATTGATTTGAGTAACGGCGGACAGAATTTTTTTAGATAAAATATCTCACAAAAGAAAAAAAATTAAACAATTATTGTTTTTCATGCGTTTAATTAAATAAACAACTCAAAGGAGGAGGAAGATGAAGGTCAGACTGAAATCTCTTCTCGCGATATGCATGATTTCCCTGTCAATGATCAGCTGCGCAAGAGAACAGACTGCAGAAAAAGTGAAGTGGGCAGGTGAGGTGGAATTCAAAAACGGCATAAAAATTGTCAAGAATCCTGCCGAGCCTCTTTACGGAGAAATAACTCTTGAGCTCGAAGAAGACTTAAGCATCGGACGCGAAGACGACGATAACTATTTGTTCTACCAACCCCGAAATATCTCATTAGACGATCAAGGAAATATATACATCCTGGAAAGAGGAAATCACCGCATCCAGAAATTCAGCAAAGACGGGCAGTTTCTCCAGACAATCGGAAAGAAGGGCCAGGGTCCCGGGGAATTCGAAAGGCCTTATTCACTGTTTCTAGACAAGAACAACTCTCTTTATGTTTCAGACAGAGGAAAAATTCATTTTTTCAATCCTGCGGGTGGATTCGTAAAAACTATTCCTCTATCCGATCAAGTCAGCACCTTTTTTGTTTCATCCGAAGGAAATATTTATGGCTTGACGACTCAAAGGAACGAGAGAGCGAGGACCGAACTCATCGTGAAAATGGACTCTGAAGGAAAAGCACTGAAAAATATCACTCAATTCGCTGAGGTGAATCAAGTCATGAGAAAAAGCGGAAACACGGTTTCAACATTCTCTATAACTCACGCATATAATCAGCGCTTGCATTTTGCCTTCTCGAACGAGGAGCGGCTGTATTCCGGCGACTCCTCAGAGTATGCATTTTCTCAGATCAACCTCGAAGGAGGGGTAGAACTCATCATTAAAAAAGAGGAATCCCTCCATTCCATATCTCAAAAGGAGAAAGATAAAATCTTTGAAGGACTCTCCCAGCTGGTTGAACAATGGCCCAAAGAAGTGGTTGAAGAAGCTGTCCAGTTTCCTGGTTACCGTCCGTTTTTTGACCGAATTTTAACCGATGATAGAGGGAGAATATTTATCAGGAGAGTGAGGCCCGTTCTTGACGAAAGTGAGAATGTGGAGTTTGATATCTTTAGCCCGGAGGGACACTATCTTTACAGGGCAATAGCGCCTGTCTCCCCGGAAATCATTCAAAACGGATATGTCTACGATCTTCACACGTCCGATGAAACAGGCGAGGTGAGAATTAAAAGATTTAAAGTCCTGAATTGGGATCAAATCGCAGAGAAAATTTAGCCTGAATTATTCATAAAATATCCCGACACTGTTTTCCATCTTCTCAAAAGGGAACAGTCCCCCTTTTCTTATTCACAAGAATATTTACATCTGTAAAGAAATTTGCATGCGTGAATCCGGCCAAGATAACTCTATCTATTTGATAATAATGAAATTAAAAAAAATAGCTTTGGCATAAAAGTTGCAGATAATAATTGCGGAGGGTTTCAAATGTCTCAAAGAAAAACCAACAAGGAATAATTCTGCTTTTCAGTTGTATATAAAAAGGAAGGTTCGATGAGGCAAGACAAAAATTCGGAAAAAAGGCTGATTGCCCTGGCCAAAGAGGGAGATATGCAAGCATTCGAATCCTTGGTGAGAAAATACCAGAAGAGTATTTACTACCTCTGTCACCGAATGACCGGCGCTCATCAATCTGCCGACGATCTTTCTCAGGAGGCTTTCATCAAGGCCTATCTTTCCCTCGCCTCTTTTAAAGACGGGATGAACTTCTTCACGTGGATTCGGAAAATTGCTGTGAATAACAATCTCAATTTTCTCAAAGCCCATAAACGGGAAGAGCTATTGGGAGAAAAGGAGAGCAGGATTCCGGATAATGCCTCATCAGCCAACCGGGAGCTGCCACAAGATAAGCTCCAGAGAAATCGGCTAGAGCAAAAATTCGAAGAAGCTCTCAATGCTCTTCCCGCAAAACAAAGAATTATTTTTGTTTTGAGGTTTTACGAAAACCAGAGCTATGAAGAAATATCTCAACTCCTCGGTCTTCCCAGAGGAACGGTGATGTCCCGGCTGAACAGGGCGAGAAAAAGACTCAAAGCTTTATTGGCTGACTATATGTGAAGGAGAATCCAATGAGTCACGAAAAAATAAAAAAGCTCCTCGGAGCCTATCTGGATAAAGAGCTGGGCACAGAACACATGAAAGCGGTCGAAAATCATCTGAGAACGTGTCCCCAATGCCGGGAAGAACTTACTTTCTTGAATAAGATGGAGGAACTTCCCAGGAAAATACCCTCCATCTCTGAAGAAGAAAAATATTGGGCATCGTTCCCGTCTCGGGTAAAAAACGGTATTAAACAAATCACTGATGAAGGCCGCATGAAGGAGGACAAAATGTTTCAAGATTCTTTTATCAAGGGAGAACACAACATCGGTGTGAAAGCTATGGTTTTTCCTCTCTCCGTAACCGCCCACCTTATACTCGCTTTAATGCTCGTGATCTATCCGTTATTGAATCCGGGCACGCCGCCCCAGGTTGAAATCTACAGCGCATTCCTTGCGCCTCCTCCGCCTCCTCCACCTCCTCCACCTCCCCCTGCTAAAAAACGCACTACCTCCAA
>JABAOH010008280.1_pt1 | contig 27796 bp, 20 predicted proteins | sample 7062181 | NCBI WGS metagenome assembly JABAOH01 (sample SAMN14538630, study PRJNA623070) | marine sediment metagenome | biome: marine biome [ENVO:00000428]; feature: marine pelagic biome [ENVO:01000023]; material: deep marine sediment [ENVO:00002113]; isolation source: pool of 5 deep marine...
AACTTACGTAAACTTGCTTCGTGCAACTAATTGTATTATCTTGGCGGCATGAATGCCACAAAGAACCTTCTGACAAACCTCTGCAACCTTCTTGTTTGTGCTCGCGAGGCGTTTCGATATGGTCTGACTTTTCGCACAGCATATCGAAGTCCTTGGCAAAATCCATTCATAGAGAGATTCATCGGAACACTACGGCGAGAGATGCTCAATCATGTGATAGTGCTTGGTCAGGGACATCTTGAGCGGCTGCTTCAGGAATTCATCGAAGAGTACTATCACGTGGCGCGACCACACCAGAGCCTAGATGGTGGCACGCCTGTCTTACAAACGAAACAACCACAAATTTTAGGCCCAAGCAAACTTATTTCTATTTCTGTCCTGAAGGACCAAGGTCAAATGCTTCGGAAACCATCCGGTCTACGCCTTCATGAGCCTCTTGGACAGCTATGTCTTCTGCATATCTTATCTGTTCTTTTGGAGCAAATTCATCTGGCTTATCATTATGGCGACAATATGGACAAAACGCTTCGGTCTGTTGGTGAAGGTCTTGGTCAGGTCAGGATAGCAACTGAACTGCCAGGTTGCCAGGTCGAAATCGTTGCCCCCAAAGGTCTCCAACCAGTTGGCTTGTGCTGTGCCGCTTGTTAATAAAATTAATCCAATTAGAACACAGACTGTTACTAAGCTTGTCAGTTTCTTAAACATAATGTTCCTCCTTCAAAGGATCAGATAAAAATAACTGATTACCGTCATAAGGTTCAGTGCAGTCTATGCCTATCCAGGACAATTCTTTTCGACTTGATTCAACCTCCTACGAGAACCTAATGATCATACGAATCTCAACTGTCAAAACACCCTAATTTATATACACCTACTATTATATATATACCAGATTAGCCTCCTTCCAGTCAAGAGAAATTTATGGATTGCGGGAGCTTTGCTCGCCACTCACCTATGCAGAGCTAAAAGTCAAATCCTAAAATCTGTGTCGCCGCAATTTTTTAGTCATCCTGTTGCTACATATCAGCCGAGTTTCGTAGCCTATCCCCAAAAGTAATCATATGATCGATACATTTCTTTTCCTCCGTATACACCTTCCGAAAAAAATAAAAAATTCCGAAAAAATATTAACTTTTTGGCTAATATTTGAGGTTCAGTGCTTCCATCAACCGTCAAATTTGGCATTTGTAGTGACAAAACGGAGACAAACTGTCACCTGGAAATCAGGGTGTTTTTCAGCTCCTGAAAGAGGTGACTTTTTGAAGAATTCTGGCATTTTACAGCTCATGAAAATGGGCTCTTTGTTTAAGGTGTCTTGTGTACAGTCCTTTGCGATCTGGTTGGTTGTCAGGACCAGTCCGAGGAATTCTGACAACAGGCTGAATTCAATAGCTACATGCGGCATCCCCACACACCGTAGTACTCTCAGAGAAGGAATCGCACTTGGGTAACATTAACCTCTCGGCGGTAGTCTAATTCCTCCTGTTCTAGTTGACGGCTGCTGAACCGTAACTGTGCCCCGCCCCTGTACGGAATTTGCCCGAGGGTCAGCGGGGTCCCCGCTGGCCTTTCTAGCGCATGTTCGTACACCTTCAGCAGGATTCTCCGGCTTCGTTCGGGCGAGAGCTTTCCGACGGTCGTCAGCTTGAAGTTGTGGTAGGCCATGCTTTCCGCCAAGCCTGGATTCCTCAGGATGTACCGTAGGTGAGTCTCAAAGGCGGACGACTCCTCGGACTGCGTAATATTGTTCCGGTCGACCAGCATTGCGCCACCTGTGCCAAACAGCTCTTCGACTTGCCGCATGGCACCACCAGTCGCCGTGATCACCGCCATTCCAGAAGCCGCCGCCTCCAAAAAAACGGTGCCCAGTCCTTCGAATTTTGAAGGATGAAAGAGGATATGCGCCGCACTCAGAACCGACAGGATCTGCTTGTGTGGCAGTGACTGGTGATGTACTACAGAGGTCGGTGGTTCACGGCGTCTCCGCAGTTCCTCTTGAGGAACATTTCCTATATACACGAATTGGTCCATTGCGAACTCATGTGACAGCCGGTCAAATATCTCTAGAGCCATCCTTCCATTTTTACTCTCATAATCTCTGCCGCAGAAGACTACTGTGAGCGGTCTGCTCTTCCTCCACTTTGCCTCCATCGCATCTGCCGAACAACTTTCTTGCGTGGGATAGAGAACTTGGATTTTCGACAGATACGCATCTCCAAGCTCTCCCACGCCAAGCTCCTCTATCCATCTGCGGGCATCACGAACTGCGGACTCACTGCGGTAAAAAACAGCTTTGCAGCTCGGATGTGCGTATGCTGTCAGCATGTTCATTACTCTCATGAAGATATTCTTCTTAAATTCCGTCGTCCATTCCCGACGAAATGCGTTTCTAAAGTCTGGACTCAGAAAGTGGCGCCCGCACACAATCGGATAGACGAAATCATCCGTGTCAGTCACCCATGCTGTCCGATTTAAAACCGGCCACCGCGTCGCGTGGACAATTGCCTGGCCAGGCCCGAAGTCAGCAAACTCCCCCCAATGGAACGAACCGAATGGCGACTTGTGCTGCTCATTGGCCATAACGAATGAGTGCACACAATCTCTTCTGCTGTATTGGATGTCCGGGCTAAGTAGCTTGGCAAATGCGTTATGCACACCGACGTGCAAATCTATCTTTGGCCCTAGTAGGACCTTGCGAGTCACTTCTATCTCCGATCTCCGCGATATCTTCCTGCGGATTAGCACTTGCTGTGAAGACATTTTGGGCTCGTCGGCCATCCGATTCCGAATATGAGATATCAGGTCCCGCAGTCCGCAGCAGTCTTCGCGGTGCAATTTGTCGTGCCGGATCGAAACATACCGCTCGTGGGGGCACCAACCTTTGCATACGGGGAATTCGGGACACCCGCTCATTGCTTCCATGTCTTCGCGGTGCTCCTTCCTCAATTGGAGCAGTCCAGCGCTGTTTGCTATCTCTATGAAACTGTCGTTCATGATGTTCCCCAGAGTGTATCGGGGGTCGCCCGAGAATACATCACACCCCACCACACTGCCGTCCGGCTCGATCATGTAATAGTGGCCCCAGCATTCTCCACTTAGTGTGCAAAACCCTGCTGACATACCTTGAATCTGCGCCTTCAATCCCTCCAGCTCTCGGATCTTCACGTTCTGGTCGCCGTGACTGAGCCACGCATCGTAAAGGTTCATCAAGAACGCATTCATCCTTGCAGGTTCAATGTAGTGTTCAGCTGTGGTTCCGGCTTCAGTCGTTGGTTCGTTTTTCGGCTTCGCAGCAAGAAGTCCGAAACTACGGATGCCTTTTCCTACCAGGAAATCGAGGAGTCTTTCGGCTCCGAACTCGAGCGTCCTTTCATCCACGACAACCAGGCCTGAGAATTGGACTTCATGCTCCTTCAGGAGGTTCAATCCCCACATCACGTGCTCGTAACTCCCCTTACCAGAGCGGTAGCTACGGTGGCTGTTGTGGAGATGTGCGGGTCCGTCAATACTAATTCCCACCTGGATTTTATTCGCCCGGAAAAACTGGGCCCACCCTGGTGTCAGCTTTGTCGCGTTGGTCTGAAAGGAGTTTTTGATCTTCTGTCCCGGTCGCCGCAGGCGCGCTTGCACTAGGAAGGCCTTCTCGTAAAAGGAGATCGGCAGCAGAGTGGGCTCCCCCCCGTGCCAGATGAAATTTACTCGGTCGTCCTCAGCCAGTGCCCTAGCAGTCATGCGTGCCATTACGGGAAAGCTCATGACCTGCTTGCTGCTCGCTCGTCGGTCATGGCAGTATGCGCATCGCAGTGTGCACTGCCGTGTTGGTTTGACTATCAGCGATAGACTGGTCATCACAAGATACTATCCTCTTTTCGATTCCTTCTCCAGCGAGCGCAGGACCGCTTCTTCATCTGAGCTCAGAAGATCCGATGTCCTCAGGTAACGAAAGCGATCCAACGGCTCCATTGCCCGGAGCAGCATTTCGAAGAGAGCGTGTTTCTCACGTTCTGGCAGCGTGAGCGCATACTCATTCAGCTTCTCTGCGAGGCGACGCATGTCCTCCTCACAAAAGCAACTTCTCGCTCGTGACTTGTTACGCATGTCAACACCAGTTTGCTATAACTTTCTATAGGTCAAGCCCGCGGCCAAATACCAGCCCTCGGCCAAACAGGGCCTCGCGTCCAGTTTTCCTGCGGGCTTAACGGTACTTCTGGTGATGCACTGCGGTCGATGTGTCGGAGTGCATCCATCACAGCATGCTTTATATCTTTCTTATACGCGTAGGCGGGCTCCCGGATTTCTATTTGCGGTTTGACCTCTTGGCAGCGGGATACGAGCAACCGCAAGAGGGTCTGCTGCGTCTCCGACAATTCCTTCTGTGCCCAGTCATCAAGTTTTCGCGCCAGTTCCTGCACTTCCTTTTCTCGTGTCATAAGCATCTCCTTTTTGAAGTCTCGATAATGATTACTTCACTTCAAGCATGAATGTGGTTTTCCAAGACATAGGGCTTCCAAACTGCGCATGTCTTTGGTAAACGCATCTCTGAGTAACGGAAGCCCCACCGTCCTGGCGATATCCTCGTGATTACGAGTATTCATGAGCTACTTCCTATCCCGGTCCGACGAAAATGCGCTGGCCCTACCAGTCTGTATAGTACAACCATCGCGCTTCTCCTACCGGTTCACCCGACTCAAGAAACACACGTCTGCGCAAGACGAGACGTGCAGGTCGCACGGTCAAATGAGTCGGATACCTCTATGCGCTCTCAACATTATCTGACTCGTGTATGGGTCTGTCAAGTACGCAGCAATAATTATTTTAATCGGGATTTCCCATTTGACTTCATAGCCTGTGCTCCTGCACGGTACACGTCCTATGATACCCAAGTACTGCATCCGATTGCAATGGCTCTGGCCATAAATTCTGGCCTATTCCCCCGCCAGAATCCGTCATTCTGCCGCAAAATCCGGCATTTCACTGCTTTTTCGGCGTACCTCCAGCGAAACTCAGCGTTCGTCTTTAGCTTTTCTCCTGTCCACATTGCCAATGTTACAGGGCTAAGTCGCTTATAGTACCTGCTCATATAGCCGATATTAGCCGGGATAACAACGGCGGGAATATCCTCTCAGACCTGCAGGAGTCTGTCTTGGTTTTCCAAGTTGCAAATTGCAGGTGTTTTTAAAGGCCATAGCACGATTAAGCTAAAATACTCAGGGACTATTTCCCTTCTAAGAGCTTCTTGAAGCGAGGGTGGCCGCCTAAGGGGGCCCAGGCCGGGTCAAGTCGCAGCAAGGGGATCGATAGTTCGCTAGGTTGAGACAGCAGGATTTCAATCTGCTTGATGGCCGAGTCAAATTCACCAACCATCACATATATCCGGGCTAAATCAGCGACTCGATAAGTGCCTCGCATGGCCTCCTTGCTTACAGGTAGCAGCTCCACTGCCAATCTGCCTTCGCGGATTGCATCCTCCTTGCGGCCTAAACCTGCATAGGCGATGCCGAGGGCGCTGTGGAAACGCGCATCGTCGGGCTGTTGCTGGATTTTGGCTTCGAGGATGTTTCGACCCTCGTCGTAATATTTCTTCGCTAAGTCACTTTTGTTCATGTACCCATAGATGCTTGCATATCGCATAGCCCTGGGGATAAAGAAATCCTGGCTTTCAATATCCTCTGATTTCAAAGAGAGCTGGTCCAAAGCCTCCTGATAGTTCCCCTCATACACATCGAGATCGATCAGCGAATTGACAATCGACCATTCATCTGGTGATTTAATGGTTTTCAACGCCTCCTCCACGACTGCCCGGGCTTTCTCAGTGCTGCCTTCCCAGAGCAGGTATAGCGAGGCCTTGTAACAATACGGACGCGCCGCATCGGGAGCCAGCAAGATAGCCCTATCAAAACAGCGCATTGCTTCAGGATAGTTGCGCATATAAGTCAACGTTTCACCCAGGTTAATGGTTATGTTATCGGAGAGAGGGTCAAGCTCGGAAGCTCTCTTGATATTGGCCAGCGCCTCCTCGAATTTTCCCTGTCGCCTTTGAACAAGACCGATAAAACTCAAAAGGTCGCTATCGTTAGGCAGGCTTTTCCGGACGATACCAAACTCCTGCAGAGCACTGCCCCAATCCGACTGGCAATGGTAATAATAGTGTCCCAAAGCCAGATGTGCCTCTGGTAAATCGGGCTCAAGCCGCAAGGCTATATCCACGGCGTTCTTTGCCATTTCAAGGCGTTCTAAGGTATGATCATAGTACTGCCAATACATCATTGCGTGACACCTTGAGAGCTGAGCATAGGCCAACGCAAACTTTGAGTCCAGCTCGACCGCCTTCTCATACATTCCAATGGCTATCTCGAAGTGCCTTCCGAGATAAATTCGGTGGTAGTAGTCGTTGCCACGCAAGTAATAGTCATAGGCCTCCATATTCTCTGTTGGCCTAGACCGCAGTGCCCGCCGTTCACGTTCAACCAGAGCAATATTCAGTCCCTGGGCCACCCGCTCAGCTAAGTCGGACTGAACCCGGAAAACTTCGCTCATATCATTATCGTAGGCTTGTGCCCACACGTGTGCGTCGTCGGCTGCCTTAATAAGCCGAGGTATTATTCGCACTCGGCTGGTTGGATCGGAGGGCCGCTCACGCTGGACCGTGCCTACCAGAATATAATCAATCAGCAGCTCATTAGCTATCTGCTGTGCACTTTGATCTCTTTTCTTATAACGCATGGCGCTTTGACGGGAGATGACAGCCAGCCCACGAATGGTGGCCAAACGAGCGGTGATAGCATCAGTAATGCCGGCGGCAAAATACTCGTCCTCAGCAGACCCCAGATTCTCAAACGGCAGAACCACTAGCCTTATCGCCTTTGATGAAGGTTGAAATTCCTTTTTTGGAAGAAACTTCACAGCAACAACGCATAGGACAATGATGATAGCTGCACCAATAATCATCGCCACTGTTCGAAACTTTGGTTTACCAGCGACCTCTGCCTTAAACAGAACAGGCACCGGCGTTGTCGCTGATGGTGCGATCGTCAGTAAGTTTAGTGTTTCACTGATTTCAATGCCCGCATCGCCGATGTCCCGAAGCCGCCTATGCGGGTTCTTCTCCAAGCAGCGACGCAGCAGGACTTGAATATTCGCTGGCGTGGCCTGGGGCAGTGCCTGCCAGTCGGGGTCTGCTTGCAGAATGTTGGCCAGTGTGTCGGAAACCGTCTCGCCTTTGAAGGGTACCCTGCCGCTCAGCATCTCGTACAGCACACAGCCAAAGGACCAGATGTCGCTACGCTTATCGGTTGGCTTACCGCGCGCTTGCTCCGGACTCATATAGGCTGGTGTGCCAATCACCCGACCAGACTCTGTGACAGTGCTTTGCTCGTCCACCGCTTCACCGCCGACCGCCTTGGCCAGGCCGAAGTCCAGAACCTTGACTTTGCCTTCCGGCGTTATCTTGATATTGCCGGGTTTGAGGTCGCGGTGGATAACATCGTGCTCGTGGGCCGCGGCTACTGCTTCAGCTATTTGCAGAGCTATTGTTAACGCCTCTTCCAACTTAAGTGGCTTCTTCGCTATTCGTTCAGCTAACGTCTGACCGGGAACGTATTCAAGTATTAGGTACCCAACGCCCTCATCCACTTCGAATTCATCGTAAATAGTGGCAATGTTCGGGTGACTCAACGATGCTAAAACACGGGCTTCACGCGAAAAACGCGAGCGGGCCTTGGGATTCTCTATCAATTCAACAGGTAGGCTCTTTATGGCTACCGAGCGGTCGAGCTTGGTATCATGGGCTAAGTACACTACTCCAGCACCGCCATGACCCAGTTCGTGTTCAATGCGGAATGGTCCTATCTGTCCGCCTGGCCCTATCACCGAGTCGTCGTAAGACTTGGTTGGATCAACTCCATCACTGTTAGGCCGCTTGTCGTTTTGTTCCTTAGCCTCGCTCATCGGCATTCCCCACTACAAATTCCCTCTCATACAATGCCCCCAAAGAACGACGGAAACAGCGAACGTATGAGAACATAAACGGCGCGTTGAAACGATTATATGCTCTGCTCCAGGCGGCCGCAATGAAAATATTCGCCCAATTCTCACACAAAAAAAGCCCCTTGCCGAGACGACTGATGGCACAGAGGACATCTGGTGGATTCTCGAAGGCCAAGACTGTCCGAGACTGTGATGGGAACTGATTCCTGAGAATTGAATTGTGAATATTTTTTACAGTGTTCTATGTGTAATTCATCGGACGCCTATCTTATAGCCAATCGCCAGCTGGTATTTGATCCACCGCATGCCCCAAAACAGGATCAACATTCGTATATACCTTATTTGTTAGATCTGGTGAAGAGTGCTCCAGTAACTTTTGTATGAAAGCTGTGGATACACCGCGCTGAGCAAGGACAGAACCAAAGGTCTTGGGTAAATCATGAAATGTGAAATCTTCCAAGCCGAGTTTCTGACGTATCTTCGTCCATCTGTACCGGCTGAAATTATCATTAAATACGTTTTCTTGTTTAGCATCTAATCCACAAACAAATTTCTTTAGCTCAGCCATAATCGGAACCGGCACAGGCCGTGAGCCCATACTCTTCCGGGTTTTTTGGCTTCTTTTAGTTACAGAGCTGTTTTCAAAGTCGATGTCCGAGACCCTCCATGTCTCAATATCACCGCGTCTGAGGCCTGTGCCTAAAGCCAACAGAATTCTCATCCACATTGTCTTATGACGTTTAGCAGTTGAGAGTAATTTCTTTATCTGAGTGTTACTTAAGGATTTGACAGGCCTTTCATCTTCCTTCAATTCTTTGAATTTTATTTCTCCATTGACATACCTGTTTTCCCGACACCAGTTAATAAATGCTCTCAGGTTTCTGATGTCTTTATTGACTGTTGAACGTATTACCTCTTTGCCTCTTTCGAGTATGTATTTGTCAATAGCATTTTGTGTGATTTGTTTTGAGCTGCATCTTCCAACCAGCCGTTCAAAGTGACGCAATGTTAGGGCTACTTCATAGATTGAAGCCTCAACACAACCAGCGACTTTTTTACTGTGCACATACTCATCTCGAATCTGGTTCCAATCGACAGTAACAGTTCCAGTGAATACGTCGGAGTTTAGCTGAGCATATTTTATCCGGCGAAAATGTTCGGCCAAAGCTTTATTTGGTATTGGTTCCCACCAAAGTGGGGGCTAAACGAGCACATTGAGGAAATTAATAAATCAAAAAATGATAGTTGAATAATTTATTTAGAAAAATTGATGATACGGATAAGAATCACAAACACTCAAACGCAGACTATAATTTAGCTGCGTCTGATGCGGGGGCCAAGCTTAACCGAAGAGATGTACGTCTTAAAAAACTGTTCGAGTGAAACCAGCTAACAAAAAACCTGTATTCACAGGGATTTGACCCTGCGGCAGAAAACAGTAAATTCATCGAAAGATATTGCTAAATCTGCAAAAAATAAAGGTAAATGAAGCAAAAATTTTTTTTGTGACTGATTGTGCATATTGGAAGACTTCGCAAGTCATGCCAACAGCCGAAATGCAATTATGACCATATATTTTGTGTTGTATCTCCTTGTTTTACAAGACCTTACGTAAAATTGAGAATCGGCTGACTCCTCGAGTACAGTTTGGCCGGAGAGAATTAGGGTCCTAAAAAACAGAGGAAACAGTTAAATACGTAAAAATAGGCAAAATAACCATTGACATTACGAGTGGGATTGGGTAAAATAATGAAAATGAGCCAAAGAGCAAAAATAGTAAAAAAAAGCTAAATTTTAGAATTTAGCTATTGACATATGGAAAGAAAAATGTTAAATTTGGCAAGTTATCAGGGCTTGCAACTTATGATGTTCGTTTTCTTTGTGCTTGTCCGGCACTAATCTGTCTTTGGTGCCGAGTCGGGAATGAGGAGAGTGAAAGTGAGGAGAGTGATGGCGAGGAGAGATGAAATGACATCACATACGTCCTTATCTTTATATCCCCACTTTCTGTCCCTCTGGCAAAACTTAGCCAAGTTATGAGGAATCAATACAAGACTTGCTGCTGCCGTTGGCAGCAGAGAGATTGTTCATTGAAAGTATTTTTTGGGGGGAGAAAACTATGAAGAAATTAGTAGTAATAACTTGGACAACGATGATGGTTATGCTTGGGCTGGCTGGTATTGCCAGGGCGGATTCTGGCCCGCTCGCCGGCACATTTATTATTCAGCCGGATACTGGCCCATTCGTCAGCATATCCACTACACCGAATGTACTTGACTTTGACAGGCCTACATTCGCAGATCCCATTTTAGCACCTGGACAAGCTATGTTTCCAAGCATCTATCGCTCAGCGGCAGCGTCGTTAACGGTGCATGTGGAATCTAACTGTCTGCACGGCCCGATTGTAGCCTCAGTGACGGCGCTTAAGCATTCCCAAGGCTTCACCATACCGCCTGAGCGCATTTTGATAAATGCGCCGATAATGAACGATGAATATACCAGAATGGCAAAACCGGTGGTTATATCGGAGCCGGAAACCGGAACACATGACATCGAGCTAAATTTCAAGTTGCAGGCCACTCACTTCGACTATGCGGGAAGATACACAGGAACTCTTATATTTACGGTAATGCCACCACCGCAATAATTGGAGAAGATAGTGATGAAAAAGAGGAGGATTTAACTGCGTAATAATTAGTTGATTAAATATGCCCAGGGTTTGTGGATAGACATTATCCAAAAAACAAACGAAAGCCCCTTCCTTGAAAAAGGGTGGGGGAGAAAGGAGGTGTGAGGTAGTGAAAAGTGACAACTCGCAAGCGAAAGGATGCTTGCGAGCCGCCTGAAGAACCAGGCCCGGTCTTGAGGTGGTAAAAAACGATTGATGACTGTGACTAAAAATCGCAGATTTGAATCGTATTATTAGAGGCCACGACTCAGGCAATAAAGCGGGCACATTTGCCGGGGTTGGTAAAAAGATTTCGGCCCGCAGATTGTGTGGCTCAGGCATCCGTTGGGCCTGGGCGAAGGAACCGAATTAGCTCCTCAGGCCAACAACGGCATTTAAGGAGCAATAAGAATTAAGAGAGGGAAATGAAAATGGTAAAGAAAGTTTTATTTACGATTGCAGTTGTAGCTTTCCTGACAGCCTCGGTACAAGCAGTGGATCCTGGAAAAAACATGCAGAAGTTTGATGGTTCGTGGCCCTTTGAGTACATTTTTGTACCCGTATGTAGTATACCTATATTAATGGATGTGGGTTACTTTGTACAACTGGAGAAGTGCAATGACTATAAGATCAAGCTGAAACAGGTACCCTGTGATACTATCGGCAAGAGCACTACTGGAGACTTCCCGTGCTACGATGATTGTGAGGAGATTAAGATAAGAGCCAACTTTGACGCAAAACTCGGCGGCGATGTGAAGAATAAGGTCTCTTGGTTCGATGCCGGAGACGAGGATGTCTATTATTTAGCTGACGAGGGTCTTGTTGCCGATGAAATCCCCGGTGACGGCGAATGGCACACGCGTAAGGTTTGTGTCAAGGCCTGGGATATCCAGATCTGGGAAGCCGGTGAGCAAGGTGACGAGGTTAAAGTTGCAGATCTCTGGATAACTGTTAAACCTTCCCATACTCCGTCGTGGGAAGGTACCTGGCAGAGTGGTGGGCCGACAAGTCCTCAGGGGTAATCCCCTACAGGTGACTGTTAGGAAAGTATGTAGTAGATGTTGATATAGGGAGGGACGGATGTAAAATCTGCCCCTCCCTAAATTTTTACAAACATTTTTGTTAATTTGGGTGTTTTGGGCAAATTATACTTGACATCCAGGCCGAAAAGTGTTAAACTTGGTAATAATTGAATACAGGCAGGGGAAGGGAAAGTAAGTCTAAATGTCGTTATCAAGGGAGGATGTATTAAGAAGTGGCTTGTAAATGAATAGAATTGGGGATTGGCAGTGCTTATGGGGATTTTACAAGGAATTATAAAAAGTAAAGATGTTAATTTGCCGAAAAGGTAAAAGACGCAATATTGGCGCAAAATCACGGAAATTGGCCCCAAAAATGCAATAATAAACTAAGAATGGCGAACGAACAAGGAGCTTTGAAATTGTCTCTTCAATAATATTTGACTTCATGACAAAGAGTTATAGGTTGGTGGAAATCAGCTTTTGGGAGGAAAAAAAGTGAGAAAGCAAAATGGTGTTCAAAGCCATCGTATAACCTTGGTTATCGCAATAGCGTTACTTGCGTCTGCTGGGCCTGCGTTTGGCCAGTTTTTAGTCCAGCCTATGAAGATGGATCTCGCAGTCCGACCCGGTAGGATATTCAAGACGACCCTCGACCTTCAAAGCCTCGACCCTAACGAAGCCCACTCAATAGATGTGTCGGTAGTCGAGCTAACTCAGTGGGAGGATGGTGAGTGGCGAATCATTGAGCCTAATACTGATTTTGACACATCAGCTCTTTCTTCGTGCAGGGAATGGATACAATTTAGACCTACGAGAGTTGATCTTACCCCAATGGGAGCACAGTCTGTAGATGTGTTTTTAAGGGTACCGCCTGGTATCCGTGGATTTTACACTGCGGGGATTTTAGCCACCCTTAGGCCTAGGCCCGACGCGACAGATATTACTGTGGTCCTGCGATTTTTGATTCCCGTTCTCACTGAGGTACAGGGTCGGCCAATGCGCCATAAGATAGAGCTTGAGGACATCGGGATGGAGCTTGTTGAAAGCGTTGGAGGCAAGCCTACAACGACAGTGGTCTCAATGGATATTTCAAATAATGGCGGGACCTATTCCCACTTAAGGGCCTTCGCAAAAGTCAGAGGTTTCTGGGATGAGCACTGGCGAGAAGTTACAGATTCAGAATTCAGAGGTGTCAGTATCATTCCAGGGGCCGAATTGAAAATAAAAAATAACATCGAGCGGTCTCTGCCACCCGGGAAGTACAAGATATCCGGCGTGCTTTATGTAGACGGCCGGCGTGCAAAGAGGATTGAAAAGGAGATAAATTTTGCCGGCGACACGAGCATTATGAAGGTCGCGACCGATGCGCCACTTGATGTACTGCCGAGTAATGTTATCATAAATTGCCGACCGGGGGCTACGCGCACTACAGCAGTAAAAATCCGTAACGCTTCGGATGAGACGGTCAACATCCAAACGGGTTTGGCGTTACCGGGTAATCTTCGAGGTGTAGCTTTCGGCGACTTGAAGGGGGATGATTTGGACTGCACTGAGTGGGTGAAGATACAGCCGGAGAGTTTCACGCTCCGCAGCATGAGTCAGCAGAGCATACGCATTACTGCGACGATGCCGAAATCAGTAGAGATGCATCCCTGTTATTATGCGCTTCTTGGTATATTCAGCACTTATCCGGACGGCCAGAGGGGCGGCGTAACAACCGCAAACATCTGTGTTACAGACGAGAGCATCAGTGCCGAACCTTTCGTCCATGGAATGAAGCTAAGCCCCGCCCTCAAGGGAGGCTCACAGTATTATATTGTCGCCCGATTCGGCAATTTTGGTCGCATCCACTTTACCCCTATCAGGTGCAGAGCCGCGGTTGTAAGCGAAACGGGTGTGCCCAGAGCATTGACAGCGCTCAGCAGCAGCAAATCAGATATAATGCTTCCGCTTGAGGTCAGGGATTTCTCTGGAATTATCGATTTTTCAAATGTTTCTGCGGGTACATACCGTCTTGCGGCGGTTTTAGAATATGCTCCAGGGGAAGTAGCAACCAAACAAATAGGTATACGGGTTCTGCCCCAGGGGCAACGGAGGGTTGTTGAAGTTGTGAAGTTAGAAGAGGAGCTTGGAGAAAAAATAAAGGTTCAATGGTAGCGTGCCGGCAAAGAGATTTTTTACTAAAGAAAGAAGCTGAATTGCCGATACAAGGCAAAGGAGCTGTAGTATTGCCGGTTAATGGCTACAGAAAGGGACATTGACTTATGGCAAGGAAAAATATCGGTAGAGTTTTATCGGACGGCGTAGTAGTCCTCGGCGTAGTAACTTTGTTCTGCGCGTTGAACATCAGCGTTCAGGCTGCGATCGAAGGCAGAGCGATAACTTACACCATCTCCGGTTCAATACCAGGTCTGAGCGGCGTGACTATGAATGGCCTGCCGAACAATCCTGTTACCGACGAGAACGGCAATTATAGTGACATCGTTAAATACGGCTGGGGCGGTACAGTTACACCGGTAAAGGCTGGTTACACCTTCGAACCAGCCAACAGAACCTACCCTAAAGTTACCAGCGACCAAAGTAATCAGGATTATACGGCAACGCTGAAGACCTTTGTTATTTCGGGTACAACCCGTATGGAAGGTGTAGTAATGAACGGTCTGCCGGGTAATCCAATTACAGGCAGCGACGGCACTTACAGGGCCACCGTAGACTACAACTGGAGCGGTACGGTCACGCCAACGAAGGTTGGTTACATCTTCACGCCAGTCAGTAAGCCATACTCCGCTGTTACCAGGAATCAGATGAATCAGGACTACAGAGGTACACTGATTACCTTTACAATTTCCGGTTCCGCCGGAGTGGCGGGTGCTGTAATGAACGGTCTGCCGGGTAATCCGACTACCGGTGTGAACGGCATTTACAGCGCCACGGTTGAATACGGCTGGAGCGGCACGGTCAGACCGGCGAAGGAAGGTTATACCTTTGAGCCGGCTGAAATGACATACGCTGACCTTATCGGTGCTCAAGCCAATCAAGATTACACTGCAAATGTGATGACCTTTACGATATCCGGCACGGCTGGTTTGGACGGGGTGGAAATGCAGGGTCTGCCGGGCGCTCCTGTTTTTACCGATGTGAGCGGCTATTACAGCGCCAGCATTGACTACGGCTGGAGCGGCACGGTCAAGCCCGTAAAGGCAGGTTACACTTTTGAACCGGCTACAATGAACTACACTAAACTTACCAGTGAACGGACCAATCAGGATTACAGTCCGAAAGTGATTACATTAAATATTTCCGGTTCCGTTGGTATAGACGGCGTAACAATGGATGGCCTGCCCAGTAATCCGGTTACCAGTGGGGGCGGATTGTACAGTACTACTGTTGACTATGGCTGGAGCGGTACGGTTACGCCTATGAAGGAAGGTTATGAGTTCACTCCGCCCAGTAACGTATATAGTCTCATTAGCAAGGACCAGAAGAGCCAGAACTACACTTCAAAAGAGATTACTTTTACAATTAGCGGTTCTGTTGGAACGGGCTCTGCAATAATGAAGGGTTTTCCGGGTAAAGCCGTTATTAGTAAGGAGGACGGCACTTACAGCGCCGATGTTAAATACGGCTGGAGCGGCACGGTTACACCGACAAAGGCAGGTCATACCTTTGACCCGCCTGAGATACAATACCCTGCACTTTTCGGCCCCGAGTATGACCAGAACTACATCCCAATGTTGTTGAAGCAGACTATCTCTGGTACGATACGTTCTGACAAGGGCGAAACCGTCGAAGATGTATTTTTATTAGCAGACGCTGGCGGAGGTTCCACGACAACCAATGCTAATGGCGAGTACGAATTGACGGTGGATTATGGCTGGCGCGGCACAATAACGCCGACAAAGGTAGGTTATACCTTCAGGCCGACTAACAAACAGTACCCTGTTGTTACCAAGGACCAGACGAATCAGGGCTATTCTGCGATACTGCGGACGTTCACCATCTCCAATGCGGTGATGGTCGGCGGAACACCTATCGAAGGTGTTCAGGTCTCAGCAAATAATGGTGGAGGCACCGGTGTCACCAACGTCAGGGGCAGATTCACTGTTGAAGTGCCATATGATTGGAGCGGTGAGATTACACTGACAAAAGAAGGTTTCGAGTTCCCGAGTAAATCATTCACTAATGTTACCGAGAACTATAGAGATGATATACCGGAATCGGCCAGGCGTCCTGCACCGACACCTCCTGCACCAACACCTACCGCGCCAACACCCACTGAACCAACGCCTCTTGAGCCCACGGCCATTGTGCCGGAAGCCCCTGAGTGGAAAATGCCTCCTGGGGTGGAACCCACCATTGCGCCTACGCCAGCTCCTCCGGTTGAGGAGGAGCCGAAAACACCTTTAGAGAGGGATATTGCCAAGATTCGAGCACAATTGGAAAATCTTCTGCTCAAGCAGGAAGAAGCCCCGGTAGAGCCAAACCTGCTTGTTCCTCAAGTACCGCTTATCAGCAATGTCTTTGTTGATGCGGATATCGCCATGGCGCTTCAGGACATTGCATCAATGGCGGGCGTTACTATTATCCCCGATGAGACCGTTATAGGAGTGATAACCTGCACTCTTGATAACGTGCCTCTTGACCGGGCCCTCGATATTGTCCTGGCAGGCACTCCTTATGTTGTCAAGAAGACACCGTATTATTATCTGGTTTGTTCAGGGGACCCGGCAAGTGCGTTGTTCCCGGTTGTGAGCGAAACACGCAGGATAAAACTGAACTACATCACGGCTCAGGCAGCAGTGGGACTTTTATCCACTCCTTTCAAGGCCTACGTTCAGGCCGAAGTTGGCCGGCCCGGGACCGACACCTACACGGTGGTTGTTACCGCACCGCCGCTTTTGATGGAGCGTATCATCTCGGACTTGAAGCAAATCGACCGACATCGATCTCAGGTCCTCCTGGATGCGCGTGTTGTGGTTATGGAACGGGGTGACCTGCTAAACATGGGTGTCGAGTGGAATTGGCCCGCGATTAACGCCGGACTTTTTACCAATGATCTCTTTGGACGCGGGACCGGCGCGATGGTTGACTTCGGTGGCAAAATGGTGTCGGGTCTCCAAATTGGCTATACACCCGACGCAACATTCACCAATTCGCTGACTATGGCGTTGAACCTCCTCGCTCAGAATGACGAGGCGACCATACTGGCCAAACCTCAGGTCTTGGCTCAAGACGGCAAGGTGGCGGAAATCAATGTCATGACTGAAGAGTACTATATGATGACCTCGACGGCAACCGCCTTCTACTACACCCGTTCTGAGCTGGAGAAAATTGAGTCCGGCACCAGGTTAAGTATCACACCCCACATCGGGGACAATAATGATATTACACTTGAGCTGGCCATCGAGGTCAGTGACAGCATACCTCGCGGCAGAGGAAGTGACCTTCCGGTTGTTACGCGGCGAACAGCCGTTAACTCAGTACGCATTCAAAACGGCGGAACAGTTGCACTGGCCGGCCTGACGGAAAACCGAACGCGTTTGGAGAAGAGGCGCACACCGGGCCTCAGTAATCTTCCGCTCGTAGGAGGGCTGTTTAAAAATACAAACGACATTGAGGCCAGCAGGGAAATCGCTGTCTTCGTCACGGCATACATAATACCGGAGTCAAGCCGACCACTCGATTTCGCCCAACCTCAGACGCCTGCAATTCAGCCTCCGATCAGATCGGTGGGTGGAGATTTTAAGACGAGTCTTCGGGAAAGTTTATCACGTCCGATCAGATGAAAAACATATTAAGGAGATAAAAGAGCTGTGAAGCCGATGAGTCGCAAAACAAGAATTAGTGGCAGTGGTGCGATTATTGTGTCATTATTGCTGGCGCTTCTGGCTTTTGGTGTGGTTAGTTGTGCACAAAGAGGTTTTGAGGTCATACCGTTGAACCACCAAGAGGTACTTACTCTAAGCTCTGATGACATTGTACGAGTAATGCGACGAGCGGGCTTTTCCGATAATCAGATTCTGGAATATGGAACAGACCTTCACGATGCACTATCCCGATCAGGAGCAGCACAAATTAAGATAAATAAAAGACTGCAAGCTGTTTTTGCCATCAATGGTGATAGTGTGTACATCAGTACTCGTTTGAGGGGTAACTTCATTTATAATGTGAAAACAGGTTGGGTTGGTATGGAGTAACCCCTCGCAACACTGTCGCAATTGAGCCGAGCACTTTCGCCAAACGCAGTCTGGTAACATTCCCGTCCGGCTTTGGGGACCATCCGTGATAAGAAATCCCAAATCGCAAGTACTGGCACTTCACCGTACGAAATATTTGCCCCGTGCTATATGCTGAAATAGCCGGGATTTTCGAAAACCCATCTGGGGAGGTTGTAGAAATCCGCTGTGTTATCCAGGTGTGCTGCAGGTGCGCCGGAACAAACGATTAGACCTGCCAAATTGGCACTCAGGCAGAAGACCAAGAAAGCTGTAATTGCTTATTATAACGGCAATTACAATTTTGGTTTGTTCGGGCACGCTATTTGCTTAGTTTATTTTAAGGTCAGAGTATGTATATAATTGGAACTCAGTTTGCGATAAAAAGGTTTAGAAATGAAATTCGACAAATTCACACTAAAAGCCCAGGAGGCATTGGCAACTGCTCAGCAGCTCGCGATGGCCAAGTCGCATACTATTATGTCGCCATTGCATCTGTTAGGCGCTATATGCGGCGACGACGAAGGCATTGCGGCTGAGATTTTGAAAAAGATAGGGGCTAATGTCTCACGAATCAAAGAGATGACCGAGAGCGAGCTTGGGCGGCTACCGCAGGGCAGCAGTGGTAATCAGCTTATGCCCGACCCGGCATTCAGTCAGGTAGTACTCGATGCTCAAAATCGCGCTGACAAAATGAGCGATGAATATTTGAGCGTGGAACATCTGCTAATAGCACTAACTTCGGTACAAAGTGACGCGAAAGAGATTCTCCGGCTCAACTCAATAACACCCGAACAGGTTGAAAAGGCCATAAAAGAAATTCGCGGACCGGAAAAGATAACCGACCAGAGTCCGGAGGACAAATACAAAGCACTGGAGCGCTATGGGATTGACCTTTTGGAGATGGCTCGCAAGGGAAAGCTCGACCCGGTCATCGGCAGAGACGAAGAGATTCGGCGATGTATGCAGGTCCTCAACCGGAGAACGAAAAATAATCCTGTACTAATAGGCGAGCCGGGCGTCGGAAAAACCGCAATCGTCGAAGGCCTCGCTCAACGAATAATTGCGGGTGATGTCCCTACCGGTTTGAAAAATAAAAGGATTATCGCTCTTGATATGGGAGCGCTGATTGCAGGTACAAAATTCAGGGGCGAATTTGAGAACCGGCTCAAAGCCGTCCTTAAAGAGGTCGTTACTGCTGAAGGACAAATAATCCTTTTCATCGACGAATTACATACGGTTGTAGGCGCAGGCAAAGCCGAAGGTGCGGTCGATGCCGGTAATTTGCTAAAGCCATCACTTGCACGAGGTGATTTACGTTGTATCGGTGCTACCACCATCGACGAATATCGAAAGTATGTGGAGAAAGACGCAGCACTCGAGAGGCGTTTTCAGCCGATTCTAATCGACCCGCCCACCGTCGAAGAAACCATAGCCATACTTCGAGGCCTAAAAGGCCGGTATGACACCCATCACGGTGTGCGGATAACCGATGCTGCCCTCGTAGCGGCTTCGACTTTGTCGAATCGCTATATTACTGACCGCTGGCTGCCGGACAAGGCGATAGATTTGATCGACGAGTCGGCCTCAAAACTGCGAATTGAAAATGACTCTCTCCCGGCCGAACTGGACGGTATTCGCAGAAAAATTATTCAGCTTCAAATTGAACGAGAAGCCCTGAAAAAGGAAAGCGATGATGCCAGCAAAGAACGATTAAAAAATACCGAAAAACAATTGGCGGTTTTGCAAAAGAAAGACAAAGAGCTCACAACCCAATGGGAAAGCGAAAAAGGTGACATTGACCAGATAAAGCAATTAAAAGAAAAAATTGAAGAGGCCAAAAATCAATTTGAAGATGCCCAGCGCAAAGGCCAATTGGAAACCGCCGCACGTCTAAAATATGAAACAATTGCAAATCTGAAGAAGGAGCTTGAAGAAAAAGAAGCTCAATTTGCTAAATCCGATAGAAGCAAAATAATCCGAAACGAAGTGACCGAAGAGCATATCGCCGGAGTTGTATCCAAATGGACGGGAATACCGGTGGCGCGCTTGCTGAGCGGTGAACGCGAGCGTCTGCTCAAAATGGAAGAATCAATTCGCCAGCGCGTGGTGGGACAGGATGAAGCTGTCGCAGCACTCTGCAACGCGGTTCGAAGGAGCCGGTCGGGCTTGGGAGACCCGAACCGCCCCATAGGAACGTTTCTATTCCTCGGCCCCACCGGCGTCGGCAAGACCGAACTCTCCAAAGCACTTGCAGACTTTCTCTTTAACGACCCGCACTCCATGGTGCGAATCGATATGAGCGAGTTTATGGAGCAGCACTCCGTCGCCCGGCTTATCGGCTCGCCGCCGGGCTATATTGGCTACGAAGAAGGCGGACGATTAACAGAAGCCGTTCGGCGTAAGCCTTACTCGGTAATTTTGCTGGACGAGATTGAAAAGGCTCACCCTGACGTCTTTAACGTCCTGCTGCAGGTCTTCGATGACGGCCGATTAACCGATGGGAAGGGCAAGACTGTCGATTTCAAGAACACTGTTATCATTATGACCAGCAATATCGCCAGCCAGCAGATTCAGCAGCTTACCGAGGAATCCGGCGCCGACTGGGAAATCGAGGCACACGTTAAGGATGCACTCAAACAGCTCTTCAAGCCGGAGTTTTTGAACCGGGTCGATGAGATAATCGTTTTCCACATGCTCAGCAAAGACGATTTGCGAAAGATTGTCAATATTCAACTTGATTACTTAGCTGAGCGTCTGAACGGCCGCCACATAAAGCTCGAATTCACAGACAGTGCCCACAAACTGATTATGGATGAAGGTTACGACCCTGCCTTTGGTGCAAGGCCATTGAAGCGAACGATTCAGCAGCGGCTGCAGAACCCATTAGCCGCCGAGCTTTTAGCTGGCAAATTTGTCGACGGCGACAGTATAAAAATCAACGCCGACTCCCATAAATTCACTTTCGAGAAGGTCTGATAATAACAATTACAACTATATTGGCAACCCCCAAAAAAGCAGGTATATACAAAAGCATACATCATTGAGAAGCCGGCTCATCGACTCGCACCAGCCGAAGACCCTGGTTGTAGCTGAATCTGTTGCCCGGGTTGTTCCTCATGTGGTTTGCAGACCGCAGCCACCACGGAGGATTAACGAAAGAGCCCCCACGCATTACCGGCTCAAAAGTCTCCGCTTCCGTCCAGGCACTGCCGTCGCTTGGCGCTCCCTCGTAGCCATGATGCCACATATCCAGGCACCATTCCCATACATTGCCGTGCATATCGTATAGGCCCCAGGCATTTGGCTTTTTCCGCCCTACCGGGTGAGTCCGAAGTCCGGAGTTGGCACGATGCCATGCCATCTGGTCCACATTTCCCGCGAACTCACCGGTGGTACCAGCCCTGCAGGCATACTCCCATTCTGCCTCGCTCGGTAGTCGGATTTGCATGCCCGTTTCACCGGAAAGCCATTTACAGAACTCCATCGCATCATACCAGCTTACGCATGTCACCGGCTCATCTTCGGATTGTGTAAACGGAAGGTTCCACCAACAAATAAGCTGCTCCGGATCCCAGTCTCGTCGGCCTGTGCGAGTCCATGCCCATCGCTCCTTCTCGGGGTCCGTTTGATAGCTCGTGGCTTCGGTGAAGAGGCGGAACTGCCGGACAGTCACCTCCGTTTTGCCGATATCAAAGCTATACCCGATTCGCACCCGATGCACCGGTTTTTCCGGGTCGTCCTCCTCCGAGCCCATCAGGAACTCCCCGTCTGGAATTCTCACAAATTCAAACGCCACACCATCGACGCTCAAGGGCAATTTGGAGCCGGTGACGCTTTGTATGTTTGGGTATTCATAGGCCGGTTTGCTGATTTCAGGTTCTTCTTTCACGGGGGCTTCAGAACGCACGATACGAAAGCCGGTGCCGTCGCTTCTGAAATCTGGAGTACCTCGATATCGATAAGTAGTACTCAGCTCAAAATCTAATCTGCACCAGGCACCTCCCCGCAGCACCCGCCGAATCGCAGCTCGAGGCAAATAATCTTCTCTCAACCATGGACCGCCGTCGTCCGGGGCACCCTCGTAATTACAGTGCCATACATCCAGGCACCATTCCCACGCGTTGCCGTGCATATCGTACAGTCCCCAGGCATTTGGCTTTTTCTGTGCTACCGGATGAGTTGCACCTCCGGAGTTATCACGACACCAGCCAATCTCATTTAGATTTTCCGCATAATTACCCTTCCTTCCGGCACGGCAGGCGTACTCCCATTCAGCTTCGCTGGGCAGCCGATAGTGCTCACCAGTTTCATTGGAAAGCCACTTGCAGAAGGCGACCGCATCATTCCAGCTAATACATACTGCCGGGTCGTCTTCGGATTGAGGAAATCCCGGCTTACACCAATTGAAGCCCCAGCCTGGAACGATGGTAAATCCTCCGGAGGAATTCGCCGCCCAATTGCCTTTTTCGGCTTCGGTCTTATATCCCGTGGCCTGCGAAAACGCCCGGAACTGTCGAACTGTTACCTCGGTCTTGCCCATATAGAAACTCTCATTGATGCGAACACGGTGCACCGGTCTTTCGTCACTATCACCCGTCTCCGAGCCCATCAGGAACCGCCCAGCGGGGATTCGCACAAACTCAAAATTCACACCACGAACGTGAAGGCTCAGCAAGTTCGGATCCACAACTGAAGCGGAGGCTTGGTGAGCCGCTACAATCATCATTGCCATTGAACCCAAACATAACCGAACATAGGGCTTGGTGTGCTTTGTCATCATGGCTTCCTTTTTAGTTAGAGTCATTGATATTATGAGATAGTTACAGAGAACACAGAGTTTCCATACTTATTGCAGACATAAGTATACGATAAACTCTAATACCCTGGAAGATGGAAAGTCAAATTTTGTATTGTAATTAAAGACATTTCACAATGAAATCTGTTAGAAATTTCAACAGAGGTAAGAATACGAGACAAAAAGAAAAATTTCTAACGGGGTGAATCACAGAGAATTTATCAAATCAATGTGTGTCACAGCCTCAACGTTGGCGTTGGGCGATAACTCAAATTTTTGAAATTTATCTTGCAGTTTTTTCCATAAAGGCCAGAATAACTCGGTACGAAATACGATACCTGCAATTCGACATATAAGAAGGGAGTTCGTATGTCAAAGGTAAAGCGATTGAAGCGAAAACGGGCCTTGCAAAAAAAGAGTAATATCCGGCAGATGGATTCACAAAAAAGGTTCGGTGCAACACTGAAACCCCGGAAGTCAATAAAACACATGGCCAGATTCCACCTCGATGTGCTCCAAAACATCGAATTCACCATACTATCGAGATATCACAGTGCCCGGAATATCGACGACCGCATTGTTGCCGATGCCTTGAGAGCAGTCATTCTTGATACCGAACCGGAGGATACCCGCGCTCAATCATTGAGTAAGAGCTTGGAGGGTATCCGCGAGCTCCGTGCCGATATCTCGGATGATATATGGCAGGAAGGGCTGCGAACCGTGTTACAGTCCGTCCACCGGCACTCCAGTTTGAAACCCGGCTGCAAATGGTATCTCGAATTCGTCTCTGATTTCGTCTTGTAATTACCACCGAGGAAACTGAATTTTTGAAATTTATCTTGCAGTTTTCTCCACAAAGACCAGAATAATCCGGCAAGAGACAAATATCCATAATCCGATATAGGAAAAGGAGCCCCAATGGAAGCGCAGAAGGTTTTGGAGCAGGTAAAAAAAGACGATATAAAATTTATCACCCTGCAATTTACCGATTTATTAGGCGTTATAAAAGAGCTCATCTTACCAGTTGAAGAATTAGAGGATGCATCACGCGACGGCGTCTGGTTTGACGGCTCTTCGGTCGAAGGCTTCGCCCGAATACAGGAAAGCGACCTGTTTTTGAAGCCCGATATGACAACTTACGCTGTTGTGCCCTGGCTGACCGAAGACGGCAGAACTGCAAGGTTGATATGCGATATCTACCGCGCAGACGGCAAACCCTTTGAGGGAGACCCAAGGTATATTCTCAAACAGGCTGCCGCTGAAGCCGCAAAAGAGGGCTTTGAATACAACGTCGGGCCTGAGCCGGAATTCTATCTGTTCAGAACCGATGGCCAAAACAGGACTACACCAATTGATTACGGCCGCTATTTCGACCTCACTTCCCACGAAGGATACAAGGCCGTAAAAAAGATAATTGCGGCACTGGAAAGTTTTGGGATTAAGGTTGAAACGTCTCATCACGAGGTCGGCTTCGGCCAATATGAGATAGACTTCAATTACGGACAATGTCTGGATGTGGCTGACAAGGTGCTCACATTAAAATACACGGCCAAGAGAATCGCCCAAATGCACGATTTGCATGCGACCTTTATGCCGAAGCCGAGGATGGGCAGGGCCGGCTCCGGAATGCACGTCCATCAAAGCCTGTTTGACACCAAGTCAAAAACAAATGCCTTTTACGACAAGGACCATAAATACAATTTGTCGAAAATCGCTTTTAATTTCATTGCCGGCCAGATAAAACACATAAACGCAATGTGCGCTATTCTCTGTCCTACTGTCAACTCCTATAAGAGACTGGTTTCCGGATTCGAGGCGCCTGTTTACGTTACCTGGGCTGCTATGAACCGCTCGGCACTTTTGAGAGTGCCGAAATGGTTCAAGGCCAAAAGCGAAGCCGCCCGCATCGAGCTGCGATGTCCCGACCCCGCCTGCAATCCATATCTGGCATTTGCCGTTATGCTAAGAGCGGGGCTGGAAGGAATTAAAAATGACCTGACACCACCCGAGCCGGTCGAAGAAGATATATACAGTCTTGATGATGAGAGTCTGGTCCAGAAAAACATCGAAATCCTGCCGACGTCGCTGGCCGAGGCCCTGGACGCCCTGGAAAAAGACGAAGTCTTGCAGAAGGTTCTCGGAGAGCACTTGTTTGAAAGATACATTGACGTGAAAACAAAAGAGTGGGACGAATTCAAAAAGCAGGTTACAAACTGGGAAATAGATACGTATTTAGATATTTTCTAAGTGTTCGATGAGCCCAATTTAGGCAAGCGCGTAATTATTGGCAGATAATAGGCACGCCGGGATGATTGAGATTCGCAAAGGAAAGTTGAGTGACATCGAACGTATCGTTGAGCTGCAACTCCAGATGGCACAGGAGACGGAGGGGCTCGGGCTGGATAAAACGGTGGTGAGCAGGGGAGTACACGGCGTTTTCGAGGAACCGGCACGAGGAACCTATTGGGTGGCGGAGGAAAAAGGCAAGGTCTTAGGAGTGCTTTTGGCAATACCGGAATGGAGCGACTGGCGGAATGCAACCGTGCTGTGGATACATTCGCTTTACGTCATTCCCGAAGCTCGCGGTCAAGGGGTCTTCAAAAAGCTGTACTTGAATCTGGAAAAACAGGTGAAGCACTCGCCGGAACTGGCAGGGATACGTCTTTACGTGGACAAGCGAAACAAGCTGGCCCAAGAAGTCTATGAAAAATTAGGCATGAACAAACACCACTACGAGCTTTACGAATGGCTCAAGTGAATAACATACGCATTAGATACTCACGCCAACCTGCGTATCGGTAGCTTCAATCCTTACCGAACCAAAAAATCTGGCGCAGCTCTACATCATCCCGAACTACATCGACGAATTACTGCAAAAGTACTACCGAGACTTCGAGCCAAAATTCAGCGATTAAATCATTTTCTACTTGTTCTTGGCGAAAAGGTGCATTATAATTAAATAGAAATAATGGACATTTTCTTGTTTTTCGGGAGAGTACATCAACGGCTTGCCTGCCTTGTTATGGGAAACTCTGAACAGCTAAAAAAAGACAAGCTCACCCAGTAAGTTGTTGTGACATCTGTATGAAAAGTATGTTGTAGGGCTAAAGAAGTAGTGCCGGTTTAAAAAAGCAAGTTACCTGCTGGGAGATAGAAACATATTTAGACATTTTCTAAATTTCTCGGCTGGTTTTTCTGAAGAAGTGTAAGTGAAACTCAAAGAAAAATTATGTAACTGTTCCTCTCAGGGCCTTACGTCGGCGAATAGCGCCAAGAAAGGAGCTTTAGCATGGCTGGAGAAAGATGTGTTAAATGTGGTGAAGTTCACGGGATTTTACCCAGCGTCGTGAACAAATGGCATCGTTGTACAAAGTGTAGTGCAATTTACTGCCCGGACTGTGGCAGAGCACTCCCAGGCAAAGAGAGTGCTTTTTCTGGTGAGAGGAGGTGCGATGCTTCCTTTGGTGGTACCCCAACTTGTGGCGGTAGAACAGTGCTTTTCTAGATGAGTAGTCCTTGTGCTAACGGCGTTTCCTGATATTAGTGGCATCGTATCACACGGCATTGTCGACTTTGCGACACCTCCTCCGAATGACGCTCTGTGATTTCGGCAATTCCCGGAACGCTATGCCAGAGTGGGAGATAAATTGTCATGGAAAAAGTTATAATTCTTGACCTGTGCGCGTGGAACGAGAAAAGGAAAGGTACCATATTTGCAGAAGCAGAAAACAAGGTCAACACGTACTTGAAAGAGGGATGGTCGGTCAAATCTATTACACCAGTCGGATCTGCAGGCGACATAGTGTATTACGTAGCTCTGGCCATTGTAGTGCTTCAAAAAACTGATGTAAAATAAGAGACATATTGTTGCCTATTATTTGTTTGACATACGCCCTGCGGTTATTTGTTTGACATACGCCCTGCGGATTACAGATTTACAGGTATGCCCCGGTCTCTGAGGTATTCTTTCATTTGTTTTATGGTGTAGTTTCCAAAGTGTGTGATTGAAGCCATAAGGACCGCATCTGCGCCGCCGTCAACGATGGCATCGTAAAGGTGTTCGAGTATTCCCGCTCCGCCGGAGGCGATTACAGGGATATTGACCGCGTCTGTAACGGCTTTGTTCAGTTCGTTATCATAACCTGCTTTAGTGCCGTCGGCGTCCATACTGGTCAGCAGTATCTCGCCTGCACCCAATTTTTCGCCTTTAACAGCCCATTCGACCACGTCAATATCGGTCGGCTCCGAGCCGGCCTTTACGCAGACCTGCCATTTGCTTTTTTTGTCTTTCGACCGGCGGGCATCAATGGCAAGGACAACGCACTGATTTCCAAAACGCTGTGCAGCTTCGGCAAGCAACTCCGGATTCTGAACTGCGGCGGTGTTTACCGAAACCTTTTCCGCTCCGCTTCGCAGAAGCTCGTCGATTTGCTCGACCGTCTGTATGCCGCCGCCTACCGTAAACGGGATGAAAACATTCTCGGCAACCTTTTCNNGTCGCGGTAATATCAAGGAAAACCAGCTCATCGGCACCGGTGTCACTGTATCGCGCACCTAATTCCACGGGGTCGCCCGCGTCGCGAAGATTCAGAAAATGGACGCCCTTAACCACGCGGTTGTCTTTAACGTCGAGACAGGGAATAATTCTTTTCGTCAGCATCTTAAAGCTTACCGTTTACAAATATCATAGAAATTCTGCAAAACCTTCAATCCGGTGTTACCGCTTTTTTCGGGGTGAAACTGCGTGCCGTATATATTTGCCTTCTGGACCGATGCAGGCAAGCCAAAGCCGTAATCGGTAACAGCGACCCTGGCCTGGCTGTCCGCAACCTCGGCATAGAAAGAGTGCGCAAAATAAAAATGTTTTTCTCTCCCCAGCCCGGCAAACAAATCCATATCTTCCGGCAGCTTCACCAAATTCCAGCCCATGTGCGGAATCACTCGGCCGGGCGGGATAGAAACAACACTTCCGGACACTAATCCCAGGCCGTTGTGCCGGCCATATTCACTGCTTGTCTCGAAAAGCATCTGGTAGCCGACGCAAATACCCAAAAGCGGTGTGCCCCCCAAAGCAACCTCTTTTATCAGCTCAGCAAGAGAGCCTAAG